>Ga0247806_10000177_pt1 | contig 43889 bp, 40 predicted proteins | sample UWRJL059202B1_FD_179935 | JGI IMG/M metagenome (GOLD analysis project Ga0247806, IMG submission 179935) | Plant litter microbial communities from Arlington Agricultural Research Station in Wisconsin, United States - UWRJ-L059-202B-1 | ecosystem: Environmental > Terrestrial > Plant litter >... | reverse complement strand
AAACCGGACCACGCATTAATATTCGTTCCAATAGAAAATACTCCTGCAGAAACAGCCTGAACACCTTTTATTTTTAAAAGTTCCTGTTTAATTGTTTTATATCTGTCAAATTGTTTCTGGTCTCTTTTAGGTTTAAAAGAAATATCCATCACTTGTGCTCCTTTAAAACCTAAATCTTTCTGTGTCATAAAGTTTACCTGTTGATATACTATGAAGGAACCAATGATGAAAAAGGTGGCTATGGCAAATTGCAAAACAAGCATTCCGTTTCTAAGCCAGATTCCGTTTTTACTGCGGGAGAAATTTCCTTTTAAAACCTTCAAAGGCTCAAAATTTGAAATATAGATGGCAGGCAAAACTCCGGAAACTAAAATGACAATTATAAAAATGAATATTAGTTGTAAATAAAACTGAGAACCTTCAAGAATTAGATTTTTGCTTAAAAGTGAATTGTAAAAAGGCAAAGAAAGTTCAACAATTACCAATGCCAATAAGAGAGAAAACAAGGTTATTAAGGTTGTTTCAAATACAAATTGCGTAATAATTTGTGGTTTTGATGCGCCTACAATTTTTCTTACTCCAACTTCTTTGGCACGTTTTATAGCATTAGCGGTAGCGAGATTAATATAATTTACAATCGATAACAATAGTATCAGAATAGATAATCCCATTAAGATTCTTAAAAATTGAAGATTTGCAGTACCTTCCGGAAAAGGGTAATTACCCTGAAAAAGCCTTGAACCAGCAAATGGAAGTAATTTGGCTTTGGTGACTTGGCCGTATTTTTTTAAATACATTTCATAGCTAATACCTTCGTCCTTTGCCTGTTTTTTGTAGTTATTCTCGACATAAATATCATTTAGACTTTTAAGGACAGCAGTTGTGTCACTATGCTTTTTTAATTTTAGCATTAGTCCGTAGCTAAAACCCCAATTTCCCTTGTTTCTTTCCAGATCATCCTCAATTATAGTGGTAACAGCAGCTGGCATTACCGAAGATTTTTCAGATAAGCGATAGACACCGCGAACAACGAAAAATTTCTCAGCGTATTTAACTTGTTTCCCCATTGGGTTTTCATTTTTAAACAAACGGGAAGCCGTTTCCTCAGATAAAGCGATACTGTTAAGATCATGGATTGCGCTTTTTCCGCTACCTTGTATAAACTCAAAAGGGAAAAAGGAAAAGAAATTATCTTGTGCTGAGAAAATCTTATTTATCAATTCTATTTTACCATTATATTGTATTGTTTCTTTAGTATAAAAAGTATTGAAATAACAATAATCCTGCAAAGCTGAAGTAGTTGATTTTAAGATTGGAGCAGGTATAGGTGAATTTACAGCCCAAATATTACCACCACCAAGATCATTTAGAACAGCGTAAATTTTATTTTTTTCCGGATTCCATTCATCGTATGAATGTTCCTCGTTCCAGTACAAAATAGAAAAAATCAATCCCGCGATTCCGATACTTAAACCCAAAACATTCAGAGCCGTAAAAAGCTTATTGTTTTTAATGTGATATATAAATATGTTGATCCAGTTTTTTAGCATGACCTTAGTTATTTAAGTTTACCGCAAAAACATCCACATTTTTATTATTCATTTTTTCAGAAAGAATGATTCCATCCTTCATTAAAATGGTTTTCTGAGAGAAAGAAGCATCATAATCAGAATGTGTAACCATCAAAATTGTGGAACCGCTAGCGTGAAGATCTGTTAATAATTCCATTACTTCATTTCCGTTTTTACTGTCCAGATTTCCTGTCGGTTCATCGGCCAAAATAATTTTTGGATCATTGATTAATGCTCTTGCCACGGCCACGCGTTGTTGCTGACCTCCGGAAAGTTGTTGCGGGAAATGTTTCAAACGGTGTGAAATATTTAATATAGTGGCAATATCCTGTACTTTTTTCTTTCTTTCAGATGCGGGAACGTTGTTGTAAATAAGAGGCAATTCGATATTATCAAAAACAGTTAGTTCATCAATTAAATTAAAATTCTGAAAGATGAAACCAATATTTTCTTTTCTGGCTTTTGATTTTGCCTTTTCTTTAGTGCCAATCATTTCCTGTCCTAATAGCTGATAACTTCCGCCAGAAGCGCTGTCCAATAATCCAATAATATTTAATAAGGTAGATTTTCCACTTCCGGACGGCCCCATAATCGATATAAAATCGCCTTGGTTTACGGTTAATGAAATTTCGCTTAAAGCATTTGTTTCAATTTCTTCGGTTCTAAATACTTTCGAAAGTTTTTCAATTTTGATCATAATTGTTGTTTTTAGATTGATGTTTTTAATAATTTTTAGTACCGATGGAAAAGAAACTAAACCCGAAACGAAGATAATTAACAATATTGTTGTTAGATATCTATTTTTGTTACTTTTACCATCAATAATACGATTCATATTTGATGATTTGTTAGTCTTAATGTGATTTTCATGCCAAAAATTTAAAGCTTGTAACTGCCTTATTTTTAAAATTTTATTTTTTAAGAGAAATTAAAACTGTCCATTTGTGGACAGCTTTCGTCCAAAACTGAACAAAAATGAAAAAGACAAATGCCTCAATATTAATCATCGATGATCAGGAAGACATTCTTTTTGCGTCGAAAGTGTTCCTGAAAAAGTATTTTGAAGACATTTATACCCTTAATAATCCAAAAAATGTTGTCGAATTATTGTCGAAAAAAACAATTGATGTCGTTTTATTGGACATGAATTATAGAATAGGTTTTGAAGATGGAAGGGAAGGTTTGTATTTATTAAAAGAAATAAAAACGCTTTCGCCGAAAACGGTTGTGATTTTAATGACAGCATTTGGAAAGGTAGAAACAGCAGTTGAAGGTTTAAAAAATGGCGCTTTTGATTATATCCTGAAACCCTGGGAAAATAAGAAACTCTTAGAATCTGTAAAACAGGCTGTAGATAAAGCAAGAAAAGACCAAAAGAAAAACAAAGAGGTCGAAATTGAAAACGACTTTTTTGTTGGGACTTCAGAAATTATAAAAAAGGCCTATTCGCTGGCAGATAAAGTGGCAAAAACAGATGCCAATGTTTTGATTTTGGGAGAAAATGGAACCGGAAAATTTGTTCTTGCACATCATATTTATTCGCAATCGGAAAGAAAAAACAATCCTTTTATAGCTGTTGATCTAGGTTCTTTAAATTCGAATATTTTCGAAAGTGAATTATTCGGTTATGCCAAAGGCGCATTTACCGATGCAAAACTAGATACCGCCGGACGTTTTGAAATGGCGCAAAACGGCACTATTTTTTTAGATGAAATAGGAAATGTTCCGTTGCATTTGCAATCTAAATTGCTGCAGGTTATTCAAACCAAAACCGTTACAAGATTAGGAGAAACAAAACCGAGACCTTTAAATGTTCGCATTATTACGGCAACCAATTTAAATTTGAAACTGGAAGTTGCCAATAAAAATTTCAGGGAAGATTTGTATTATCGAATTAACACTATGGAAATTATTTTACCGCCGTTGCGGGAACGTAACGAAGATAAAATTCCGCTTGCCAAATATCTTCTCGACAAAATGATTGTCAAATACGGAAGAGACGAAATCACTTTCGACAAAAAAGTTTTGGAACAAATCGAAAAACATGCGTGGAAGGGAAATATCCGAGAAATGGAGAATAAAATTGAGCGCGCCGTTATTCTTTGTGAAAATAATAAAATCACAGTTTCTGATTTAGATCTTGAAACCATAACAGCTTATGATGAAAACCCCGATGATATCCAGCTTTCTTCTGTAGAAAAAGCAACAATCGAAAAAGCTTTGTTGAAACATAATAATAATGTTAGCAAAACTGCAGACGAGTTGGGATTGTCACGTGGTTCATTGTACCGCCGTTTGGAGAAATATAATATCAATGTTACTTAATATGTTTAAAACATTTCAAACCTATAAATTACTGTTTATACGATTATTGCTAGTTATTGTAGCGATTGAGCTTTCGATTTATTTCTTTAAAATCGATTTGGCTTTTACCGGAATATTTGGACTTTTTATTTTTTTTCTCCTCATTCGCGAAATGTATTTTTATGTTCGTAATTTTGTTTTGCTTTACGATAAAACGATCGCTTCGATTCTTCAAAACGATTTTACATCTGATTTTTCAAAACATAAATTCAGTAAAACTTACAATGATTTGTTTCAATTGTATGACATTCTAAAAAATAAGCAAAACGAGCAGGTTTCAAAAGATATTATTTACCGCTCTATCCTCAATAATATTGAAACGGGAATTGTCATTTTGCAGAAAGAAAATGCGGAGTGGAATATTTTTTTGATGAACGAATATTTCTCACAACAATTTAATGTTCCGAAAGTTTCCAAATGGAAATACCTTAAAAATCAATTGCCGTCGTTATGTGAAATTATTGAAAAAGATGATTTTCAGGAAATAAAAACGTCATTAGAAATCAGTATTAACGAACAAAACAAGCAAACTTTTGTTTTGCAGGCTTCCCGAACAGAAATTTTCGAAAAAGATTATTTTATTGTTTTGCTGGATTCGATTCAGAATGTGGTGGAGAAAAAAGAGAAAGATGCCTGGGTGAATTTGATGAAAGTGATTTCGCACGAACTTTTAAATTCGATAACGCCAATTCGTTCTATTTGCCAGAATTTGCAGGATTTGGTAGAACAGGATTCTTTATCGGCTGAGGATTTAGAAGATATTAAAAACAGTGTCGAAACGATGTTAAGACGAAGCGATCATCTTCAAAAATTTGTCGAAGGTTATCGAAAACTTGCGATGCTGCCTTCTCCTAAAAAAGAAAATATAGAATTACAGCGTTTTATAGACAATTGCCTGCAAATCATGAATCCGTTATTTAAGAAAAAAAATATTGAAGTTTTAAATACCGTAGCTTTTAAACGTTTGATTCATATCGATTCTCAGCAAATAGAACAGGTTTTAATTAATCTGCTAACAAATTGTATATATGCTTTGATAGAGGTTGAACAGAAACAGGTTATCATTTCGGCGGAAGCCAAAGAAAACAGAATTTTTATCAGAATATCAGACAACGGAAACGGCATTGAAAAAGAAATCGAAGATAAAATATTTCTGCCCTTTTTCACCACCAGAAATGAAGGCGCCGGAATTGGTTTGACTTTATCTAAAAATATTGTCGAAGCACACGGTGGATATATTTCATTTAAAACGGAAGAAGAAAAAACTGTTTTTGAGATTTGTCTGTTAGAATAAGTAGTTTGATTTCAATTAATTGTAATAGAAATATTCTTATATTAGCCTGAAGAAAAGATACTTGTCAAAAATATTAAATAGAAAATGGATAAAAAACCGCTATCAGAATTAACAGATCAGGAATTGATACTAGAAGCAAAAAAAGCGAAATCAGCTTCGACAATGAATGCTTTCTTAGTTGGTTTTCTGGTAGGAATCATTTTTTACAGCGTTATAAAAAATTCCTGGGGATTTCTTACTTTGATTCCCTTATTTCTGATCTATAAATTAGTAAATAATTCAAAATATGAGAAAGAAAATTTAGAAAATATTTTGAAAGAGCGAGGTTTAAAATAGACAAGTTAGCGTTTTTCAACTTTAATTGGTGGACAATATGCGAAAGAAGAATTTGAAATCTTTTAAAGAACGAGGTTTAAATTGTAGTAATAATATTTCTTATATTCGCCTTCAATAACCAGCAACCCAAACAATACCACCAGAAAATAATGAATAATAAGATTAATGTTTTACTTATTGTAACTGTAATTTCGTTGTTCATTTCGTTATTTCTTGCCTTTTTTCTGGTTACAGTTAAAACAAAACACAAAACTAGCAATTATCTTTTTGCTCTTTTTGTTATCATCACTGCAATAGATACCAGCGCACCATTATTTGAATTAGTATCGAATGGTCCTTCAAATCTTGGAATGCTAAGAAACACACTCGCTTTCCTGCAAATTCCTGTTTTTTATCTTTATGTAGTTTCTGTTTGTTATTCAGATTTTAAGCTTAAACCCAAATACATCCTGCATCTACTTCCTTATTTGATCTCAAATTTCATTTTATTACCTCGTTTTTATCTGGTTGATGCGGCTTCTAAAATGGATTTTATTATCAATCGTCAAAGTATGATAGAAATTCCGTTTAACCATGTTTTATTTCATATTCAGATAGTTGTGTATCTTATTGCTATTTTTAAATTATTAAAAAAGGCAAAAAAATTATATCTTGAAAATAATGCAGGCACGAGTATTAATTCCTATAACTGGCTGTTTCAGTTTACAAGTGTACTTTCAGTTTTATATCTGATTGTTGTTTTTAAAAATATTTTTAAATTTTCAGACTATCCATACATCTCTGAATGGATCAAAATTGGAATTTTGGTATTTAATCTTTTTATTATTTGTTGGTATTTGTACAAAGCACTAAATCATCCCGATTTATTTAGAAATATCAATTCAAAACTAAAACTTGTTTCTGATATTGTTTTAGAAGAAAAAAATAGTGAACCAGCAGCCGTAAACGAAAAAGAATATAATGCAGCTTTATCAAAACTGAAGCAATATATGGTCGAAGAAAGACCTTTTTTAAATCCTTCGTTGACTATTCAGGATGTTTCTGCGGCTATTGAAATTCCTGTTCGTGATTTATCACTTTTAATCAATCATAAATTAGAGCAGCATTTTTATGATTTCGTTAATACCTATCGAATAGAAAATGCCATGGATATTTTAAAAGATGGTACGAAAAGTAAAGTAACCATTCTTGAAATCTTGTATGAAGTGGGATTTAATTCAAAATCTTCTTTTAATACTGCTTTTAAAAAACATACCGGAAATACACCAACTTCTTACCGTAAGCAATTGTAATTCATGATTTTGTAATTACTCGTACGCATTACTGAAACGACTCGTACTTATTTTTTTCAGACAAATGCGTTCGAATCTTTTCATTCGGTCGCACAGGACTCGCTACTTCCACATCTTTGTATCGAAATAAATTTTTAACCAAAAATCGATACCATGAAAAATATTATTTACGTATTACTACTTCTTATAGTAACAAATGCAAATTGTCAGACAAGCCATAAAGCATCTTTAAAAAAAACAAACTATAGCTTTTTAACAGACAGTTTAAATATAGACAAGCAATTAGAAAAGTACAAACTTCCCGGATTTAGTGTTGTAGTTTTTGAAAATTACGAGATTGTATATTCAAAGCAATTTGGTGTAAAATCAACAGATTCTAAAGAAAAAATTGACGAGAATACTGCTTTTTCTACAGCTTCAATTTCAAAACCAATTACGGCACTTCTTTGTTTTATGCTTGAAGAGAAAGGATTAATTAATTTAGATGCTCCAATAGACCCTTTCTTAAAACGCTGGCATTTACCAAAAAGCAAGTTTACTGAAAATAACAGCCCAACGTGGAGACAATTTCTAAATCATACCGCTGGTACAACTCAGGATGGTTTTGAAGATCATTATGAGGGAGAAACAATCCCGACACTAAAACAAAGTCTTTTAGGACAGATACCGAGATATGATAAAGAAATAGAATTTTTGTTTACACCGGGAACGGATTGGAAATACAGCGGCGGCGGTTATACCATTATTCAAATGGCATTAGAAGATACGTTTAATAAACCTATGGCAGAACTTGCTGCGGCATATATTTTTTTGCCTCTTGGATTGAAAAACACGACAATGATTCAGCCTAATGAAAAGGGATTTTTAACAAATGTAGCCCTTGTTCATGATAAAGACGGAAAAGTGATTAAAACAGGTTTGCCCATTACGCCACAAGTTGCACCATCAGGCATGTGGTCTACACCAACTGATTTAGCTAAAATTGCCATTGAAATGCAGAATGCCTTGCGTAATAAAAATAATAAAGTGATTTCTAATAATGTGGCAAAAAAAGTAACAGCGGTAACCGTTCTAAAAAATGCTGTTGGAGGCTGGAGCTATGGCTGGCAAAAGTCTTTTGGTTACAATAATTATGACTGGTTTTTTTGCAACGGATCTAATACCGGAGTCGGTGGTAATGTTGGCGCAACGATGACAAATGGAAACGGCTTTGCATTTCTGGCGAATGGCGAAAAACCAAATCGTTTTCCTGTAATGGCCCACACGCAAAAAACGATTTTGAAGCTGATGAACTGGAACAATAAAACATCTGATGAAGTTCAGGAAATGCCTTTATCTCTAAAGGAAAAACTAATTGGAACGTATGATGATTTCATCTATGGGCAGGGAGTAGAAACCAAAATAGTAGAAAGAAACAACCGTCTTTATGTTGAATCTATGTTGTTGGACCATTTTAAAGGGAAAAATGATAATGAGTTGGTTTATTTGAAAAATGGTTTATTTAAAATTATTGATTATCCTAACTTGTTGCAATTTGATTTTAATGATGGAAAAGCAACTTCTGTAAAGTTGATTAGAGAAAATATGGATATTGAAATTGAAGGTATTCGTAAAGAAAAATAAAGGATTATAAAATCAGAATTTATAAATTCTGAAAAAAATTAAGCAGAAGATCAGGTATTAAATCTTTTGCCTACATTACAACAATTTTGATAAATATTAATCTATAAATAATACTACACTTATGAAGCTGCTAAAGTTCTTGTTTTTCATCTTTATTTCTACATCTTTTAACATTTATTCTCAAGAAAATAAAAGGATTTATTTAGAAGGAGATGTGGTAAAAATACCGGTAGACCTTATTAATGACTGGCCTTTTATTAATGGGGAAATCAATGGAGTAAAAGGTCGCTGGATGTTTGATACGGGAAACAGCAAAGCGTTTTCTATTCATTCAAAAAAAGTAGTTGGAGTTGAATCCAAAGTAGTAGGTTCCGGATTTGTGGCTAGCGGACAAAAATATGAAGTACTAGAATATCCGCTAATTGATCAAGTCAAAGTTGGAACTAATGAGCATAAGGCTTTAAAAAATATAAAAGGTAATAATTTTGATTTTCTGGAGCAGATTTCTCCTAGCGTAATTGGTCAGATAGGTTTTGATTATTTTAGAGGCTATGACATGAAAATTGATTATTTAAGAAACGAACTTACTTTCTATAAACAAAAAGAGAATTTTGAGAACTGGAAAGACATTAAAAATCATAAAAATTACATTACCTCACTACCTTATTTTACACGAAAATTAGACAATCACCCAATGATCAAAATAAAACATAAAGGAATCGATCTTTTGATAACTTTTGATACAGCTGGTGGAAAAGGTAGTTTTACTATAGAGGATTCGTATTTTGAAAAGTTGAAAAAAGAAGGGGATATTGAAAATTTTTACGACGAACCGGGTTCAATGTACAATTGGTCTAACATTAAAATCGATGAACGTTTAACCGTAAACCTTTATGGTATGGAAAAAGAAGATTTTAGCCCCGCTCATAAACCTTTAGAAATAACCGAAAAAAATACATTCACTCTTGACCATTCTTTTTTATCAGAGTACATTACAATATGGGATACCAAAAATAAAGTAATCCATGTTTTAGAAAAAAAATAAGTTGGCAAACCAATATCAAGCAATAAGTAAAAAAGTAAAGCATAAAAAAACTCCTTAATTTCTTAAGGAGTTTTTTGGTGGTCCTTACGAACCTGTTTACGAACCATTTTTTGCATGATTTGAAGAAAATTTCGATAAAATAATTTATTTAAACATGTACTTACCTTGAAACCATAAGCTAGTTATCGCAAAGATATTTCTTATATTAGCCTAATCAGAATCTAATTTCTGGCGTAAAGACATAATAATTGTTTTTCATTACTGAAATTTAATGATCTACAAACAATTGATCTGAAGTTTTCTTCAGAATCAAAAAACAAACACTAATGAAACTTTTTAGAGACTTCAAATCGTACAATGATTACATTGGTTTGAACAAACCATTGGACAACGACATTGACGTTGGATATTACGACCCGCCAAAAATGCTTTTGAAATCAGAGGCGGTAATGGTTGATTTTTACAGAATTTCAATCAAAATAAATTTTAAGAGTAAAATTACACCTACCGAGAAACCAATTAATGCTGTATTTTTCAATAGTCCTGAGTTAGTTTTGACTACAGGCTGGGATGTTGAACCAACATATACTGGAATGTATTTACAGCTTTCCAAAAAAATAATTGAGGAAAACCGTTTTTTATTTAAAACCTATTTAGACTATGGACAACACGAGGCTTTATATTTGACAGAAGAAGAAATACAAGAGATTAGTCTTGTTTTTAAATTGATGATAAAATATTACGAAAGCGATAAAAAACATTTTGCAGTCCTACTTTCCTATGTTAATGTTTTGGTTTCCTTAGTTGAAGCATTTTACAAAAGACAGTTTTCAACAGATCCAAAACAATATAATCACATCATATCCGAATTTCAACAAAGTTTAATTGATTATTACAATGAACCTGTCTCTCAAATTCCGAATGTTCAGTATTTTGCCGATAAATTAGGGCTAACCGCTAATTATTTGGGCGATATTGTAAAACATTTTACTCAAAAATCTACAATTGAAACGATTCATGAATTTGTTATCAGGAAAGCGAAAGAGCTTCTGGAACAAAATCCTCAAATGAAAACTGCAGAAGTAGCTTATGAATTAGGTTTCGAATACCCCAATTATTTTTCAAAGTTTTTCAAAAAACAAGTTAATCTCACACCAAAAGAATACCGATTACAACTTGTCCAAATCAATAATAAAACGCCCTCGTAAGATGGCGTTTTTTGTTATCCGTAATTTGTTTCCTTTTTATTAGTGATCCGTTTCCTTTGCTTCTCTGGGTTGATCTTAAATTTGTATCATTAAAAAAAATAAAGATGAAAGAAGAAGAAGAAAACTCAAGAAGAAAATTTATTCAGCAAACGGCACTTGCTGGTGCTGGTTTGCTATTTGCGCCAAATTTATTGTCAGCAACGAATAATTCATCATATCCAAAACAAATTAATGATAATAAAAACAACAATATGAAAACAAGAAAACTAGGAACTCTGGAAGTTTCAGAAATTGGTCTTGGATGCATGAATATGGTAGGAAACTACAACCCGCCTGCAAATCATCAACAATCTATTAAAACCATACGTGCGGCGTTTGAAAATGGAGTACGATTTTTTGATACAGCAGAAGTTTATGGTCCTTACACAGATGAAAAACTTGTTGGCGAGGCGCTGGCGCCTTTTCGTAATGAAGTCAAAATTGCCACAAAATTTGGGTTTGCAATCGATGGTACCGTTGGATTAGACAGCAGGCCAGAGCGAATCAGGAAAGTTGTTGAAGAATCACTTACGCGTCTGAGAACCGATCATATTGATCTATATTATCAACACCGCGTTGATCCGAACGTACCAATCGAAGAAGTTGCGGGCGCTATTAAAGACCTTATTCAACAAGGCAAAGTTTTGCATTTTGGACTTTCCGAAGCTAGTGCTAAAACAATTCAGCGGGCACATGCCGTTCAAAGAGTATCCGCTGTACAGTCAGAATATTCATTGTGGACACGTAATGTCGAGTTAAATGGAGTACTTAAAACCTGTGAAGATTTAGGTATCGGATTCGTTCCTTGGTCTCCTGTAGGTGCCGGTTTTTTGACTGGTAAATATGATACAACTACTAAATTCGATAAAGAATTTGATTTCCGAGCGGGTTTTCCTCGTTTTTCAAAAGAATATTTACCATTGAACATGCCTATGATAGAGTGGCTAAAGGATTATGCCAAAAAAAAGAACTCAACTCCTGCTCAAATTGCCTTAGCATGGTTACTTGCTAAAAGCCCAAATATTGTTCCAATTCCTGGCACTCGAAGTGAGGAACATTTATTGGAAAATCTTGGCGCGTCAAAAATTCATTTAACAAAAGAAGATATTCAAAGTATAGAAATCTGTTTTACAAAATTCCCAATATATGGCGATCGTATGGGCGAAGCACATATGAGTTCAATAGACTATACTATTTAATTAAAAAATCGAGAAATTATAATAAAGATGAAAAAGGTATTACTAATCAATACACATTTAACGTATCCCAATTGGTCAGAAGGATTATTAAACGATGCTTTTAACCAAAAAGCCAAAGATTTTTTTGAATCAAAAGATTTTGAAATTTTAGAAACGAAAGTAGAAGACGGCTACGACGCAGATGAAGAAGTAGAAAAACATCTCCAAGCTGATATAATCATTCTTCAAACACCTGTCAATTGGTTTGGTGCGCCGTGGATTTATAAAAAATATGTAGATGAAGTTTTCAATAGCGGATTACATAGTCAAAAGTTTCTTTCAGGAGATGGTAGAACCAGAGAAGATTTAAACAAACAATATGGGACAGGTGGAAAAATGCAAGGAAAAAAAATTATGATTTCTGCTACTTTTAATGCGCCGGCTGAAAGTTTTGACAATCCTCAGCAGTCTCTAATGCAAGGAAAAGGAACAGCAGATTTATTTTTAAATATTACAAGCAATTATCGTTTTTGTGGTGTGGAAATTTTAAAAGGTTATAACTGTTTTGATATTTTTAAAGATGGTGATATTGCTAATGATTTACTACAATACCCTCAACATTTAGAAAAAATTATTGGTTAACAATTATAATTAAGCTTGAGGGATTCGAACCAATAATCGCTGTAAATTCAGGTTTTATCCATATTAGAACAAAATCAAAATACTTTTCGAACCAAAAAAAAACTCCAAAATCAAATGACTATGGAGTTTTTAAAAATTCTGTGGGCGATGAGGGGTTCGAACCCCCGACCCCCTCGGTGTAAACGAGGTGCTCTGAACCAGCTGAGCTAATCGCCCTATTTTACTAGGTTGCTATCATTTTGTGATTGCGAGTGCAAATATACGCTAGTTTTTCAGTTCTGCAAAGAAAATCTATTAAAAAATCAAACTTTTTTCTTTGCGCGCTATTATCTTGCTGGTGCTGAATTTATTATAAAAAACTATTTTTTTTGAACTTTTTATAAATTTTCATTTTCGTTTACCCTAAAGGCAATTCTGCAACGACAAAAGTGCTTCCACCAATATAAATAAAATCATTTTCAGAGGCATTTTTCTTTGCTTTCGCGAAAGCGAGCTCAACCGATTCGTATTTTTCGCCTATTAAGTCATGTTTTTCAGCGGCTTCTTTAAGGATTTCGGTTGCTAAACCTCGGGATGAATCGGGTTTGCAGAAATAATACTGTGCTTTTTTTGGAAAAAGAGGTAAAATAGCGTCAAGGTCTTTGTCATTTACAACTCCCAAAACAATATGCAGATTCTCAAATTTTTCTTTCTGAATCTGATTCATAACAACAGACAGACCATGTTTGTTGTGTGCCGTGTCGCAAATTATTTTCGGGTTTTCTCCCAGCTGCTGCCATCTTCCTTGTAACCCCGTATTTTTTACGGTATGTAGCAAACCATTTTTTATGTTATCAATCGAAACTTTAAAATCTGTTTGTGAGTTTAAAACAACAACGACTTGCTGAACCGTTTTTTTGTTATGAAACTGATAATCGCCTAGTAAATCAGAAGGGAAAACTCCCGATATTAGATCGGCTGCAAAATAAATTGGCGCATTTTTTTCTTCGGCTTTAGCCAAAAATACAGCTTCCGTTTCTTCCGTATATTCTCCAATAACTACCGGAACATTTGATTTAATAATTCCGGCTTTTTCTCCTGCAATTGCTGTTGTTGTATTTCCTAAAAATTGAGTGTGGTCAAGATCAATATTTGTTATAACAGAAACCAAAGGCGTAATAATATTCGTAGCATCCAATCTTCCGCCCAAACCAACTTCAATAATCGCAATATCAACTCTTTCTGCAGCAAAATAATCAAAAGCCAAACCTACTGACATTTCGAAAAAACTCATGTCATTTACCTCAAAAAAGTCTTTGTGTCTGGCCACAAATTCAATGACAAAATCTTCTGAAATATCCTTTCCGTTAATTTTAATTCGTTCCCTAAAATCTTTTAAATGTGGCGAAGTGTACAAACCAACTTTGTATCCGGCTTCCTGCAAAACCGAAGCCAGCATGTGAGATGTTGATCCTTTACCATTGGTTCCGGCTACGTGAATGCACTTTAATTGCTCTTCCGGATGATTAAGGTGCGCCGCAAGTAATTTAATGTTTGTTAAATCTTCTTTGTATGCCGACGCACCTTGAAGCTGATACATTGGCAATTGGTTAAACATCCAATTTGTTGTTTCCTGGTAGTTCATTTATTTTGGATAAAATAGTTGCTGATTGAAATAATTTTCGGTTTTTTTAGTTTAATATTACAATGAAAATTATCTTTAATGCAAAATTGAAATATTTTTTAGAATTAATTATTAAAAACAAGAATTAAAATATGTTTAGCTTCATTCAATTACAAGCAGATACTATTGCAAACGCTGCGTCAAACGTAGTTATCGAAAAAATTGCTCCAAATACCGAAATCTCTGTTTTAGACTTTATCCTAAAAGGAGGTTTTTTCTTAATACCAATTGCCATCTTATTGTTTTACACGATTTATCTCATTTTTGAGCGTTACTTATACATTACTAAAGCTTCCAAAATTGATGCAAGATTAATGCAGGATGTTGCAGATAAATTAAATGCAGGAAATATTGAATTAGCAAGAACTATTGTAGAAAGAAGTAATACATCTGCAGGAAATATTTTGAAAGAAGGAGTTTTAGTAATTGGTAGACCAATTGCTGAAATCGAATCAAACATGGACCGTGCAGCCGATATTGAAATTGGTGAAATGGAAAGACATTTAGGTCATCTTGGACTTATCGCCGGTATTGCGCCAACGCTAGGTTTTATCGGAACTATTTCTGGGGTTATCAAGATTTTTTATAGCATTTCGGTTACAGAAAATATTAGTATCGGAAACATCTCCGGAGGTTTATACGAAAAAATGATCAGTTCAGGTTCAGGACTTATTGTGGGTATTATTGCCTATAGTGCTTACCACTTACTGAACGGAAAAATTGATGATTTTGCTTTAAAAATTCAAAAACAAATTTTAGAATTTGTAAATATAATTCAAAGAGCATAAGGTATGTCTATTAAAAGAAAAAGAAGATTTCATGCCGAAGTAGCAACTTCGTCATTGAGTGATATTATGTTTTTCCTGCTGTTGTTTTTCTTAATTATATCAACGCTTGCAAATCCTAATGTTATTAAAATGACATTGCCAAAAGCGAAATCAAATGAAAAAACCAATAAACAATTAATCAGTTTATCGGTTACAGAAGATAAAAAGTTCTATATCGACAAACAACCAGTTGAATTTGAAGAACTGGAAACGAGTTTGATGGCTAAAATAGGAGCAGATAAACAACAAACTGTTGTAGTAAGAATTCCGTTTAATTTGCAGGTTCAGGATTTAGTTGATGTTTTGCAAATAGGAGTAAAGAACAATCTGAAGTTTGTAATTGCCACGAGCCCGAAATAAAATGATTATTAGGGCGTGACCAAAATAAAAAAATGGGCCAATCAGCTTTGTGTTGATTGGCCCATTTTTTTATTGCGGTCGGGCTATCCGCTCCGCCGCGGCGGAATGCTCCTATCCCTCACGCGGGAAAAAGAGAGAATAGAACAACGAAAATAGAACAACGAAAATAGAACAAAGAAAATAGAACAAAGAAAATAGAAAAAAGAGTATAGAAGCAAGAGGAAAGAGAATATATTAGGGAGCATCTAAGAAAGAGGCGAGAGCATAGATTAATGAAAATTATTTTACAAACTATCTCGTTTCGACCGCAGGGAGAGATCTCCGCAAATATTGTCTTTGCGAGGAACGAAGCAATCTCAGTTGCAAGATCAAATTTAGCGTGTAATTACTCGTTCCTCGCAAGGACTCACACGAACCTAAAAGAGGCTTTCCGAATATTTTCGGAAAGCCTCTTTTAGGTTCATTAAAATTAGTATAAATCTGTGAAATCCGTGTTTTAATTCAAACTAAAATTATAAACAATCTTACCAACCTGTTTTGCTGCTGCATTGTCATCCGGTGACCATTTTGTGTTCATGGCAGCAATTTTGGCTTGTTCTAACAAACAGCTTGCTGTATTTGTTGTTCCTTTAATTCCAGCTCTTGCGCTAATTGTTTTTCCGTTTTGGTCGACTGTAACTTCTACCACAACTTTTCCTTCTTCATTACAAGTATATTTTGGTGCCGGTTTCGATAAAGCTTTTCTGTTTCCTAACGAATATCCAGATCCGCCGCCAGAACCACCGCCGCTTCCGGCTCCGTAACCGCTTCCGGTACCAATGCCATTTCCGGTTCCGTTTCCGCCGCCCGTTCCGCCACCAGAGCCTCCGGTGCCGTAATAACCATTAGATCCTAAACTTCCGTTTACTTTTCCTTTATTTCCAGCTGCTTTGTCATCTCCGTCTCCACCTTTATTAGAACCTTTTAAAATACTTGACAAAGCATCGTTTGTAGAATTCGAAACTTTTGGTTTTTGAGATACAGGTTTTGTTTCCGGTTTTTCAACGGGAGCAGGTTTTTTAGGTTTTTCCTTTACGGGAATGACTACGTCATTATCGTCATCTGCTGTGTTTTCCTGAGTAATAATAGCTTCATCCGGCGTTGCCTTTGCAGGTGTTGCTTTTGCATCATTTTTAACATCTAAAACTTCACTTTTATAATTTGCTCCGGATCCTACATCGCTGTCTCCAAAATTAACGGTCACGCCCCCGCCACCGCCTCCTTCTGCAAGTGCTGCGTTATTTTCAGGATTATATGGAGGCCAAAAACGTATAAAAAACAGCAACAGTATTATCACCCCATATATCGCCGTGGTGAGTAGTAATGATTTCTTTTTATCTGAAGAATCTGTGGAACTCATTTTGATTCTGAATTTTGTAATGTATTTAATAAAAACGTTTAAAAGTACTAAAAATTGTTTAGAATATTCGAGAGAATTTAATCGTAAAGTCCGCAAGAATTTAGGCAAGGAACGCTAATTAATTTCGCGCAAAGGCGCAAAGTTTTTGTTTTTTAAGTTTTTCTTTGCGACTCTGCGCCTTTGCGCGATATTAAAACAAACAGTTTGCGAACTTCGCGTAAAATCCTTGCGAACTTAGCGGTTAAATCTCAAACAAAAAAAGCGAGCCAAAAATTTAGCCCGCTTGTAAATAAAGTATAAAAAATTATACTAATTGTTTCAATGCAATCTCAAAAGCCGTTGCACTAATATTTGTTTTTGATGGATTTAAAGCGTGAGCTTTAACAATCGCATTTTTTATAATTTCAGAAGTATCATTAAAGATCGCCTCATCTGTCATTTGCACTTTTTTCTCCATGAAGTAGGCAAAAACCCTTGCCATTCCGCAGTTTGAAATAAAATCCGGAATCAAACTTACTTTATGGTCTACTTCTTCCATAATCGATCCGAAGAAAATTTCCTTGTCAGCAAAAGGAACATTTGCTCCGCAAGAAATAACTTCTAATCCGTTTAAAATCAAACTGTCAATTTGAGTTTGTTGTACCAATCTTGACGCAGCACAAGGCGTGAAAATTTCAGCACCAATTGTCCATATTTTTGAGTTGATTTCATCAAACGGAATCATATTATCGGCAACTAATTTGTTTCCGTCTTTATTTAAAAACAACGTTCTGATTTCTTCAAAAGAAAAACCTTCCTCTTTAATCAAACCTCCGTCACGATCAATAATTCCGATTACTTTTGCGCCCATTTCAGCTAAATAAAAAGCAGCTGCAGATCCAACATTTCCAAATCCCTGAACAATTGCTTTTTTACCTTTAATTTCTCCACCGTAAGTGGCGTAGAAATGACGAACAGCTTCGGCAACACCATAACCTGTAATCATATCAGCAACAGTATATTTTCTTGTTACATCCGGTGAAAATTTTGGGTTTTCGATAACCTTAATAACACCCTGACGCAATTGACCAATTCTGTTTATTTTATCCGCTTCAGTTGGTTTAAAATGTCCGTTAAAAACACCTTCCTGCGGATGCCATACACCACATTCTTCTGTCATCGGTATTACTTCGTGAATTTCATCCACATTCAAATCTCCACCAGTTCCGTAATAACTTTTTAATAATGGCGAAACCGCTTTGTACCAACGTTGCAAAACTCCTTTTTTACGAGGATCATTCGGGTCAAAATTAATTCCGGATTTAGCACCGCCAATTGCAGGACCTGAAACTGAGAATTTTACCTCCATTGTTTTGGCAAGAGATAAAACTTCATTCATATCCAAGCCTTTTCTCATTCTTGTTCCACCTCCTGCGGCTCCTCCACGAAGTGAATTAATTACTGTCCAGCCTTCAGCTTCTGTTTCAGAATCTTTCCAGTTAAAAACAATTTCAGGTTCTTTATTTTCAAATTGCTGTAATAAATCTTTCATTTTGTTAAGATATGTTTATTTTGCGTAAAAGTATAAAATAGAATAATGCGAATAATGTATTTAAGGGCAATTTTATTCAATAAAAAAATAAAGCCGAAAACGTAATAGTTTTCGGCTTTAAAAATTATAGATTATTCGGGATTTATTTTCCTAATAAATGTTTTTTCAATGTATCGTCAACCGGTTTGTCTGAAAGCCAGATTCCGAATAATGCTTTTTTGAAATCAAATCCAGGGACTTTTCCCTTTACAATTTCATTTTTAATAACATTGATGGTTTGATCAAAAGGATTATATGCCAGAACAAATACATCTTTTTCTTTAATGTCATCGCTTAGCAATGCTTTAAATTGTTCGATTCTTGGTCTTAATTCCTCTAAATTACTTCCCGCTGATTTTTCAAAACCGACATTCATAGCTTTGCTTAATTTGTTTGAAGAAACCATTGATGAGGTAATTTCAATTCGAATCGCCATTTCAGTATCACTATCGATAATGAATTTTGGATCCTGGCTTAATTGAGACAAATACAAAGCCTGAACATAAAGCTCTAACCACATTTTTGATCTTCCGCCCGCTCCGTTAAGCTGTAAAGTTTTGTTTTGAAACTCAATTTTTCTAGGTACTGTCACACCGTTAACTTCAAGGTGAGTCTGGGCAGAAACAGTTGAAAATTGAACACAAAAAACAAACGTAAATAATAGTAAAATCTTTTTCATACTCTGTCGATAATTTATTTTTTTATAGCAAAATTACTTCTAATTTTTAATATTTTAACACTTCTAAAAATATTTTTTTTAGTCTAGTTTATTCATAATCAAATTAGTAAGACTTGCTTTACGTACATATACGTGTTTTTGCAGATTTTGGTTTTCTTACAATTGTTATTATTTAAGCCTTTATAATTAATGGTTTTTTATCGATAACTTAATTCTTAATTTTTAAAGAAAATGTGGCAATATTGGCTTTACAGCAATTTAAATTCAACATAATCACGAAAACGTTATCGTGAATTGTGCTAATATCTTAAAATTATATGCACGCATTGTTAATTCGAGTTTAAAAATTATCTTTGAAAACCTATTTTGAATAAGAAAATAGTATTTAAAAAACAAAAAACCAGCTGAACTGAATGTTTTGAAACTTTGGTTTAGAAAACAAAAAAATAAAACTATGGATTTCAATCTTACCGAAGAACATTTAATGATTCAACAAGCTGCGAGAGATTTTGCCCAAAACGAATTGTTGCCAGGGGTTATTGAACGTGATGAAAAACAAGCCTTTCCAACAGAGCAGGTAAAAAAAATGGGACAACTCGGATTCATGGGAATGATGGTTGATCCTAAATACGGCGGAAGCGGCTTAGATACTATATCATACGTAATTGCTATGGAAGAAATTTCGAAGGTAGATGCTTCTGCTTCTGTAGTAATGTCTGTAAATAACTCATTAGTTTGTTGGGGGCTACAGGAATTTGGAACCGAAGAACAAAAACAAAAATATCTACCAGGACTGGCTTCTGGTGAAATTCACGGTGCTTTTTGCTTAAGTGAGCCGGAAGCGGGAAGTGATGCAACGTCGCAAAAAACAACTGCCATTGATATGGGAGATCATTATTTGGTAAACGGAACAAAAAACTGGATAACGAATGGTAACACAGCGTCTGTTTATTTAGTAATTGCGCAAACACATGCTGAGAAAAAACATAAAGGTATCAATGCGTTGATTATGACAAAAGATATGCCTGGTTTTTCGGTGGGACCAAAAGAACAGAAAATGGGAATTCGCGGTTCTGACACACACTCTTTAATGTTTAGTGATGTAAAAGTTCCAAAAGAAAACAGAATTGGAGAAGATGGTTTTGGTTTTAAATTTGCAATGAAAACACTTGCCGGCGGACGTATTGGGATTGCTTCTCAGGCTTTAGGGATTGCTTCCGGAGCTTATGAACTGGCTTTAAAATATTCGAAAGAAAGAAAAGCTTTTGGAACTGAAATATGCAATCATCAGGCCATTGCTTTTAAATTGGCAGACATGGCAGTAAATATCGAAGCGGCGCGTCATTTGTGTATGAAAGCAGCCTGGGATAAGGATCAACACAAAAATTATGATGTAAGTGGTGCAATGGCAAAATTATTTGCTTCACAGGTAGCAATGGATACTGCAGTTGAGGCAGTTCAGATTCATGGTGGAAATGGTTATGTAAAAGAATACCATGTAGAACGTTTTATGCGCGATGCAAAAATTACACAAATCTATGAGGGAACGTCAGAGATTCAGAAAATTGTCATTTCCAGATCAGTTATTGCAGGATAATTTTTTCTCTCAAATATATTTTAAACCCTTTCAGGCTTTGGGCTTTGAAAGGGTTTTTTATTTTGTAATGATTATAATTTAAAATGTAAAAAACTAAAAATCAGTATTTAACGTATGTTTAATTACCCCAATTTAGTTTAATACAAATACATTTATAATCATGAAACTATTTTTCCACAAAGTAGCCAATTGGGAGTATTGGCCATTTCAGATTTTATACATCCCTATTTATTTTCTTTGGGCCTATTATGCCATTAGGGCGCGATCTGTTTTTTTCTTTAATGCTGCAAATCCGAAAATTAAAAATGGAGGATTTATCATGGAAAGTAAAAAAAACATTTATGATTTATTACCTAAAAAATTATATCCCAAAACTATTTTAATTAAACAAAACACCGATCTTAATTCAATAGTGAATTTAGTGGTTGAGAAAGGTCTTTACTTTCCATTGATTGCTAAGCCGGATATTGGTTTGCGCGGTTCCGGAGTTAAGAAACTAAAAACGGTTTCGCAATTAAAAACATATGCAGAAAAAGCAAATTTCGACTTTTTACTGCAGGATTTGATTCCGTTTAAAAAAGAACTTGGTATTTTTTATGTGCGTCATCCATATCAACAAAATGGAAAAATCACAGGAATTGTTTCGAAAGAATTTTTAATCGTTACCGGAGACGGAGCTTTAACCGTTGAACAATTAATAAATCAAACACCAAGATTTAAATTTCAATTGAATGTCCTAAAAGAAGAATATGGCGATTTATTACAAATTGTCCTGGAAAAAGGACAAACTGCAAATCTGGTTCCGTTTGGCAATCTGTCCCGTGGGGCTAAATTCCTGGACGGCAGTGATCTAATTACACCAAAGTTAACGGAGATGATTAATGATCTGGCGAATAAGATTCCTGAATTTTATTTTGGAAGATTTGACATTATGTATGATGATTTTGACGAATTAGAAAGGGGTGAAAATTTTTTAATTGTAGAGTTAAACGGTGCTGCGAGTGAACCAACTCATATTTACGATCCAAAACATTCACTTTGGTTTGCCTGGAAGGAACTCTCCAGACATATTCGATATTTGTATGAAATAAGCGTTGCCAATCATAAAATGGGTGTTCCTTATTTAGATTATAAAGTGGGTTTTCGGGAATATAAATTGCATTTGGTTCAGAATAGTAAGATTTTAAATTTTTAAAAATCAGTAGAATGAATTTATTATGAATTTTGAGTGATTGACGTTAAAAAGTATTCATGTGAAGGTGAATTGTTGTGCATCAGTAGATTATCCAAAAGCGAGAAATTAGTATTATATTGCAGTTGATTTAATTATTTGCTAAAGCTTAAATTATTCTTCTATGATAAAATTATACTTTCTTCTTCCATTTGTTCTGTTGGGCTGCAAAACCAGTACATCAACAGTTACTGATTCATCGTCAAAAGAAACATCAAAACCTCTTGAAATAACGTATAAGGTAGACCATACAGAAGTTTCTGATTTTCTTAAGTATCTTTCTTCAGATGAATTAGAAGGACGCGAAACCGGAACTAAAGGAATCGAAAAGGCGGCCGTATTTCTAGAAGATTTTTTAAAGAAGAACAATATAAAGCCTTATTTTAAAACTTATCGCGATACTCTTACCAATTTTAAGTCGCATGCCTTTAATATTATTGGCATTATTGAAGGAACAGATCCTGAACTTAAAAAGGAATTTTTGGTTTTGAGTGCGCATTATGATCATATTGGCTTAGAGAAAAAAAAGCAGGAAGATGTCATTAATAATGGCGCCAATGATGATGCCTCGGGCGTGACAGCTGTTGCTCAAATGGCAAAATATTTTACAGAAACAAAATCGAACAAACGCAGTATTCTGATTGTATTTTTTACCGGCGAAGAAAAGGGCTTACTTGGATCTAAAAGTTTGGTTAAAAAACTTAAAGAGCAAAATTTTAATTTATATGCACAGCTCAATATCGAAATGATTGGAGTGCCTATGAAACGTGATTATCTGGCTTATATAACAGGTTTTGATAAATCGAATATGGCCGAAAAAATAAACGAATATACCGGAAAAAAGACAATTGGGTTTTTACCAAACGAAGCTGAATATAAATTGTTTTACAGATCTGACAATTACTCTTTTTATGAAGCATTCAAAAAGCCCTGTCAGTCGATAAGTACTTTTGATTTTGAAAATTTTGAATTTTATCACCATGTTTCAGATGAATTTGAAGTAATGGATATTCCTCATGTAACTGCATTTGTTCACGAGTTTTTGCCTGCTGTAACGAAAATGGCAAATACTCCAACTGAAGAAATTACAATGAAATAATATCTCTCTTTTTATTGGATTGCTTATTTTTGCCTCATGAAAAATATAATTATTACCGGAACGAGCAGGGGAATTGGTTACGAATTGGCTTTACAGTTTGCTAATTCGGGTCATCATGTTTTGGCTATCTCGAGAAATACACCACAGGCACTTTTACAACATCCAAATATAACTTGTCTATCTGTTGATTTATCAAATGAATTGGCATTGCAGGATGTAGATGATTTTCTTTCTGCAACATGGAAAAAAGTGGATGCCGTTGTGCATAATGCAGGAGCTTTGCTATTGAAACCTTTTGCAGAAACGACTCAGGCTGATTTTGAAAACATTTACAAAGTGAATGTCTTTGCTGTTGCAAATCTTACCAGAATCTGTTTACCGTATCTTCAAAACGGAAGTCACGTTGTTACCATAAGTTCCATTGGCGGTGTAAGAGGAAGTCTTAAATTCGCCGGATTAGCAGCATACAGTTCAAGCAAAGGCGCAGTAATTACTTTAACCGAATTATTAGCTGAAGAATACAAAGAAAAAGGGATTTCATTTAATGTTTTGGCTTTAGGTTCCGTGCAAACTGAAATGCTCGAAGAAGCTTTCCCTGGTTATCAGGCGCCAATTTCTGCCGCAGGAATGGCGACATATATTTATGATTTTACACTCAATGGAAATAAATATTTTAACGGAAAAGTACTCGAAGTTTCCTCGACAAACCCTTAATTAATTATGAATTATGAGTGAGAGTATTGTAAAAACTAAGAGTTTTGAATTGGCGATAAGAGGCATTAATTTTTATAAGTGGTTAGTTGCTGAAAAGAAAGAGTTAATAATGAGTAAACAATTTTTACGTTCAATTACATCAGTTGGTGCAAATGTTTGAGAAGCTATAATGCTCAAAGCAAGGCTGATTTTATTCATAAGTTATCAATTTCTCAAAAAAGAATGTGATGAATCTATGTATTGGTTAGAATTATTAATGGGAACAAATTATATTTCCAAAGCAGAATTTGAATCAATGCACAATCAATGTGGGGAAGTTCTAAAAATCATCAAAAGTATAATTATTACATCAAAGAAAAACCTGATCCAAAACTCATAACTCATACTTCATAACACATAATTATTTTGAACGAAACTCTAGCTAAATATATTCCCGAACATGCTGTAAAGCCTGTTTTTGATTTGATTGTTGCCAATCAGGTTCATCTGAAAATCGTAAATGAGCGCCAGACGCGTCATGGCGATTACAGACGTGGACATACTGGAAAACATGAAATCACGGTAAATTCGAGCTTAAATAAGTATCGATTTTTAATGACGTTAATTCATGAAATCGCCCATTTAGTCGCTTTTGAAAAATTTGGACGAAATATAAAACCACACGGTGATGAATGGAAATTTACATTTCAAAGATTGATGGTTCCGTTTATTCGCCCGGAGATTTTTCCGGGACAATTATTACCCTTATTAGCGAGGCATTTTAAGAACCCTACCGCAAGTAGCGATACAGATACGACTTTGTCATTGGCTTTAAAGCAATACGATAAGGAAAACGATAAAAATTATGTTTTTGAGATTCCTTATGGAAGCGTTTTCAGAATTAAAAATGGAAAAATATTCAAGAAACTTGCCGTAAGAACCAAACGTTTTGAATGTATCGAAATAAGTTCCGGAAAAACGTATTTGTTTAATCCAAATGCAGAAGTGGAGTTGATTAATATTCAGTAAATTTCTAATAAAAAGAAATTCCAAACTGCAACTTGAAGAATTGGAATTTGGAATTTAAAATATTTGAATTTTAAGAAGTTTATCCTTCTCTCAAATAGGCTTCTCTTACTTTTTTGAATAAATTTGAAGAATAAACAAACTTCACAATGTCTTTATTGTCTGTCCTAAAAATTTCTTCTTTAGTCCCTTGCCAGGCTTTTACACCTTTTTTTAGGAATACGATATTTTCGCCAATTTCCATAACCGAGTTCATATCGTGCGTATTAATGACCGTTGTGATATTATATTCTTCGGTAATTTCTTTAATCAGATTATCAATCAAAGTCGATGTATTTGGATCTAAACCAGAGTTTGGTTCATCACAAAACAAATATTTAGGATTGTTTACAATAGCGCGGGCAATCGCAACACGTTTTTGCATTCCTCCGGAAATTTCCGAAGGCAATTTTTTGTGAGCCTCAACCAGATTTACTCTTTCAAGAACAAAATCTACGCGTTCTTTAATTTTTGCTCTATTGTCGTTGGTAAACATCTTTAAAGGAAAAGCGACATTTTCTTCAACAGTCATCGAATCAAATAAGGCACTTCCCTGAAAAACCATTCCAATTTCAGTTCTCAATTCTCTTTTTTCATCTGGGTTTAAGTCGGCATAAATACGTCCGTCAAACTCGATGGTCCCTGCATCAGGAGTATGAATTCCAAGTAAACTTTTTAGTAATACAGTTTTTCCCGATCCACTTTGTCCAATAATCAAGTTGGTTTTTCCAGTTTCAAAAACTGTCGAAACACCTTTTAAAACTTTACTGTCGCCAAACGATTTTTCTATGTTTTTTACTTCGATCATTATCCTAATAATAATTGAGTTAATATATAATTAAAAAGAATGATACAAACAGATGTCCATACAAACGATACTGTACTTGCTTTACCAACTTCTAATGCACCACCTTTCATGTAATAGCCGTGAAATGATGGAATCGTAGCCAGCAACATCGCGAAAATTAAAGTTTTAATAAAGGCATATGTTATATGAAAAGGTATAAATTCCATTTGTGCCCCCTGAATAAAGTCCTGACTAGTTGAAAATCCTCCATATGCACAAGCAAGCCATCCGCCAAAAACACCTAAAAACATACTAATTCCAATTACAAAAGGATACATTAGCAATGCTACCATTTTTGGAAAAACAAGATAATTTAATGAATTAACACCCATTACCTCTAATGCATCAATTTGTTCTGTAACGCGCATAGTACCAATACTTGATGTGATGTAAGATCCCATTTTTCCGGCCATAATAACTGAAATAAAAGTAGGGGCAAACTCCAGAATCACAGATTGACGCGTGGCAAAACCAATTAAATATTTTGGAATTAAGGGATTAGTTAAGTTTAGTGCGGTTTGAATGGCTACAACACCTCCAATAAAGAAGGAAATAAAGCAAACAATTCCAAGCGAGTCAATAATTAAGTCATCTATTTCTTTGAAAATTAAATTTTTCATAACAGGCCATTTAGTCTGTTTATTAAAAATTTCTTTCAGCATTAAAAAATATCTTCCTATCTGAGATAAGTAACGAATTAGCATCATAAGTTTTACAAATATTGGCTAAGGTAAAAATAAGTTATGAGTTTTGGGTTATGAGTTACTGTTTTTCGGTTGTTTTTCGAATCAAATTAACTTTTGTTTCATTTTCTCAAAACGATATTTTCTTATAAATTTAGCCTGTTCGGGGGTAACTAACAGAGGAGTGTTTGCTTTTTGTGCTTTCAAAAAACCTCTGATATAATCTAAAAATAAGAACGGCTTTTTCTTCATCATCGCCAGTTTTGCCGAAGCAATTGCCGTGATCCAGAAACCATAACCTAAAGTATAAAAAGCTTCACCTTGTTTATAACGTGCTGTTTTGTTGTAGTTTGCGCCGGTTGGTTTAAGGTGTCTTACATGTAAAGATGTGTCTGTAACTATTCTCCAGTTGTAATATTTACAAAGTAATTCATCTACAGTGTCCCAGCCCATTGCTGGCTTCAGGCCTCCAATTTGCAAAAAAGTTTCTTTTCGATACGCTTTTAGTGCACCGCGAATATGATCCTTATCGGTCAGGTTTTCTAAAACCCAGTCGCCATTTTTTTCGATGTAACAAAATCCGCCAGCCATTCCAATTTTTGAATCAGATTGAAAGTGAGAAATGATTGTTTCGAAATAATTAGAAGGAAAGATTAAATCACCATCTATTTTTACAATAATATCATAATCTGAATCTAAAGTTTCAAAACCTTTTTGAAATGCCTGAATTACTTTACTTCCCGGCATATGAATTGCATCTGAAGTTTTATTTATTACAGAAATAAATGGATTATCTTTTGCAAAACCCAAAACAATTTCTTCTGTTTTATCAGTAGAATTGTCATTGACCACCACAATTTTTGAAGGTAAAACAGTTTGTGAAACTAAAGATTGAAGTGTCAGACCAATAAGATCTTGCTCGTTGTGCGCGGGAATAACAATATAGTATTTCATAATTTTTAACTGAAAATTGAGACTGAAAACTATTTTACTTTCTCTGCAACAACAATATAGTATCTTGGAGTGAAATATCTTAATAATGGTCTAAAACCAAACTTTTTTACCGGATGTGTAAATTTTTGGCGATCCGTTATTTTCCAGCCGGTTTTTTCTAAAAGCCAGTCCAATTGCCAGTCTTCAAATTCATGGTAATGTCTGTCCCACATATCTGTTTTTGAACGATATGCCGGTGAAAACCATAAACGCAAGGGAATTGAAATAAGTAATTTATCGCATTTTACATTCTCTAAAATAGTGTACGGATTTAGTAAATGTTCGAAAATTTCAAACGCCGTAAAAACGGTATAATCTTCTGTTTGCAAAGCGGTTTGGTCATTGTCTAAATCTTCGCCTTTTGTATTTTTTACAGTATAACCATTCTCTTCCATTATTTTAGAAAACGGATTTGGTACTCCAAAATCAAAAATAACTTCGGATGTATTGACATGCTTTTGTAAAAATTCTAAAGTAAGTTTGAATCTCTTATTCGGAAACGTTTTTTCGTACATTTTTTATTTTTTATCGGCAAAGGCGCAAATATACTAAAAAGTCCGCATTTTAAGATGCGGACTTTTTTAGTTTTCAGTCTCAGTTTTTAGTCACAGTATTCAAAAGCTGAAAACTGTGAACTGTAAACTAATTTAATATCGATATACAAATGCATTAACATTCATTCCGGCTCCAACCGATGCAAAAATTACAACATCACCTTTATTGATTTCGTGGTTTTCTAATTTTCCCTGAATTAATAAATCGTACAAAGTAGGAACGGTTGCAACACTAGAGTTTCCTAAGTCATGAATGCTCATCGGCATGATGTTTTCGGGTGCTGTTTTATCATATAATTTGTAAAAACGCGCAATAATAGCTTCGTCCATTTTTTCGTTGGCCTGATGAATTAAAATCTTTTTAACTTCATCAATTCCAATTCCGCTTTTATCCAGACAGCTTTTCATTGCTAAGGGAACCTGACTTAAAGCAAATTCATAGATTTTACGGCCGTACATTTTAATGTATTTAATGTCCGGATCCAAATCTGGATTGTATGATTTTCCGAAATATAGAAAGTTAGCTTCGTCATTAGCAAAAGTGGCACTTTCATAAGATAATAAACCAGTTTCTTCATCATTCGAGGCTTCTAGAATTGAAGCTCCCGCACCATCAGAATAAATCATCGAATCACGATCGTGATCATCTACAACTCTTGATAAAGTTTCGGCGCCAATTACTAAAACACGTTTTGCCATTCCGGATTTAATAAATGCATTGGCCTGCAAAACACCTTCAATCCAGCCCGGGCATCCAAAAAGAATGTCATAAGCAACACATTTTGGATTTTTAATGTCTAATTTGTTTTTTACACGTGTAGCTAAACTAGGTAAAATATCTGATTGATTTGTACCCGTTTTTACATCGCCAAAATTATGTGCAAAAATGATATAATCTAGAGTTTCGCGATCGATATTAGCATTTTCAAGCGCTCTTTCGGCAGCAAAAAAAGCTAAATCAGAAGATGTGTGATGATCTTCAGCATAACGGCGATTTTCTATTCCGGTAATGCCTTTAAATTTTTTAATTACAACTTCATTTGGGTAACCAAAAGGAGTTCCGTCGTCATTTAAAAAAATATGTTTATCAAAGTCAGTATTCTTAACTTCTTTATTAGGAATGTAACTTCCTATGCCTATTATTTTTATTTTCATTATTCCTTAATTATCCGATAAATTTATTGCTAAATTATAAATAAAATCATGATAACTATCATAAAAAATACTATGCATGCATATAATTATCAAATAGTAATTATTTTTTAAATTTATTGTTTATTTTTTAATGATTTAATGATTTTATCGAGATTTCAAACGTTTGCGATTTGTTTGTAGAAGTATTTCTTATTTATAACATTTCTTAAAATGGATTTGATTTGTTACAAATGAAACGGAAGATTTGAAAAGTGTTAAAATAGGAAAGTTTCAAGTTTAAGGTTTCTTCTAAGAAATGACAAATTACTGTTCTGAAGTGTCGTAGCTTGCGTGAGGGATAGGAGCATGCTACCGAAGTAGCGCGGATAGCCCGACAGCGTCGCGATAAGAGGGCGGATACGCGCAAAGTAAATTTGCCCTCTTATCGTGATGTTGGCACGCCCTGCTTATTTTAAATTTTAGATTTCTGGGTTTAGATTTTAGATTTGTTTGATGTTACGCTCGAAGTTGAAACTTTAAACCTGAAACAAAATAAACCAAAAACAAAACCCGACAAGTTTTACGACCTGTCGGGTTTGGTATAATAGCAGAAAATTTATTTCTTAGTTTTCCATGTAAGCTTCAATAGGTGCACAGCTGCAAATTAAATTTCTGTCACCATACGCGTCGTCTACACGACGAACAGATGGCCAGAATTTATTATCTGCAATGTACTCTAATGGATAAGCTGCTTTTTCTCTTGAGTAAGGGAAAGTCCAGTTATCAGTAGTTAACATTGCCAATGTGTGCGGTGCATTTTTTAATACGTTATTTTTGTCATCGGCTGTTGCAGCTTCAATCTCTTTTCTGATTGAAATAAGGGCATCACAAAAACGATCTAATTCTGCTAAATCTTCCGATTCAGTTGGTTCGATCATTAAAGTTCCTGCTACAGGGAAAGAAACAGTAGGCGCGTGGAAACCGTAATCCATTAAACGTTTTGCGATATCACCAACTTCGATTCCGTTTTCTTTGAATGAACGACAATCTAAAATCATTTCGTGAGCAGCTCTTCCGCATTCTCCTGTATAAAGAATTGGATAGTGTCCTTCGAAACGCGCTTTCATATAATTCGCATTCAAAATTGCATGCTCTGTAGCACTTTTTAATCCTTCGGCTCCCATCATTGTGATGTAACCATAAGAGATTAAACAAACTAAAGCAGATCCGTAAGGTGCAGATGAAATTGCCGTAATCGCTTGTTCACCACCAACTTTTAAGATTGGGTTTGTTGGTAAAAACGGAACTAGTTTTTCGTTCACACAGATTGGTCCAACTCCAGGGCCACCACCACCGTGAGGAATAGCGAATGTTTTGTGTAAATTTAAGTGACAAACGTCAGCACCAATTGTAGCAGGATTTGTTAATCCAACTTGCGCGTTCATGTTTGCACCGTCCATATAAACTAATCCGCCGTTGTCGTGGATTAATTTCGTGATTTCAATAATTGAAGATTCGAAAACTCCGTGAGTAGAAGGGTATGTTACCATTAAACAAGATAAATCATCTTTGTGTTCAATCGCTTTTTCTCTTAAATCTTCTACGTCAATGTTTCCTTCCGGAGTCGTTTTAGTAACGATAATTTTCATTCCGGCCATCGCTGCAGAAGCAGGATTTGTTCCGTGAGCAGATGATGGAATTAAACATACATTGCGGTGGCTATCGCCTCTTGACAAATGGTAAGCACGGATCGCCATTAAACCTGCATATTCTCCCTGAGCTCCTGAGTTAGGCTGTAATGTTGTTCCGGCAAATCCGGTAATTACATTTAATTGCTCCTCTAGTTTTTTAAGCATCGTGATATAACCTTCAGCTTGCTCTACTGGTGCAAAAGGGTGAATGCTGTTCCAGTTTGGCATTGATAAAGGCAACATTTCTGAAGCTGCGTTTAATTTCATCGTACAAGAACCTAATGAAATCATCGAATGGTTTAACGATAAATCTTTACGCTCTAATTTTTTGATGTAACGCATTAACTGGCTTTCTGAATGATGATTGTTGAATACATCATGCGTTAAGAAAGAAGATGTTCTTTCTAATGAAGCCGGTAATTGACTTGCAGTAGTTAATTCTGAAACGGTAAAAGTTTCTTTTCCTAAAGCTTCAGCAAAAATGGCAATAATTTGATTGATGTCAGCAATTGAAGTTGTTTCGTTGAATGAGATAGAAATGGTATCGGCATCAACGTAGAAGAAATTTACTTCGTTTTTCTCTGCTACAGCTTTTACTTTTTGAGCATGTGCTTTTACTAAAATAGTATCAAAATAAGCCGTATTGGTTTGATAAACGCCTAATTTATTTAAAGCTTCAGCAGCAGTAACTGCCGATGCGTGAACTTTACCTGCAATATATTGCAATCCTTTTGGACCGTGATAAACGGCATACATTCCGGCCATAACCGCTAATAAAACCTGTGCAGTACAAATATTTGAAGTTGCTTTTTCACGTTTAATATGCTGCTCACGTGTTCCTAAAGCCATACGTAAAGCACGGTTCCCGTTTACATCAATAGAAACTCCGATGATACGACCTGGCATAGATCGTTTGTATTCATCTTTAGTTGCAAAAAAAGCAGCATGAGGACCACCATAACCCATTGGTACACCAAAACGCTGCGTAGTTCCAACCACTACAGCTGCTCCCATTTCTCCTGGAGAAGTTAAAGTCGCTAATGATAAAATATCGGCAGCAAAAGCAACTTTGATTTCATTTTCTTTTGCTTTAGCAACAAAAGCAGTATAATCATTTACCTGACCATATTTTCCCGGATATTGTAAAATGGCTCCGAAGAATTCATTTGAAAAGTCAAATGTTTCGTGGTTTCCAACAACTAATTCAATTCCAACCGGAGTTGAACGTGTTTGTAGTATCGATAAAGTTTGTGGTAAAATTTCTTCAGAAACGAAGAATTTGTTTGTATTGTTTTTCTTTTGATCGCGTGTACGAACGTCAAAAAGTAAAGCCATAGCTTCAGCAGCAGCTGTACCTTCATCCAATAAAGAGGCATTGGCAATTTCCATTCCTGATAATTCAATAACAGTAGTTTGGAAATTTAAAATAGCTTCAAGACGACCTTGAGCAATTTCTGCCTGATAAGGAGTGTAAGCGGTATACCATCCTGGGTTTTCGAAGATATTTCTTTGAATTGGAGCCGGAACGATAGTTGGATGATAACCCAAACCAATATACGATTTGAATACTTTATTTTTATTTCCTAGTTCCTGAATATGATTTGCGAATTCATATTCTGTCATTGCAGGATCTAAATTCAAAGGCGCTTTTAAACGGATATCGTCCGGAAGGGTTTCATAAACAAGTTGTTCAATCGATTCCACTCCAATGGTTTTTAACATGTGTGGAAGATCTGTTTCTCTTGGGCCAATGTGTCTTAAAGCAAAAGCATCTGTTTTCATCTGTAGCAGTCTGTTTTTTAAGGAAATGTAATAGACGGTTTGTATGTTTTATAACAAGTACAGAAGGTTTATTACATTTTATAGTAAATGTGTTGTTTTTTTGTCGCGCAAAATTAAGTATTATTAATAATTTAATGGGTATTTTTAACTTCAATTTTTGTCAAATTTCTAACCAAAGAGTTGATTTGTTACCAATTGATTAGATTTGAGTCATGAAACTTCTAAAACAAATATTCGATTTTTATTTAAACAGCAGTATTCACGTAGCTTTGTCGTGTTACGCCTTGGTACGAATTACGTTTCATTTTTTTCATATTCAGTACGATGAGTCAATGGCTTTGTTTGTCTTTTTCGGAACAATTGTAGGATATAATTTTGTAAAATACGATGCCTTGGTTCGCGTCAAGAAAAAACCAATCGGAAATCAGCTAAAAATTATTGCTGTTTTGAGTTTTATTTCGCTGATTTTGGTGGGCTATTATTTTTTTCATTTGGAGAGAATTACACAAATTGTTTCCGTCGGAATATTTGCTGTAACAGCACTTTACACACTTCCATTTTTTCCAAACCGAAAAAATGCCAGAAACTGGGCAGGAGTTAAAATTTATATTGTGGCACTTTGTTGGGTAGGAGCGACTTTAGTTTTGCCTTATATTAATGCTGAAATTCCGTTTACAGCCAACTTTTTTATCAAATGCTTACAGCGTTTTGTATTGGTTTTTGTGCTGATTTTGGTTTTCGAAATTTTAGATTTGGCCAATGACGATCCGCATTTGAAAACTGTTCCGCAAACAATTGGCGTAAAACGAACTAAGATCTTAGGCTTTTCATTATTAGTTCCGTTTTGGGTTTTAGGAATTTTGAGTTTTACCGTTCATGAACTCATAATTAATCTTATTATGGTTGTCATGTTAATGTTGTTTATTGCTTTTGCAAACCCGAATCGTTCTAAATATTATACATCTTTTTGGGTCGAAAGTGTTCCGATTTTTTGGTGGCTGATGATTGAGTTTCTTTAGGAGAAGCTTTAAAAATTTAAAATAATTAGGGCGTGCCACCATCCCGATAAGTGGGCACATTACTTTGCGCTTATACGCCCACTTAACGGCATGCTGTCGGGCTATCCGCACTGCTTCGGCAGTTAGCTCCTATCCCTCACGCAAACCGTAAAGCGAGAAAATCCTTTTTCAAAAGAAATTTAAAAATAGTGATTCAAAAAATCTTCGAAATCTGCGAGAGCAAAAAAAATACTTATGAAACTACTTTAAACCTGTTTTTTCAGAAATTTCTTTTAAGATTTTGTTTCTTTCCAAAAGAAATCGAGTTAAATGTTTTTCGAGAAATAAGATGTCAAATAATTCTCCGAAGATTCCAAACGGCGTTTCATATTGCAATTTGTCTTTCATTATTGTAATGCCATTTTCTTCTTCAAAAAAATGTTCGTGTTTGAAGGTTTTGAATTTACCGCGTTCCATTTCATCCACAAAATAATCATGAAAAGCCATTTTGGTAATTCGGCTTTTATGGGTGAGATAAAAACCAAAATGTTTCCCTCGCCAGGTTACGGTTTCATTGAAATTGATTAATCCGGATGTTACGCCTGCAATTGCTTTCTCATTTGATTTACTTGCAGATTGTTGATGAACATCTATATTTCTTGAAGCGTCGAAAACGGTTTGTTTTGGTGCTTTTATTTTTGTTGTCAGGTTTATGGTTGTCATTTGATTTATTAGTTGTGAGTTTTTTGTCATCCTGACCGAGGAAGGATCACACTAGAAGCTCGACAAAGATTGGCTAATTGCAGTGTAGAGTTACGTGTGTGATCCTTCCTCGGTCAGGATGACAAAGATGCGCGTATTTTTTATCGTAGTAGATTTTCAAAAGCCTTATCAATATCTCCAAACTTAAATTGAAATCCATTTTCTAAAAGTCGTTTCGGAATCACATTTCTACTTTTTAAAACCAATTCGGTTTCTGTGCGAATGAAGAAAGATCCGATTTCGAGAAAGAATTTACTCATTGGAATTCCGAATGGAAAACCAACTGCTTTTCGTAGCTTTTTCATGAATCCAGAATTTGAAATCGGTTCGGGAGAAACAATATTAATTACTCCAATAATTTCTTTTTGAATGATAAATTCAATTGCATTGGCAAAATCTTCTTCGTGAATCCAGCTGATGAATTGATCTCCCTTTCCTTGTTTTCCTCCAAAACCAATTTTTGCCAGAGTTTTTAACGGAATAAAAGCGCCTCCGTTTTTTCCTAATACAATTGAAGTTCGCAAAGCGGTTTTTAAAGTATTTGGAGTTTCGGTTTTAAAGAATGCTTTTTCCCAGGACAATGCTACGTTTATAGAAAAGTCATTTCCGATTTCTCCGTCAACTTCGTCCATTTGTTTATCCAGAGAAAACCGATAAATAGTTGAAGTTGATGAATTCAGCCAGTGTTTCGGTGGATTTTGGCAGTTTAAAACGGCTTTATTTAAAATCTTCGTGCTTTCAATTCGAGACAATAAAATCTCTTTTTTATTTTCTTTTGTATATCTACAATCTACAGATTTTCCGGCAAGATTGATTAAAACGGTGGCATTTTCTAATTCTTTTTCCCAACCAGAAAAAGTTCTGGCATTCCAGTTTACATATTTAATTCCGTCAATTGTCTGCGATTTTCCTCGAGTCAGAATTATAATTTCTTCAAATTTATTTTTGAAATGATGGATTAAAACCTGTCCTAAAAATCCTGTTCCGGCTGCTATAATGAGTTTTTTCATTTTATAAATTTAAGATAAATACTAAAGCAATAATTCTATAAATAACCCAGGTAAAACATAAATAAAAGGGCAGTTTTAAAACTTTAACTCTTCTAAAATGTTCTGCAAACATGATGAAAATGGTTGTTCCAAACCAACCTAAAATTAAAAACTGCGGAAGATTAACAAATTGATTTAGAATTAAAATTGGAACTAAAATCAAAGAGCCCATTAAAGAAATCGTCATTAAGTTTCCGGCATAATTGATAATTGTTTGCTTATCCATTTTTAAAAGAAATAAACTCTGAAAAACAATCTGTCCAAATGCTAAGATAAATTCTCTTAAAATACTTGTTTTCGGTACATTCGGAATCAAATTAGAAAAACCAAATAAAACAAAAGTGGTTATAGTTAAAGCAAAACCGATGAAAATAAAACGGTATTTATAATTAAAATCAGGCGTACATTGCAGTTTATTTTCTGTTTTTACATTTCCCGGGATAATCACTTTTCGATTGTAAGAAACAAAAGAATACATTTTTTTCAGGATGAAATGAATCGGTTTTAGAATTGCAATTTTTTCAATAAAAGGAAAAGAAAATCCAACCACTTTTATCAAACTGTCAAGTCCGTAGGTAACCGTTTTCGTTTTATTATCAACCAAAGCAATTTCATTTGGCGCTCGTTTTAAATCGACAAAACTTTGTTCTTCTTGAGATAACTGGCCATATGATTTTCTTCCATTTTCATCTAACATGCCGCTTTTTACAAAGCCTGTTGTGTATAAACTGCAAAGCGGACAATCTTCATCGTAAAGTAAAGTTTGGTTTTTGAGCGTTTTCATAATTCCTGATTTTATAGATTAATAATAAAATTCTAATTTTCAAATATTCTAAATATTGCTTCTGTAGTTATTAAACTTTCAGAAAAAAATGAAAGTTTAAATGAAATTTTTTTACTTCATAATTTTTAGAACCAAACGTCCTAACCAGTTTTCATTGAATTCTGTCATTTTGTCTAACATATTATCGGCTTTTAAAACAAAGTCGTATAATTTAGAAGTCTGATCTACAAAATGTTTTTCTTCTTCGGATGATTCTTTTGCTTCAATTGTTGAAACTTCTTTTAAGATTTTTAGAGCAGGTTTGATTTCTCTTTTGCTTCTTTCTCTCGCGATTTTTACAGCCAATTCGTCTAAATCTTTTTCGGCAGTAAAAAATTCTCTTCTTTCGCCGGCTTTGTATTCTTTATAGACAATTCCCCAATCCATTAAAGCTCTTAGGTTCATACTGGCATTTCCGCGCGAAATTTGTAATTCGTCCATAATGTCTTCCATTGAAACCGCTTCGTTCGAGACCATTAATAAAGCATGGATTTGTGCCATGGTTTTATTAATTCCCCATTGAGAACCCAATGCTCCCCAGGTCTGTACAAACTTATTTTTTGCTTCTTTGAATTCCATACCTCAAATGTAGTTAAAAGTTTTTAAACTTTCAAAAATAAATGAAAGTTTGTTTTTTTATTGTGTTTTTTAAGAATAGTCTTATGTAATACTTTGAGTGTTTTTATGACAATGAAAATTCTTTCTGTGACATTTTCTTACTTAAATTGTATAATATAAAATAGCTTTGAAATAGAAAATCAAAAAAAATTTAATTTTAAAAACCTCATTATCAGTAAGTAAATCAAAGTCGTGGAGCAGAACCCACTTAAAAAAACGAGCTGTTTCGCACAGTAATATGCGAAGGCGGATCTGAAAAGCCAAACGAGTAGGAATAAAACTATTGTTATGCAACCAATACCTGTAAAAGTTAAAAATGTAAATGTATATCCTTATGTAGAATGGCATGGAGGAGGAGTGGGACCGGTTATCCTTCCGGTTATCGAAAACGCCAGCGGAACGTACGTTGTTGGGACACTTATAATGTCTGTATTTTATAATCTTGATCTTAATGTAACTGAAAAGCCCAAGCTTGGTATTCATCAAAGATATGTAGCAACGGGTGAAACAGAAGATGGTACTCCTTTCTCAACTCCGTGGATGTACTGCACAAACGCAAGTAATCAGCCGGAATTTGGAAGAACAATTACACTTAATCAACAAGATTCTGAAGCTATTAATGGTGGATTTGTTCCTCCATATATTACACTTGGACCACTTACAGATATCACAGTGAGTCAGTTATTTCCACCGCCGGCAATTGGGCAAATATTGCTAATTGAAAATGGTTCAGGAAATGTTATTGCAACCCGAACAGGTACTCCTCACGAAATGGGAATTGAAGTTAAGGGCGGTAAAAGTTTTGGCAACTTAAGAGCAGGCGCTAAAAACATCATTATTACCGGGAAAAACAGCGAAGGTAAAACGGTGACGACAGGCAATTTAACGTGTCTAGATGTTAATGAACCTGCAATTTTTTTACGACAGTTCGAACCTTCTAATTAATAAATGTAGCTAGGCTGGTCAATATTTTCATTTTAGACTTAAGCTCTTGACTATAAACAGATTTAATTTTAATTAAATAGCACACAGATTGTGGAATTGAAACTTGTTAAGCAAATAAATTGTAAATACGAGACAAGCTTGTTCAATTTGGGAATAAAAAACATGAAACATACGGTAATTATTCCTCTTTATAATAAGGAAGACTCCATATTTTGCACCATTAGTTCTTTGGCTTTTCAAGAAAAAAAACCTTCGCAAATCGTTATTGTTGATGATTTTAGCACAGATAAAAGTGTACTTAATTTAAAAGATGCCTTATCGTTTTTTGCCCCGCAATTTTTGCTGACAACTATAGAAGTAATTGAATTGAAAGAAAATAAAGGCTATGGAAATGCGAAAAACATAGGTCTTGAACGTGCAAACGGAGATCTTATCAGTTTTTTGGATGCAGATGATTATTACACTTATACTTGTTTAGATGAGGTTAATTCCATTATGGAAAAAGAAAATTTAGCTGCTCTAATACTCGGAATCCTTTTGGTTCCATCAGAAAATTATCTTCCGGACATAAAATCATTTGAAACAGAACCCGATTCTATTTCAAATGATTTGTTTTTAATATGCAATGTATTGCATACCATTTTTTTACCTGGTTTTTTAATTGGAAATAACGTTGTTATAAAAAGAAAATACCTCGAAAATATTCGGTTTGAAACTGCTTTTTCACTAAGTACAAAAACTGATTTTTGGTATCGCGTTTTAAAAAGTTTAGACAAATACAATCGCATTGGATTCCTGAATAAGCCCTGTATTGAAATACGGGACACAAAGTGTGATTCATTTAGATTCTAAAAATTTTCATTCCCTGTAATATTCTCTTTATGCATAAAAAAACCTGTCTCATGACATTTTTTTATTCGAGACTTCATCTGCATTGTAATTTTATTCATGAAAATAAAAATGAGGATTTACAAAAGCTATTTCGAAGTAAAATAAAAAGTCATTTTTTTTTAACAGAACTGAAAAACTGGATGAACTGAAAAGGGAATACAGAAAAACAGACAACCAAAAACAAACCTAAAGCTTACTAGTATGAAAGATTTATCTTTTTCTCCGTCTTCCTGTGTAGATCCTATTTCAGATGCGCAATATCCAACACTGCAGCCTTTTACAGGTCCTCAGCCAGAGTTACCGCAATATTGGGAATGCACTTGTTTACTTCACCCGTTTAGCCCCATTCAAAGTAACAGTACTCCGGAGCAAATAGCAAGTCCATTTTTTGAAATATGCACAGCCACCGTTTACTACGCAGAAGGAATTGGATTAAGCGCTTTGTTAATAGGAAGCTCTGGCAGAAAATGGTGGTACAATGTTACACCGACACAAACAACCGTTTCTACGGATGGAATTAATTTTACACCCGTAAACTTGGGATGGTCAGTTCCTGCAAAAAACTGGTTTGGAAACGAAAGCGGTAATGCGGCTTGTGCAGGAACTAGTTACCTAAACTGGATGCAGGCACAGGAAGTAAATTGGTGGAAAATTCCAGTTGGTACAACTAGTCCGCCGCCCGCAACCTGGATGTGGTTTGACAGTGAAACAAATTTTCCGGTTCGCCTTATGTTTGGGCAAGGTCCTGTTGCTTCTCCTATTTTGGGAGATGTAACTCAACTGGCACTTTTTCAAATGTTTTCTTTTAGCTATTTTACCTCTTTTCAGGCATTAGCAAGTAATCCTTTAAGTTCGCCTTTAGTACCTCCGTTCATCGATGGTTTTTCTTTTGGAAATCCAAACAATTATCAATTATTTGAATGGAATACCAATTTTGGGATGACCGCTTTTATGACGCCTGTCAATGAAGAGTTCAATCCGCTGCCTACAAGAATTTTATACAACTGGGCAGCTGATGCCCAATACAAAGTTTCGTCAGACAGAAGTCAAAATACGTTGATGAAGTATAATTACAATCTAAAAAATCCATTTACATCACAAGTTGCGCTTCTTACCGGAAGAGCTCCACAAGGTGTAACGCCGCCACCTAACAGTGGTGCCGGTTTTATTATCAATTATTTAGGAGATGATATTACAAATTGCGACGGGTTTGGGAATTTTCCATTTCCACAGCAGGCGCCAAACTGGGTTCAAATACCTGCTGTAGAAGGTGCAGTACAGGCAACAGTTTCAGGTAATGCAGTACTTTGTCCGGGTAATATAGTTACTGTTTTGTCTGTACTTTTTCCGCCTTCAGGATCCAATTATCCTGACTCTACTTATTTGTGGACTTGGTACAGTCCTTTAAATGCAAGTGGAAGCAGCAGTAGACCAGTTACGTTTATGCAATCGCAATCGGGCGTAGGTTTAGGAACCAGTCTTGCTCTTGCAGATTATTTTAATTACGAAGAATTTACAACACAAATTCCATCTTGCAATTTTGCAGTTCCCCCTGCAGATTTTACGATTCAGGCGAAACCGGTTCAGGGAACTCCGGATAATCCAAATCCATCTTATCCATGGCTCGACACTGGTATTAGAATTAATACAAGTACTGCAGCAACAATTTCCTATGTAGACGGAAAATGGACAGCAAACCCAGAGGATAATAACGGAGAGGAATATGATGCTGCCGGAAATCCATCTTATATAAATGCCAAACCCGGTTATACAATGCCCAATGAAAACGAAGGTGCACTTATTGGTAAAGTTGGAGATACTGTTTTTCTAATCGGTTTAGGCGCTACAACGCCACCCGGTCTTGCCGGAAAACTGGAATTGTGTATCAACGATGATTTAACCGGAGAATATGGCGCCGGATTATCAGATAACAAAGGTGCTGTAAATGTGCAAATCACGGTAGGATATTAAAGATCTCAATTAATACATTCAATAAAAACAACAAATTACAAGAGTGGAGCAGAACCCACTTAAAAAAACGAGGCGGTTCTGAAAAGCCTTACGAGTAAGAAAAAATTTAAATCAAAAAGTTATGTCAGATTTATTAGCAGGTGCTTATTTAGCAAACGGCACAATTGGAAATGTTGGAATGCCAGGTGCTCCAATCGCAACATTTAGTTTAGTAGTTGTACCATCACAGCACACAGTGACAGGTACAGTAGTTATTACACAGGCTGTAAACGGTCCTGATAATCATATTGTCATTTCAGTAAAAGGAAAAATATATGCAACTGGATTTGGACAATTTACTCAGGTAGTAAGTTTGCACGGACAGTACGTTCAATCTTTTCCACCTCCGGCAATTGGTTCTTTCTTAGCAGACTTCGATGCTCATTTTGCAATTGATAACGCATGGAATGGAACCGGAGGATTTACTTACTGGAAAAATACCGTCGAAAATGTACCAGTGGCAACAGCAAAAAATTTGAAAGAGGAATTGGCATAACAATTCAAAAGGAATATTACAATCTGCAATATTCCTGACTCGATTTAATTTTACTTAAAAGATCGCCGGGGTGGGCGATCTTTTTGTTTTCAGGTTAAACAGAATATTTTGTTATAGTACAATTCGCCCAATTCAAAAAAACAAAACCAAACCCCATTAACTAACATAATACCAAAATCATGAAAAGAAAGAATATAAAAACAATAGCTGCTTGTATCGCAGTTTTGATACTCCTTTTTTTGGGATGCAAAAAAAATGATTTGGTTGCTCAAGCTGATTCAGATTATCAATATTTGCCACAAGACGTGAAACAATCATGCGTGGTTTCAGAATCAGATTTTAATTCCTGGTTTAAATCAGGAAAAGCAACCGAAAATGGACTCGTTGAGCCCGCAAATAGTGTGACATTTCCACATAATAATAATTGCGATTTCTATAAATGGTCAGAGCAAATGTTTTTATGGATTACTTCGCCTGCTGCCGGTTCATATAACAGTGGAGGAACTGTACTGGAATCTCCCGTTTTTTATAATGTTTCGGCAGAAGATAAAAACGGAAACCGCATCTTGACTCCGCACACCCCTAATACTATATTGAGTGCGGTAAGTAATATTGATCAAACAGGACCAAACAGATTACCGATTGTGTTCGATAAAAACGGAAAAATGTTTGAAGTAGAACCTCAGCAGAAAAATGAAGCAGTTAAAAATGCTGCAAGTAAAGCTGTTGTTGTTGCTAAAGTAATTTTCAATGCAAATGGACTGCATTCCTTTGTAGATAAAAAAGGTAAGGCAATTTCCAGCCCTAAAGCAATAATTGATGCTAAGGTTCATCCTGAAAATATTGTGCAGGAATTTAAACAAGGAAATAAATCTATTCTTCTTGATTCAAATGGAAATATAATTGATACAGAGCAAGGACAGGCAGGTTCTAACGGAGCATTAATTGCTGCAAATAAATCATTAGTGTATTACATTACAATGGTAAATGATGTTTATGCTTACTTTTTGACCGGAATAAAAGATAATGTATTAAAAGCAAAAGAATTTCCAACAACTGCTAGCGCGCGCGACAGTATTCTTGCTTATGCAAAAGCAAATGGGTTTGCAGCGCCGCCAGATCCGGATGCTTTGGCAATGGAATTAAAAACTTCCTGGGTTGAAGCAAAAGACTTACAAAATGCGTATAGTTATATTACGATTAAAGCTAAGGTACCTGTATATGATAAATCAAATCCTAAACTTTGGAAATTAACAGATAAGACAACAGTAACGACATTGGCATTAGTCGGGATGCATGTTGTTGGAAGTGTTGCCGGACATCCTGAAATGATTTGGGCAACTTTTGAACATAAAAAGAACGCACCAAATACAGCGTATACCTACACAGATGTAAATGATAAAATTAAACAAGTAAAAGCAGATGTGGGCGGGGGATGGCTTTTTAATGCAAATGCAAATAACACTGTAGGAGCACAAAACATTCAGAATATGACAGTTTTAAATGATACACTTAATACAAATGTAATCAAGATTAAAGATCCTGCGGTTACTAGTTCTTCAGTGAGAAGAATTATGGCGTGGGGTGTTGCTTCTGATACTATTCCAAATGGAGAAGATAAAACGCCTGCAGATTCTAATAGTGAAGTTATTTCTATTAATAATGCCGTACATAATATGTTAGTTGGCAACGATATCAGAAAAAATTATTTACTAATAGGAGCAACCTGGACATTTGGTGGCGCAATGCCGGATGGTACGTCATATCCTTATGGCGGAAAAGGTGCAGCAATTGGTACCGGGCGATTAGCAAATAGTACTATGGAAACCTTTTTTCAGTCACCGAGTTCAAATTCAGTTCCAAGCAATACCAATAACAAAGCCGTTACTTCTTGTTTATACTGTCATGGTTACTCACTAGATCCAAGAACCCCATTTGGGTTGAGCCACGTATTTAGTGATATTCTTGCATTGCCTACAAATAAGGGGAATTTGCCAAAATTAAAATAATTACTAATTCAAGAAAAAGCCAGTACTTATTTTTAGTTACTGGCTTTTAAATGTCACTATCTGTTATCTTCTTGAGAATAATTAGAAGGTCCATTGACGTCAATTTGATCTCCTAAAAAGCGAGGCTCACGATTTCGTAACACATCAAAAAAAGATTTAAAAATAGAACCATATTCTCTAAAAGTAACATACGTGTATCCCAAATATTCTCCTTTATTTGCAGAATAGCCAACAGATTTTATCCCGAGTTTTTGACCAATATAAAGGGCTCTGTTTAAATGATATTTCTGAGAAATTAAAGTAGCTTTCCTGATTTTAAAAATATACTTTGCACGATACATTGTTGAGTAAGTATCAAAACCGGCATAATCAATAAATATTTTTGATGTGTCGACTCCATTTCTAAAACAATAATTTTTCATAACAGTTAATTCGTCGTATTCTTCACGGCCATTATCTCCTGAAAGTAAAATTTTATTGATTCGTTTTGCTTTGTATAATAAAATACCTGCGTCAAGTCTGTCCTTTAAATATTTACCTGGCTGATCTCCGTTGATCCCGGCACCAAAAATGATTCCAACATCATTTTTAGGAAATCTTTTAAGCGAATTATAAATATTCTTTATAGTAGAAGATTTCACGTATACATTTACCGCTATAATCGAAATTAATGCAAGAATAAAAAGATAGAGAACTGGTTTTAGATATTTTTTCAAAATATTTTTTGTAAGATTAAGATTAAAAAATAACGAATATAAGTAAATTTAAATGTAAAAAGTGCAATCAAAATAAATAAAAAAGCCGAAGTAAATCTTCGGCTTAATCTAAA
>Ga0247806_10000176_pt1 | contig 43907 bp, 36 predicted proteins | sample UWRJL059202B1_FD_179935 | JGI IMG/M metagenome (GOLD analysis project Ga0247806, IMG submission 179935) | Plant litter microbial communities from Arlington Agricultural Research Station in Wisconsin, United States - UWRJ-L059-202B-1 | ecosystem: Environmental > Terrestrial > Plant litter >... | reverse complement strand
GCAACCTGCACGTGCAGGTCCTGGACCGCGGCACCGCCTGGCTGGACACCGGCACCTTCGAATCGATGATGCAGGCCAGCGAATACGTGCGCGTGATCGAAGACCGCCAGGGCCACAAGATCGGCTGTATCGAAGAGATCGCCTGGCGCGCCGGCTGGATCGACGACACCCAACTCGCCGCCCTCGCCGCACCCCTGGCCAAAAGCGGCTACGGCGTCTACCTGCGCGGACTGCTGAAGACCGACTAGTTCGCCGCACCGACTTGCCACAAAAGGCCCCTTGGATTCGCTCCGAGGGGCCTTTTGCATGAACTCGCGCGCGGGAGATTTGCCGACTTGCCGCAAAGTGCCCCATTAGCGCCCGGGAAGGGGCGTTTTGCCGGAATTCGCGGGGTCGGGCGGGTCAGCCGCCGGACTGGATGTGGGTGAGGACGTCGTCCATGGTGGCCTTGATGCCGGCAGGCAGGCTGGTGAGCTGACGCCGGTCGAGGTCGGGCCAGACCGTCGAGGTGATGCGCAGGTCGAGGCCCTGCATCGACGCCTCGGCCGAGTAGCCGAGCATCACGTTCGGCTGGCTCTTGGCGAGGGAACGGATGTGCCCCAGCAGGTTGCTGATCGTCACGGCCTGCCCGGAGGCGAGGTTCTTGACCACCTCGGTGCGGCCGTCGCTCATCGTCACCTCGATCAGGCGGGCAACGCTGTCCAGCACCAGCTCGGCGCAGTCGCGCACGAAGATGTAGTCCCGCATGGTCTCCAGCGGAACGAAGATCGACGCCGGTTTCGGCGAGAACTGCGCCTTGGCCAGGTGCGAGATCAGACCCTGCATCTTGCCGAGCTTCTGACCGGGCCCGTACAGGTTCGCGATCCGGCCGGCGAGCACCGAAACGCCCGAGGTGCGGGAGAAACCGAAGAGGGCGGCCTCGGCGTCGAGCTTGAACCGGCCGTAGCCGGAGATCGGCACCGGAGTGCTCTGTTCGTCGAACGGCGGATGCGCCGACCCGCCGTACACGCCGCCGGCGGAGGAAGCGTAGAAGACCGCGCCGGCGCGGGCCGTGCCGTGCGACCCGGCGGCCAGGCCGACGGCGTCGAGAACGAGGCCGAGCTGGTGCAGCTCCCGTGCGATGGCGGCCGGGGGCGTGGAGGTGACGGCGTTGCCGGCCAGCCACAGCACGACCCAGTTCGCGGACTCGGTCGCCGCGGTCCGCAACAGCCGTTCCGCCGTCGCCGACGCGGCTTCGACGAGGTCGTCGTCGTTGTCCCAGGGCATCGGGTCCGCGGGCACCAGCACCCAGTCGTTGCGGCGGGCGATCGCCGCCGTCGTGGCGCTGCCGAGCAGCCCGCGGGCGCCGATCACCCAGGCATAGGTGGTCACTGGACGGACTTGCGCGTCCGCCCGAGAGGACCATCCGCCGGGTCGGTGGTGATCAGGTAGGGCGGCTTGCCCATGGCCATGTTCACGTTGATGCCGATGTACTCGGCGATGATGCCGAGCGAGAAGAGAATGAAGCCGGCGCTGAGCAGCACCAGGACGCTCAGCGAGGCCCAGCCCTGGATGGCAATGTCGCCGGCCAGTCGCTGGATGAAGATCACGATGGCGAACACGACACCGATCAGCGCGAAGATGACGCCGAGCCCGCTGACGATGCGCAGGCCACGGGTTCCGGTGGTGAGGATCATGCGCCAGAAGTGCGAGAACAGGCGCCGGGCCGAGTAGCCGCTGGAGCGGTCACCCTCGTCGCGCAGCTCCACGGGGGAGGTGGTGACGCGGGCGGCGACCCAGCCGATGGCCACGTCGAGGTACACACCGCTTCCGGCGTAAGCGGCGACGCTGCGCCCGATGTTGCCGAGCATCAGCCGGTAGCTCTGGTAGTCGGCGGCGGCACCGGTGCCGGACAGCTTGGTGAGCAGGTACTTGGCACCCTTCGAGGCGCTGTTGCGCAGGGCGCCGTGCGGTGCCGGGTTGGTGGGCTTGGCGTACACAACACTGGCCTGCTCGCGCATCGCCGTGTCGAGCATGCCACCGATGGCCTGAGGGTCGTGCTGGCCGTCCTCGTCGAGGGTGACGATCCAGTCGCCGCCGGAGGAAGCCATGCCGGCCAGGGTGGCGGCGTGCTGGCCGAAGTTCTTGCTCAGCCAGATGCCGCGGGCGAACGGGAACCGCTCGGTGATGTCGCGGATGATCGATGCCGAGTTGTCCGGTCCGTGGTCGAAGACCAGCAGGACCTCTTCAACCTGGAAGGTGTAGCCGTCCGGCGTGATGCTCAGCCGGGTCAGCGGTTCAATCTCGTCGAGCACGCCGGACAGCGTGCGTTCACCCTGGTACACGGGGATCACGATCGAGATGCTGTGGTCGGCGACGCCGGGTTCTGCTGCGGGGAGTGTCACGGGTTCAGAACCTATCACACGGCCCGTTTCAGCGGCCGGATCAGGCGCTTGCTGCGGCATCCGGTCTCACCGCCTTCGACATGCGCCGGCCGAGCCAGACGTATGCGAGCCGGCGCACCTGCGCCATCACCCGGGCGCGGGTGTTGCCGAGCACGCGGTCGGTGTTCGACACGACATCCGGACGGGTCTCGGCCATCCAGTTGTGGAAGCCCATCGCCTGGGCGGCCTGCTCGGCCACCAGACGCACGCTCCACTGGCTGTCCGAGATGCGGAACCCGGCGAGGCTGCCGGGCACGCCGACGAACTTGCCCTCGAGGAGCACCCGGGAGTACGAGGCCTGGTCGATCAGGTACGGCCAGCGGGAATCCCACCAGCCGGTCTGCTCGAGCACGCTGCGGCGCATCATCACGCAGCCCGGCTCGCCGAAGATGTTGGTGCCCTGGGTGATGCTCTTGCGGACGGCGACGGTGCCGTCGTGCACCCCGGTGAGGCCGGCCAGGCCGCGGTTCTTGATCACGGGCACGCTGTTGGCGTCCACGATGTCGCGCGGGGACGCGGCGAGCACGGCGGTGGGCTCGGCCACCAGGGCGGCCACCTGCTGCGCCACGATGGTGGGGTAGAGCAGGTCGTCACCGCAGACCAGCTTGAGCAGTTCGCCGGTGGCCGCCTGGCTCACCCGGTTCCAGTTGCGCAGGGCGCCGCCGCCGGCCTCGGTGTGCAGCAACTTCACCCGGGGGTCGGTGCGGTAACGCTGCATCACCGACCAGGTGGCATCGGTCGACGCATGGTCGGAGACGATCACCTCGAGGTTGGTGTAGGTCTGGCCGAGCACCGACTTCATCGTCTCGTCGAGGTAGTCCGCATTGTTATAGGCGGGGATGACGATGGAGACGAGGGGCTCGTCAGCTGCGGCGGGGGTGCGGCCGGAGGGCTGCGCGTGAATACTCATATGTAGGTGATGGCTCGTTTCGTTGGGGAAACTACCCCACCACGATACCCGGTGGCCCTGGCGTGCGCTTGTGAAGGCACCGTGAGGGATAATCTTCTGGTGCAGTCCAAAATAGTGTGGCCCTTTCTCGTCGTGGTGGCGGTCCTGGTGGGAGCGACCATCCCACTGGTCTTCGACCCCGGTTTCTACTTCGTAGACGACACCCAGTCCGGTGCTTTCGGGCAGTGGTACGAGATCGGCCGGCGAGTTCTCGACCTGGACTGGTCGCTGATCAACCCCCGGGTCTGGCAGTCCGGCAACTACCTCGCCGAAGGCGCCTGGGGCATCTTCAGCCCGCTGCTCTGGCTGGTGGGCATCGGCGCCTACTACTCCACCAACGCCCTGATCTTCAGCACCATCATCAAGTTCTTCTGCCTGCTGCTGGGCGCCGTCGGCGTCTACGCGCTCGCCCGCAACTACGGCGCCCTGCGCCCGTGGTCCGCCCTCGTCGCCGTTGCCGCGCCGCTGGCCGGTTTCACCCTCTATATGGATGCGGCGTCCTGGGTCAACGGCCTGATGGCCTGGAGCTTCCTGCCCCTCACCTGGGTGCTCGCCCGCCGGGCCGTGCTGAACGCCAAGTCGCCCGTGCTGCCGATCCTCTCGGCCATCTGCCTGGTCGGCATCGGCTACGCGCACGCCACGATCTTCCTCGCCCTCGTGCTGGGTTCCCTGATCGTCGAGGCGTTCCTCACCCGGCACCGCCCCTCGATCGTGCGGGCCTTCGGCCTGGCGTTCGCCGCCGGCAGCTTCGCCGTGATCGTGCACCTGCCCGGCGTGCTGACCGCGCCGGTCACCGGGCGCACCAGCACCTACGAGAATTCCGGCCTGCTCACCGTGAACCTCAGCGGCCTGTTCGCGTCGTCCACCCCGGTGGGCACCCCCAGCATGCTGTTCTTCAGCGGCAACTTCCCGTACGCACCGCTGCTCTACATCGCCTGGTTCCTGCCGCTGCTGGCGTTCATCGACCCGAAGAAGGTCTGGGAGCTCCTCCGCGCCCGCCTGAGCATCGTGATCATCCTCATCGCCGCGCTGATCGGGGTGCTGCTGCCCAGCGACTTCGGCGCGTTGCGGTTCCCGGTGCGGATGATGCCGTACGTCACGCTCGCCGTGCTCCTGCTGGTCGCGGTGGCGCTCTCCCACGGCCGGGCGGCCGTGCTTGGCCGCAACCGGTTCTTCCTCGCCGCAGGCTTCGTCCTCGTCGGCGCCGGGCTCACCTGGGCGGCCGCACCGCAGTACATCAAACTGCTGCTGCTGGTCACCGTGATGATCCTGGCCGCACTCTGGGTCGCCTACCGGATCCTGTCCGACCGCCCGCTGCCGTTCCTCGGCAGCAACGTCTCCGGCCGGCTCGCCGGCCGCGGCGTGGCGACGCTCGGCTGGGCCGGCATCGGCCTCACCGTGCTGCTCCTGGTTCCCCAGCACGTGTCCTCGCCCACGTCGCCGTTGCCGGACTACAACCTGCCCAACGACGTGAGCGTGTACCAGGATCAGCTTCAGTCCGCGGAGGGCGACGTCATCGTCGTCGGCGGGGTGCCGGACGTCAACGACCCGGATGCCTGGGATGAGCTGCTGGTCGGCAACCTCTGGTACGTGGCCGAGGAAGACGTGCAGAACGCGTATTCGGCCGTGTACTACAGCCCGTACAACAACCTCACCTGCATGTCGTACAACGGTTCCACCTGCCCCGACCTCTACGACCGGCTGTTCAAGCCGATGAAGGAGACCGGGCTGACGGCCGCGGACCTGATGGGCATCAGCTCGGTGCAGTCGGTGAAGGGTGTGGTGCCGCGGAAGGACTGGAACGATGTCCCCGACGGCTGGTCGATCGTCGAAGACTCCGACCAGACCCGCCTGATCGTGCGAAACGAACCCGTCGCCGGTGCCGGGTCCGTCGTCTGGTCGTCAGAGGGCACCGAGGTCAGTGTGCTCAGCGAAGACGCCATGGGCGTCACCTTCCAGGTCGACGCCGTGCCCGCCGAGGGCGGCCAGGTGGCCATGAGCCGCATTCCGTGGCCGGGCTACCAGGCTGACGGCGCCACAGTATCGGCGGACCCGGTCGACACGTTCCTGCTCGGCGTCGACATCGACGCCGCGCAGGTCGGCAAGACCGTCACGGTGTCGTTCTACTCGCCCGGCTACCCGCTGCAGCTGGCCGCGGCGGCCCTGATCCTGCTGATCCTGCTGGGCTGGCCGCTGCTGCGCCTGATCGGCCGGCGTCGGGGCGACGGCGGCAACGCCGTCGGACGCCTGGCCGCCGGCAGCCGTCGACCGGCCCCCGAGGTTTCGGTATGACGGCTGGGACCGGGCGCACCGTGGCGGTCGTCGTCGCGTACAACCGCCGCGACCTCCTGATCGAGGTGCTCGACGCCCTCGCCGGGCAGACCACGCCCGTCGCGGCCATCGTGGTCGTCGACAACGCGTCCACCGACGACACCGCCACGGTGGTGCGGGAACGGTACCCGCACGTCGACCTGGTCTCCGTGGCCCGCAACACCGGCGGCGCCGGCGGATTCGCCATCGGTGCCGCGCGCGCCGTGGTGCGCCAGGCCGCCGACCTGGTCTGGCTGATGGACGATGACACCGTTCCCACCGACACCGCCCTCGAGGCGTTGCTGGCCAGCGTCGGCGACGACAGCGCGGTCACCATCGCCGGCTCTCGAGTCGTGTGGACCGACGGTCAGGACCACCCGATGAACACCCCACGACCCAAACCGTTCGTGAGCGCGACAGAGCGGTCCGCGGCCGAGGCCCGGGGGGCGATGCCGGTGCGGAGCACCTCGTTCGTGTCGATGCTGGTGCGGGCGGATGCGGTGCGTGAGCACGGGCTGCCCATCGCCGACTACTTCATTTGGAACGACGACTTCGAGTACTCGATGCGCCTCCTGCGCCGCAGCCGCGGCTTCTTCGTGCCCGGCAGCGTCGTGGTGCACAAGACCGTCAAGCTCGGCGCCACCGACGTCGACCCCGGCGCCCGGTTCTACTACGAGGTGCGCAACAAGGTGTGGCTGATCCGGCTGGCCCGCGGGCTGAGCCCGGCCGAGAAGGTCCTCTACACCGGATCCTCCCTGCTGCGGTGGGCGCGCACCTTCCGGGCATCCGCCGACCGGCCGCTGCTGCTGACGGGTCTGCGGAGCGGGCTCCGCGACGGGTTCCGCGGCCGCCCGAGGCCCAACCGGGTAGTCCTGGCCGGGCTGGGCGAAGCATCCGACGACGTCGCAGTCTGCGAAGCCGGAGCGGCCTGATCATGGCCGAGACCGAGTTCTCCCTGCTCCTGCCCGTGTACGCCGGCGATAAGGCGGCCTACTTCACCAAGGCGTTCGCCAGCACCGTGATCGACCAGAGCCGCCGGCCCAGCGACGTCGTGATCGTGCAGGACGGGCCCATCGGCACCGAGCTGGCTGCGGCCGTCGCTGCGGCGACCGCCGGGTCGCCGGTTCCGGTGAACCACGTGCGGTTGCCGGCGAACGTGGGGCTCGCCCGCGCCCTGGAGACCGGCCTCGAGCACTGCGCCCACGACGTCGTCGCCCGGATGGACGCCGACGACATTTCGTTGCCCACCCGGTTCGAACGTCAGTTGGCCGTGATGGACACCGGCTACGACCTCGTCGGCACCGGCATGCTCGAATTCGACGAGGCCGGCCGGGTGCTCGGCAAGCGGATCCCGCCGACCGATCCGGACGACATCGTCACCAGCGCCAGGTTCCACGACCCGTTCAACCACCCCACCGTGGTCTACCGCCGGTCGGTGGTCGCCCGGGCCGGCGGATACCGGGAACTGCCGTTGATGGAGGACTACTGGCTGTTCGCCCGCATGATCCAGGCCGGCGCCCTCGTGGCGAACCTGCCGGACCCGCTGGTGATGTACCGGGTGGATGCCGGGGCCTATGGCCGCCGGGGCGGGCTCACGCTGTTCCGCAGCGAGGTGGCCCTGCAGCGCAGCCTGCTCAAGGACCGCTTTGTGACCCGTCGCCAGTTCGTCCGCAACGTGCTCGTGCGGGGCGGCTACCGGTTCGTGCCCGTGGCCGTGCGCCGGGTGGCGTACCGCCGCTTCATCGTGCGGAATTACACAACCGACGGCGACTGACCGGCGCGTCAGGAAGAACTGGGCGGGGCTCAGCTTCCGGGCCGGGTTATGGTTATCTGACGTGTGCAGGCGCGTGAGCATAACCGCGGGGGGCACAGTTATCTGACGCTCGGCGGACTTTCTCGTGCTTTTGCCAGGAACCCACCGACAAGTTAGCCGAGGCCCCGACGTGTTCAGACCTGCCCCTGAGCGGCCCAGAGCCCACGGACTCAAACGTGTCCTCGGCCGACTCACGGCCACGATCGGCGTCTTCGCGCTGGTCATCGGCTTCCTCACCGTCGGCGCGACAACGACGAAAGACGCGGCCGTCGCCGCGTCCGGCAGCGACTTCAACGCGGGCAACATCATCAGCGACGCGTTGTTCTACAAGTCGAACACGATGACGAAGACCCAGGTGCAGTCGTTCCTGAACGGCAAGGTCATCAACTGTCGGTCCGGCTACACCTGCCTCAAGAGCTACAGCCAGAAGACCACCTCGCAGAGTGCCAAACGGGAGGGCTGCGCCGCGTATGCCGGCTCCCCGAAGGAGAGCGCCGCGTCCATCATCTCGAAGGTCGCCACCGCCTGCGGCATCAACCCGCAGGTGCTGCTGGTGCTCCTGGAGAAGGAAACCGGCCTGATCTCCGGCACGGCGCCGACGAGCGGGACCTATCGCAAGGCGACCGGATACGGCTGCCCCGATACCGCGGTCTGCGACTCCACCTATTACGGCTTCTTCAACCAGGTGTACAACGCCGCCTGGCAGTTCAAGAAGTACCAGCACACCCCGGACTCGCGCGGCTATGTCGCCGGCCGGTGGAACACCATCCAGTACCACCCCAGTACGTCGTGTGGAACCTCGAACGTCTACATCGAGAACCAGGCCACCGCCGCGCTCTACATCTACACGCCGTACCGGCCGAACCAGGCCTCGCTGGACAACATCGGCCGCACCGGCGACGGGTGCTCCTCGTACGGAAACCGCAACTTCTGGGCGTACTTCACCGACTGGTTCGGGAACACCACCGGCGGTAGCTCGTTTGTTCGCGACAGCGCGTCCGGTGCGATCTACCTCATCTCCGGCAACGTGAAGCACTACGTGCCCACCACCGCGATCTACAACACCCTCTCCAAGCTGGGGACCTACCGCAACGTCAGCACCGCGTACCTCTCCGGATACAGCACCGGAACGAACGCGAGCCCCTTGGTGCGCAACCCGCTGACCGGGGAGATCGCGCTCGTGCAGGCCAACTCCCGGCACCGGTTCACCACGTGTGGCCAGGTGTCCGTGTGGGGCTACGACTGCGGGTCGCCGACCGATCTCATGCCCGGTCAGTGGGGCAAGCTCCCGCAGGGCGGTGAGGTCTCCAACTTCATGGTGGTTGCCGGCAAGTCGACGACGTATCTGCTCCACGACTCCGCCCGGCTCCCGGTGTCGACCTGGACCGGCGTCGTGCGTCTGAACAATGGGAAGAGCCCGTGGGTGGGCACCATGAGCGCCACCAATGCCAAGCGTTACCCGGTCGGCCGGACCCTGGAGACCCCGGGTACTGCCATCAAGTCGTCTTCGTCTAATGACATTTACCTTGTCGACGGTCGATCACGCCGGGTGCGCGTGGGGTCCATGGCCCTCTTGGGCGAATACGGCGTCAAGTCGGTCAAGACAGTGTCCAACACCGTCCTGAACGGGTACAGCAAGGCGGGCGCTGACCTCACCCTCATCGCGAGGTGCAATTCGAAGCTGGTCCTCGTCAACGGCAAGAAGGCGTCTCCGATCTCCTCCGGTCACCTGACCGGAATCGCCACCACGGATCTGGCAGCGTCCACCTGCAGTGCGTTGACCGCCGGAGCCTCGATGGGCAGTCGGGTGTTCGTCAAGACGGGCGCGTCGGATTACGTTTACGTGATCGTCAACGGAACGGCACGCCCCGCTTTGGCCTGGAGCGACGTGCTTGCCCTCAACGGCGGAAAGACGCCGAACATCGCCAGCTGGTCCTCGTCGACGGTCAAGACGTTCAAGCGTCCGGGCGGCATCGTCGCGATCGGGTCGTTGATCAAGACGGCCGGTAACCCGGCCGTGTACCTCACCGACGGGGCCGACCGCGTGACCCGGTTCAGTTCGTTCGGCACAACGGATGCGCTGGGCGTCAAGGGGTACCGCACGGTGCCGTCCTCGGTCCTCCGCGCGTACGCCAAGACGCCGGGCACGCTGAGCAGGCAGGTCTCGTGCAACGGTTCGGCGTACCTCGGATTGAACGGTGTGTTGCAGAAACTCGCGTCGTCGAAGAGCACCGGGCTCGGAACGACCAAGCTGCGCCCGTCCACCTGCTCGACGCTGACCATCTCGAACAACGCTACGGTCGACAAGGTGTTCGTCAAGGGCGCCAAGACCTCTGTGGTGTACTACCTCACCGGAGGCAAGCGCCGCTCGGTCGCCACCTGGGCTGCCCTCGTGGCCATCAACGGCGGCTCCGCGCCGACCGTGCACACCATCAGCACGGCGGAGATCACCTCGATCCCCAGCGGCGGGCCGTACCGCAAGTAAACCGGCAGCACGACGAAGCGCCCCGACCTCGGTCGGGGCGCTTCGTCGTGCTGCCGGTGTCGGTGTGATGCCGACGGCGCGGGACCTGCGGTGTTACTGGGCGCGCATGCGCGCGACGGCTTCGTGCGATTCGCCGTCGAAGACGACCTTGCCCTTGTCGATCAGGATGCCTCGGTCGCAGAGGTCCGCGACCATGCCCAGGTCGTGGCTCACAACGACCAGGGTGCGTCCCTCGGCGTGCAACTGGCGGATCTTGGCCAGGCACTTGCGCTGGAACGGTTCGTCGCCCACAGAGAGGATTTCGTCGACGAGCAGAATGTCGACCTCGGTGTGGATGGCCACGGAGAAGGCGAGGCGCAGGAACATGCCCGAGGAGTAGTGCTTGACCTCGGTGTCGATGAACTTCGCGATCTCGCTGAACTCGACGATGGCGTCGAAACGCGAGTCGATCTCCTTCTGGCTCATGCCGAGGATCGCCGCGTTCAGGTAGATGTTCTCCCGGCCGGACAGATCCGGGTGGAAGCCGGCGCCGACCTCGATGAGACCGGCGACCCGCCCGCGGGTGAGCACCTCTCCGGTGTCGGGACGGAGCACGCCGGAGATCAGCTTGAGCAGGGTGGACTTACCGGAACCGTTGAAACCCATCAGCGCGACGGATTCCCCGGCGTTGATGGTGAAGTTGACCCCCTCGAGAGCGTTGAAGCTCGAGGAGATGGGCTTGCGGCGAACGGCGGCGATCACCGATTCCTTGAGCGAATGCGTGTGTCGCAGCAAAAAGGTCTTGCGCAGCTCGGTGACGATGATGGCCAACCGCGGCGGCGCCTCTTCGTTAAAGGTCTTGGGCAAAACGACGCTCCAATCGGCGGAACACGAGCTGTCCGATGACGAGCAGCAGGCTCGAGGTGATCAGGGCGCAGAGGCCGAAGAACCACAGGTGGGGCGGCAACGGGCTGCTGCCGTCGGTGGTGGGGTACCAGAAACCGGCGTGCAGCAGCTCGACCGCCGCGGTGATCGGGTTCAGCTGGTAGATCACCATCATCCAGTCCGGCAGCACCTTGGCGACGGTGGTCCACTGGTACAGCACCGGAGACGCCCAGGTGGCGACGAGGAGGATCAGCTCGACGAAGTTCTGCGCATCCCGGAACGACACGTTGATCGACCCGAAGAACAGGCTCAGTCCCATGGCCAGGAGCACGATGATCAGCACCCCGAGCAGGATGCCGAGCACCTGCAGCAGGCTCGGGTGCCAGCCGGTGAAGACGCAGACCACGGCGAGCACCAGCGCCTGCGGCAGGAAGTTGACGAAGGCCACCAGGGTGGACGACACCGGGAACAGTTCCCGGGGCAGGTAGATCTTCTTGATCAGTGCGGCGTTGTCCACCAGGGACTTGGTGCCGTTGCTGAACGCCTCGCTGAACAGGTTGATCACGATCAACCCGGAGAACAGGTACACCGGATAGTTCGGGATGGTGCCGTTGAGCTGCAGGAACACACCGAGAGCGATGAAGAAGACCAGGAACTGTGTGATCGGCTTGACATACGACCACATCCAGCCGAGGACCGATCCGCGATAGCGAACCTGCACCTCCTTGCGGACGAGGAGGGAGAGCAGGTACCGCCGGCGGAATACGTCGATCAGTCCGGCCCCTTGACCCGGCCGGACGAACCCGTCGAGGTCTGGTACTGGAACGATTTGGGTCACACGATTCCTTTGGTCCTTGGGTCGCCTGCCAGGTGCCTTCCGGGCGGGGGCAACTAGCCCACCCGTGATTCTAGCCGTTGGAGCCGGCGCGGTCGTGTCCTAGTCGCGGGCCTGCTCGGCCGGTGCGACCGGCCGCTTGGCGGTGGATCCGGTGATCGGGTCCAGGCCAAGGGTGGTGGTCCAGGAGTCCATCGAGGTGAGGTCGTGTTCGCTGGCCCGGTACTTCTCGCTCAGCGCCGACCACTGACGGCGGAACCGGAGGTTCTGCGTCAGGCTCGACCAGAGCAGAGACCGGAACATCGCGCGGTCGCGGATGTGCCAGGTGACGCCGGAACCTTCGGCGTTGGTGATCACGACACTGTCCTTGTCCGGCACGGTCCACCACGGCGCGGTGCGCGGCAGGTGGGTGTCCGGGCGGTCGGTGCTGCCCGGGTGCGGGTTGGTCAGGCCGTGGCGCACGAAGTTCTTGATCAGGAAGGAGTACAGCTTCCGGCCGCTCGGGCGGGGCTCGTCGCTGCCCTGCAGGTTCGTCATCGGGAAACGGCCGAACCGGCCGAGGTCCTTGATGAGCGTGGACTCCGGGTAGTCGCCGGCGATCGCCCGGATGGCGGGCAGCCGGCTGGTCAGCTCGGGGTGCAGCGAACCGGGGCCAGCGACAACGCTCTCGTAGGCGAGCTGGCGCAGTTTGACCGTGTAGTAGTCCATGGTCAGCAGGTGGCGCACGTCGGAGGCCAGGTTGCTCAGCGTGAGCCGGCCGCCCTTGGCGTGCGGGGAGTGCAGCAGCGCCGCGACGAGCCGGTTGCGGGCGTGGTAGAACGCCTGCCAGTCCCGGGAATCGTCCTTGTCGACCCAGGACACGTGCCACACGGCCGCACCGGGCAGGCTCACGGTGGAGTAGCCGTGCTCCGAGGCGCGCAGCGAGAACTCGGCGTCGTCCCACTTGATGAACACGGGCAGCGACAGGCCGACCTCGCGGATGACCTCGACGGGGATGAGGCTCATCCACCAGCCGTTGTACGCCACGTCGTTGCGCTGGTGCAGCCAGGTGGTCTGGCGCAGGTTGCTCGCGGTGAAGTCGTGCCGCGACGGGGTGATCGGACCCCACATGAAGTTCCAGGAGTCGATCGACTCGGCGAAGGCGTGCAGCTTGGTCTTGTCGAACATGTCGAACATGTGGCCGCCGACGATCGTCGGTTCGGTGCACAGGCTGGCGAAGGCCAGGGCGCGGCGGATGCTCTCCGGTTCGGCGACGACGTCGTCGTCCAGCAGCATCACGTAGTCGCTCGTGCCCGCCGCGACGGTCTCGAGCATGCCACGGGAGAACCCGCCGGAGCCGCCGGCGTTGACCTGGTCGATGACGCGCAGGCGTCCGCCCATGGCGGTGTCCACCTCGGCGTACCGGGCGTGCTCGCGGATCTTGTCGGTGCCCTGGTCGACGACGATGATCTGGTCGAGACCGGCGAGGACGTCGGGGTCGGTGGCGATGGTGGCCAGCAGCTCAAGGCAGTATGCCGTGCGGTTCAGGGTGGTGATGGCGATGGTGAGGCTGCGCTTCGGCGGGGCCGGTGCGTCGCTGGGCGGTGCCTGCCATTCGGCGCTGGTCAGCGCGAAGTCCTCGCCGCGGGAGACCAGGTCGAACCAGTACCAGCCGCCGTCGATGAAGTACTCGAAGCCGAGGTCGAAGTTGACCGTGCCGGCCTCGTCCACGTGGGCGGAGTCGACGACCTGGATCACGCCTCGCGCGTTGGACCGGTAGACGATGATGTCGCCGGGTCCGGTGGTGGAGATGCTCAGACGCACACCGGTCAGGCTGGTCCACCGGCGCCAGTAGCTGGCGGGGAACGCGTTGAAGTAGGTGCCGAGGGAGACCCGCTTGTCCAGTCCCGGCTTGAGTCCCCGACGGCCGTCGAGCATCGGGGTGACGTTGTGGTGCGTCAGCCGCAGCGGTTGCTCGCTCGGCATGGTGCGGGGCCCGCGCCGGCCCGCGGGCTGCTGCCCGGGGGTGATGATCTGGGTCCACTCGTCGGGGTCGACGTACAGCGGCGCCACATCCGGGTCGGAGGAGGACGGGAAGACGATTTTCTGCAGAACGATGGGCGTGGTCATAAAGGCTCCGTGTCGTTAGACGCTGCGGCCGCCGAGAAGCGGCTTGAGCTTGTTTTCGTACATGGACAGCGCTGACCCGATGGCCATGTGCATGTCGAGGTATTGGTAGGTGCCGAGGCGGCCGCCGAAGAACACGTCGGGCTCGCCGGCCTGCAGTGCCCGGTAGGCGTGCAGGCTCTCGCGGTCGGCGGGCGTGTTGATCGGGTAGTACGGTTCATCGGCCTTGGTGGCGGCGCGGGAGAACTCGCGCATGATGACCGTCTTGTCCTTCGGGTATTCGGTGCGCTCCGGGTGGAAGTGCCGGAACTCGTGGATGCGGGTGTACGGAACGGTGGAGTCCGCGTAGTTCATCACCGGGGTGCCCTGGAAGTCGCCGATGGGCAGGACTTCCTGCTCGAAGTCGAGTGTGCGCCAGGTGAGTTCGCCGCCCTGGTAGTCGAAGTACTTGTCGACCGGACCGGTGTAGACCACGGGGATGCGGCCGACGACGGCTTTCTTGTTGATCTCCTGGGTTTCGTCGAAGAAATCGGTGTCGAGGCGGACCTCGATGTTGGGGTGGTCGGCCATCCGTTCGATCCACGCGGTGTAGCCGTCGACCGGCAGGCCCTCGTGGGTGTCGTTGAAGTACCGGTTGTCGTAGTTGTACCGGACGGGCAGGCGGCTGATGATCTCGGCCGGCAGCTCGGTGGGGGAGGTCTGCCACTGCTTCGCGGTGTAGTCGCGGATGAACGCCTCATAGAGGGGACGCCCGATCAGGGAGATGCCCTTCTCTTCCAGGTTGCGGGCGTCGCTGGTGGAGAACTCGCTCGCCAGGCCCTTGATCAGCGCGCGGGCCGAGTCGGGGGAGTGCGCGGACCGGAAGAACTGGTTGATCGTGCCCAGGTTGATCGGCAGCGGGAAGACCTCGCCGCCGTAGTTGGTGAACACCCGGTGCTCGTAGTCGGTGAACTTCGTGAAGCGGTTGACGTACTCCCACACCGGCTCGTTGGAGGTGTGGAAGAGGTGCGCACCGTAGTTGTGCACCTCGATGCCGGTCTCCGGCTCCGGTGCGCTGTACGCGTTGCCGCCGATGTGGCTGCGCCGGTCGATCACGACCACCTTGAGACCCAGTTCCCTGGCGGCGCGTTCCGCAACGGTCAGGCCGAAGAAGCCCGAGCCAACGACCACGAGGTCAACCGTCATATCAAAAGTCCTTTGTCTTAGGGGGTGTAGCCGGTGTTCTGCAACGCTCCACGATAGCCGATGCTTGCTGGGAGGGTCTCGGACTGGCCGTTCTGCGGCGGAATCACGCGGCAACCCCGTTGTAGGGTGATGCAGTGACAGACGTGCGAGTGGCCAGAGTATCCGCCCTCCGAATCGTCCGAACCGGACTGGTCGTGGTGGCCGCGCTGGTGCTGCATCTTCTCGCCCAGGCCGGTATGTACCTGGCCGTCCCCGGGTTCTCGCTCAGCCGCTTCCGTGACTACTTCGTGCACGACCAGCTCGGGTACCTCGCCATCGTGAAGAACTTCTCAGAGGGCGAGTTCGCGGCCGTCGAACCCGACACCGAAACCGGAGCCATCAGCTACCCGCGGATGTACTACGAAGCCATCGGCCTGGTCGCGCGGGTGACCGGCTGGGACCCCATCGTCGCGTGGAACGTGTGCGGTCTGGCCGTGCAACTTGTCCTCGTCGGCCTGCTCGCGACGATCCTGATCGTGCTGAGCCGGCGCTGGTGGGTGGGCCTGGTGGCCCCGCTGCCGTTCATGCTCGGTACCTTTTCGACCTATACCGACGGCGGCTGGTACACCGGCCTCGAATCGCACGCCCTGATCTGGGGGCCGTTCGCGCTGCTGCACACCCTCAACGGTGAGACCGTCTCCCTGTCCGTCGCGGCGATCTGCATTCTGGTCCTTGCCCTGTTGTGGTTGCGCCCGGCCCGCACCGTGACCCGGGTGCTGCTGACCACCCTGATCTGCCTGGTTCTGGGCGGCCTGGCGAATGTGCAGACCTATTCGTTCATCGCGGCGATCTATCTGCTGGCCTTCGGGTTGGCGACCTGGGTGATCCTCCGCGGACGCCACATCGTGCTGGCCGTGCTGTCTCTGGCCCTCATCCCCGTGGTGTTCTGGCTCGGGCCCACCGTGTCAGAGACCGGCGGGCAGCTGCCGACGCTGGTCTTCGGCCTGCTCCCCGCCGTGCCGGGCATGATCGCCCTCATCGTGCGCAGCCGCGGGGTTGTGCTCCTGTACTGCGTCGCCGTGGTGGGCGGCGCCGCTCCGCAGGTCGTCGGAACCGTCAACGGCATCATCACCGGGGACCCGTTCCTGGCCTATCGGGTGGAATCGAACACCAAGCTGGGCGTCCCGTTCGACGTCGGGATGATCTCGGGGCTGGCCCTGATCGTCCCCCTGGTCGTCATCCTCATCGCGGCGATCCTGCGCCGGCGGCCGGTCTGGGGCGCGTACGCCCTCGGCGGCGCCCTCGCGTGGATTCTGCTGGGCACCAACGACATCTGGGGCGCCAACGCCGAGCCGTACCGGCTGTACATGGACGTGTTCTTCCTGCTCGCGGCCACCATCGTGCCCGTGCTGGTGATGGTGTTCACGGGCCTTTTGAGCGCCCGCACCGCGGATGCGCGGGCGGCGGATGCCGCACCGGCGGCCGTTCAGACCCGTCGGCACGCCATCATCCGGCCCAAACGCGCACGAGGGACAGCGTCGCGGTGGATCGCCGTTGTCACCATGCCACTCGTCGTGGGAGTCGCACTGGTATCGCTCACCGACTGGTGGGTCTTCTTCCAGAGCGACGTGGCCGCGGCCGTGATGATCACCGATACGCCCAAGGACAAGGCCGCGACGAAGCTGGCGCTGCAGTCCGCCACGGAGCACCCCGGCACCCTGATCATGGTCGACTTCTGTGTCGACCCGCGGGTGCTCAAGGTCACGTCCGGGGTGCCGGTCGCGTATTACCACCTCGGCATGGCCTGGCCCACCGAGTACGACGCCGTCGCGACCATCGTCTCCAGCCGGCTCGGTGGAAACCTCGACAGGGACGCGGCCATCACGGCCAACGCCACTCAGGTGATCACCGACAGCGAATGCGGCGACTACTGGAACGAACGCTACGCGGACGAACTCGAGGAACAGGCGAGCCTGCCGTACACCGACGCCGACGGTAAGACCGGCACCCTCACCCTGTGGGGCCTCAAGTAGCGTTACCCGCCGCCGGTACGTCTCTGCGCACAACCGCCAGGTAGACGGCGTGTACGAGCACGCCGGCCGCGGGCCCGACAAGCAGTGCCAGCACGGTCTTGTCGATGAACGGGAGCGGAAGCAGTAGGCATCCGATCGTGGTGAGCGCGGCCACGATCCATCCGGCGCTGAACGCGGAGTGGGCGTTGCGGGAGAGCACCGCGGGTGCGCTTACGCACAGGGCCCCGACCAGGGCGGCGGAGAGCACAAGGGTGGGGATGAGCCAGTCGGCCGGCGCGGTTTCGTTCGGGTACAGCCAGCCGAAGATGACCGGTCCGAGGAGGTAACCCAGCACGGCCAGAACCAGGCCGATGACAACGACGACACCCTCGAGCATCAGCAGAGTGCGCCAGAAGTGCGCAGCCCTGGCCCGGAAGAACACGATCAAGAAACTCTGCAGAGCCATCCCGACCACGATCAGCGGGGCGCGGGTCAAGGTCGCCAACAAAATGACAAGACCGATCTCCTCAGCGCCGACCCCCGGTGAGGTGAGCTTCAAAATGAGAGGGAAGCCACTGATCATGAGGCCCATCGCCGCGGCGGCAACTATGGTGCGGCCGACGTTCCAGGTGAGTTGGGGCAGGGTGACGTCCAACCGGGTCTTACCCACGATCCGGGCGCGGGCGAACGGCCAGACCGCGAGCACGGCCACGGGGAAGGGGATCGCGACCGCCCAGGCCAGGGCGACGGCGTCCGGGTAGAGGAGCGCGACGGCGCCGACGAGGACCAGGCGCAACAATCCCTCGATGGTGATCAACGCGAACAGGGCCTTCCAATGACCCACACCGTAAAGGGACCCGGCCAACACGGCGAGCGGCACATAGGAGGCCGCGCCGATGGCGAGGGGAACCACGAGCGCCCAACCGTGGTCGGGGAACACGGCGGGCTGCCAGAACGGTGCGGTGCCGAACACGGCGACCAGAACAACGACGAACGCGACGGCGGCGAACTTCCCGGCCTGACCGGCTCGGGTGGTGTCGCCGGGTTTACGCGCCTGCGTTCCGCGGGTGATCTCCTGCTGGATACCGGTGAGGGCAGCCGCGGCGAAGAAGATGAACGACCAGAACACGGCGAAGACCGCATACGACGCCACGCCGATTTCTTTCGGGAGCAGAGCCGTGATCAGATAGCCGGCGATTCCGACGATCCCCGTGGCAGCGACGATCAGGGTGAATCCACTGCCCTGCTCGGCGCTCGCCGGAACGACGGTGGGCTGATCCTGGTCTGACTCTTCGGTGTGACTCACGTGCACGGGTCCCGCTTCCATTGACTGGTTCGTTCCATTCTGCCGGTCGGGGATGGAGGTTTCCCCGGCAGGGTCTAGCGGCAAACCTAGTCGTCCAGGTTGATGCGCGGGCTGGGCTTGAGCTGGCGGCGCCAGCTGTGCCCCTGGGCGGCCTTCACCGAGCAGATCAGCAGCAGCAGCCAGCCGAACTCGACGAGCACGGTGCTCTCCGCCGCCGAGGTGACCAGAAGGGCCACCAGGACCAGGGGCGACCAGACGTACACGACGGGCCGTTTGTTCGAGGCGAGCAGCCAGGACCGGATGAATGCCAGGGTCACCAGGGCGAGGAACGACAAGAATCCGACCAGGCCGACCTGGAAGTACACGTCGAGGAACGCGTTCAGCGCCGAGGAGTGCTCGGTGCGGGTGACGAAGTCGAGCCAGCCGTACGGGCTGACGTCCGGTGGCCAGGAGCCGGCCCATCCCCAGCCCTCGAGCGGATGCAGCTCCACCAGCCGCCACATCTCGAACCAGAGTGTCGACCGGGTCTCGAACTCACTGCCGGCGTTGAGGAGATCGATGATGCTGGCCCGGCCGACGAAGACGAGCAGGGTGGTGACAAGCACCGTGCCGAGGAGGCTCAGCTGCAGCACCAACCGGTTCTCGGCGGGGGTGCGGCGCAGCCAGTACAGGGCCAGGGCGGCGATGGCCACGGCGGTGGCGACGACCACGAACACCGGCGAATGGGTGAGGAGCACACCGACGGTGGCCAGGGCGATGGACCAGACGGCCCGCCCGGGCCGCACCGACCGGGACCGCAGCTCGATGAGGAAGCTGACCCCGGCGATCAGCGACACCAGGCCGAGGACGTTGCGTGACCCGAACACACCTTGGATGGGCCCGAGCATGGCGATGTTGCCCTGCACCCCGAGAAACGCGATGGGCAGGTCGAGCAACAGGCCCGACAGCACCTCCAAGGCGATGGACAGGCCGAGCAGCACCCGCAGCACATCTCCCGTGGCCCGCACGATCTGGATGGTGTCACGCACGAGGGCCACGTAGATCGCCAGGAACGCGAAGGTGAGTTGATAGCCGACGCCGATCACGGTGTGGCCGGCGTACCCGCTCCAGAGCACGGAGAGGGCGCACCAGATCAGGAACACCAGAATCGATACCGGCAACAGACCGTGCCATTCGATGCCGCGCCGCCGGGCGACGAGTGACGCTGTCGCAAGAACGACCAGGCAGGCCAGGGCGCCGAGCAGGCCGGGCCAGCCCATCAGGCTGCGCAGCAGGTGCGTCCCGAAGGCGACCCCCAGGATCAGGTGGGTGAGGGTGGCGCTGAACCGCGGCGACGAGAACAGCCCGGAGACCGCCGCCGGAACCCGCGGCGGCCGGGGGCGGTCGGTCATCGCCTGCCCACGCCGAGCAACTCCTGGGCGGCGCTGGGGCGCTTGGTCTTGATGGCGAGCACAACCAGCAGCACCCAGCCGGACTCAACCAGGATGCGGCTTTCCGCCAGGCTCTGCGCGAGCAACGCCACGATCAGCAGCAGCGGCAGAAGCGCGCTCACCGCGTACGACGCGGTGTCGCTGATGCCGAGGCGGGGACGGTCGACCGCGAGAAACCAGGACCGCCACAGTGTGGACACCGCGAGGGCGCCGAAAACGAGCAGGCCCAGGATGCCCAGCTGCAGCCAGACATCCAACCAGGCATTGTGCGCCTGCAGGTACTGCACGCCCTTGCGCACGGCGAGGCCGTCGAAGGGTTCAACCCACGGCGCCCAGTAGCTCACCCAGCCCCAGCCCGCGACGGTGCGCTGGCCGGCCAGTTCGATGACCCGGTTCCAGATGTCGAAGCGGCCGGTCAGGTCGTCGCTTTTGCCGAGCACACCGAGAAGGGTGGACGAGAAGACCGCCACACCGACCACGACGGCCGCGGCCCCGGCCCCGGCGGTGAGGTACAGGCCGCGCCGGCCCAACGGTGGCACCCGGCGAGCCCAGAGCGCGAAGAGCAGAGCGACGACAACGGCCAGGAGCGCGACCGAGACCGTGGCGGACCGGGTGAGCCAGAGCATCAGCAGTGCCAGGACGACCCAGAAGATGCCCCGGCCGCGGGCGACGGTGCCGGCGGCAAGCTGCACGGCGAACACGATCAGCGCCAGCAGGGCGATGAAGCCGAGCAGATTACGGCTGGCGACGATGCCCTCAACCGGCCCGCCCTCCAACAGCAGCCCGCGCGACCAGTAGAAGGCTGCGGGGATCTTGCCGGTGTACTCGACCCAGAACGGCAGCACGGCGTGGCCGATGAACACGGCAACGAACGTTTCGAAGAGGAGGGACAGGATCAGGATCACCCGCAGGGCCACCGCCAGGGTGCGCAGCAGCTCCGTCCAGCTCAGGCACAGGGCGACGAACAGTGCGGTGATCGTCGTGATCCACTGCAGGGTGACGCCCAGGGCGCTGACGCTCGGGTAGGCCGACCAGGCGATCGACAGGGTGGCCAGCAGCATGAAGCCGATCAGCGACTTCGGGAACGTCCGCCAGGCCCACGCGGGTTTGGTCGACACCAGGAACCAGACGCTGCCGGCGACGATGATCACCGCGATGGCGCCGAAGCCCCACCAGCCGAGCAGGTTGCGCCAGAATTGCCCGGCCAGCACCGTGAAGAACACGAGGGTCGCGAAAAGACGAACAGGGAGACGGCTCTGCACGACGGGCATGTGTCTAGGGTACTGGGGCGACCTCACCGGGGCCTGCCGGGGCTCGCCTGATACCCTCGGGTATCAATCGTTGGGGAGCCGGGCGCACCGTCTCCCCGCCCGAAGGGACACCAGCAGATGACCGATATCTCCGTCACCGAACTCGCCATGCTGGCCGACCCCGTTGTGATCGACGTTCGCGAGCCACATGAATGGGAAGCCGGCCACGCCGCCGCAGCCATCCACATCCCGCTCGGCGACCTCGCCGCGCGCGTCGGTGAGGTGCCCGCCGAGGCGCCCGTCTACGTCATCTGCGCGGCCGGCGGCCGCAGCCTGCAGGGGGCCGCGTTCCTCGAGCGCCACGGCCTCGAGGCGATCAACGTGACCGGCGGCATGAACGCCTGGCAGCAGGCCGGACTGCCCACCGTCTGACGAAACGCGAACCGTGATCTGGGCACCCACAGGGTGCCCTTTTCGGGGCTCAGGTCACGGCTCGCGACTGGCGCCCTCGGCTAGGTAGGCCAGGCGGCGGAGGGTCTCTGTGTTGCGGGCGCCGATCGCTGCGTCGCGCAGGAATGACGGCACGAAACGGCCGGGGCCGGCGACGGCGTCCTCGGTGATCCGCACGACGCAGCCGTGGGTGCGCGGCTTCACGTCGATGGCCACCTGCGCCTCGCCGATGGGCCAGCCGCGGGCCTGGAACAGGGCGTGCCGCGGCGCATCCCACTCGAGCACCGACGTGGAGTCGTCGATGAGGGCCGGCCACACTCCCACCGAGTGGTGGATGGCGCTGCCGGCGGCCGGCCACGCGGCATCCACGCGCCGGATCCGGGAGGCACCGACAACCCAGCTCGGGTACAGCCAACCGTCGGCGAGCACCGCGAAGACCCTCTCGGGCGGACAATCGAACGGGCGGTAGGTGACGGCCACGGTGTTACCTTTCGTCGGGCAGGTCGGGGGAGAGGTCGGGGGCGACGGATACGCCCAGGTCGTGCCGCAGCGCGCTGAGCGCCGCGTGCCAGCCGGCCAGGCCGTGCACGCCGGGGCCGGGCGGGGTCGAGGAGGAACACAGGTACACCCCGGCCAGCGGGGTGCGCCACGGGTCGGTTGAGAGCACCGGTCGGGCGAGCAGCTGCCGGATGCTCACCTCGCCGGCCGAGATGTCGCCGCCGACGTAGTTGGGATTGTGCGCCTGCACGTCCTGAGCGGTGCGGGACGCGGACGCGAGGATCGTGTCGCGGAAGCCGGGCGCGAACCGCTCGATCTGCCGGGTAATCGCCTCGGTCTGGTCCACCGTGGATCCACGGGGCACGTGTGTGTACGCCCACAGGACATGCTTGCCGGCCGGCGCCCGGCTGGGGTCGCTGCCGCTCGGCTGCGACACGAGCACATAGGGCTCCTCGGCGTGCCGGCCGCGGGCGACGGTGTTCTCCGCCCGGCGGATCTGCGCCCGGGTGCCGCCGACGTGCACGGTGCCGGCGGAGTGCAACCCCGCGGCCTGCCACGGAACCGCATCGGACAACGCGAAGTCGACCTTGGCGACGGCGTTGCCGTACCGGAACGCACCGAGCCGACGGGCGTACCCGGCGGGGAGGTCGCCATCCGCCATGCGCAGCAGCGCCTTCGGGGTCACATCCAGCAGCACCACGCGGGCCGGCGGCAGGTCCCGCAGCCGCCGCACCTCGGTGGTCGGCACGATCTGGCCGCCGTGGGCGAGGAGGTCCTCCACCATCGCCGTGACGATCGTCCCGCTGCCGCCGACCGGGATCGGCCAGCCGCCGGCGTGCGCGTAGGTGGCCAGGGTGAGGCCGGCCCCGGCGGTGGCGAGGCTCGGCATCGCGCGGATGGTGTGGGCGCTGACCCCGGTCAGCAGGGCCGGGGCGGCCGGCCCGGTGAACCGCCAGTCCCAGAACGGGCTGCCCTGCTCCAGGGCGCGCAAGCCGAAGCGCAGCGCAGTGACGGGGTGCCGGGGAATGCGCAGCAGCTGGTTCCCGGTGAACTCGGCGACCTGCTCGGCGTGCTCCACCAAGGGAGCGAACAACCGGTGCCAGGCCGGGCCGTCCCGGCCCAACTCGTCGACGGTGCGGGCGAGGCTCTGGTAGGCCAGGCCGGCGGTGCCGCCGGGCAGCGGATGCCCGTACGACACCTCGGGCACCACCAGGTCGATGCGGCGGTCGAGGCCGAACCGGCGGAAGAACTCCGATGCCAGCGCCATCGGGTGCACGGCCGAGCAGACATCGTGCAGGTAACCGGGGAGGGTGAGCTCTGCCGTGGCAGCGCCGCCGCCGATCTGCGGCTCACGTTCGTAGACCCGCACCGTCAGGCCGGCCCTGGCGAGGGTCACCGCGGCGGCGAGGCCGTTGGGCCCCGAGCCGACGACGATCGCGTCGATCTCGGGCGCACCTCGTCGCCCGCTCATGCGAATGTGCTGTTCCCGTGCTCCATCTGCCTATTCTCACCCAACGACCGCATTCGCGGCAGTCCGTCAGACGAACGCGGCCTGCCCGGTGATGCTGCGGCCCACGATGAGGGTGTTCATCTCCTGGGTGCCCTCGTAGGAGTAGATCGCCTCGGCGTCGGAGAAGAAGCGGGCGATGTCGTAGTCGAGCACGATCCCGTTGCCGCCGAACAGTTCCCGGCACCAGGCCACCGTCTCGCGCATCCGTGACGTTGTATACGACTTCGTCAGGGCGGAGTGCTCGTCGCGTTGGCTGCCGTCGTCGAGCATCTGCGAGACCCGCACCACCATGCCCAGACTCGCCGTGATGTTGCCCAGGCTCTTCACGAGCAGGTCCTGCACGAGCTGGTGGCCGCCGATCGGCTTGCCGAACTGTACCCGCTCGGCGGCGTATTTCACCGCGGCCTCGTACGCCCCCATCGCCAGGCCCACGGCCGCCCAGGACACCTCGGCCCGGGTGAATCGCAGCACCCGGGCGGTGTCCCGGAACGAATTCGCCTCCTGCAGCCGGTTGTGCTCGGGCACCGTGACATCCGTCAGAGTGATGTCGGCGTTCTGCACCGAGCGCAGGCTGATCTTGCCCTCGATCTTCGTGGCCGTGTAACCGGGGCTATCCGTCGGCACGATGAACCCCTTGACGGCGTTGTCCGCGGTGTCCTTGGCCCAGACGATCGTGATGTCGGAGAAGGTGGCGTTGCCGATCCAGCGCTTCCGCCCGTTGAGCACCCAGCTGTCACCGGTCCGGGTCGCGGTGGTGGTGAGGCCCTGCGCGGAGTCCGATCCGCTCAATGGTTCGGTGAGGGCGAAGGCGCCGACGATGTCGCCAGCGGCCAGCTGGGGCAGCCACTCGGCGCGCTGGGCGGCGGAGCCGCAGGCGGCGATCGACCCGGCCACCAGCCCGTTCTGCACGCCGACGAAGGTGGCGACGGATGCGTCCACCCGCGCCATCTCGAGCGCCACGAACCCGCGGAAGACGGCTGAGTTCTCGAACGGACGGGTCTCTTCCCACCCGAACGAGTAGGCGCCGAGTGCGCCGAGGGGCTTGACGATCTGGGCCGGGAACTCGGCTCGCTCCCAGTATCCGTTCACGATGGGCCGCACGTCGGCTTCCAGATAGTCGCGAATCCGAGCCAGTGCTGTTTTCTCCTCACCGCTGAGGAGACTGGCGTATCCGAAGAAATCACTGCCGAGCGGCTGGAAGGTCATCTGTGCTCCATTGCGACGAGGATGTTCGGCCGAGCTGACGCTCCGACCGGGAGTTTCAGCCTAAGACGGCGACGCCGTCGCCGGGAAAACGGTTGGTAGTTTGGTCTAAACCATTCGACTTTGGAGTCAAGCATGTTTGTGGGCATCAGCAACACACCGCGGGACTATGCCTGGGGTTCGCCCACCGCGATAGCCGGGCTGCTCGGCTCCCCGGCATCCGGCGGACCGGAGGCGGAGCTGTGGCTCGGCGCGCACCCGGGCAGCCCCGCGGTGATCAACGATCCCGCGCTCACCGGGGGAGCGGCGAACCTCGCCGAGTGGATCCACGCCGACCCCGACACCGCGCTCGGCGCCGAGCTGGCCGGCGCGGGTCGACTCCCGTTCCTGCTGAAGATCCTCGCCGCGCACAGTCCGCTCTCCCTGCAGGCACACCCGTCGCCGGAGCGCGCGGCGGCCGGTTTCGCGCTGGAAAACGCCGCGGGCATCCCGCTCACCGCCGCCGACCGTAACTACCGCGACCCCTTCCACAAGCCGGAGATCATCTTTGCGCTGAGCGACACCTTCCAGGCGCTGTGCGGGTTCCGCGACCCTCGCGAGATCCGGGGGATCCTCGCCGAGCTGCGGGCCGTCGATGCCACCATGGACGACCCGCAGCCCGCGGCCCTGCTCGGTCTGGAGAACCGGCTGGTCGGCGACGCTGCCTTGCACGACGTTGTCGACTGGTTGCTCCGCGACGGCCGCGGCGGCGACTCCGGCGAAGTGGCCTGGCTGGTCGAACGGGTCGTCGCGCTCGCCGAGCGGGCGGCGTTCCTCATCGACGGCGGCGCGCAGGTCAGCTTCGCCGCCGAACTGGCCACCGTGCGCTCCCTCGCGGGCGTCTATCCCGGTGACCCCGGCATCGTCATCTCCCTGCTCACCAACCTGGTCACGCTCACCCGCGGCGAGGTGCTCTTCCTGCCGGCCGGCAACATCCACGCCTACCTGTCCGGGCTCGGCGTCGAGGTGATGGCCGCATCCGACAACGTGCTGCGCGGCGGGCTCAGCCCCAAGCACATCGACATCGACGAGCTTCTCGACGTGCTCGACTTCACCCCGTTGCCGGTGCCCTACCTCACCCCGGTCGTGCAGGCCGACGGCGTGGCCGTGTACCGGCCCGACGTCCCCGACTTCGAACTGGCTCACATCTCGGTGCCGGCGGATGCCGCCGCCGGCACGACCGGAGCGGTCGGCGTGCCCATGCGGCAGGTCACCCTCACCGGCCCGGGCATCGCCATCTGCACGGCGGGCCGGTTCCTGGTCGCCGGAGCCGGATCGAAGATGACCCTGGCCAGGGGCGAGTCGGTCTATCTCACTCCGGACGAGGGCACCATCACCTTCGCCGGCTCTGGCGAGGTTTTCCTGGCGACGACCCCGGGCTCCGCCGGCGCGTAGCCTGCCGGGGCCGGCCGACGCAGGCCGAACGTGCGCCGGTACGCCGTCGGCGTGGTCTGCAGACCCCGCACGAAGTGGTGCCGCATCACCGCCGCGCCGCCGAACCCGGTGCGGGCGGCGATGAGGTCGAGGGTGTCGTCGGTCTCCTCGAGCAGTTGTTGGGCCAGCATCAGCCGCTGCCGGTTCAACCAGGCCGTGGGTGTTGTGCCCAGTTCGGCCCGGAACCGGCGGGCGAAGGTGCGCGGCGACATCAGCGCACGGCGGGCGAGCTGGTCGACGGTGAGTTCCTGGTCGAGGCTCTGCAGCATCCAGTCGGTGATCTCGGCGAACGAGCCGCTCTGTCGCTCGGGGATCGGCGCCTGGATGAACTGGGACTGGCCGCCGTCCCGCTGCGGAGGCACGACCATCCGGCGGGCGATGACGTTCGCCGCGGTGGCGCCGAGCTCGCGACGCACCACGTGCAGGGCGGCGTCGATGCCCGCGGCGGTGCCGGCGCCGGTGACGACGTGGTTGTCGTCGACAAAGAGCACGTCGGGGTCGACGGTGGTGTTCGGGTACTGCTCGGCGAGGGCGTCGGCGTACATCCAGTGGGTGGTGCTGCGGCGGCCGTCCAGGATGCCGGCGGCAGCGAGGATGAACGCGCCGCTGCACACGCTCAGCACCCACGCGCCCCTGGCCTCGGCGTCGCGCACCACCCGCAGGACCTCCGGGTGGATCTCGCTGCCCGCCTCGTACGCGGGAATCGCGATGAGGTCCGCATCGGCGGCCGCCGCGAGGTCGTCGTGCACCACGATGTCGAAGCCCAGCTTGGTGCGCAGGGCCCCGGGGACGGCGGTGACCACGTGGAAGTCGAAGACGGGACCCTGGTGGTCCGAGCGGTCGATGCCGAACACCTCGCAGATCACGCCGAACTCGAACGGTGCCATGCCGGGAATGGCGACGCAGACGACTTTTTTGAGCATGGGATCCTCCTGAGCTGGTGTCATCCTGAACCGTGGCAGGAATGTGCGGATAAGCGGCAACTCTGCCACTAGTGGCAGGAAATCACAAGGCCTACCGTTACTGCCATGATCTTGTTTATGAGTGTCTTGGTGGCCCTGTCGATCTGGGCCGTGGCGGCCAGCGTCGTGGCGCTGCGCTCCGACGGCCTCGGAGACGTGGAGTTGGCGCGGCGCAACCGGCATCCCGAACCGTTCCCCCGCGGACGATAGTGTGGTGTGAAACGGCAGCACGAGGCTGTCGGGAAAACGCAGGGGCACCACATGGCTTGGCTTGTTACCGGAGGGGCCGGCTATATCGGCTCCCACGTCGTTCGCGCGTTCCTGGCCGAGGGGATTGACGTCGTCGTCCTCGACGATCTGTCCAGCGGTCACGCCGACTTCGTGCCGGCCGGCGTCCCCTTCGTTCGGGGCACCCTGCTCGACACCGAGCTGCTGGCGAAGACCTTCGCCGAGCACGACATCAGTGGTGTTGTGCACGTCGCCGGCTTCAAGTACGCCGGCGTGTCCGTGGCCAAGCCGCTGCACACCTACGAGCAGAACGTGACGGCCACGGCGCTGCTGCTGGCCGCCATGCAGGACGCCGGCGTGGGACGAATCGTGTTCTCCTCGAGCGCCGCCGTCTACGGCACGCCGTTCACCGACCTCGTCACCGAAGAGACCGCGAAGAGCCCGGAGTCGCCGTACGGCGAGTCCAAGCTGATCGGCGAGTGGCTGCTGCGCGACCAGGCTGTGGCTGCCGGACTCGCCCACACGTCGCTGCGCTACTTCAACGTCGTCGGTTCGGGCAGCACGGAACTCCGCGACACCAGCCCGCACAACCTGTTCCCGATGGTGTTCGAGGCTCTCATCGAGGGTCGCACGCCGCGCATCAACGGGAACGACTACAACACCGAAGACGGCACCTGCGTGCGCGACTACATCCACGTGGCCGACCTCGCGGTGTCGCACGTCGCCGCGGCCCGTCGGCTGGATGCCGGTGAAGAGATCGCCCCCGTCTACAACCTCGGTAGCGGCGATGGCGTGTCCGTCGGACAGATCATGAGCACCGTCGCGTCCGTGACCGGCATCCCGTTCACCCCGGAAATCGGCCCGCGCCGCACCGGCGACCCTGACCGAATCGTCGCATCCGGAGAAATGGCCGCACGCGATCTGGACTGGAAGATGCGCCACAGCCTGACCGACATGGTGCGAAGCGCGTGGGAATCCCGGCAGGCATCCGCCGGCTGACCCGCACGACACAGTTCGGGCACGTGGGCGAGTCGTAAACCCTCCAGCCCGTATTGAGGGTTTACGATTCACGACTTGACGTCAGCGAACTACACGGGTGTAATTAGTTCTAGCGCGGAAATGTGCAAAAGCTGATGGGTGGAGGCGATATGACGTTGTCCGAATATCGTTCCGGAGTACCTGACGACTGGTTTGTAGATCCAGTACGCCTCGGTGTACCCGGAGTGCGCAAGCAGCCCACGACGGATGATGCTGTCGATGACAACCCCCTCGCCTGGCAGTCGGATTCGCTGTGTGCGCAGACCGACCCCGAGGCCTTCTTTCCGGAGAAGGGTGGCTCGACCAGGGACGCCAAGAAGATCTGCGGTTCCTGCGAGGTGCGCCCGCAGTGCCTGCAGTACGCCCTCGCCAATGACGAACGCTTCGGGATCTGGGGCGGGCTCTCCGAGCGCGAACGACGCAAACTCCGCAAGCGCGCGGGCTGATCCGGCCCGTCCGCGGCGACCGGTTTTGTGGCGCGCCTGCCGCTTGAACGCTTCATACAGCTATCCGACCTAGGCTGTCCTCGATATGCAAGCCAGAGTCACCGCCATCATCGTTGCCCGTAACGGAGCTGCGCACCTGCAGCGAACTCTCGAGGCGCTGCGCGGGCAAACCCGCCAGCCCGACACCGTCGTCGCCGTCGACTGCGGTTCCACCGACTCGTCGGCCGAGCTGCTGGCCGCCTACGGGCCCACTCACTTCATCTCCGCGGATGAGAACCTGTCCTTCGGCGACGCGATCAAGACCGCGGTGCGGGTGCTGCCGGAGACCGAGGGCGACCACGAACTGATGTGGCTCCTGGCGCAGGACAGCGCCCCAGAGTCCGGCGCGCTTGAGAAGCTCGTCGCCGAGCTGGAGATCGCCCCGTCGGTAGCAGTCGCCGGCCCCAAGGTCATGGAGTGGGTCGCCGACGACTACATCCACGACTTCGGCCTGTCCATGACGCCGTACGGTTCCACCGTCACCCTCGTCGAGAGCGAACTCGACCAGGAGCAGCACGACGCCCTGAGCGACGTCCTCGCCGTCAGCGCCGGCGGCATGCTCGTGCGACGTTCGGTCTGGGACCACCTCGGTGGTTTCGATTCCGCTCTGCCGATCGTGGACGATTCCCTTGACTTCTGTGTGCGGGTGCGACTGGCCGGCTTCCGCGTGTCCGTGGTCGCGGCGGCGCGGGTCAGCTCGGCCGGTGACGGCGTCGCCGGCCCGGACGGCTCCTCCCGCGGCCGGGCCCTTCGACGCCGGGCGCGTGCCGAACGATCCGCCGCCCTGCACCGCCGACTGGTATACGCGCCCGCCTGGACGCTGGCTGTGCACTGGCTGTCGCTCGTCCCCCTTGCGTTCCTCCGCTCCGTCATCGACCTGCTCCGCAAAGAACCCGGCTCCATCGTCGGAGAGTTCGCCGCGGCATTTTCCGCCGCATTCCTCGGCAGCAAGGTGCGACAGGGCAGGCGCAACCTGGCCCGTACGCGCACCCTCCCGTGGTCGTCGATCTCATCACTGCGGGTATCCGCCGCGGAGGTCAGCCGCAGACACGCCCTCACCAGAGAAGCCGCCCTCACCGGGGCCAGGGGCGACCGGCCGGAGATCCGGTTCTTCCTGCGCGGCGGGGCCTGGACCCTGCTCGGCGCCGCCGTGGTCAGCGTCGCCGTGCTCGCACCACTCCTCGGCGCCCAAACCCTCATCGGCGGTGGCCTGCTGCCGCTGTCCGAAACCGTCGGCGGCCTCTGGTCCAACGTCGGCTACGGCTGGCGCGACCTCGGGCTCGGCTTCGTCGGCGGTGCCGACCCCTTCGCCGTGATCCTGGCGATCCTCGGCAGCATCACCTTCTGGTCGCCGTCATTCTCGATGGTGCTGCTGTATCTGCTCGCCCTGCCTCTGGCCGCCTTCGGGGCGTGGATGGCCGCCACCCGGCTCACCCACCGCGGATCGATCCGCGTGACCGCCGCGGTGCTCTGGATGCTGTCGCCCACCTTCCTCACCGCCATCGCCGCCGGTCGCCCGGCGGCGATCCTCGTGCACCTGCTGCTGCCCTGGCTGGTCTTCGCCGGGATGGCCGCCGCCCGGTCCTGGTCGGCCTCCGGATCCGCGGCGCTCCTGTTCGCTGCCATCATCGCCTGCGCACCCTCACTGGCACCGGCCCTGCTGATCGGCTGGCTGCTCTGCGTGCTCGCCAGCGGACGACGCGTGATGCGGTTCGTGGGCATTCCGCTGCCCGCCCTCGCGCTGGCGCTTCCCCTGATCTGGGACCAGGTGGCGCGCGGCAACTGGCTGGCGCTGCTGGCCGACCCCGGCCTTCCCGTTCCCGCCGCGCCCGTTCCCATCTCGCAGCTGATCCTGGGCTTCCCCGCGGGTGACCTCGGCGGTTGGCCCGAACTGCTGGCCCGCTGGGGTGGCGACGCGGCCGCGGCCGACCTTCTGGTGCCGCTGCTGTTGATTCCCCTCGCGGTCCTGGCGCTTGTCGCACTGCTGCTGCCCGGCGCGCGCGGTGCCGCGATCGCCCTGTTCGCGGCCCTGCTCGGCCTGGGCACCGCGATCGGCGCCGCGTCGCTGTCGCTGGCGACGGTGGGCGACCAGGCCGTGGGTATCTGGCCCGGCGCCGGACTCAGCCTGTACTGGCTCGGCATCGTTGGCGCCGTTGTCTTCGCGGCTCGTGGGCTGCACCGCGTGGCCATCGCCCCCATGGTGGCCACCGCCGTCGCCATGGCCGTGGTGGCCCTGCCGTTGGCCGCCGCCCTGCCGCTGGGCACATCCGTCGTGCGGGAAGGCGACGGTCGCACCCAGCCGGCCTTCGTCACGGCGGAAGCTCTCGTTTCGCCCCGGGTCGGCACCCTGCAGATTGTGCCGCAGCCGGATGGCGGCATTCTGGCTACCATCGTGCGCGGTGAGGGTGCCCAGCTCGATGCACAATCCACCCTGTCCAGCACCGCGACCGAGGTCACCCAGGAGCAGGCCGAACTGGCCACGCTCGCCGGCAACCTCGCATCGCAGAGCGGGCTGGATGCCTCACCCGAGCTGGCCCGGTTCGGCATCCGGTTTGTGCTGCTGCGGCCCGCCGCCGTGGTGCCGGCCGAGTGGGGTTCGTCGGGGTCGCCGACTACCCAGGCCACCCAGACCACCACCCGCACGACCACGTCCCTCGACGGCTCCGCCGCGCTCGTTCCGGTGGGCGACACGGCCTTCGGCCGGCTGTGGCGGTCGGATGCACCGACCGGTGCCGCAGAGAACGGGCCGATCCCCGCCGACGCCGGCGGCGCCTTCGGGCTGATCACCGGGATCATCGCCGTGCTCGTCATCGGTGCAACGGTGCTGCTGTCGATCCCGACCGGCGCGGGGCGGGAAGCCGTGCGCCAGGCGCACCGCGACGCGATCCGCCGGGCCTCCCGCATGAGCAAGCCGCCCAAGCCCACCCGGGTGCCGCGGAGCCCGAGGACACCGCGGGTGCCCCGCTCCGAGCGACCGGGCGCGAAACCCAAGGCCAAGCCGAAGCCGAAGAGCCCGAAGGTGAAGGCCGACGGCAAGCGTGCCGGAAAACCGGATTCCATAGCGCCCGCCACCGAGCCGACGGCCGGAGCAGACACCACGGCCGCGGAGACCACAACGCCGGCCCCCACCACGTCGGAGACCACGTCTGCGGAGACCACGTCGACGACGACCCCGACTCCGGACACCACGTCCACGGGCGCCGAGAACCCCGACGCGGGCCCCGCGGCGACCGGCCCAGACAGCGCAGAGGATGCAGATCATGGCCACTAAGCGCAGGGTTGCCCTCGTCGGGGCCAGGGTCGCCGCCGGCCTGATCGGCATCGCCGTGGTTGTGGTCGCCGTCGGCGGCGCTGCCATCGTGCCGTGGCCGTCTCGGGTCAGCGACCCCGTCTCCACCGTGGTCACCCCGGTGGCCAGCGACCAGCTGCGGGTCTGCCCTGGACCGCTGCTCACCCTCGCCGCCGATTCCACCCAGGCGGATGTGGCGACCTCCGTCGGCCGGTTCGACACCGTCTACGGCGCCCGCGAGCCCGCCACCGGTGGTGTCATCGTGGATGTCCAGCGCACCGACATCGCCGCCGTCGAAAACGCCGAAAGCGCCAGGGACGGGGCGCCTCAGCTCCTGACCGTTCCCGCCGAGGACGGCGCCGCAGCGGCGCCCCTCGTTGCCGGCGCCCAATCGCAGACCGCGGCCAGCGAAACCCTCGGCGGCCTGGCGGCGTCAGCGTGCACCGAAGCATCCAGCGACTCCTGGTTGGTCGGCGGTTCCACCGATGTGGGCCGCACCAGCCTTGTACTGCTCAGTAACCCGTCCTCCGTCGTTGCCACCGTCGACCTGGCCGTCTTCGGCGAGACCGGCCCGGTAGACGCCCCCGGCTCCACCGGCATCCTGGTGCAGCCCGGAACCCAACGCATCGTCTCGTTGGCCGGTCTGGCACCCAACCTGCTCTCGCCCGTGGTGCGCGTGCAGTCCACCGGCGGGCAGGTGGCCGCGGCGCTCCAGCAGAGCGTGATCCGCGGCATCCAGCCCGGCGGCGCCGAACTCACCGGACCCACGACCAACCTCGCAGACACGCAGGTCATCCCCGGTGTTGTCGTCACCCCGCCCAGCGCCGACGTGTCGGTGGACGAGGGCGCGGTTTCCGAGGACACCGCGACGGTGCGGGTCCTGGTTCCCGGCGACACCGCCGCCACCGTCAGCGTTGGTGTGCAAAGCGAGGACGGTGCCTCCACCGGTACCTCCCTCGAGGTGGTGATCCAGCCCGGTGTGGCCACCGAAATCCCCCTGAGCGGAGTAGCTCCCGGCAACTACACCGTGACCCTGGCCAGTGACCAGCCCCTCGTCGCCGCGGCACAGAGCTCGGTTCAGGGCTCCGTCAGCCGGGACTTCACCTGGGCGACCGCCGCCGCAGCGCAGCAGGATGAGTTCCTCCTCTACGTCGCGGCGGGACCTGCCCCGGCCCTCCACCTGGCCAACACCAGCACCGTCGACCGCACCCTCACCCTCACCGCAGATGGCGGCGCTGTCACCGTCGTGACGGTGCCGGCCGGCCAGGCCGTCGTCATCGGCGTCACGGAGAACATCGCCTACCTGGTGACCGGTGCGGAGGGGATCGCGGCATCGGTCGGTTACACCGGAGACGGGGCTGCCTCCTCCTACACCGTCAGTCCTGTCGGGCCGCTGGCGGAAGCCATTCCGGTCTACTCGAAGTAACGCACGTCGCTGCGTCCGTCCCGCCCGCACCGAAGGAGTCCGCCGTGACCGTCAACCCAGACCCGCACTCGGCCGGCCACCTTCTGGTCACCGGCGGCGCCGGCTTCATCGGCAGCGCGATCGTGTCGGCCGCTCTCGACCGGGGCTGGCGGGTGCGGGTGCTCGATTCGCTCCGCGGCGACGTGCACGGCGGGCTCCCCACACCGGACCCGCGCGTGGAGTTCATCGTCGGCGATGTGACCGACGCCACCGTCGTCGCGCAGTCCCTCCGCGGAGTCGACGTCGTCTGCCATCAGGCGGCCAAGGTGGGCCTCGGTGTGGATTTCTCCGATGCGCCCGACTACGTGCACAGCAACGAGGTCGGCACCGCGGTGCTGCTGGCGGGCATGCAGACGGCCGGCATCAGCCGGTTGGTTCTCGCGTCGTCGATGGTCGTCTACGGTGAGGGCAGCTACCGCAGCAGCGCCGGGTTCGCCCGCCCGGGTCCACGACACCAGGCCGACCTCGACGCCGGTCGTTTCGATCCTCTCGACGGCACCACCGGGGACCCTCTGGAGCCGGTCCTGGTCGGTGAAGACGACCCGCTCGACCCCCGGAACGTCTACGCGAGCAGCAAACTCGGCCAGGAATACCTCGCAACCTCGTGGGTCCGCGGCACCACCGCACGGGTGGCCGCCCTGCGGTACCACAACGTCTACGGGCCGGGCATGCCGCAGAACACCCCGTACGCGGGTGTCGCGTCCCTGTTCCGGTCCGCGTTGGCGCGCGGCGAGGCTCCGCAGGTCTACGAGGACGGTCGGCAGCGCCGCGACTTCGTGCACGTGCGCGACATCGCATCCGCCAACCTCGCCGCGATCGAGTGGACGGGCCGAGATGCCGGCGGCACCTTCCGGGCGTTCAACGTGGGCAGCGGCACCGTGCACACCATTGGCGACATGGCCGAAGCCCTGAGCCGCGCGGCGGGCGGCCCGGCGCCGATCGTCACCGGGCAGTACCGCCTCGGCGACGTCCGGCACATCACGGCATCGTCCGAGCGGTTGCGCATCGAGCTGGACTGGCAGCCCTCGATCAGCTTCGAAGACGGCATGGTCGAGTTCGCCACCGCGCCGCTCCGCGCCGCCGTGCGCTAGACGCGGGCTCTCGGGGCCGGCCGCCGCGTGCGTCGTGATGCGCGGGTAAAACGCCGCTTCGCGGGTGGCGCGCCACCCGCGCACCGGCGCGCGACCCGCGCGTCGCGCGCTAGGTAGCCGGCAACATCAGGTCGAACCGGCAACCGCCGGCCACGTTCCGCACCGTCACCTCGCCACCGTGAGCGGCCACGATGCCCTCCACGATCGCCAGCCCCAGGCCGGCGCGGCCGTGGTCGGTGGGCTCGACCCCCGGGGTGCGCGGCTCGCTGCCCCGCCAGCCGGCCTCGAACACCCGGTCGAGGTGAGCGGGGTCGATTCCGCCGGCGCTGTCCTGCACCGAGATGACGGCCCGGCCATCGGGGTGCTCGGACACCGCGACGACGATGGCGCTATCCGGTGCCGACTGCTGCACGGCGTTCATCACCAGGTTGCCGACCGCACGGGACAGCTCGGCAGGATCCGCGCGGATGGTCAGGCCCATCGCACCCTCGAAGCGAAGGTCGAGCGACTTTTCCCGCGCCACCGGGCCGAGGTCGGCGACGGTGTCGCTGATCAGGTCGTAGAGCGGCACCTGCGTCAGCCGTAGGCGCAGGGTGCCCGAGTGGATCCGGGAGAGCTCGAAGAGATCGTCGACCATCGCCGTCAGCTTGTCGACCTGGCCGCGGATTTGCCGGTGGTACCGTGCCGGGTCCGGGGCCATGTCATCCTCGAGGGCCTCCGCCATCGCGCGGATGCCCGCCAGCGGCGTTCGCAGATCGTGGGAGATCCAGGCCACCAGGTCGCGGCGCGAGGCGTCGATCCGGCCTTCCTGGTCGCGCAGCTCTCGCAGGCGTTCGCCGGTGGCCGCGAGTTGGCCGGCCAACGCGGCGAACTCGGTGTTGCTGTGCCGTTCGGCGGAGGCCACCGGCTCGCCTCGGCCGAGGCTCGCGGCGGCGCGGGTGAGGTGCCGGCTGTCCTTCACCAGCGCGCGACCGAGCCACCCGGCCATCACGAGCGACACGCAGCCGGCGACCCCGGCCACGAAGTAGAAGACCGTCAGGTCGTGATCCGACACGTACATCAGCGACGCCGCCGCGGCCATCCCGCTGACCACGGAGACAATCGTGGCGAGAGCGACGACGAGCAGCTGCAGCACCAGGGAGTGCCGGGCCAGCAGCCGCAGCGTGATCAGGCCGAGCGCACCGACGATGATCGCGCAGGCCAGGGCGATCACGATGACGCTGAGCAGCCCGGGCACGTTCATCGGCGTGCCCCGAGGTCGTGCGCGGGGGAGGCCTTCTCGTCGACGGGGAGCGGGTCAAACCGGTAGCCGACGCCCCAGACCGTGTTCAGCACACGGGGCCGGGTCGGGTCGGCCTCGATTTTCTCCCGCAACCGGCGCACGTGCACGGTGACGGTCGACAGGTCGCCGAAATCCCAGCCCCACACCGACTTCAGCAGGTCCTCCCGGCTGAGCGCGCGGTGCGGATGCACGATCAGGTGCGCCAGCAGGTCGAACTCCCGCATTGTGAGCACCAGCGGCACACCGCTCATCCGCACCTCGTGGGCGGCGAGGTCCAGGGCGAACGGGCCCGCCACCGTGGCTCCAGGTGCAGCCGGTTCCGGGGTGTTCCGGCGCAAGACCGACTGCACCCGCAGCACGAGTTCCCGCGGGGAGAACGGCTTCGCGAGGTAGTCGTCGGCGCCGGCTTCGAGGCCGTCGATCCGGTCCTCTTCTCCGTTGAGCGCGGTGAGCATGATCACCGCGACCGGCCGGGTGGCCTTCAACCGGCCGCAGACCTCGATGCCGTCCAGCCCGGGGAGCATCCGGTCGAGCACGACAAGGTCCGGCCGGTTGATATCGGCCTGGCGCAGGCCCGCGAGCCCGTCCGGCGCCTGCTCGACGGTGAAGCCGGCCGCGATCAGGTACCGGCAGACGATCTCGGAGACCGTGGGGTCGTCATCGATGACCAGGATGCGTCGGTGGGTGGCGGGGAGCGCCGGTGCGGGCGGTGAATTCACCCTTGAAGGATAAGCGCTCCGGCACCGATCGAGATCCGTCCGCACTCCGTAACGTTTCGCGTACCGGTTGGGGGGCATGCCCCGCCTAAGGTCGAAAGGGTGAGTGAGTTCCAAGTTGATGTCGTCATGCCGTGTTTGAACGAAGCCGGGGCGCTGCCTTGGTTGCTGGGGCGCTTGCCGGAGGGGTACCGGGCGATCGTCGTCGACAACGGGTCGACCGATGGTTCGGCCGAGATCGCCCAGGCCGCCGGTGCGGTGGTGGTGCACGAGGCCCGGCGTGGTTTCGGCGCGGCCGCGCACGCCGGTTTGCTCCACGCGAGCGCTCCCATCGTGGCGTTCTGCGACGCCGATGCCTCCATGGACCCGCAGGATCTCCCGCTCGTGGTGGACCCGGTCGCCGCCGGCGACGCCGATCTGGTGCTCGGGCGCCGCCGTCCGACGATCGCCGGATCGTGGCCGCTGCATGCCCGGATAGCAAATACCACTCTTTCTTGGCGACTGCGCCGAATAACAGGTGTGAACATCTACGACTTGGGCCCGATGCGGGCCGCCCGGCGCGAGGACCTCCTGTCCCTCGACCTCCAGGACCGACGCAGCGGGTATCCGCTCGAGGTCTTCCTCAAGGCAGCCGCGGGGGGCTGGCGCATCCGCGAGGTCGACACCCCGTACGCCCCACGGGTGGGCCGCAGCAAGGTGACCGGCACGGTGCGCGGCACCCTCACCGCCGTCAGCGACATGTCCCGGCTGCTCAAGGCGGCCCGACGATGACTACCCTGATCGTCATCGCCAAGGAGTGCCTGCCCGGCAAGGTGAAGACCCGGCTGCACCCGCCGCTCAGCCTCGACCAGGCCGCTGAGCTGGCCGCGGCCAGCCTGGACGACACCCTCGCCGCCGTCGCACCGTTGCCCGCCACTCGCCGGGTACTCGCCTTCGACGGCCAGGTCGCCCCGGCCTCGGCGGCCGGGTACGACATCGTGCCGCAGGTGTCCGGCGGACTCGACGCGCGCCTCGGTGCGATCTTCGACGGCTGCAACGAACCGGCCGTGCTGATCGGGATGGACACCCCGCAGGTCTCCGCCGCCGTACTCGCCCCGATCTTCGCCGCCTGGCCGGACGATGTCGATGCCTGGTTCGGCCCGGCCGCGGACGGCGGGTTCTGGGCGCTTGCGCTTCGCCACCCCGATGGCGACCTGATCCGGGGCGTGCCCATGTCCGAGAGCTTCACCGGCGCACGGCAGCTCGACCGGCTGCACGCCGCGGGGCTCCGGGTGCGGATGTTGCCCACCCTCACCGACGTCGACCACATCGACGACGCCTACCGGGTGGCTGATCTCGCGCCGAACGGTAGCTTCGCGGCGACGCTGGCCGGCTTCGGTGCCGAACTTCTCAGCGGGGTGCGGCGATGACGCTGCTGTCCGGCCGGCCCGATCTCGATTCCGCTCCCACCTTCGGGTCCGGCGGCACCGAACCCTACGCGGCCGCGCTTCGGGATGAGACGGCCGTCCTGTTCCTCCGCAATACCGCTGCGAAGCTGCCCGGCTCAGCGCCCATGGATGCCGGCCGGTGGAGCGCCGACGCCGACGCGACCGACCGTGGAGTGCTGACCGGTGCCACCGGACCGGTCCTGGACATCGGCTGCGGCCCCGGCCGGATGATCCGGGCCGCGCGCGACCTCGGCTTGTCCGCCGTGGGGGTCGATGTCTCACCGACCGCGGTGCGTATCGCCGCCACGGCCGGGCTCATCGTGCTGAATACGTCGGTCTTCGCCGACCTGCCGCTCGAGGGCGGTTGGGGCACACTGCTGCTGCTGGACGGCAACATCGGCATCGGCGGCGACCCGGGCGCGCTCCTCGCCCGGTGCGCGCAACTGTTGACCACCGACGGCGCCCTGATCGTGGAGGTCAGCGCAGACCCCGATCGGGACCACGCCTACGAGGGCACCCTGGAAGACGAACGGGGTCGACGCAGCGACGTGTTCCCGTGGGCCGAGATCGGCATCGATGCCCTGCGCGCGCGATCCGCGACGGCCGGCCTGCGGGTCGTTCAGGACTGGGTCAGCGACGGACGCTGGTTCGCCCGTCTGGTGCGCAGGTAGAGCCAGACGGAGACTGCCCCGCCCACCACGGCCAGGGCAAGCCAGAACAGGCCCAGGTTCACCGCGTAATCCTGCGTCAGGATCGTGGGGTTCTTGGGCCCAAGGCCCTGGGCCCAGATGGCCGGCACCACGATCAGCGTCATCAACGAGCCGACCACGATCACGGCCTGCACCGTCACGATGATGCCGCCGGTCAGCCGGTGCCCGGCACGGCGGGTGAGCACGCCCAGCCCGAACACCAGCGGAGAGATCACCGCGTCGTGCAGCACGATGGCCGCGCCGATCCACAGCACCACGCCGGGCAGCCGCCGCAGGGCGACGGTGTCGAACAGCACGAAGGCGCCGAGGCCGAGCCCGAGGATGCCGACGGCGATCAGGGCGAATCGCGCCACCCGCATCCGCTGCGAGGGCGCCGCCACCGAGGGTTCCGTTGTCATCATGCGTCGATCGCCTCGATACGGCTGAGCCACTTGGTTTGCAGAACGCCGGGCCGTCCGGGCGCGATCATGCGCGCCGGATAACCGTGCTCGAGGTCGAGGACCTCGCCGTTCAGCTCGAGGGCGACGAGGGTGAGCGGATCCCGCACGTACTCGCTGCCCATCTCGGTCTGCCGGAAACCGCCGCGCTGCTCGAGACTGATCAACCGGAGATCACTGTCGGTGGAACCGCCGGCCTCGTCGATGAGGTCGCGCAGGCGCACCCCGCGCCAGGATGCCATCTGGCTCCAGCCCTCGACGCAGGCTATGGGCAGGTCGGCGTCGGTCTGGGGCAGTGCGGCCAGTTCGGCGCGGCTGAAGGAGCGCTCGGTGTCGCCGACGGCCACCGTGAGCACCCAGTCCGCGGCCATGGCGGATGTGGCCACCTTGGCCTGCGCCGAGGTGCGGTTCACGGGCACCCCCTGCTGGCCGACACCCTTCTTGCGTGGTCCGAAGAGGTTCGCGGCATCCAACGGGGCGAACGTCTGGCCGGCCGTGAGCCCCACGACGGCGGTGACGCCCAGCGCCACCGTGGTGAGGAAGCCGCGGCGGCTCGTACGCGCCGGAACGGTGGGCGTTGCGTCGATGTACGAGAGCAGACGGCCGGTGAGGCCGCGGGTGCGCGGAAGCCCCTCCGTTGCGGAGCCCGCCAGTGCAGAGCCGACCGGGCGCGGCTCGTCCGGCACCCGGGGGCCGGCCCGCCAATGCGCGGCGATGAGCGGCAATTTGACGCCGATGTGCACCAGTAGCGAACCGATGATCACGAAGGAGAGCGCAAAATGCACCTGCCGGAACGGGAACGGGAACGGGTACCACTGGTACGTGTTGAGCAGCCCGATCGTGATCTCAACGAGTGAGGCGCCGACGAACAGCGCGATCGACGCCCGCTCGAGGAACCCGGCAAACGACGTCACCGGTGGGTACCTGAACAGTTGCGGGAAGACCACGTAGAGCTTCGCGAGCAACAGCGGGAAACAAGCGATTCCGGCCACGATGTGGGTGCCCTGGGTGAGCTGATAGAGCCCGGCCGGGCGGGTGGGGAACACCATCCACGGCAGGGGCTGCTGCAGGAAGTGGCTGTACAGACCGGTGCCGAAACAGAGCAGGAACGCCAGTCCGAGCAGGCGGCCGATCACGGTGGCCATCCGCGGATTCCGTACCGGTGAGGCGAGCTGGGCCCTGGCCTCGTACATCAATCGGCGCATAGTCCATTCCACCACCTCGGCGGGCTCCGGTGTGCCCGCAATCCTTACGTTTCGCTGACGTCGGCGCCGGCCGCACAGCGCCCCCGACGCCGGGTGCGGAAGGATGGGCGAGTGCGTATTTGTGTCGTCTCGATCCTCCTGGCCGTCAGCGCGGCCATCACCGCGGTGATGGTGGTGGCATTCGACCTGTTCCGCCCGCACCGGGACACGGTGCCGCTGCTGGTGGGCACGCTGACACTCTGGCTGCTCTTCGCCGTGGCGCTGGTGCTGCTGCGCAAGGTGCAGGGCAAGGCGGTGGTGGTGCTGGTACTCGCGGGGTCCGTGGTGCTCGGCGGTGCCGCGATGGCCGGCCCGCCCAATACGAGCACCGACTCCGCCCGATACGCGTGGGACGGCATCGTGCAGAACACCGGGATCTCCCCGTACGCTTTCGTGCCCGCCGACGAACGTCTCGACGAGCTGCGAACCGACTGGTTGTTCCCGGCTCCGGTGTCGGACGACGGCGAACTGGTCTGCGTGGGGGAGCGCATCGAAACCATCGACCGTGACTCCGGGGCGCCACTGTGTTCCGCGCTGAACCGCACGACGGTGCCCACGATCTATCCGCCGGCCGCCGAGCTGTACTTCGCCGGCGTGCGTGCGGTGGTCGGCGCCGACGCGGGCTACTGGCCCCTCCAACTGACCGGGTTGTTGTTGTGCGTGGGCATCACCGGGATGCTGCTGGTCGGCCTCCGCAAGCGCGGCCTCGACCCGCGACACGCGGCGCTGTGGGCGTGGTGCCCGCTGGTCGCGACGGAGGGGGTGACCAACTCCCACGTCGATCTGCTCGGGGTGGCGTTCGTGCTCGCCGCCGCGTTCTGGGTCAGCAGCGGCAGGTATGTGCGGGGCGGGATCCTGCTCGGCATGGCCATCGGGGTCAAGCTCATCCCGGCGATTGCGGCACCGGCCATGATCAAACGCCAGGGCTGGAAGGTACTCACCGCGGCGGTGGTGACCTTCGCGCTGCTCTATGTGCCCTACGTGCTGGCCACCGGCATCGGGGTGCTCGGGTACCTGCCCGGCTATCTCACCGAGGAAGGCTACGAGGACGGTTCCCGCTTCGCGTTGGTGTCGTTGATCGCGCCCGGAAGCTCGGCCATCGTGGTGGCGGCCATTATGCTCGCCGGCCTGGCCGCGTTCACGATCTGGAAGACCGACCCTGACCGTCCCTGGCTCGGCCAGCTCGTGATGATCGGGGGGACCCTACTGGTGCTCAGCCCCCGGTACCCCTGGTATGCCCTCCTGCTGGTACCGTTCATCGCGCTCAGCGGCCGATGGGAATGGCTGGCGATCCCGCTCGCGCTGACCCTGCGACTGCTGCTTCCCTCGCTCACGGTCACCCGCGTGTCCCTCGCGATCGCGCTGGTGTTGATCGTGGTGGTGACAATACGACGCGCCGGTCCCGGCGCCGTCGGACGCTGGCGCCGCACCCTCACCCGCAGCCGACCGGACCCTGCGCCGGTCAGCGCTCGTAGCGCAGAACGTTGACCCCGGTCAGGCCCCATTCCTCAACACGGGAAAAGCCCAAACGCGCCAGTTTCGCGGTCACGCTGGGCCGCCAGTCCTGCTTGTCGCTCGTGACCAGCCACACAGCGTCGACGCCGGTGAACCTGTCAGTGACCTCGTCGAGCGGGTACCGGGTCTCCCACAGATCACCGGTCTGGGCGGCAGGGGTCTTCAACTTCACGTCGATCAGCCCCTCGAACGCATCCGGGTACGAGTAAGCGATCACCCGCGTGGTCGCCGACGGATGCTGGCGCACCGGCCCGTAGATTATGGCGGCGGTCTCACCGGGGTGCGCGGCCCGCTCTTCGGCGATGAGGTCGGCGACCTGGCTCCACGATGAGCGCTGCTTCGCCTCAGGCTGCCGCTGAGCCACGAACTGTGGAGCTGCCAGGCCGACCAGCACCACCAGCGCCGCGACGATCAGCCACCGGCGGCGCAGGGCATCCAACCCGACACCGATCAGGATGGCCACCGCCGGGGCGCAGAACGTGAGGTAGCGCGGCGAGTACAGCGGTGACACCAGTGCGGACACGCCGATGACGCCGAGCGTCGGCACGACCAGCCAGGGCAAGGCGATCGCCAACAGTGACGGGTTGCGGCCGCTGGCAGCCGGCGCGGTGGCGTGGGGGAGGCGGAGGCGCCGCGCGGCGAGGACCAGGGTGACCAGACCGACGACCACGAGGGCCCAGCCCACGATGGCGAACCACGGGTTGAGGTAGAACCACTGCGTGACGAACACACCATGCCAGCTGCCCCAGCTGATCGGGGCGATCCAGCTCACCTGGCCGGACTGCCGCACCACACTCAGAGCGAAGGGCACGAGCAGGGCCGCCGCACCGCCGCCGGCCACCACCCAGCCGAGCAGCGACGCTCGCACCGACCGGTCCCGGCGTCGGCCGGTCCACAGGGTCCAGAGCGCCGTCGCGCCATGGGCGGCAACCAGGAAGGCCAGGTAGATGAATGTCACGGTGGCGACGAACGCGGTGACTCCGTACAGCGCCCACCAGAGCGCCCGGATGCGCCTGGGTGCCGGACCCCGCCGCCAGGCAGCCAGGAACACCAGCGTCAGCGTCACCGCCAGCGTCGCGGTCAGCGCATAGGAGCGGCCCTCCGCGCCCATCCAGGTCACCCTGGGCAGCAGGCAGAACACGATTCCGGCCAGCACGGCGGTGCGTCGGGAGGCCCGGGAACCGACCATTAGCACGGTCAGTGCGGCGGCGACACCCACGCACACGGCGCTCGGCACCCGTAACGCGAACGGGGAGTAGCCCACCAGATCCAGCCACAGATGCATCCCGGCGTAGTAGAGACCGTGCACAGCGTCGATGCTCTGCAACATCCGGCCCAGCTCCGGCCAGCTGCGCATGGTGGCGGACACCGTGGCGGCCTCGTCGAACCAGACCGACGGCTGCCAGGACCAGGCCAGCGTCAGCAGGGTTCCGAACAGCCCCACCAGCAGGGCGTCTCGGCTGCCGCGCCGTACGGGGATACGACCGGAAGGAACCGCCGCGGGGCGAACAACGGTGGTCGTGGGGGTGGTCATGGTTGATCGGTCTCCCATTCGTACCCAGTCAGAGTTGGCTTGCGGCCACCGTGACCCGTATTCGAGGGTATGCGACCTTTCCAGGGAATTTACCCGGAGCCGGTCCCCACGACGACCACCGTTGTCCCTCACCCAGCCGACCCGCCCTGGGTGTGTGGCCTCAGCCCGCGAGAGCGGGGGTGTGGTTGCTTGGTGGTGCGGTGGTGACCGTTGGGCCGCTTTGGTGGGCGGACGAAAAACGGCCGAGCGGATGCTCGGCCGTTTTCGGGTGGTGCGGGGGGTGTTACTTGGTGTTCACCGTGATGGTGGCGATGCCGACGAGGAGCTGGTCGGCGATGGCGTCGGTGTTGAAGGTGGTGTTGAGCAGGCCGGCGGCGTCGGCTGAGATGTGCACGGTGGTGCC
>Ga0247806_10000175_pt1 | contig 43936 bp, 41 predicted proteins | sample UWRJL059202B1_FD_179935 | JGI IMG/M metagenome (GOLD analysis project Ga0247806, IMG submission 179935) | Plant litter microbial communities from Arlington Agricultural Research Station in Wisconsin, United States - UWRJ-L059-202B-1 | ecosystem: Environmental > Terrestrial > Plant litter >... | reverse complement strand
AGCAAAAACGTAAGGATTTTCATGAAGTATGCTTGGGTTCTTCTTTAAAATAGAAAGTATGTAAGTTCCTGTATATTTAAGTAACGAATAATGCTACTGCAAAGATAACGGGTTTTAAACTATTTTATGGTGCAAAAAAAATCCGCCTTTAAGACGGACTATATAACGGTGCTATTTATCTTTAATAATTACCAGGATTTCATTTCATCACGAAGTTCTTTATCTGTCATGAAATTTCCTTATCTTTGGTCAATATTTAAGGTTCGTCAAGAGCTGAGTAGGCAACGATCTCTTTATAGTTCGAAGTTTCCGCTTTTAAAGTAAGCAGTTTCTCAAAAGTAGCTTTATTGCTAAGGTGCAGTACCGGTCCAGTAATTCGAGTTTAGTTACGGCTATATCCATGGCGGTAGTATTAAATGTAAAGATAACGACTTTTCTGCAAATTTATGATGCCTAAATTGCCGTGCTTTTACAGATACACAACAGCTGATTATTTAAATAGTATTATCGAAAATACTATCGATATTTTAATGGCAACTATTGCAAGTATCAGTCGCGCATTGTCAATGGATTCTGCTCTTTCGATGGCGGTCATTTCAGGCGTTGGGCGCATCCATTTTTGGCAATTAGCTACTGCAACTGTTATAACCACAAGTAAAATGGCATTTAGCATAACCAACCACCATAAAGAACTTTTGTCTCCATAACTGTCATCACCTCTGTTGTAGCTATGAACAACAATGTTGTGGGGAATACTGCCGTATGCAAATAGTAAAACAACACATTTTATAATAAATATTAAGCAGGCAAGGGCAAGTAATATTTTATTGTTTTTAGAAACAGCATATATTTTAGCAACGAAATTAAAGATCAAAAAAAATCCGCCACAGTGGGCGGACTTCAATTTATACTTTCATGATCTCTGCCTCCTTAAGGGCAAGCAGCTCGTCAACTTTCTTAATATAAGCGTTTGTAAGATCCTGAACTTCTTCTTCGGCACCTTTGCACACATCTTCAGATAGACCGTCTTTTTCAAGTTTCTTAATATCCGTATTAGCTTCCTTACGGGCACTGCGAATGCCTATCTTGGCATCTTCGGCCTCAACTTTAGCCTGTTTGGCAAGCTCGCGCCTTCTCTCCTCTGTAAGTGCGGGTACATTAATAATAATGTTATCGCCATTATTCATAGGGTTAAAGCCCAGGTTAGCGATCATGATGGCCTTTTCTATAGGGTGTAGCATGTTCTTTTCCCAAGGGGTAACAGTAATAGTACGGGCATCGGGCACGTTAATGTTTGCTACCTGAGATAATGGTGTTGAGGACCCGTAATAGTCTACCTTAACGCCACCCAGCATAGCAGGGCTTGCCTTACCGGCACGTATGTTAAGAAATTCTTTTTCAAGGTGGGCTAACGATCCTTCCATTAGCTCTTTAGTACTATCTAAAATAAAATCAATCTCTTCCATAGCTTGTTTTAATTCTGTTCTTTTTATAGTAAAAATTAAACGTTTACAGTAGTCCCTACAAGTTCTCCATCGCACACCTTAACAAGGTTGCCCGGTTTATTCATATCAAAAACAATAATAGGCAATGCATTTTCCTGGCTTAGGGTAAAGGCAGTAGTATCCATTACATTAAGGCCTTTTTTAAGTACGTCTTCAAAGGTAAGCGTGTCATATTTAGTAGCAGTAAGGTCTTTCTCCGGGTCGGCAGTATAAATACCGTCTACACGGGTACCTTTAAGTATAACATCGGCTTCTACCTCTACACCCCTAAGTACTGCAGCAGTATCTGTAGTAAAGTATGGATTACCGGTACCGGCTCCAAATATTACAATACGCCCTTTTTCCAGGTGGCGAACCGCTTTTCTTTTTATATAAGGCTCTGCAATTGCTTTAATTTCAAGGGCAGTTTGCAGGCGGGTCTGCATACCGGCATCTTCCAGTGCGCCTTGCAATGCCATACCGTTTATAACAGTGGCAAGCATACCCATATAATCTCCCTGAACCCTGTCCATACCATTACTGGCTCCGGCTAATCCCCTAAAGATGTTGCCTCCGCCTATAACAATTGCAATTTGTACACCTTTATCATGTATCAGTTTTATTTCCTGGGCATATTCGGCAAGCCTTGCAGGGTCTATACCATATTGCCTCTCGCCCATAAGGGCCTCACCGCTTAGCTTTAACAGGATCCGGTTGTATTTCATCAGGGTTTGTTTTAGATTGGTGCAAATATAATAATAAATGTTTTTCTGTAAACAAGTTTTTATGTGCTATGGGTAACTAAACAATAAGCTCGCTGTACGACTTTTTTGCTGCCTCATAACCTATCATGAAAATCTCGTCCATTTTAAGTTTATTGGTCTCAAAAGTGCTATAAAGCGCTAACTCATCCGGGCTTATAACCCAGTCGCATAGCGTAAATTTTTGCATGTTGCTGTTGGCCGAAAGTAAATCGTAAGCCCTCGTGGTTATCGATTTTATCGATTTCAGGTCGGATGCTTCAATTTTTTGAATGGGACTCACATAAATACCAATCAGTGTATCGCAGCGCCCCTGTAAAATATCGGTAGGGAAGTGGTTTATAATACCACCATCACTATAAAGCCTCCCGTCTATTTCATAAGGCGATATAACCCCTGGAAATGCGGACGAAGCCAACACAGCATCGGCAATTTTGGTTTCAGGCCCAAATATCCTAAGCTTGCCCGATACAAGGTCGGTAGCGGTAAGATGCATTTTATAGGGCAGGTCGCCCAGGGTAGCATCTTCAAAAATATTATAAAAATAATCCTTAAAGGCACTGGAATCTATAAAGCCTGCTTTGCTGAATGTAAAATGTTTCCAGTGAAAGAAGTAAATGGATTTAAAAAATTCCAGTATTTCTTCGGGCTGCTTGCCCCAGGCATATAATGATGACACAATGGCACCCGAACTGGTACCTGCAATATGCGACGGACATAGGCCTATTTCGTCGAAAAACTTTAGTACACCCGCGTGGGCTATGCCTTTGGTACCACCGCCCGAGAGAATGATGCCAATGGTGTTTCCTTCAAATTTCATTATAGATGTGATTTCATGACTAAATTACTGCTTTTTATTTAATGGTCTTTTTTTTGAAGTAGTAAAAGTGGAATTAATTTTTTCCGTTAAATTTTGCATTATGACAGCAATAGATTCTATTATAGAAAAAAGCCTTAAAAACAGTTATATTTATACTGATTACAGGAGCCATGTGTCGCAATTATTATTAGAAGGGCTTAGCACGGGCACTACACAAAGTGAAGCCCTAACCCATTACAGCACACTTAACGAGGTGCGTATGAACCGCCTGGACAAGACCATAAAAATACCGCAGGAGGTTAATGATACCCTTAAAAACTTAGATAAAGAATATACACTGCTTGTAATCTCTGAAGGATGGTGTGGCGATGCCGCACAAATACTCCCTGTTATTAATAAAATGACGGAAGCTACTGATAAGCTTGATCTGCAGATTGTTCTTCGTGATGATAACACTGACTTAATGGATGCCTATCTTACCAATCGTAGCCGTTCTATACCTAAACTAATTTTATTAGATAAAGAAACTTTAGAGCCGATAAACAGCTGGGGGCCACGCCCGGCAGAGGCCGCTAAGCTTATTATAGATTTTAAAGAAAAGCATGGTGTTATAAACGAAGAAGCCAAAACCGAATTGCAAAAATGGTATCTGCATGATAAGGGGTTGAGCACCATGCAGGAAATTGTAGGGTTGTTGGGGTGATTTCCTGTGTCTTAATTGTAAGTACGAAATGATCTAACAAAGGGTATTAAACTACTACTATAAGTAAACATGAAATTAAAACAACCAAACAAAAACAGAGTGGATTTAGATAATACTGAATGGGGAGATTGGGATTATGATGGAAATAGCCTTATACTTTACAATGGTAGTTTATATACTGGCTATGTAGTGTTAGACCGTTTTGCAGATAATAGCGTGGAAAATGAAATAGAATATAAAAACGGAAGCCACGTAGGTTGGGAGAATGAGTATAACATAAATGGAAACTTAATCTATTCTTGTCTAACTGTCGGGGAAACTAGTTTAGAAATTTATAAGTACGATTTCGAAGGTGTGCTAATAGAACCATGGAGAACCGTTGGAGACGAATATTATAATTATATGGTTAACAAATATAATTTAGACTAGCAACGTTTCTCTCATAGTCAATTAAAAAGTTCCCAGTAGTATATATGTTTAATATAATTGTGCTGCTGAAAACTGCCACTCGACTGCAACTTAAATCTTTCCCACTATCTCAATCTTATCACTCGTAGATATTCCGCCGGGATTACAACCGGGCTGGCCTTCAGGAATTGGTTTGCCTATTTGTTTGTAATAATCTGCCCATGCAGGAAAAAACTCGTTAGTGCCGGGTTGCTTATACGTCATTGGGAATAATTCAAAGAAAGGCGTGCCATTATTGGCTTCTTTAAAAGCATCATATATCAGTTCAGAACAATAATAGCTACCATTATCATAAACATACTCATCATCATAAGGTACACCCATTTGCTTTAGAGAGAATGCTATGGCAGGCTTGATAAGCTTATGGTATTGTTTTTTTAACCGGCCCACATACATGTGCTTTTTTGTATTCTTAGAGAATTTTTTAAGGGTAGAAAGTCGCACCGCAGTACCGGCTGCTTCTATAATAAATATGGTGTCGTTGCGGTGGTATACCATGCCCATGTGGCTGAAGTCATTGCCTTTATAGCCTTCAGTTACCGCTTCTATAGCGTCGCAAAGCGGGCCGCAATCCATATCCTGAAAAATAAGGTCGCCATCCTGCAACTGAACTTTATTTTGAGCAAAAAGGGCAGCGAACGCTAAAAGAAGAACTGTAATATATTTCATATAGTAAATACGTGGGTTAGTCTTAAAGTAGCGAATTTCTATGTAATAATGAGTTTTTCAGACACTAATTTCACGAATTTCCACTAATGATTAGTGTCAATATGTGAAATTAGTGTCTGTCGTATGCATGAATGTTGACTCCAAGTATGCTTTTAAGTGGGAGGTTACGGAGTAACGCCCTCTTCAAAACCATCAGGAGTGATAGCATCTTCAACAGAGAATGCCCCGATTTTTGTACGGCGCAAAGCCGTTAAGTGCGCCCCTGATTGCAATGCTTCGCCAAAATCATTTGCCAGTGAGCGTATGTAGGTACCCTTGCTACATACCACCCTAAAATCAACTTCAGGTAATGCAATGCGGGTAATTTCGAACTCGTGAATGGTAGTTTTTCTAAAAGCGATCTCTACTTCTTCACCCTTACGGGCATGCTCATAAAGGCGTTTGCCATCTTTTTTAATAGCGGAAAAAATAGGCGGTTTCTGGTCTATTTCGCCTAAAAATTGCGGGATGGTAGCGCGTATAAGCTCTTCGGTAATATGCTCTGTAGGGAACGTTGCATTTACTTCGGTCTCCAGATCGTAAGATGGGGTAGTGGCACCCAGGTAAAACGTACCCGTGTATTCCTTTTCCATACCCTGCAATTCGCTGATGCGCTTGGTAAATTTACCGGTACATATAATAAGCAGCCCGGTAGCCAAAGGATCGAGCGTACCGGCATGGCCCACTTTTATTTTTTTAAGGCCAAGGTGCTTTTTAAGGCTCCATTTAACCTTATTTACTGCCTGAAACGAGCTCCAGGTTAGAGGTTTATCTATAAGTATAATCTGGCCTTCGGCAAATTCTTCGGGAGTAGTAGGCAATGGTTATGGTTTATTAGTTACAAAATAAGCCAAAAGTGCAGCTCCTACAATTATGCGGTACCAGCCCCAGGGCTTAAAGCCGTATTTTTTAATGATGCCTATAAAACCTTTTATAGCAATAATAGCTACCACAAAAGCAATAATATTACCTATAAGGAATAACTTAAGATTGTCTGCTTCCATAAGTAATTTATAGCCTTTCACCTCGGCATTTTCAGGTCCATATCCTTTAAGGAAAATAGAATATACCGTTACGGCAAGCATGGTAGGAACAGCAAGAAAGAATGAAAATTCGGCAGCTGCTTCGCGTGTTAGTTTTTGCTGCATACCGCCTATAATAGAAGCAGCAGACCTGCTTGTGCCCGGCATCATGGCAAGGCATTGCCAGAAACCTATAGTTACCGCTTTTTTAATGCTTATGTCTTCTTCCTTAAATACGGTTGGGTTTTTAAAGAAATTCTCTATAAATAGTAATACAACACCGCCTACAATTAGTACAATGGCAATAGGTATAGGGTCGCCCAGCATTTCGTCTATAGGGTCGTCTAAAAGTTTCCCTAAAAGCAATGCCGGTATCACGGCACACGCAAGTTTTATATAAAAGTTAAGTCGGCTAAAATCAAAGAATTTTCTCCAGTACAGTGCCACTACGGCAAGTATGGCACCAAACTGAATGGATACCTGGAAAAGTTTTACAAACGGATCGTCCTGTATGCCATAATATGAGCTTGTAAAGATCATGTGTGCGGTACTCGAAACAGGAAGATACTCTGTTAATCCCTCTATTATTGCAATGATAATGGCCTGATAAAACTCCATGTACTATTTCTTGTTTTTAAAGTTCTTGATGGCTCTGTCTTCCGGGAAAGTTTCATCGGTAGTAACCGTATTAACCGCCGGGTTAGGGTTTTTAAGAATGGCATAAATAGTAACGCCAAAACCTATAAGCACAACAGTAGGTGCAAGGCGGATCCTCTGAAAGTTAAAAATAGCATCGCTAAATACCGCAGGGTCGTCGCTGCCGCCACCGGCCATTAATATAAAGCCGAGAGCTATAACACCAAGGCCAATAAGCAGTATTTTATAATTTACCTTCTCGAAAAGGAAATGTGTTTTTATTTCGTTGTTTTCCATGGTACTCAGTTTAAAGTTTCAGGTTTAAAGTTTCAGGTTGGCGTGTGTGCTATCCGTAGTTTTAACTCTAAACGTTGGTTTTATATTGTTATTTGAAATTTGCCTTCAGTTTATTATCTAACGTCTATTATCTGATGTCTATCATCTATCATCTAAAATTAAAAATCTAGTAAAGATCATCCGTCCTTAAATTCAGGAATCGCTGTGTGGCAAAGAAAGTACTTATAAGTGCTATGATAATACCAAAGGCTAAAACCCCGCCAAGTACAATGGCGGTAGGAATCCAGTCTTCCCAAATATTAAGCATAGGGAACGCACCATCCAGCCAATACACAAGATAAATAAGTGCAGCGATAGAAAGCAATGCGCCATACAGCCCAAGCTTAATGCCCTTCCATATATAAGGCTTACGTATAAACGATTTTGTTGCCCCCACCATTTGCATGGTTTTTATGGTGAAGCGGTGCGAAAAGATAGACAGCCTTAATGCGCTGTTTATAAGTAACATGGCAATAAATGCCAAAACGCCGCTAATGATAAGGATCCAGAAAGTTATTGTTTTAATATTCTCGTTGGCAAGGTCTACCAGTACATTATCATAGCTAATGTCGCCCACGGCAAGGTCAGAGCGCAGTTCAACCTCAATTTTCTTGATGCTGTCGGCCTGCACGTACTCACTGTTTAAGTGGATATCGTAAGAGTCCAGTAATGGATTTTCTTCCAAAAGTGTTTCAGAACCCTGCATTAAATCAGGATTATTTTTGGCAGCATCTTCTTTAGACACATATTTACTGTCCTTTACGTAGCCGGAATTTGCAAGGCGGGTACCAAAAGCTTTAGTAATGCTGTCTGTAGCATCGCGCTTAAAGTATACCGTCATGGGTATGTTCTCTTTTACGTAACCGGAAATTTTATCGGTATTTATAACAAACAGCCCCAGCGCCCCCAGCAGGGTAAGCACTATAAAAATACACAGCACAACGGAAAAGTACGATGAAATTACCCGTCGTTTCTGGAATTTTTCAAAAGATGATGCCATAAGTTTTTAATTTAGGCGTAAAAATAAATAAACTATTTCTTTCGGCATAGTTTATAACGGGCAAAGTTTTGACATTCGTACAATAAGCGTAAATTTGTTTTTTTTTAAGAGGGGCTTAGCCTCTGAGGTACTTAGTGCCTTAGAGATGAAGATAACTCCTAAATACTATATCTAAGAACCTAAGAACCTCAGCACCTAAGAACCTGAAAAATGAGATACGACCACAAACGAATTGAAGACCACTGGCAAAAATACTGGGCAGAGAACGGCACATTTCATGCCGAAGATAAATCGGACAAACCAAAGTACTATGTGCTCGATATGTTTCCGTACCCAAGTGGGGCGGGGCTGCATGTGGGCCACCCGCTGGGCTATATAGCATCTGATATTTATGCCCGCTACAAACGCCACCAGGGCTTTAACGTGCTGCACCCACAGGGATATGACAGTTTTGGCCTTCCGGCAGAACAGTATGCCATCCAGACAGGCCAGCACCCCGCTGTAACTACCGAAGCGAATATAAACCGTTACCGTGAGCAGCTGGACAAAATAGGCTTTTCGTTTGACTGGGACAGGGAAGTGCGTACCAGCAGCCCTGAATATTATAAGTGGACACAATGGATTTTTATTGAGCTGTTTAACTCATGGTACAACAAAAACAGCGATAAAGCAGAGCATATTGACACCCTTATTGCCATTTTTGAAACCGAAGGCAACGCTAATGTAAATGCAGTAAGCGATGACAACATTGCTGTATTTACGGGTGCCGACTGGAAAGGTTACACCAAAGACCAACAGGAAAAGATAGTATTAAAATACAGGCTTACGTATCTTGCCGAAACCGAAGTAAACTGGTGCCCTGCATTGGGAACAGTATTGGCCAACGATGAAATTGTAAACGGAGTATCAGAAAGAGGCGGCTACCCGGTTATCCGTAAAAAGATGACCCAGTGGAGCATGCGCATTTCGGCGTATGCCGAGCGCTTACTAACCGGCCTTGATACCATAGACTGGACAGAATCGCTTAAGGAAAGCCAAAGGAACTGGATAGGTAAATCGGTCGGGGCATCGGTGGTGTTTAGGGTAATTGCTTCTGACCTCACCCCCAACCCCTCTCCGAAGGAGAGGGGAGCGAGCTCCGATCCCGGATATTTTACTGCTGATAGTGCTAATGCAAATGCATTAGTGCAACATGCCAAAAGTAACCGTAAAGAACCTACTAAAGCAGAAGCAATTTTATGGGAAGAAGTAAGAGATAAAAAACTTGGATATAAAATAAGAAGGCAGCATTATATAGGTAATTACATCGCCGATTTTGTTTCTTTAGAAAAACGACTTATTATTGAAGTAGACGGAGGTTATCATAATGATGCTGAACAGACAGAACTTGATGAAGCACGTACACTTGAATTAGAGCAAAAACATTTTTTTAAAGTTATTAGGTTTACAAACGATGAGGTGCTTAATAATTTAGAAAGTGTATTATCAAATATCAGGATAGCATTGTCAAACAGAAAATCGTTTAAAGAAGAGAAAGGTTTGAGTGAAAACGATACGAGTGAAGCTACCCCCCTCTCCTTTGGAGAGGGGCTGGGGGTGAGGTCTGAAGAAAAGGGGAGGACTTCCTCGTTTGAGGAGAATTCTCAAGACGGCCTTACCATTAACCAAAACGGCAACCCATCTATCCTTGAAGGTCTTGGCCTTAAAGATTTCTTTGAAGATATAACCGATGGTTTTGAAGATCATTCAGGAGATGCAAATTATACTATAGAAGTATTTACCACGCGCCCTGATACCATATTTGGGGTAACGTTTATGACACTTGCACCCGAGCATGAACTTGTGGCAAAAATAACCACGCCTGCCCAAAAAGCAGCGGTGGAAGAATATGTACAGGCAACGGCAAAACGCAGTGAGCGCGAGCGTATGGCCGATGTGAAAACAATATCGGGAGTGTTTACAGGGGCGTATGCCGAGCATCCTTTTACGAAAGAACCTATCCCGGTTTGGATAGGCGACTACGTACTGGCCGGTTACGGTACCGGTGCCGTGATGGCAGTTCCTGCGGGTGACCAGAGGGACTATGATTTTGCAAAGCATTTTGGTATCGAGATAAAAAATATCTTCGACGGTCAGGATATCTCTGTAGAAGCTTACGGCGCGAAAGACAATGTAAAACTACAGGATTCGGATTTTCTTGATGGCGACAATTATAAAGAGGCAACCAAAAAAGTGGTTAAAGCTTTAGAGGGCATACAACAAGGAAAAGGCAAGACCAATTACCGCCTGCGCGACGCTGTTTTCAGCCGCCAGAGGTATTGGGGCGAACCGTTCCCGGTATATTATGTGAACGGAAGTCCGCAGTTAATAGACGTGCAGCATTTACCAATTCGCTTACCGGATGTAGAAAAATATTTACCTACAGAGGATGGCCAGCCACCATTAGGCAACAGCCGGGAGTGGGCGTGGAGCATTGCCGAAAATAAAATAGTAAGCAACGACCTGATAGACGAAGTAACTGTGTTCCCATTAGAACTAAACACGATGCCAGGCTGGGCAGGTAGCTCATGGTACTGGCTGCGTTATATGGACCCGCATAATAACGATGCCTTTGTAAGTAAAGAAGCCGAAGAGTATTGGCAGGATGTAGACCTTTACATAGGCGGCAGCGAGCATGCTACCGGCCACTTGCTGTACAGCCGTTTCTGGAACAAGTTTTTAAAAGACCGTGGCTTTGTAAAAAAAGAAGAACCTTTTAAAAAGCTGATTAACCAAGGGATGATATTGGGTATGAGTGCTTTTGTACATAGAATTAAAGATACAGGTTATTATAACTATGGTAATCTTAATTCTGATGAAATGAAAGAAAGAGATGAGTTATTTGATAGTTTATTTAGTGAGCTATTAGGTAATGTAGTAGTATCATATGATTTATTAGATGGTAAGCTACAATATGATGCATTAGCAGGTCCATTATATAAACTATCTGATGTAGTGAGCGGAACTGATTTTGATTTGTCAGATCTTGTTGATAATGGATTTGAAATAGAAAAAATTTCAGTAACTACCTATAAAGTACATGCATCTATAGATGCTGAAATTGTTAATTTACAAGATGAATTAAATTTTGGAGGATTTAATCTTTGGAGTAGAGAAGATTATATAAAGAGACCCATTACCAATTCTAAAGGTATTATTAAGGTATCTCGCGAGGTCGAAAAAATGTCAAAATCTAAATACAACGTAGTAACGCCTGATCTAATCTGTGAGCAGTACGGTGCCGATACCCTTCGTTTGTACGAAATGTTCTTAGGTCCGTTAGAGCAGGCCAAACCGTGGAATACTGCCGGTATAACAGGAGTTTCGGGTTTCCTTAAAAAATTGTGGAAGTTGTATTTTGATGATAACGGACTTATAGTAACCGCTAACCCGGCCACGCCCGAAGCGCTTAAAATACTGCACCGCACCATTAAGAAAACGCAGGATGATATCGAGAATTTCTCGTTCAACACATCGGTAAGTGCATTCATGATTGCGGTTAACGAACTTACGGCAATTAACTGCCACGAGCGTAGCATACTCGAGCCCTTGTCTATATTAATATCGCCTTATGCACCACACATTGCAGAGGAACTTTGGAAACAGTTAGGCCACCAGACGAGTATCTCTACGGTGCCGTTCCCGCATTTTAATCCGGAATATCTTGTAGAGAGCAGTAAGGAATATCCTGTATCGTTTAACGGTAAAATGCGCTTTAAGATAGAGCTGCCTATGGATTTGAGTGTAGAGCAAATTCAGGCGGCTGTAATGGCCGATGAACGCACTATACAACAACTTAACGGGCAGCAGCCTAAAAAGTTTGTTATTGTTCCGGGTAAGATCATTAACCTTGTGGGGTAACTGCTTAAGCTCCTGCAAGGTCTTTGAGACCTTGTAGTGTAATATAAATAATTTATGTCAGGAGTTTTTATCTGTAATAAATAATATGACAAAATAACATAAGTAAAGCCAGTCTGTAAAGATTGGCTTTCTTTTTGCTATATACTTAATATCTCAATATAAAAAAACAACCATGTTAGGATATTATATACTTATCGGGATTATTGCTTTAGTGAGCTTTGCGGTAAGCTCTAAATTAAAAAGCAAGTTCGAATTTTACTCCCGCGTGCACCTGCGTAATGGAATGAGCGGTGCCGAGATCGCTCAAAAAATGCTGACAGATAACGGCATCTATGATGTGCGCGTTATTTCAACGTCAGGCCGTTTGACTGATCATTATAATCCTGCCGATAAAACCGTTAACCTTAGCGAAGCCGTATATAACCAGCGCAATGCAGCTGCAGCCGCAGTTGCTGCCCACGAGGTAGGCCACGCCGTGCAGCATGCTACGGCATACAATATGCTGAAACTACGATCTAATTTAGTGCCTGTGGTTAATGCCACATCAGGTTTATCGCAATGGCTTGTAATTGGCGGACTGGTATTAGGTGCCGCATCGGGATTAGGTTGGGGTTACTACATTGCAATTATAGGCCTTGTTTTTATGGCGTTTGCCACGATATTCAGCTTTATAACGCTGCCGGTAGAATATGATGCCAGTAACCGTGCCTTAGCATGGTTAAAAAATAAAAATATGCTGAGCCAGCAGGAATATGCCGGTGCCGAAGATTCGCTTAAATGGGCCGCACGTACTTATGTGGTAGCTGCTATAGGTGCAGTAGCAAGTTTACTGTACTGGGCGCTTCAGGTTTTTGGAGGCCGTTCCAGGGATTAAAACCCCTGTCTATATATAGAAGGAAAAAACCGCTTTGGCATTTTTGTCAGGCGGTTTTTTTGTAGGTCATATCGAAGAATTTTACCACAATGAATACCAAAGTTTTCTGAGGAACACAAGGTGTTATTTCGCGTAGGGTGATGACACAGGTTATTATGTGTGACCCTTTCAGGGTCAGTAGCCGTGTGGTTTTAGTAAGAGTGAAGCTCAATCTAAAATCTAAAATCTTAATTCTGAAATTTCTTAACTGCCTACTGCGACTGAACACTGAATACTATTAAAGCTGTATCTGCCTTTCAATCTGTTGTTCCAGCGATATAAACGTTTCCGTGCGCGATACCCCGTCTATAGGCTGTATCTTCTTGTTCAGAAGCTGCATGAGGTGTTCATTATCGCGGCATATCATTTTTATAAGTATCGACCAGTTACCGGTGGTGTAGTGGCATTCCAGCACTTCGGGTATTTTGCGGAGTTCTTTAACGGTTTCAGAGTTGCTCGATGCTTTGTCAAGATAAATACCTACAAATGCCATAGTTGTATAGCCTAATACGCGGGTGTTTACAATAAATTTAGAACCTGCAATAACACCAGCAGTTTCCAGTTTGCGCAGGCGTTGGTGTATAGCCGCACCGGAAATTCCTATTTTACTGGCTATTTGTAATATGGGCTTTCGGGCATCTTCCATAAGGTAGCGCAGTATCTCCTTATCAATGCCGTCTATTTCTATTTGTAACGAATTTATTTTCATGGCTTACAGCTTGTAAGCCAAATATAATAATTCAGTCTTTAACAGACACGAATTTCACCAATTTACACAAATAAATCTGTGGATTGGTGAAATTCATGTATAACACTAACTCGCCACGTTTTGAGGATTGTAACCCATATAAGGCACATGCTTTTCATGAAACACAACGCCAAATTCTTCAAGCTCTTTAAGAATGGGTGTATATACCTCACGGTTTATAGGAAGCTGAACTCCCGGCGTAGTAATGTTGCCGTTAAGTATTTGCAGGGCAGCAATAGCAACCGGCAAGCCTACAGTTTTAGCCATGGCGGTATACGTTTGGTCTTCGCCTAAACATACCATTGTAGCATCTATTTGTTTGGTTTCGCCGTTAAGCTCGTAACCAAATTTATGGTACATCACGATCATATCTTTATCGTCATGGTTTAATGTCCATTTGTCAGAGAGTATCTTTTCAAGTATTTGTGCCGGGGTAGCATCGCGCAGGCCAACAATTTTATTAGGGTTAAAAAGGTCGAGCTCTAATAATTTATCCCACTGTATATCGTCCTGGTCTATTTTTAGCACATGCCTTAGTTTTAATTCAACCGAATCGGTAGGGTGGTAGGGCAGGAAGGAGTTGGTAAACTCACGGTAGCTCATTTTTTCACTGTTTTCCATAACATACGTATCATCGGTCATGCCCAGGGTAATAAACATATTCCACGATTTAGAAAAGCCCACACGGCGCAGGGTACCGCGGTATAGCGTAAGCACATCGTCAAGGCCATAAACGCTGCGGTACTTAAGCGAGTCGCGGTTAGCATAGCCTTCAAAACGGCCGTAACCCTCTACGTGCATAAACTCGGTCCTGCGGAATAACTTGTTATACGGTATATATTTATAGGTGCCCTCCTGTATAAATTTGGCAGTACCACCCTGGCCTGCAAGTACCACATTACGCGGATTCCAGGTAAATTTGTAGTTCCACAGGTTATTGTCGCTTTCGGGAGCTACTAGGCCTCCACAAAACGATTCAAACAGTTTTACTTTGCCACCTTTATCTCTTATTTCGTCTAATATTTTCATGGCGCTCATGTGGTCTATACCGGGGTCAAGGCCTACCTCATTCATAAAAACAAGGTTGTTTGCAGTAACCAGTTCGTCCAGGTTTTGCATGGCAGGACTAATGTAAGAAGCCGTAACCATGTGCTTTTTGTAGGTAATACAATCTTTAGCTACTTCAAAGTGCAGGTGTGCGGGCAGCATAGATATAACAATATCGGCACGGCTTATCTCCTCATGGCGCTGTGCCTCATTAAAAATGTCAAAAGCTATGGCGCGGGCATTGGGGTGCCCGTTGGTTTTACGTTCGGCAAGCTCGGCAGAGAGGTCGCCTATAGTAAGGTGCAGTTGTTCTGATTCTGACTTGTTTAGCAAATATTGTATTAGCGATGATGCCGAACGGCCGGCACCTATAATAAGTATATTTCTCATGACAATGTTTAAAATTGTAACACGAAAGTAGTAAAACGTTATTTTATATTACATTTTTATAAGGTTAAATCTTGCAGAGTTTATAAATTTACATCATTAAAATTATTAAAAATGGACAGGAAAGTTATCGCAACCGCAGCAATATTAGGCATTGTAGCAATTGCCCTTGGGGCGTTTGGCGCCCACGGATTAAAGAAATTAATTTCTCCCGAATCGATCATTGTTTTCGAGACCGGGGTTAAGTACCAAGTATACCATGCGCTGTTTTTATTGTTTGTGGGAAGCACAAATTTAATTACCAATAAAGCTAAAAAAACCATACTTATATTAACAGTAACCGGCGTAGCATTCTTTTCGGTTTCTATATATTTTTTAGCTTGTAATACACTTTTTTCATTCGATTTTAAGAAAATTGGCTTCATAACTCCAATTGGAGGATTACTATTAATATCGGCTTGGTTAGTGTTATTTTTACACATAATTAAGCGAAAAGGATAAAATTATCGCAATATGTTAGGTGTTGGTTGATAATTAGTATATTTGCACTCAGTTATCAACCCAACTTAACCCAAAGATTATGGATAATTACGCTCTTTTTACGAAATCGATTTCGCTGGAAACCCTTGGAATCAAAGGCGCTTCCGTGCATTACCAGTTAACTCCTGATGAGCTTCACCGTATATGTGTTGCTAAAGGCCAGGGAGCAGAAACATCTACCGGTGCGCTTGCAATTAATACCGGAGAGTTTACAGGACGTTGCCCTCAGGACCGGTTTATTGTTGAAGATGCTATTACCGCAGACAAAGTGTGGTGGGGAAAGGTAAATTTACCTTTTGATAGTAAAAAGTTTGATGCTCTTTACAATAAGGTAACAGCATATCTTAGTGATAAAGAAGTTTATGTGCGCGATGGTTATGTTTGTGCCGATGCTAACTACAGGCTTAACGTAAGGGCGGTTACAGAGCATGCCTGGAGCAACCTGTTTTGTTACAACATGTTTTTGCGCCCCGATGAAAATGAGCTTGATGAAATTACTGCCGACTGGCATGTTATATGTGCGCCGGGCTTTAAAGCAGACCCTTTAACAGATGGTACACAAAACCCTAACTTTGCCATTCTTAATTTTACCCGTAAAATTGTGCTTATAGGAGGAACAGGCTATACAGGAGAAATTAAAAAAGGTATATTCTCTGCGCTTAATTTCCTTATGCCGGTTTACAATAATACGTTGCCTATGCATTGCAGTGCTAATGTGGGCGAAGATGGCGATACTGCTATTTTCTTTGGGCTTTCGGGAACCGGTAAGACTACACTCTCTGCAGATCCTGCCCGTAAACTTATTGGTGATGATGAGCACGGCTGGACACACGAAAATACCGTGTTTAATTTTGAAGGCGGCTGCTATGCCAAGGTTATTAACCTTACAGATGAGCACGAACCGGACATTTACCGCGCCATTAAAAAAGGAGCCCTGTTAGAAAATGTTACCTTTAAGTATGGCGGTTATGAAGTAGATTATACCGATGTTTCTATAACGCCAAATACCCGTGTAAGCTATCCGTTAGATTTTATTAAGAACATACAGCCGGGATCTATAGGGTATAACCCAAAAAATATTTTCTTTTTAAGTGCCGATTCTTTTGGTATACTGCCTCCTATCTCTAAACTAACTGCGGGGCAGGCTGCGTATTACTTTATATCGGGCTATACGGCAAAAGTTGCCGGTACAGAGGTAGGGGTTAAAGAGCCACAGCCTAACTTCTCGGCTTGTTTTGGTGCACCGTTCATGCCATTGCATCCTGCTAAATATGCAGAAATGCTTATAAGCAAAATGGAAGAAACCGGCGTAAACGTGTGGCTTATTAACACAGGCTGGACCGGCGGTGGCTATGGCACCGGCGAAAGGATGAAATTAAAATACACCCGCGCCATGATAACTGCTGCACTTAGCGGGCAGCTGGTAGATGTAGACTATATTAAAGATGAGTTTTTTGGGCTTGCAGTACCGCAAAGCTGCCCTAATGTGCCCGATGAGGTACTTAACCCAAGAGATACCTGGGAAAGTAAAAAGGCGTATGATAAAAAAGCAAAAGAATTAGCCGGAGAATTCAGGAAAAATTTTGCTAAATTTGAGTCGTTCTCAAATGAAGAAATTATTGCCGGCGGTCCGTTGGCATAATTGTGAATTTTAGAATAGATGTTTTTGGAAAGGCTGCCCGGGGACGGGCAGCTATTTTTTTATAAAGTTTTGATGTTAAAAACACTATTTGCTATAAACAAATAAAGCCACTCCCGTGTAGGAGCAGCTTTTGTATATCTGTAAAAAGTAAAGTATTATTTTCCCTTATTAGCTTCGGTTATGTATTTTTCAAGTGCCATAGTCATACTCGGGGTGCCGGGTGCTGGTGCTATAATATCTACGCGCAGGCCATGCTCCAGGGCTTCTTTTTGCGTTGTACTGCCAAAAACAGCAATACGGGTATCGTTTTGTTTAAAATCAGGAAAGTTTTTAAATAACGATTTTATACCTGTAGGGCTAAAAAACGCAAGAACATCATAATAAACATCCTTAAGATCTGTAAGATCGCTCATTACGGTACGGTAAAATGTACCGGGAACCCAGTCTACCTTAAGGCTGTTAAGTACCTGTGGTATATCGTCATTTAATTGTTCGGATGACGGTAACAGGAACTTCTCGTCCTTGTATTTTTTGATAAGCGGAGACAGATCGGCAAAATCCTTCTGGCCTACATAAATTTTCCTCTTGCGGTACACCACATATTTTTGTAGGTAAAAAGCAATAGCCTCGCTCTGGCAAAAATACTTTAATGTTTCAGGTACTTTATAACGCATTTCTTCGGCTACCCGGAAAAAATGGTCAATAGAGTTCTTGCTCGTAAGAATAATGGCAGTGTAGTTATTTAAATCTACTTTTTGCGCCCTTACATCCTTAGCGCTTACACCCTCTACATGGATAAATGGCCTAAAATCTACTTTTACTTTTAGCTTATGCTGAATTTCGAAGTATGGTGAATTTTCTACTTTAGGCTCCGGCTGCGAAACCAAAATTGTTTTCACTTTCATATTGTAACTGTTGTTTAACTAACTGTTTGTAAACCAATAATACATGAAATAATAGGGTGCTATTTCAAGTGCGCAAAGATACAAAATAAAATAAAACAATTTCGCCAGTATCAACTTTTGATAAATTCTCAGCGAAACGAGGTATGAAATAACGGTTGCGGCTATAATTATGGCTAAAATTAAGTATAATAAAATGCGGGTAGGGGCAATGTTGTAAAAAAGTATAACGTTTATGGGCAATAGCAACAGCCCTATGTAGGCCCGGTAGTTTACTTTATGCAAATTAAACTGTTCGCTAAATTCTTCTATACTAAAGGCGGTTGCTATGATTTTTTCGATCAAAAATTTTGCAAGGATAAAAAACGCCACTACCGTAAACAGTTGTATAAACGATATTCCGCCTGCTTTTACCAGCCCAAAATAGCTTAATACAAACTGCAGTAAAAAAGAGTAAGAAATTACCTGCACAAAAAAGAACGAAATGGTAAACCAGCTTAAAAGGTTAGAGGTGTCCTTATATATTTTTGTGTATTTATCGCTAAATCCCAATTTAATAAATTCGGCAAAGCGGGCCTCAAAGACCGATTTGTTTACGGCTACTACCGCAAAGCAAAATACAAAGAGAAGGGTTGCCCAATCTTTTGCGCCAATAATACGTTCTTGTAAAACCAGGTATTGCATACTGCAAAATTAGCATTTTTTAGGGATGCAATAATCAATTATAATTTAATTATGTTTTGTGCGTTAAGAAATACACTACTTTTGCACCAAAATTCGCCCTGTCCCATGAGTGAAGGAATTGTAATAATCCCTACATACAACGAGATTGAAAATATAGAAACAGTCATAAGGGCTGTATTCTTGCTCGAAACACCTTTTGATGTGCTAATTGTAGACGATAATTCGCCCGATGGTACCGCTCAAAAAGTGCGTGAACTACAGGCAGAATATCCCGGTAAGCTTAACCTTGAAGTTAGGGCAGGCAAAGCCGGCCTTGGTACTGCTTATGTGCACGGTTTTCATTGGGCCATAAACCGTAAATATGAGTTTATATTTGAGATGGATGCCGATTTGTCTCATAATCCTAACGATCTCGAAAAACTGCTGGTCGCCTGTAAAAATGGTGCCGATGTTGCCATTGGTTCCCGTTACAGCAATGGTGTTAATGTGGTAAACTGGCCGTTAAGCAGGGTGTTGTTGTCTTATTTTGCATCGGTATATGTAAATATTATTACCGGTATGGAAATTAAAGATGCCACCGCGGGTTTTATATGCTACAGCGCAAAGTACTGGAGAGTGTAAACCTCGACAGGATAAAATTTGTGGGCTACGCCTTTCAGATAGAAATGAAATACAGGGCCTACGTAAATGCTTTTATAATAGAAGAGGTCCCCATTATTTTTACCGACCGTACAAAAGGGGTATCTAAAATGAGCAGTGCCATATTTAAAGAAGCCATTTTTGGCGTGATAAGGCTAAGGATAAAAAGAATGCTAAACCGACTATAACAATATAATGAACAGGATACTAATAAAGAATGCCAAAATTGTAAATGAGGGTACAATTTTTGAAGGCGATCTTTTTATAGAGGATAAATTTATAAAGGAAATAGGCGAAAAAATAAGCCCTAAAACCGGAGATTGTGTAATAATTGATGCCGAAGGAAGTTTTTTAATTCCGGGTGCCATAGATGACCAGGTTCATTTTCGCGAACCAGGCCTTACCCACAAAGGTACTATTGAGACTGAAAGCCGCGCTGCCGTGGCCGGAGGTATAACATCTTTTATAGAGCAGCCTAACACAGTGCCTAATGCGGTAACGCAAGAGTTGCTGGAGGATAAGTACAACAGGGCTGCAGGAGTATCGTTTGCTAACTACTCATTCATGATGGGGGGTACTAATGATAACCTTGAAGAGGTGCTTAAAACCAACCCTAAAAATGTAGCGGGTATAAAATTATTCCTGGGTTCATCTACAGGTAATATGCTGGTAGATAATACAGAGGTTTTAGAAAAAATATTTAGCAGTACAAAAATGCTAATTGCTGTACACTGCGAAGATGAGGCGACCATACAGGCTAACCTTGCCAAGTTTAAAGAAGAATATGGCGATGACATCCCTGTAAAATTCCACCCGGAAATTCGCAGTGCCGAGGCTTGCTACATATCGTCATCGCGTGCGGTAGAGCTTGCTAAGAAAACAGGGGCAAGGCTTCACGTTTTTCATGTTTCTACCGGTATTGAAACGGATTTGTTTAGCAATAAAATTCCGCTTGAAGATAAAATGATAACGGCCGAAGTATGTGTACACCACCTTTGGTTTACCGATGCTGATTATGCTACTAAAGGCGCCCTGATTAAATGGAACCCTGCAGTAAAATCGGCGGCAGATAAAGAGGCGTTATGGAAAGCCCTGCTTGATGACAGGATAGACGTTATAGCAACCGACCATGCACCACATACGCTGGAAGAAAAGAAAAACCCTTACACATCATCTCCATCGGGTGGGCCATTAGTGCAACATGCTGTTGTGGCAATGTTTGAGGCATATCATCAAAAGAAGATATCTGTAGAGAAGATTGTAGAGAAAATGGCCCATAACCCGGCTAAGATCTTTAAAATAGAAAAGCGTGGCTTTATACGCGAAGGCTATTTTGCCGATCTTGTTATTGTTAACCCGGGCTTACCGTGGAATGTTAAGAAAGAAAATATTTTATATAAATGCGGATGGTCTCCGTTTGAAGGCGTAAACTTTAAATCGAGAATAAGCCATACCTTTGTAAACGGGCAACTGGTTTACAACAACTTTAAAGTAAAAGACATACGATCTGGCGAACGCCTTTTGTTTAACAGGGAGTAGTTTATTAAGATAGTAAGGCTGGGCATGACCCGGCCTTTTTTATGCCAAATAAATACCGTAGTAGTGCTGTTGGTAAAATAGTTTTATAGATTTGTATAAAATAAATTGGTAACATGAAGAAATTGCTTCTTATAGTTTTATCTGTTTTTGTAATGTCGTGCGATAGCCATACAGCACCAAAACCTGAACGCCTTTTAGGAAAAGATGAAATGGTAGATGTATTGTATGATATAGCATTGCTGCAATCTATAAATTCGTTTCAGCCGGCAGTATTAGATACTAATAATGTAAATGCCCATACTTATATTTATAAAAAATATAAAATAGACAGCATTACTTTTGCCCAGAACCATACCTATTATGCTTCGGATATAGAAGATTATGAAAAGATAGAAAAAAAAGTATCCGACAGGATTCAGCAACAGCGTGACGCGCTATCGCCTAAAAAAGATTCTTCGGCTGTTAAAAAAGTTATTACCCCCGCACCTGCGCAGCCTTAAAGCGTTCGCACAAAACTTTAATGTAAGGTTTTAACGGTGCAAAATTGTAGCCTAACGCTTCTTTTATTTTGGTGGTATCATACACATCTGTAGCATGGCTTGATTGTGCCATACTGCGGGTAAGCATTCTTTTTTTACCGGTAAGTTTGCTAATCAGCCAGTCTACCCGCCATCCTACAGAGGTAAGTAAATGTGTAGCATACATAGATGGCTTAGATTTGCCAAGCCCTTCTGCAACATCATCAAGCATTTCCTTATAGGTTAGGTTTTCGGCTATTAAAATATAGCGTTCACCTGTTTTACTACTTTCCATTAATAAAACCATACAGTTAACTACATCTTCTACGGCTATAAACCCGCATTTACCAAATGTGTAAAAGTATTGTCCTTTTTGTACAGTTCTTAATATTGCCCCACTGCCCTGTTGCCAGTAGCCGTACCCAAAAATAACGCCTGGGTTTACTACAACCACGTTAAGGCCTTCCTGCCCGGCACGCCACACTTCCATTTCTGCGCCATATTTACTAATGGCATAATCGTTATGGCTTCTTTCGGGGTTCCATTCGGTTTCTTCGGTAATAGTGTCGCCATTGTTAATGGTGTCGCCAAGTGCAGCAATAGAGCTTACATGGCAAAATTTATGTATGCCAAAAGCCAGCGCGCAATTTACCATGTTTGCCGTGCCCTCTATGTTTACTTTGCGTAGTTGCTCTTCTTCTTTAGGGTTAAAGGTTATAAAAGCAGCACAGTGGTACACATGGGTTACACCAGTAAAGGCAGTTTCGAGAGAAGGTACATCCAGTATATCGCCCTGTACCCAGTTTATGGTATCAAAAAAAGGTTCTTTGCCATAATGGGCAAAAAGGTTCTTTGTTTTGGTAAGAGTATCTGCATTGCGGTATAGGGCACGGATATTTTCGCCGGCTTCTGAAAGCTTAAGCAATAAATGTGCGCCTACTAATCCTGTTCCGCCCGTAATTAATATCATAGAAACAAATTTAGGCATCAAAAGAATATAATGTTTATCCATAGGGAAACTTTATTGCAAATATTTACAGATGTATAATTGCTTTATGTTTTCACTTTGTATTTTTGCAGGCGTATTAAAAATAGAACATGAAAAATTTTGTAGCCGAATTGCAATGGCGTGGCATGGTGCACGACATTATGCCGGGAACCGAGGAACAACTGCTTAAGGAAATGACAACGGCCTATATAGGTTTCGACCCAACGTCTGACTCCCTGCATATAGGCAGCCTGGTGCCCATTATAATATTAAAACACCTGCACAACTATGGCCACAGGCCTATTGCCCTTGTGGGTGGTGCAACCGGCATGATAGGCGACCCATCCGGTAAAAGCGATGAGCGTAACCTGCTGGATGAAGCTACACTAAACAAAAACGTAAACGGTATTAAAACCCTGCTTTCGCGTTTTCTCGATTTTAATTCGGCCGATGCCAATGCTCCCAAACTTGTAAACAACTACGACTGGATGAAAGAATTTTCGTTCATTGGGTTTGTGCGCGATGTGGGCAAGCGTATTACCGTGAACTATATGATGGCGAAGGACTCTGTTAAAAAGCGCCTTACGGGCGAAGCAGGATCGGGTATGTCGTTTACAGAGTTTACCTACCAGTTAATACAGGGTTACGACTTTTATCATTTGCATAAAGAATACAACTGTTTATTACAACTTGGCGGCAGCGACCAGTGGGGTAATATTACTACGGGTACAGAGCTTGTGCGCCGCATGAATGGCGAGGGTGCAAAGGCATACGCCATGACCTGCCCGCTTATTACTAAGGCAGACGGTTCTAAATTCGGAAAATCCGAAGGGGGTAACGTTTGGCTTACCGCCGATAAAACATCGCCTTACAAGTTTTACCAGTTTTGGGTAAAAACCAGCGATGCCGATGCCGAAAAGTATATTAAGATATTTACCTTTCTTCCGGAAGAAGAAATAAATACTTTGATAGAAGCACATAAAGAAGCGCCGCATTTAAGGCAGCTGCAAAAAAAGCTTGCCGAAGAAGTTACAACATTTGTACATGGTACCGATTTGCTTGAAGAAGCAATACGCAGGTCTGATTTTGTGTTTTCTAAATACAACTACGAGCAGCTAAATGCAGTAAGCGATGACTTTTTTACGGATATTTTTGGTGAATTTTTTCATGCTGAAATAACTCCGGAGCAATTAAACAGCGATATTGATATTGTTGAATTGCTGGCTGATGTTACAAAGATATTCCCATCAAGAGGAGAAGCACGAAAAGGTTTAGTGGCTAATGCCGTTGCAGTAAACAAAGAAAAAATTACTGTAGACTATAAACTATCTGATAAAGACCTCGTGTTGGGTAAATACATACTGGTACAGTTTGGAAAAAATAAATCGTTTGTATTAACGGTTAAATAATGAAAGGAGCTTTAGGGCTCCTTTTTTTTTTTTCTTGTCGTTCATTGCGAGGCACAAAGCAATCTAATTTATAGAACGTGGATGCCGCGGATTTAAAGCGCAGATTCCCGCAGATCTCATTTTGTTGATAGAACTAATCTGCATAAATCCGCGATTGTGTAGAATCAGCGTTCCTTAATTCGAAAATAAATTAAAATACCATCAAATTGCAGCCCCTTATATCGCTGTTATCAAAACGGCCAAGGACTTCAAAAGACTGGTTAGGATATTTTTTACCAAGATCCTGTGTGGCTATAAAAGAGCAGGAATTAATATTAGCAAGGTCGATAACATTGATGCCGCCGGTTTTACCATGGTCTATATAGGTAAGGGCATCTTCGGTATCGCGGATAAGGATATCCATCCAGGGTGGACATTCAAAAATACCATCGCCAAGAGAGTAGGCCTGCGAAAGCAATTCCGTCATTCCGTATTCCGAATGTATTTTGCTTACGCCAAAACCACTGCAAAGCACCTCGTGCAATTCTTCCCGAATCATTTCGCGCCGGCGGCCCTTCATACCACCCGTTTCCATGATTATTGTATTTTTAAGGTTAAAGTTTTGCTTTTCTATAAGGTCGAGCAGGGCATACGTGACGCCTATTAACAAGACATTCTGGCCCGCGTTATCCAGTTGGGTTAGCTTGGCTATAAGTTCATCGTAGTTGTGCAGGTAAAAGCCGCTGTCAGGGTTGTTAGAGCCCTGTATAAGGTCTTCTACCATGTATATGAGCGACGATCCTTCGCGCTCCAGGTAAGAGGGCAGGAGGGCAAGAACGGCATAATCTTCTATATTGCCATAAAACTGCGAAAATGCCAGTCGGAAACTCTGCTCATAATAATTTGTGTCAGTAACTAAGTGGCGGCTGGTAACCATACCTGTAGTGCCACTGCTGGTAAAGCTTACTCTAACAGGGTCTGCGGTGCTCACAACATCGTGCGATTTAAAAAACTGTATGGGCAGGAATGGAATATCTTTTACCGACTTTACATTGTTCTTATCCTTGTTTAAAAAAGTACAAAAATCACGGTACACCGTATTATTATCGTACTGATGCCGAAATACTTTTAGCGTGGTTTTTTCGAACTCTTTTTTAGAGGTAATGGTAAAAATATCTGTAGTGGTAAGCAAAGCAAAAAGTTTTAGCAAAAGTACAAATAAAAAAGCCCCACTGTTTAGCGGGGCTCCTTATAAATTTATGTGAGTGTAAATTATCTTACAACAAGTTTTTTAGTTGCAGTTTTACCAGCCTCGGTAATTTTTACAATATATACACCAGCGTTAAGAGCAGAAGCATTTACTTCGCCGTTAGCAGTTGTAGTGTTGATTACCTGTTTGCCTAATACATCAAATACAGCTACAGTTTTTACAGCGTTGCTGCTTGATGTCACATTAAGTACATTACCTGTAAGTGGGTTAGGATAAACTTTTAAACCAGCGATTTCGTTTTGTTTAACGCCAGCAGTTGTATTGTCTACAACAGAAAAATTATCATAGTAAATCACGCCGCTTCCAGTTCCTTGAGAATAAGTCCTTGTTTCAAATCTAAAAATTGATGCATTAGCCGGAGCTGTTACCGTAATTGAATATTGAACCCAAGCAGCATTATCTTCGCTGTATGCAGCCGGTCTAAGAAGACCATCATTGTCATTGCTTTCAGTTATTGTTGCAAAAGTTGAGTCTAACCAAAATGCCCACATTCTTTCTCTTGCATTTGTATCATTATCCTTATACCAATAAGAAATGGTATAACTGTGGCCAGGAATGATGCCTGAAACTTCTTTTTGAAGTTTAACGTTCCCTGTGGCAGCAGCTGGACTTGTATGCTTTGCAGAATATGTTCCTTGGTATACTTCAGTAGCTTCTTGAGTTGCGCTGGCAGTATATGGTGCTGGGCTAAAGCCAGTAGGGAAAGTAGCATTGTCCCATGCCTCAAAATTGCCGTTTTCTACTAAGTTAGTTTGTGCGTTTACAGCTATTGCAGAAAGTGCAACAAACGCTAAAGTGTAAAGTTTTTTCATGTGTTTAATTTTTTTCTATAAATTTATTCTGTAGGGCAAAGATAATAACATTATGCAAGTACAAAAGTGTTATAATGTGAAATTAAGGTTAATTCAAGGGGTTTTATAACAGTTTTAACTTACAGTTTATTTAACTATTAGTTTTCGGGTGGCAGTAGCGTCGCCCTCCTTAACTTTTATGATATAAACGCCGGGTGTAAGGTTGCCTATATTAAGCTCTTTACCCGTTATGGTTGCCTGCATTATTTTTTTGCCAAGCACATCATATATTACAACATCTTTGCTCTGGGCCGTTTTAGATGTTACATATATCCTGTCGCCACTTACCGGGTTTGGGTAAATGTTAAGCCCTTCTATAGTTTCTTTTCCGGCAGCAGAAACCTGTTTGCTTTCCTGGGCAACAGCCCCAAGGGAAAACAAAAAGAATAGCAGTAAAGTGATATAAAAGTAGTTTTTCTTCATTGATAATGATTGACGTTGTAAATGTATAAAATATTTTCAATAACCATACCAAATAAAATGTGAACTATACATTTTATTTAACATTTATATTTTCGCTGTATTTCAGGTATTTAAAACGTAGTTAAACAATCATTTTTTAAATAAATGCCATAGTATGGTTTGTAATAAGCAAAAAAAAACACCCCCGTAAAAGGGTGTTCTAAAATATATTTTAATTGTAAACTATTGCATTAAGTTAGTTGTGCCTACGTTTGTCCAGTTACCAGTATTAATGGTTGCTCCTGTAGCTGTAGTGCTTGTTGTAAAGCTACCTGCAGGGAATGCTACTGTAACACCAGATGCTCCTAAAACATTTTCAGCAGTATTAGTTATTTTCACGTTTGTTACTTTTATTTTACCACCATTAACCTGGTTAGTATTTGTGGTAACATCCTGAATTTTTATTGCAGCACCCTGATATGTTGTACCACCTTCAGTATAAGGTCCAAAACCGTCAATAACTACGTTATCAAAGTTACCGTTACCTTCTCTTTTAAACTGTATTGCATCTACCTGTACATCACCTACAGCTTCCGGAGTTGTTCCTGTAGCCCTTTTTAGTGTGATGTTAGTAATTTTTGGAGAAAAAGTATTGTTATTAAGAGAAGCTTCGATTTCCATACCAAAGTTACCTTTTCCAGTCTGGTAAGCATACCAGTTACTGTTGTTTTGACCTTGCCATCCATCTTGCCAGTCAAAAGAGTCATCATAGTTACCGTAAGAAATCAGGTTAGTAGCACTAACTGTACCACCAAAGAATTCATAACCATCATCAGCACCTTTGTAGGCAACAAGGTGATCAAGAACTGTTCCTGATCCTACAGAGTAAAATGTAAATGCATTATTTTCTTTAGTACCATCGGCAAGTTTTGCACCTGCATACTCTACACGTGCATAATGTAATGCACCACCGTTATGTGTAGCATTAGTACCACCGTAGTTAAGGTTATTACCATCTTCTGAACGGGCAGTTGTAGAACCACCTGCTGCATTAATAGGAGCATCACCATACATAATGATACCACCCCATGATCCAGGTATGCCTGATTTTTCTGTAAATACTACAGGGGCATCAGCAGTACCGTTTATAATAAGTTTACCGCCATTAAGAACTAAAAGCGCGTTATCACCTGTTGTTTTGTCGCATGTAATTGTAGATCCTGCATCAAATGTAACAGTTACTCCAGATTTTACTGTAACAATTCCATCTAATGTGTAGTTTCCGTAAGCGTATTGAGTGTTAGTAGTAATTTCGCCAGAAAGAACTCCCTGTGCTGGTGTAGGTGTTGTGTTTTCGTTGTTGTCATCGCTGCAACTTGCAAACAAAGCCGATAGAACAGTAAGGCTTAAAAGAAATTTTTTCATGAGTTTGTTGTTTAATTTTTTTTGTAATTTTAATGAGTCAAAAGTAGTTTTATGTATCTATAAGCGTGTTAGGTAACTGTTATATCATGGTTAATGAATACTATATTTTGAGTTACCATAAGGTTAAGGCAGGCTTTAAAATGAAAGAAGCCGCTTTAATAAGCGGCCTCTTTTATAAATTTTGTAATTCAGGTTTTTAGAAGGTGTAATTAAGGCTTAAAGAGAACCCTGTACCTCTTTTATAGTCTTTAATTGTAAGATCGTCTACTATTACATTTCCTGTACTTTTATCCCCAAGCGCATAGCGTACTTTAGGATTTAACAGGTTATGTGCAGAAAGTTTAAAGTCAAAATGATCTGACAGTTTGCTGCCCCATACAAAATCAAGCCTGTTTACAGGAAGTTCATAAATATGGTCTATCTGGTTAGTACCTACACTAAATATCCTTTTTCCAAAAACAGAATATACTAACGATACTGTATTGCTCCAATGTTCATTTACATCAAACTGGTATTTAATGTCGCTGTTAATAAGCCATTTGCTGGCTCCCTGTAGCTGCCTGTCAGGATGAGTTTCTTTAGTTTCTGCCGAATCGCCACCGCTATTTATAAACGTAGGGTTTACTTTAATGTTAGTTGTCATAAGAGAAGTATTAAAGCCCCATGTAAGGTCTTTAAGGTTCTCGTTTACTCTTGCCATATCAAATATAAAATCCATTTCAAGACCGTAAAGGTTTGCATCGCCGGTGTTTACAAAAGTAGTTTCAAAACCACCTGCACTTGCCTGGAATGTACGTTCTATAGCATTTTTGATTTTTTTACCAAAAATACCTACAGAGAACATTTCTACAGATGTTGGGAAAAACTCATATTTTAAGTCTGCATTATAGTTGTCGCTGTTGTTAAGGTATGCATTACCTGTTACCGATGTACCATCGGCGTTAATGTAGGTAAGTGGTAACATCTCGATCAATACCGGTTTAGTATAGGTTTGTCCTGCTGCAAAACGGAAGTTAGCTTTATCTGTAACACTGTATTTAATGCTTGCGGTAGGTAGTATGTAGGTCTTGTTTTTGTTTAGAAACTTAAAGGGTTGATTAAACGATCCGTTTACACGGTATTGTGTTTCGCGTTTTGCCTGCTCTGCACGAACACCACCATTAATTTCCCACTTGTCGCCAAAATGTAATAAAACATTAGCATAACCTGCATTTACATTGTCTGACAGGATTGTATTGTACTGTGCGTTAGAGCTCTCCCTGAAATTTGCATTCCCTGATTGTATATCTGCATTTATATTAGCATCAACATTGTCTATAGATGTTGTAAAGCTTGTGTTATTAGGAGATGCAGAAGCTACAAACCTATATGATGTCTCGCTTTTATAAGTATTGCCATTGTACCCTACAGTAAGGAGGTGTTGTTTGTCTTCTTTGTTGCCAAATTTATACCCGTACTCTGCCATGCCGCTAAAGTAATGGTCGCTGTTTATGTCAAAATATTGCCTAAGGAAGTTATTAGCTCCATAGTTAAGAAGGATATCTGTCCCGTTTGCCTGAAGAGGACCGCCAAAAAATTTACGATCCGGCTGCTGGTATGATGTACTGGAGAATGAAGCTCCTGCGCGAACAAACTGGTTCTTGTTTTCGTCAAGAAAATATTTACCGTTAAGCTGCGATGTTATGTAATCGCTTTGGTCTAACTGGTTAGTGCGCACTAAGTAATTAGGAGTGTTAGTTTGGTTGTCTAAAACACCATACTGGTCTTGTATAGAACTTTCGGTAGTCCTTAAGTAAAATGTTGTAAAAGAAAGGTCTAACTTGTCTTTTTTGTAATTTGCACCTATAAGTGCAGACGAATTTGTTCTGTAACTGTAAGAAGAAGTTGCAAAATTATTGTTGTACTGTATTGTTTCTCTGCCAAAGAAAGTTCTATCTACACCTTTTCGCACAGTATAGCTGTTGTCTCCGTTAATAGATAATATGTAAGTAAGCTTACCATTATTTTTAAAATCGAACCTGCCCGAATGTAAAAAGCTAATACTGGTATTAAGTGGGCTTTTGTTAGATTCTACATCAAAGCCGGTTTTAAAAGCTTTTCTCGACTGCTCTCCTGTAAGGGTAGGGTTTGTGGGTTTGCTGCCCAGTATTGACGGTATTTCCCTGTCGCTGCCGGTAAGGCCAAAAAATCCTTTAGTGCTATTAGTATCGTCAGACATTTTAAAGTCACTAAGGTTATTATTTGTAGTATAACCTACACCTACGCTAATCTTAGTTATCTCTTTAGTGCCTTTAGACGTAGCAATATTAAATGTTCCGCCGGCAAAGTCGCCATATATGTTTGCGTTAAATGTTTTAAATACATCTACCACGCCCACAATATCTGTAGGGAATAGGTCTAACGGGATAATTTTCTGGAAAGGATTGTTAGACGGTACAGCAAGGTCGTTTATTAAAAGGTTGTTGTAGCGGTCTTCAAGGCCACGAACAAAAAGGCCTCTCGATCCTACTTTTGTAATACCTGTAATTTTAGTAAGACCTTCCTCTACATCGCCAATACCTTTACGGCTTAGTTCCTGTGCGCCAATACTCTGTTTTATCTCTACAGCTTTTTGCTGCTCTAATAACAGGGCCGATTCTTTTTCACGGTTAAATGTTTTTTCTATTACTACATCATTAAGTTGTACGCTTGTAGATGCAAGGGCCTGGTTTACGGTTACGGTTTCATTTGCTTTAACAACCACTTGTATAGAAACAGGGTGGTATCCAAGAAAGTTAAATACTAATGTTTGTGTGCCTTCAGGGGCGCTAAGTGTGTAGTTTCCGTTCTCATCAGTATTTGTTGTAATTGTAGTACCTTTAACGGCAACACTGGCAAATGGCAGCGTTTCGTTATTCATGTCCTTGTCGGTTACAATTCCGGTTACTGTACCTTTGTTTTGAGCAAAGCCCAATGTAATGGTAAACAGTGCGATTAATAAAAATTTAAGTTTCATTTCGTGTGTTATAATTTTGCTGCAAAGTAACCTACAGGGTTTGACTCGAATGTTATATAAACGTTAGGTTTAGATTTGGCATTCATTACTAAATTGTTAACACATTAAATAATAGTTAACACGTTTCATGGTTTTGTATTATCTTTACCTTTACCGCCACAAAACATACACAGAGTGTCGTTATGAAGAAAAAAGACATTAAGATTTTACTTGTTGATGATGAGCAGGATATCCTGGAAATTGTTGGGTATAATCTTACGCAGGAGGGTTACCAGGTTATTACTGCAGTTAACGGAAGAGAAGCTGTTGCTAAGGCTAAAAAAGAAATTCCTCACCTTATTATTATAGATGTAATGATGCCCGAAATGGATGGCATGGAAGCTGTAGAAAATATAAGGAAGGTACCAGAATTGAGTAATGTGATTATTACCTTCTTAACCGCAAGAAGCGAAGATTACAGCCAGGTGGCAGGTTTTGATGCCGGGGCAGATGATTATATTGCAAAGCCTATTAAGCCAAAATTACTGGTAAGTAAGGTAAAAGCACTGCTGCGCAGGCTTAAAGAAGATGATAGTAAAGCCGATGTTTTAAGGGTTGGCAATATTGAAATAAACCGCGAAGAGTACAAAATTGTAATGGAAGACCGCGAAATTGTACTGCCGCGCAAAGAGTTTGAACTTTTTTACCTGCTGGCATCTAAGCCGGGTAAAGTGTTTAAAAGAGAAGAGATACTTGATAAAGTATGGGGTAACGAAGTTGTTGTGGGTGGCCGTACTATAGATGTACACATACGCAAGCTTCGCGAAAAAATAGGAGACGACATTTTTAAAACAATAAAAGGAGTGGGCTATAAGCTCGAAATTTTGTGACCATAAAATTTAAAAAATCATACCGCTTTGCCTTAAAATCGGCAAGTTATATTGCATTATTCGCTGCCGTACTGGTAGCGGGTTTAATGCAATTTTTTTATGAAATAAACTGGCAGTTTATACTGCTGCTCACTATTTCGCTTTTTTTCTTTTCGTTTTTTGTACTGCAATACCGTGTAGAGCATTTTATTTACCGCAGGGTAAAAAAAATATACGACGATATTTCGCTACTTGAGTCCAGTACGTTTCGCAATAAATCTATCACTACAGATATGGCTACGCTTACCCGCGAGTTGGAAAAATATGCACGCGATAAAAAAAGGGAAATAGAAACCCTTAAAATAGAGGAGGAGTATCGTAGGGAATTTGTAGGGAATGTATCTCACGAACTTAAAACACCATTGTTTACCGTTCAGGGCTATATATTAACGCTGCTTGATGGCGCCATGAACGATAAAACACTTCGTAAAAAATACCTGCAACGTGCAGAAAAAGGTGTGGAACGCCTTATTTATATCGTGCAGGACCTGGATATGATTACCAAAATGGAGGTGGGCGACCTTAATTTATCATATTCAGAATTTAATATTGTAGAGGTGGTACAAAGTGTTTTCGACCTTTTAGAAATGAAAGCCGATAAAAAAAGCATCATGCTTATGTTCGACCAAAAGTATATTAAACCCATTATGGTATATGCCGACAGGGATAAGATACAACAGGTAATTACTAACCTTGTGGTAAACTCCATAAAATACGGCAGTGATGATGGTACTACAGAGGTGGGCATAGAAGACCTTGTAAATAATAAGATTATTGTGCGTGTAAAAGATAATGGAGAGGGCATAGAGCGCAGGCATATACCCCGTTTATTTGAACGCTTTTACCGTGTAGACAGGAGTGGTGCCCGTGCAGAGGGGGGCTCCGGCCTTGGCCTTGCTATTGTTAAGCACATAATAGAAGGCCATGACGAAAAATTATATGTAGAAAGTGAGCATGGTAAAGGCTCTGAGTTTTCATTTACCCTCGAAAAGACTAAATAAGTCTTTCCATTTTATAGTACATTCTATATTTTTCAACCCCTTATACATTTCGGTTTTAGCAAGGTCGCTAATTTTAAAAGCCTTTTGCGTTGCAAAAGGGGCCATGTTGCATCGTTTTAACTTCTTGGCAAGATATATTTGTTCTGCATCTTCCGGTGTAGGTATAAAGAATGCTTTTTTACCCAGCTTGGCAAGATCCATGACGTTAGTATAACCGGGACGGCACAGCACCATTTCACTTTCGTTAAATGCCTGTTCTAAGTCGGCAGTATTCATAAAGTTGTAATATGTAGTGTTGTCTTCCTGGGTAATTTTTTCAACCTGCTCTACAAAGCCGCGAATAAAAATTACTTTTCCGGTATAATTAATAAGCTCCTTTCTTAACTTTTCTTCCAGTAATGCGCGATGCTGCTCCGGACCCGATAGTAAAACCATCAGGTTATATTTTTTTTCTGTAGCCCTTTTATGCAGGCGGCTTACGGGGCCTATGTATTTTAGGTTGAGAATTTCATCTTCGGTATGGCCCAGTTTGCCGGATAGGTTTCTGTTGCCTGCAACATCGGGTACCCAGCATTCAAGATACCTTTTTACAAAAAACGAATGTATCTTAGATGTTAAGCGGGTAGTATTACCGGTAAGTAAGTTAAGTTGATGTGTAATGAATACTGATGGTACCGATTTACAAAAGGCTCCTAAACGATTGTCAGAAATTATTCCGGATAACCCATATTCTTTAACAAATCCGCACACTGTTTTATTTTCGCGGTGTACCGTCATAAACATGCGCGGCATTTGCAACAGCATTTTTAGTTTAAAAAATGCGCCGTTCTTTGCATATTCAATATGGTATTCGGGCAGCTCAAGTGCTGTAAGTAAAGGGAATTCTTTCTTTAGCAATTCCAGGGCAGCACCATTTGATGCAATTACGGGCTCGTAGCCGTGATTTTCTAAAGCCTCTATTATAGGTATACAACGGGTAGCATGGCCCAACCCCCAATTGAGTGGGGCAACAAGAATTTTCTTTTTTAAGTGCACCGGTTGTTATGTTTTTAATAAGTATTTAATAACTGCAATCTAAAATTATTTTGATTGCCATATATTTCGTTAATTTTACCAAAAATTTAAATTAAAGAGTGGGAAGTAAAAATAAACTAAGGCGCTTTAGAGAAAACGAAACTTTTGGTAACGTTTTACAGCCTACGCGCGAGGAAGCCATTGCAGGTACATTTAATCTGAAAGGCAAATGGAATAGTGACTTTTTTAAAAATGATAATCCTATCGTACTCGAACTCGGCTGTGGTAAAGGAGAATATTCGGTAGGGCTGGCAGAGCGCTACCCCGATGCTAACTTTATAGGTATAGATATTAAAGGTGCCCGTTTTTGGCGTGGTGCAAAAACTGCTGTAGAGGATGGCCTGCATAACGTGGCTTTCTTGCGCACGCAAATAGAACTTATAGAAAACTTTTTTGCCGATGGCGAAGTGTCTGAAATATGGATAACCTTCCCCGACCCGCAAATAAAATACAAGCGTACCAAGCACAGGCTTACCAATGCTGAGTTTTTAGAGCGTTATAAAAAAATACTAAAGGCAGATGGTGTGGTAAACCTAAAAACCGATAGTGAGTTTATGCACGGTTACACCTTAGGGTTATTGCACGGTGCCGGCCACGAAGTTTTGTATGCTAACCATAATGTATACCACAATGCCGGTGCACCGGAGATTGTTACTGCTATACAAACATTTTATGAGGCACAGTATTTAGAAAAAGACAAGCCTATTACTTATATTAAGTTTAAAATAAAATAGTATGGAAGTAATCCTCCCTTTACTGGTGGGCTTTGGTGTAGCATTTTCTACAACATTACTTCCGGGTTTGCTAAACATGACGGCTGCAAAAATAAGCCTGCTGGAAGGCAGGCGTAATGCGCTTATTTTTGCAGTTGGTGCAGCTATAGTAGTTTTATTACAATCATACATTGCGGTAACTTTTGCCAAGCTTATTAACAGGCGTCCGGATATTGTAGATACGCTGGAAGAGGTGGGTGTACTCATCTTTTTTGTACTAACCATATACTTTTTACTTATAGCTAAAAAGAAAAAGCCCAAAGCTGCCGATGCTGTTGTAAAAGTAAGGAGCAAAACAGGTAACTTTTTTTTGGGTATGGCATTATCTGCACTTAACTTTTTTCCTGTACCTTTTTATGTGTTTTTAAGCATATCGCTTTCGGCTATAAAAATATTTTTCTTTACAAATTTTTATATATGCTTTTTTGTAACCGGAGCAATGGGTGGTGCGTTTTTAGTGTTTTACCTGTATATTGCCTTCTTTAAAAAATTTCAGCATAAAACAGATTTTTTCATGCGCAATGTAAATTACTTAATTGGTTCTATAACGGGTATAGTAGCAATAGTAACGTTGCTTAAAATATGGAAAAACCATTACTAACGCTTTAAATTATGGCGGCAGATAATTCTAACTTTTTCGAGAGAGTATATGCAGTTGTAAAGCAGATACCTTACGGCAGGGTAACATCTTATGGGGCTATAGCGAGTTTTCTTGGTGCTAAACGCTCTGCCCGCATGGTAGGCTGGGCTATGAATGCTGCTCATGGCCATGACGATGTGCCTACACATCGCGTGGTAAACCGCGTTGGTCTATTAAGTGGTAAACACCATTTTGAGGGTACAAACCTTATGCAGCAGCTTTTAGAAAATGAAGGCGTAGAGGTGGAAGATTACAAAATAGTAGATTTTGCTAAATATTTTTGGGATCCGGCAAAGGAGTTGGAATTTTAAAATACTTATTTTCATTCCACATTTGTAAAATCACTATACTTCAGTGTACAATTTTATAATTTCTTTGCTTTGTATAAAACCGGTAAAACTTTCTCTAAATAAACTTTTCATACTATCTTTGTACTTTGAACGAGTCTAAATAATAGGCTGTTATTGAAAGTTATATACAATGAAATTAGATAGAAAAGAAATACTTACCGCCCTTGAAACCATTACACTTGCCGGAGAAGGGCAAAATATGGTAGAAAGCGGGGCTATACGCAACGTGCTTACTTTTGGCGACGAAGTTGTGGTAGAGCTTGTAATGCAAACCCCTGCTATGCACATTCGCAAACGCGCAGAGGCCGATATAATTAAAACCATTCAGGAAAAAGTACATCCTGATGCTAAAATAAAAGTAAACGTTAAGGTTGAAGCTCCGGAAAAACCCGAAATTAAAGGTAAATCTATACCGGGCATAAGCAATATTATTGCAGTATCATCCGGTAAAGGTGGGGTAGGCAAAAGTACCGTTACTGCAAATCTTGCGGTTACCCTGGCAAAAATGGGTTTTAAAGTTGGTGTTCTTGATGCCGATATTTACGGGCCGTCTATGCCTATAATGTTTGATGTAGAAAGAGAAAAGCCAATATCTATAATGGTAGACGGTAAATCTAAAATGAAGCCTATTACCAGTTATGGTGTAGAGATACTTTCTATAGGCTTTTTTACCAGCCCTGAGCAGGCCGTTATATGGCGTGGCCCTATGGCAGGTAAAGCCCTTAACCAAATGATATTTGATGCCGACTGGGGTGAGCTTGACTTTATGCTTCTTGACCTGCCGCCGGGGACGGGAGATATTCACCTGTCTATAATGCAGGCATTACCTATTACCGGTGCAGTTATTGTAAGTACACCGCAGGCTGTTGCCCTTGCCGATGCTAAAAAAGGTGTGGCAATGTTCCGCCAGGACAGCATTAATGTTCCTGTACTTGGTATTATAGAAAACATGGCCTATTTTACTCCGGAAGAGCTTCCTGAAAATAAATACTATATCTTTGGTAAAGAAGGTGCAAAAAATCTTGCCGAAGACCTTGATGTTCCTTTCCTTGGCGAAGTGCCAATAGTACAAAGCATACGCGAGGCCGGCGATTATGGCCGACCTGCTGCATTGCAAACTGCTACACCACTTGAAGCTATTTTTGAAGAGCTTGCCCGTAACGTGGTTCAGGAAACAGTAAACAGGAATGATAACCTTCCGCCATCAGAGGCGATTAAAATAACTACGATGGCCGGATGTTCGGCTGTAAAAAAGAAATAAAATGACAACAGAAGAGATTAGAAGCAGTGTTGAAAGAGCCCTTGAAGAAATTCGCCCTTTCTTAGAATCTGACGGGGGGAATATTTCGCTTATAGATATTGAAGATGACAGGCATGTGCGTGTGCGCCTTGAGGGTGCCTGTGTGGGTTGCAGCGTAAACCAGATGACGCTAAAGGCAGGTGTAGAGACTACTATTAAAAAGTATGCACCACAAATAGAAACAGTGGTAAACATTGCCTAATTTGCCCCAATAAAATACATCAGGTAAACTGATATTTATCATAATTTTTAAAAGCAATTTCAGGCACCTTTGTCCTGAAATTGCTTTTACCATATATAACCATGATTACAACAGATATACTTATAATAGGCGCGGGCCCTACAGGGCTTTTTGCCGTATTTGAAGCAGGACTGCTAAAACTTAAATGCCATATTATAGATGCGCTTCCGCAAATAGGGGGGCAGCTGTCTGAACTTTATCCTAAAAAACCTATTTTTGATATTCCGGGATATCCGTCTGTTTTGGCGGGTGACTTAGTGCATAACCTTATGGAGCAGATAAAGCAGTTTCAGCCGGGTTTTACACTTAATGAAAAAGCCGAAACGATACAAAAACTGGAAGACGGTACTTTTATAGTTACTACTAATAAAGGTACAGAACATCATGCTAAAGCAGTTGCTATTGCCGGTGGCCTGGGTAGTTTTGAACCTCGTAAACCTATTATTGAAGGCATAGAGTTTTATGAAGATAAAGGTGTGGAATACTTTGTAAAGGACCCTGAACTTTTTCGTGATAAAAAAATTGTTATTGCCGGTGGTGGTGACTCTGCTCTGGACTGGAGCGTTTTCCTTGCCGATGTAGCTGCCGAAGTTACACTGGTGCACCGCAGGAACGAGTTTCGTGGCGCGTTAGATTCGGTTGAGAAAGTACAGGAACTAAAAAAACAAGGTAAAATCCGCCTTGTTACCCCAGCCGAAGTTACGGGTATTCGTGGCGACGAGCATGTGGAAGAACTGGATATTGAAATTGATGGTGCCCACAGTGCTATTAAAACCGATTATTTTATTCCGCTTTTTGGGCTTACACCAAAGCTGGGCGCCATAGCCCATTGGGGACTTGAGATAGAAAAGAATGCTATTAGGGTAAACAACGCTTTAGATTATCAAACCAATATAGAGGGTATCTATGCCATAGGCGACATTAATACCTATCCGGGCAAATTAAAACTGATACTTTGCGGCTTCCATGAAGCTACGCTAATGTGCCAAAGTGTGTTTAATAAGCTTAATCCTGGTAAAAAATACGTGCTTAAATATACTACCGTGAGTGGTGTAGACGGTTTTGATGGTACCCGTAAGGAGGCCGAAAAGCAAGTTGTAAAAGCGATAGATTAATTTGTTTAAAGTTTAATGTTTAAAGTTTTTTGACCGTTCGTTTTCGAATTGAGTGAGTAGCTTTAAACCTGAGACTTTAAACCTGAAACAAAAAAATGGACGTAACAATAACAATTACCGATAGGGAAGGGGTTGTACACGAAGTGCAGGCACCTACAGATATGGCCATGAACATTATGGAGCTGTGCCGTGCCTATGAACTTGCGCCAGATGGTACCATAGGTGTATGCGGTGGTATGGCCATGTGTGCCTCCTGCCAGTGTTACATACTAAATGATGTAGAACTTCCTGAGATAGGTCCCGATGAAGATGCAATGCTTAGTGAAGCCTTTAATGTAAAGCCTAACAGCCGCCTGGGCTGCCAGATACCCATTACTATAGATCTTGATGGGCTTGCCTTAGAGCTTGCGCCCGAATAATATAGAATCCTGCAAATTGCGGGATTTTTTGTGTTTATTACTTATTGGTTTTTATACACTATATGTCTTGCTTTGGTTCTGCAAAGTACATTTTTATAAAGCCTTTTCCCTTTGCGTCTAATTCTCCTCGGTATTCTGTGTCGTAATAATCTTTAACCAGGTTATAAGTGGTTTCACTTATATTTACCTTGCCGGGATAACCGTTGGTTTCCATGCGTGAGGCAATATTAACAGCATCTCCCCAAATATCGTAGGCAAACTTTTTAATGCCTACAATTCCTGCTACAACTTCACCGGAATTGATACCTATACGCATCTCAAAAGATACTTTGCCTTCGCGTTCACGCTGTTCTTTATAAGCTACAATAAAATCTCTTATCTCTAAGGCAGCTTTTACCGCGTTTAAAGCATGATTTTCATTTGCGGTGGGCAGTCCGCTCACAGCCATATAGGAGTCTCCTATAGTCTTTATTTTTTCTATATTATACTTAGTGGTAATATGGTCAAAAGCCTTAAAGCAATAGTTGAGTTCGGCAATAAGCTCTGTTGGAGTTAATTTTTCAGAAAGTTTGGTAAAACCTACAAAGTCGGTAAAGATTATAGATACTTTTTCATGCTGTTGCGCATGTGCCTCACCACTGGCTTTAAGCTCCTCGGCTACTTCTGCCGGAAGGATATTTAAAAGCAGGTCGTCGCTGCGCTTCTTTTCGCGGGCAATAATATGGTTGTCTTTCCTCTTGCGCGTATATGCCACACCAGCACCAATACTAATGAGTACAAAAATGCCAATACCGGCATAAGCATAATTGCGGTTTGTTTGTTCTTTATCAAGGGCTGCTTTTTGATTAGCTTTTAAAAGGATTTCTTTTTCATTATATGCAAAATCGGCCTGTCTGGCAATAAGTTTTTCCCTGTTTGCCCTGTTGTATACGCTGTCTTTATAATTAATGTAAGCCTTATAATTGCTTAGTGCCCGCTTGTCATTTCCTGCCGATTCATACCCCTGGTGCAAATAGTCAGATACCATGGCAAGCATATCATAGTCAAAGGAGGTTTTATAAAATTTCGACGATTTTTCCAGTAGGGCAATACCTTCCCCAAGAAGGTTTTTATCTTTACTGCTTTTAGCCATAGTTATGCAGGTTGCGCCCACATTAGCTTCAGATTCTGCCAAAGGCTGTGCTACTTTACGCTCTTTTGCTATGCCTAAGGCCTGTCTGTGATATTTAAGCGCCCTACTATAATCTTGTAAAACAAAACATCGCTGTGCAATATTTGTAAGTATACTATGATTTTTTTCTTTAAGTGCTTTTTGTGCAATTTTATCATATTCTGCCACCGCACCCTTATTATTTCCTTCATTTAGGTAAGTAGTTGCATTGTTTAAATAAATATTTTCTTTATTTGAGGTTGTATCTTTACAATTTTTGTGCTTATAAGCGAACTCTTTAGCCTTTTTCAGGTATTTTTTTTCTTTATAGACATTTGCCAGATAAGCATATAAAATGCATTTATCAATGCCGGGAGCATTATTTCCCTCAGCTTTTTTTAGCAGGGTAAGGCATTGGGCTACTACTTTATCAGTACTGCCTAAAGTACTAAATATCTGTAATAAAAAGGCATTAGCCCTTCCTGAATGTGCTACAAGGTTGTTTTTATCTGCAACATTAATAACTTTATTACATAAATCTACAGCTTTAATTAAGTCATTTCTTTGCTGGTACATAAACGCCAACTCAAGGCCCACTTCACAATATTCGTTATATTTTTTATGTTTTAAGTATGCACCGGCAGATTGCAGGAAATAACTCTCGGCAGTTTTAAAATCGGTTGTTTGATAATTTATACCTATAAAGCGGCTTATAAATGCAATGCCCTTCCACCGGTTAGCCTGTTTGGCCTCTTGTAGTGCTAATAGCAGGAAGTGGCGCTCTTTTTGCTCATCTTTAAACCGTACTATTTCAGCGAGTGTAAGATAGCTGCTCATTTTACCTGTGTAAAGATTAATTTGATTTGAGATGGCAAGCGCATCTTCGGCATAGCGTTTTGCGTCATCATCCTTAGCTAAAAAGCGGCTTAAGCGTGCCAGTTTGATATAGGCATCAACTTTTACAGAATCTATTTTTACCGCAGGAAGCGCACCCGATATAGAATCTAAAATTTTTTGATATGCCTGTTTGTTTTCCTGGCTATAACAGTTTAAACAAAATAACGATACAATAAAAAGAAATAATAATTTTCTTAGCATCAGCATTAAATTAACATAATGTGTAAACATAAAAAAATCCCGGAACATTCCGGGATTTTTTGTTTATAATTTGTAACTGCTTATTTAAGCTTTTTCTTAACTTCTACTTCCTGGTAGGCTTCTATAGTATCATACTCCTGTATGTCGTTATAGTTTTTAATCTGCATACCACAGTCATAACCTTTAGATACTTCTTTAACATCATCTTTAAAGCGTTTAAGTGTGCTTAGTTCTCCTGTAAAGATAACTACGCCTTCACGTATAAGCCTGATTCTTGAGTTACGGAATATCTTACCATCTGTAACCATACATCCTGCAATAGAGCCCACTTTAGATATCTTGAATACTTCACGAATCTCTGCAGTACCGGTAACTTCTTCCTTCATTTCCGGAGAAAGCATACCTTCCATCGCATCTCTAAGATCGTCGATTGCATCATAGATAATAGAGTAGTTACGGATATCTATCTCTTCTTTGTCTGCAAGTTGTCTTGCACTCGCCGAAGGACGTACGTTAAAGCCTATAATAATCGCATCTGATGCCGAGGCAAGCAATACGTCGCTTTCTGTAATAGCACCTACACCTTTGTGTATAATGTTTATTTGAATCTCCTCTGTAGATAGTTTAGAGAATGAGTCAGAAAGTGCTTCTACAGATCCATCCACGTCACCTTTAAGGATAATGTTAAGTTCTTTAAACTGCCCAAGAGCAATCCTTCTGCCTATCTCGGCAAGGGTAATGTGCCTTTGTGTACGTACACTTTGCTCACGCATAAGTTGAGTACGTTTTGTAGCAATTTGTTTCGCTTCCTTCTCATCGGCATAAACACTAAATTTATCACCTGCAGTAGGGGCACCATCTAAACCTAATATAGATATAGGTGTACTTGGTCCTGCTACTTTAATACTGTGCCCGCGTTCATCGTGCATCGCCTTAATTTTACCGTGGTGTTTACCTGCAAGTACATAATCGCCAAGGCGAAGTGTACCGCCCTGTACAAGCACTGTAGATATATATCCGCGGCCTTTATCAAGAAATGCCTCAACAACAGTACCTACGGCAGCCTTATTAGGGTTAGCCTTAAGGTCTAACAATTCTGCTTCAAGCAATACTTTTTCAAGAAGTTCTTTTACGCCAGTACCTTTTTTAGCAGATATATCGTGCGATTGTATCTTACCGCCCCAGTCTTCAACAAGCAGGTTCATACCGGCAAGGCGTTCTTTAATTTTTTCGGGATTAGCATTTGGCTTATCCACTTTATTAATGGCAAATATTATAGGTACACCTGCAGCTTGTGCGTGGTTAATAGCCTCTTTAGTTTGCGGCATTATATCATCATCAGCAGCAATTACAATAATGGCAATATCTGTAACCTGGGCACCACGCGCACGCATTGCGGTAAACGCCTCGTGGCCCGGTGTATCAAGAAATGCAATTTTCTGGCCATTATCAAGTGTTACACCATAAGCGCCAATGTGCTGTGTTATACCACCACTCTCGCCGGCAATTACATTTTCTTTACGGATATAATCCAGAAGCGATGTTTTACCGTGATCTACGTGACCCATTACAGTTACGATAGGTGCGCGGAAAACAAGGTCTTCTTCTTTATCTGCAACTACTTCTTTAGCTTCTTCAATATCGGTAGTTATAAATTTAATTTCATAACCAAACTCGTCTGCTACAATAGTAAGTGTTTCGGCATCCAGCCTTTGGTTCATGGTTACCATGATGCCAAGAGACATACATACAGATATTACTTTAGTAATAGGCACATCCATCATGGTTGCAACCTCCCCTACAGTTACAAACTCTGTAACCTCAATAGTTTTACTGCCTTCATCAAGAGCGCGTTGCTCATCATCAGTTCTCTGACGGTGAGAGTCACGTTTATCTCTTCTGTATTTTGCAGCTTTTGATTTACCGCCTTTACCCTGAAGTTTTTCAAGCGTTTCGCGAATCTGGTTTTTAACCTCTTCTTCTGTAGGCTCTACTTTGCTTACAATAGCAGGGCGCTTGTTAGGGCCAAATTTACCACCGCCGGTATTAGCCTGTCCACCAGTGTTAGGCCTAATTAAGCCTGCACCACCCGGTGTACGTATATGTACGGCAGCACCCTGTTGCCCCTGTGGCGGCTTGTTAGGACCGTTAGGGTTAGGGGTAATCCTTTTTCTTTTATTCTTGTCGGCCGCACTATTATTATTAGTGTTCGGCCTTATTGCAGGATCTTTTTTAGGCTCCTCTTTTTTCTTTTTAGGCTTGTTAAACTGAGATAAATCTATAGTTTGGCCTGTAAAGGTAGTACCCGAAAGTTTTTGGTACTGAGTAGTTATTTTTTCTTCCTCCGGTGTGCCGTTAGCATCTGTTGTGCCTGTAGCTTCTGTTGCAGGAGCAGCAGGAGTTTCTGTTGATGCTGCTGTAGCTTGTGGTGCTGCCGGGGCAGGAGCTGCAGTTTCGGCAACCGGTGTTGATACAGGTGCAGTAACTGGTGCTGCCGGAGCCGGAGTTTCGGCCGGTTTAGCTTCTTGTACAGGCTGCGTTGCAGGTTTTTCTTCCTTAGCCCGTGGTTGTGCCTGTATTTTTGGCTGCTCAGGTTGCTTTTGCGCTACCGGTGCTGCTTCAGCAGGTTTAGGTGCTGCTGCGGGCTGCGGTTTTTCTGCCTGAGGTTCCTGTTTAACAGGGGTTTCTTGTTGTTTTGCAGGAGCTTTGTCTGAAGCAGGCTCAGCTTTTTTAGGGTTAAGGTCTATTTTGCCCACAGAAACCGGTCCGGATAGTGTAGCTCTCGCCCTTATAACTTCCTGCCTTTGTTTATCCTCATCCTGCTTTCTTTTCTCTTCAAGCTCTTTCTCTCTTTCTATACGCAGTGCCTCTTTTTCTTTCCTCTTTTCTTCGCTTACTTCAAGGGATGCGGCTTTGTTACCCTTGTCGGCAGAAAATTGGTTAAAAAGGGCATTATATTCCTGTCCGGATATCTTGGCATTGGGGCTAGCCTCAATTACGTGGCCCTTATCTTTAAGGAACTCCACAGCCCTGTCCAGAGAAATATTTAATTCCCTTAAAACTTTGTTTATTCTTATTGCTCTTTCTTCAGACATAAATTTTTATTACTATTATCTTCAATCGTTGTGTTGTGCGGAATGTGATTAAACGT
>Ga0247806_10000174_pt1 | contig 43977 bp, 42 predicted proteins | sample UWRJL059202B1_FD_179935 | JGI IMG/M metagenome (GOLD analysis project Ga0247806, IMG submission 179935) | Plant litter microbial communities from Arlington Agricultural Research Station in Wisconsin, United States - UWRJ-L059-202B-1 | ecosystem: Environmental > Terrestrial > Plant litter >... | reverse complement strand
ATCTGTATCTCTGTTGGATTTGTGCGCGAAACGCGCACCGGGAAACAGATCCGCCTGAAGTCGTATTACCACCACGACGAGGAAACGCTGCTGAAGAAATTCATCGGTTTGCTCGATGAACATTACAATACGCCCTACCACTTGCTTTGCGGCCACAATGCGAAGGAATTCGATTTTCCGTTCATTTGCCGCCGACTGCTGATCCATGGCATCCGTTTGCCGAAGATCCTCGATATTGCGGGCAAAAAACCATGGGAAATCGCCCATCTCGATACGATGGAGCTCTGGAAGTTCGGCGATTACAAAGCCTATACTTCGCTGGCTTTGCTGTGTCATGTCTTCAATATCCCGACGCCGAAGGATGACATTTCCGGTGCGGATGTTGCACGGGTTTACTACGAAGAGAATGACCTCGAGCGCATCAAGGTCTATTGCGAGAAAGACGTCGTGGCGCTGATCCAGCTTTTTATGCGCATGCGTGGCGATTCGCTCGTGGCGGAAGATGGCATTTTTTATTCAGGGGACGAGTAATTACAACTTAATCTCACAAAACAGCTTTTTAAGCTGCAGGATGCGCAGGTACTGGAAATTTTCTGTATCGATCCAGTAATGAAAGCGTGATGGGTTCATTTTTCGGCCCCGTTCCAGGTAAACAGCTGCGTCTGGCTTTTCGCGCATATCGTCAAAGGCCGTACTCGTTTGGACATACAGGAAAAGCAAATCTTCGTTATTGGGGTTCTTTTTGACAAAGGGCAATACCAGATCTGTCGTCCATCGTTGGCGCATATAGAGGTTGAATAGCAGTCCGAGGCGGTTTGCTTCATCGGTTGTGAGCGCTGCTTCCGGATAGTAAACCTGGATATTTTCTAGGTGTCGGTCAATCTTGTGGTATTCATGTTTCATCCAATGGTTGTAAACGGAAAGGATGTTGAAATTGAGCAGCAGGTGATAAGCCAATACTTTTTCTTCGGGGTTCTTCGCTTCCCTGGCGGCATCGAGCAGCATTTTTTCGAGTTTTGGAATCGGGATCAGCGTATCGCCAAATTCATGCATGTAGCGTACATCCGCGATGCAGAGATTAAACCTCAAAGGTTTGTAGAATGGTGCCAGCTTTTCTGCGTTTTTGACGAATCGGTGTATGTCTTTCAGGTATTCAATTTCGGGTGTGCCGGCCAGCGCCAAGAAATTCGCCAATACGGGTGCAAATTTGCGGATTGGCGGTACTTCGATGCGCATCATTTCCGGAAGCAGCTGGGGATTTTGCAATAAAATATACTGACAACGCAAAGCGGTCAGTGAATCGCCCTGCTGAAGGGCGTTTTTATAAGCAGCAAGTGTTGCGACGGGCGGCGAACCCGCATGGTAGTCAATGTGCAGCGAAAGTACCAAACGTGCTACGCGGGAACGATTGAGAACGTATTCCATTTCATACAACAAAACGGGGTCGGTCAGGCGGGCTTTGATCTCGGCATGTTCGAGCTGCGCGAGATAGGCGTACTGCGTTCCTTCAAGAGCATCGATAAAACCGTCCCAGTTCTCTTTGCTGTCGATCTGGATCTCGGGCAGATCTTTGGCGATTCCACGTACGAATTGCAGGATGTCCTGTCCGCGGCGTTGCTGCAAATAGAGGTTTTTCTCCGTTTCTCCTTCAACCGAGCTGTAGGTCTGGATCACCGCTCCGCGGATAAAGGGTTGATAATCTTTGATCGCAATGATGAGCTTTTCACGTTCGCGCGAACTCATGATCGCAACGCCGCGGTCATACGGAATGTAGAGCTCGATCTCCGTGTCCAGTGAATGGGGTGGAACGGGCTGGCCTTTTTTGATCAGGAAGTCAGGTCGCAGCTGTAACATCTCCAGGTTCCTGGAAGGTGTCTCCACGGGTGAAATGTAATCACAGGCGCGTTCTTCCTTCACGAAGGAATAATTGACTTCGTACTGTTTGTTCTTAAAATAAGCGGGAACTTTACAGAGCGGTGCATACAGGTTCAGCGTATCTTCGGCGCGGTTGAGCCTGAAAATATCGGGGAAGTAAACCGGCTGGAGCGGTGTGCCGTCGTACAAAGGAGAACCGTGGAGATTGTTGCCCGTTCCGCAGGGAAATTGTTCGCGCAAAACCACATCTAAAAAAATCGCATCGTTGTATTTGTTGAAAAGCTTTTTGAGCTCAGGCAGGTTTTCGGAGCGCAGGAAAATACTATCGCCATCAAATGCTAAGCCAGTCGTGCTGAGCGCTTTTCTTCCATTCGGCAGGCTCATGCATTGACAAGTTTTGGCGTCGTAAACCTGGAGTCCGTAGTCGGAGGAAATGAGGTCGATTCCTTTGGGCTCGGTGTATGGTTTCGCGGAAAAGACCTGTGCTACATAGAGAATATTGCTGTCGGCATTGAAAGAAAAACCAAGTCCCTGGAGCTCATAATCAGGTGTCAGCATGTTTTTGTAGTGCAACGGGGAGTTTTTCCAGCCGAGGAACAAAGCCTGCGCGGCCTGGTCGTAGGTTGAAATTTTTAACGGAATTTTGCTGTACTTGGTTTTCATGGGTGTTTTGAGGTAGATCGCGATGCAGTTCTCCCCGATCCGGTCGTGTGTGCCTTTGTAATAAGCGACGCGCTTTTCAGGGCTTGATTTATCTGCTGTCGGCTGGCCATGTGTTACCATGTTTTTGGAGCGCATGAAATCGGACTGGTCCTTTGCTGCTTTCTTCAGGATAGGGTCGCTCCCCAGGCTGGACAATACTTTTTCTTTGCGGTGCTGATTGAGCTGACTCATGAAAAGCGATTCGATCTTTTGGAAATTGAGGTTTTTCAGGACCAGGGAATCCGCAGGTTTTTGCGGCAATGCACGAAAAGGGATGCAAAAAAAGATGCAGGCGACCAGGCGCAAACAATTATTTTTCAAAGTGTCAATTTTAATTGGGCAATGTGCCGGCAGGATGGTCGGAATTCCGTGTATCCATGTGAAAAGCAGAAAAGCCCATCTACGGATGAACTTTTCAAAACAAGAGGTTGTCAGTCTACAAAAACCGTTTTTTCGGAAAGAGCTTCCTGTTCTACTTCGATAATGCCTTCTCCGGAAGATGTGTCTGAAAATGCTTCAATGTTTAATACCGCGAGTCCGGCCTGTCCCATTTCGTACACATCGTTGAAGCTGAAAATGGCTTCTCCGGCGGAGTTTGTGACGGTTGTGTCAAACAGGATTGTCTCGCCCGGAGGCGGATCAAGTGTCGGCACGCCCTTCAGTACGACATTACATCCGGCTACAGGCTGTTCTGTATCTGCATCGCGTACATAGATTTTGACGATTGTATCTTTTTCCTTGCGGCAGCCGGAAGCGACCAACAGGATTGATCCGGTAATTCCACCCAGCAACAGGGTATGTGCATAGAATGATCTCATAAATATCAGGTGTTTGGTTATTGTAAAAGCGTCTTGGGATGAAACATCGAAACCGCTCTATTTCAAATGTATGTATTTTTGCGGATTTTTAAAACAAAAAAGCAGGATATAAAAAAAGCCCATTTGGAAACGGGCTTTTGAATGGGGATCAATACATATGTTATTGCAGGAATACCGTTTCTTCGGAAGTCGTTTCTTCTTCGATCTTGATGATTCCCTGCCCGGACATGTTACCGGAAAGTGCTTCGATATTCAGTACAGCAACGCCGGCCTGGCCGAGCTGGTATACATCATTGAAATTAAAAATAGCTTCTCCTGAGGAATTGGTGGTTGTGGTATCGAACAATACAACGCTTGCGGGTTGGTTGGTTGTGGATTCACCTTTCAGGACTACCTGGCAACCTGCCACCGGTACGTTGGCGACGTCGCGCACGTAGATTTTAGCGATCGTATCTTTCTTCTTGCGGCAACCCGAAGACATGAAAACACCCATCGTTACGATTCCTGCCATCAGTATGGCGCTTGAGAAAATAGATTTCATTGTTGTCTTTTTAAATAATTATTGTTCGAGGAATACCGTTTCCACGTTCACTATATGTCCACGGACACGGACACGTCCGGTCCCTGTTTTGCCATCTTTTTTCGCAATGATGTCGAAATAACCCGTTGGATTTTTTCCGCCCTGCAATTCGGCAAACTCATCCATATTGAAGAGTGCGAAGCCTGAAGCATTGGTGATGACAGTATCTACATAAGCAACTGTCGGTGGGTTAGATTGAAGGTCGCCGATAATCACGACGCGGGCATCTTTACATAATTCATTACTTGCTGAGCGGACGAACACCTTCAGCACAGAAGGGTCTTTATTTTTGCAGGATTGTAAAAAGCCGATAGAAAGTGCAGATAGTACTAAAAATGAAGTAATTTTAATCAGATGTTTCATTTTATTTAAAAGTCTTTAGAACCAAAGTTACACTATAATTTTACTTATCTCCGAAAAATCTTGGTTATTTATTAAATTCGTGCTCGTTTTCAAACAGAATCTTTGGGCGATCCGAAAAATTAAACAAAGGCTACATTTTCCGGACTAATTATCCTCGATTTCTATAGGAAGACGTACTAAACCATTGAATGGTTGACTATTGATGCAGACATGAAAGAAAAAATTAACATACTGGAGGCGGAGATCGCTGCGTTCGGAATCGCGAATGCGGTGGAGCTTGAAAATTTTCGCATCCGTTTCATCGGCACGAAAGGTGCGGTGAAGGCTTTATTCAACGAGCTTAAGGAAGTTCCCAACGAACAGAAAAGAGAAGCAGGGCAGCTCATGAACGGGCTACGCGTACTGGCGGAAGAAAAATACAATCAAAGCAAAGAACAGCTTGAAAATACGACCGACAGCGCTGATCAGATCGATCTTTCGCGTCCCGGAGAAGATTTTGAGATCGGTTCACATCATCCGCTTTCGTTGGTGCGGGCGGAGATCATCGCGATTTTTAACCGCATTGGCTATGGCGTTTCCGAAGGTCCGGAGATAGAGGACGACTGGCACAATTTTTCTGCGCTGAATTTCCCGCCGGAACACCCGGCGCGCGACATGCAAGACACGTTTTTCATCGAGAAAGGCGAAAGAGAAATGGCTTTGCGTACACATACTTCTTCGGTGCAGGTCCGCGTGATGGAAAACCAGCAACCGCCCATCCGGACGATTTCCCCGGGAAGGGTTTACCGCAACGAGGCGATCTCTGCGCGTGCGCATTGTTTCTTTCACCAGGTGGAAGGACTTTACATCGATAAAAATGTTTCGTTTGCAGACCTGAAGCAAACGTTGCTGTACTTTGCCCGCGAAATGTTCGGCGAAAAAGCGGAGATCCGCCTGCGGCCGTCGTATTTCCCGTTTACCGAGCCGAGCGCAGAAGTAGACGTTTCGTGTACGATCTGCAATTCGAAAGGCTGCAATGTTTGCAAATACACAGGCTGGCTCGAGATTCTCGGTTGCGGCATGGTGGACCCGAACGTCCTGGAAGCGTCGGGCATCGATCCGAAAACCTATTCGGGGTTTGCCTTTGGCATGGGAATCGAAAGGATTACGCAATTGAAATACAAGGTGAACGACCTGCGTTTGTATTCTGAGAACGACATCCGTTTCCTGAAACAATTCAAATCATCGCTATAAAAATATTGAATTATGGGACTTTTTTCATCCGGATCAAGCGCTGCCACCCCGTTTCCGTGGAAGCACATTACTTCGCCCGAAGAACTGGAAACTGCCTGGGCAGGATCGCACGGCAAACCAGCGGTGTTTTTCAAACACAGTACGCGTTGCAGTATTTCTTCGATGGCGCTGCGCAGTTTTCAGTCGGACTGGAATCTCGGTGAAATGCGCTTCGACCTGTATTTTATCGACCTGATCGCCCACCGCGACGTGTCGAATGCACTGGCTGAGAAATCAGCTGTCGTGCACCAGTCGCCGCAGGTCATTGTCGCCAACGGTGAAAAATCAATTTACAACGCTTCGCACGAACAAATCCGCGCGGAGAAAATAGCAAGCCTGACCGTATGAGCAAAGGAAAAAGAATAGGGATCATCGTCCTGTTGGTATTGGTGATTGGCGCTTTTGCGCTCGGACCGCTGTTGAAAAGCTGCAAACCGGAACATGAAGCGGTTGAAATACCAGCTGTTTTTACTTTTGAAGACAACCTGGCGACTCCTTACGGCAAAATCGTTCCGATTGCATTTGAGGTGCGCGGAGAAGTCGAAAAAGTGGAATTGTACTACAACGACAGTGTTTTTGAAACCTGGTCGCATCCGAAAGGAAAATTGCTTTGCCAGCTGAATGCCGGATTTTACGGACTCGGTGCACGCGAGCTGAACCTCGTTTCTACTTTAAAGGATGGAACTACAATGTCGGACAACCGTTTGTTGCGCGTACTTTCTGACGAAGCGCCTGAAGCGCTGAAAGCATCCGTTGTGCAGGCACATCCGCACATCCTGACTGCTTTTACGGAAGGATTGGAATTCAACGATGGAACCTTGTATGAAAGTACCGGTCTCGAAGGCCAGAGCAAGATCATGCAACTGGACCTCGCGACTGCTGCGGTCCGGAAAGAAATCGGGCTCGATGCGACTTATTTCGGGGAAGGCATTACGATCTTGGGCGACAAGGTTTACCAGGTGACTTACCACAATGGCAAATGTCTCGTGTATGACAAAAAGACGCTGCAAATCGTCAATGACATGTCCTATACCGGCGAAGGCTGGGGACTGACGAATAACGGAAAGCAGATCATCATGTCGGACGGGACAGAGCGTTTGGTGTTCAGAAATGCCGAAACTTTCCAGATTGAGCGGACCATTGAAGTATACGACCAGGTGGGCCCGCGTGTGCGCCTGAACGAGCTGGAATATGTCGATGGTAAGATCTATGCCAATGTATGGATGCTTGACATCGTTTTGGTGATCGATGCTGCAACCGGGAAAGTGCTTGCGGAGATAGACGGTGCGGAAGTCGCGGCAGCAGGTCGCGATACCGGCGAAGCGATGAATGGAATTGCTTACAATCCTGCCAGTAAAAAGTGGTATTTCACAGGTAAGAACTGGAAAAACCTGCTCGAAGTTACTTTCAAGTAAAAAAACACGGTCTGTTCTGCAACAAATTAAGATCCTGGCGTTAATGCTTTTAAAGTTCGAAATCTGCTTGTTCAATTAATTTGGCACATGCTTTGATTTCTGTCTTCAAAATAATTGCGCTATGAAAAAGTGTTTGATTGGAATTGGATTGATAGGGCTGGTTTTCGGAATGACCAGCAGCAGTGTAACATCCTATCCGGCTGTCAATAATACGGCATTCCAGGTGGGGGAGCAATTGCGATACAGAATTACCTATGGATTTATGGATGCCGGTGAAGCCGTGCTGGAAGTGAAGTCCACGACCAAAAAAGGCGCAGACGGGCGCGAGCTCCTGCACCTGAAAGGAACAGGACGCACACTCGGTGGTTTTAACGCCTTTTACAAAGTACACGATGTGTACGAAAGCTACGTCGACAAAAAAGGAGTTTTTCCGTGGTATTTCGTAAGACGTGTAGACGAAGGCGGCTATAAGCTTTCACAGGATTACGCATTCAAGCAGGACAAATACAAGGTCGATAACGGCGAAGGCAAAGAGTTCAAAGTGCCAATGGCCATCCAGGACATGGTTTCTTCCTTTTACTATGCGCGTACGCTCGATTTCAAAAACATGAAGGTCGGCGAGGTTGTGGAGTTCAAGTGTTTCATGGACAATGAGATATGGCCTTTGAAGATCAAGTTCGTCGGCAACGAGGTGATCCACATCCGCAAGGGCAAATTCAACTGTAAGAAATTTGTACCGGTTGTTCAGAAAGGCCGCTATTTTGAAAGTGAAAACGACGTAAACTTTTGGGTGACAGATGATAATAACCGCATTCCGATCCTGGTGCGTGCGAAAATCCCGGTGGGGACGATCAAGATGCATTTGGTGGAATGGGAAGGACTGAAACACGAGTTGAACAAAGTAAAATAATGCACGCATAGATTTGTAGATGTTAAATTAAACTTGATTTCGGTGAATTGCATTAATAATTCACAGTATGTTTAATTTCTAACATAATTATTTTTATTCGCTGTGTTGGAAATTTTACCTTTGCTTCAGAATAATTTATACCCCCCAACATGGAAATTAATCAGGAAATGATAGAGAAACTAACCCGGCTGGAGCACAAGTATGCAGCTATGGGTCAGGATCTGAGTGCATATCTTGATGGCTTACTTTATTCCGACAGCGTAAAATACTGGGATTACATTCAGGTGGACACTTTGTTGAGTCTCCAAAAGCCCCGTACCGCTTTTCCGGACGAAGTCATCTTCATCATGTATCACCAGATTACAGAGTTGTATTTTAACCTTGCACTGCGTGAGTTTGACCAGATCGGTCAGCATCCGGCGTTGACAGGAAAATTCTTCCTCGAGCGCGTTACCCGCATCAACCGTTATTTTGAAGCCTTAACAAACAGCTTCGAGATCATGATCGACGGGATGGAGAAAGAACAATTCCTGAAATTCAGAATGGCGTTATTGCCTGCGAGCGGTTTTCAATCGGCCCAATACCGGAAGATTGAAATCAGTTCCACAGACTTTGTCAACCTGGTGCACAAGGATGTCCGTTCTTCCTACGACGTCAATTCTTCCATTGAAGCGATGTTTGAACAGATCTATTGGAAAGAAGGTGCAACCGAAATTTCAACAGGCGCCAAAACATTGACGCTGAAAGAATTTGAAGATCGTTATAAGTCTGAGTTCATTACTTATGCGCATGAAAGACGTGGCAATAACCTGTGGCAATCTTACCTCCGCCTGCCGGAAGAAGCGCAAAACGATCCGAAGATCATCAACGCACTGAAGCAAAATGATATCAATGTCAATATCAACTGGCCGCTCGCGCACTATAAGTCCGCGGTGCGCTACCTGCAACACGGGCCAAGCGATATCCCGGCTACCGGAGGAACGAACTGGCAGAAATACCTGCCTCCGCGCTTTCAGAAGCGCATCTTCTATCCTTTGCTCTGGAATGCAGAAGAAGTCAGCGAATGGGGCCGCAAATGGGTCGAAAAAGTGCTTGAAGAAGTCAAATAAAACATACAGCGGGATCTCTCAGAGGTCCCGCTTTTTTGTGCGCTTAATTTCGGTGAACGACTTTCCTTAAAATCGTGGCAGCATTCTTTCATAGTGTATTTTACTAAAATACAAAGACCATGGAAGAGAACACATTTGAATTAGAAGGATTGGACAAGGAGCACATGAAAACCATGACCTCCTGTCTCACCACACTCACGAAAGTCGGCTATGACGTACAGTTCAAAGTGACGGAAGAAGGGCTTTTACAATCCCTGACCACCAAGGATGAATTTAAGCCGGAAGATGTGAAAATCACGAATTTCTACCGTTTTGAAGGAGAATCAGATCCTTCAGACAATGCCATCCTGTATGCGATCAAAACCAATACGGGTGAACGCGGAACGCTGATCGATGCATTTGGGATCTACAACGAGCCGCTCGTCGATGATTTTCTGAAGGAAGTAGATGAGATCACCAAGCGAGCGCACAACAAGGATTGATATAACTTAGTTATTAATGTGTGGAAAAATGCGGTATTACATTGTAGCTTTTTTTCCTCACTAATCTGACCTCGTCCTGTAAGATAAACAGGCTGGAAAGCTAAAAAATGTTAGGAGCCCGGTTGCTTGTCAGCCGGGCTTTTTTCATGGATCGTTTTAGAGGTAATCAGCGATGTAAAAAGCTTGTTCGGTGATCTGTATTTTTCCGGTTTGGCCGCTGTATCCATTGCCCCCATTGGAGCCGCTGGCTCCGTTTCTGCCTGCTGCCTGTCCGGATAGCGCAGTTCCGGGTTTTCCTGCCGAACCTGCTGAGCCTCCACTGCCACCTTTTCCGCCTGAAACATCCAGGATCAATTGGTTGCGCAGCGAAGTCGCCGAAGGATGTAAAATGCAGGTAATCTCTCCGCCGTTACCGCCATGTCCTCCCAATCCGCCGTTGCCACCATTCCCGCCATCACCGGGTGGTTTCGATTTGCCGTTGTCATTTGATCCGTCCTGGCCATTCCCACCATCTCCGCCATTTCCGCCGCTGCTTCCATCTCCACCTGAAGCATTGATGAAAATGCGCTCGCGGTTCGACACCTGGTATTTGCCGGTGGTTCCCTGTGTCAGGTTCCGGACATGCACATACGTGACTCTCTCTTCCCGCCAGATGTGTACTTCATACGCATCACCATGAAATCCGTTCCGCCCGTTCTCCCCATTGGATGCATCCCATCCATCCCTGAAAAGAATGGCCGTGCTGTGGCTCTTTGCGGTCTTTCCCGGTTCAAATTTTCCAATCTCCGCATGGGAATTGATGGTCACGCCGCCTTTGAAATTCAGCAAAAGGGTGTCTTTGCGGGATATCGAAATGCCTTTTTTGTTGGTCAGGGTCAATTCAACCGGGATTTCCGAAGTCTCGTAAGTCGGTGGAATGGCATGGACGGAAACAGTTTCTGCTGAAAGATCGAAGGATACATTCGAACTGGTCGATAGCTTACGCGATGTGGTTACATAAAGTACCTGGCCATTCTTCATGCGGGCGCCGACACGCGCATGGATGGGCATCCCGTAATTGTTCGGCGTTTCAGGATTGTATTCGATGAAGAGTTCTTTCACTTTTTCGATGCGGATGGAACTGCTGCATGCCGACAGGCATCCAGTCAATAGAAGGAGGAAAAGCAGGTTTGTGCGCATGATTCGTTTTTAGAGATCAAAAATAGTCGTTTTATTTTCAAACGGATATTTTAGGCATAAATTGCCTTGATCAAATCTCACGAATTAATAGGAGTAGCCCGGTCAATCTGAATTCACCGGGCTGAAGGTCTTAAATACGGACTTTTACTAATTTTTGTTGGCTGATCCCGGATACGATCAGCAGTACAAAAGCAAAGATCGCAGGCGCAATTCCGGGTGTGTTTCCAGCAGCTGTATTGGCTACTACGGCAGAAATGAAGGTAATCCCAAAACCTGCATACGCCCAGTTTTTAAGCATTTGCGGAACGGCGGGAATCAGCAGTACAGCAACGCCCAGCAATTTGAAGATGCCCAGCTCTATGCGAAAATAATCCGGGAAGCCGATTAGCTCAAACGTGGTTTTGACCTCAGCAGAAGTGAAATGTGCGCATCCGGACAGCAGCATCATCGCTGATAAGAGACCGGTAGAAACCCAATAGGTAATTTTTGTTGCTTTCATGTTGAATTGGTTTTGAAATGAGCAGCAAACTTACGTTGTCCCCGGTTTATTTTAGGAATCAGTTTCCTTTTGGAAACCGGTTTCCCGGAAGAAAGCACCCGGATTTACAGTACCTTTGACTACAAATCAATTTTGAAACGCATGGGCAAAACGCTACAAAAACTCGATGCGGCCGTTTGTTCCCGCAGACTGCTGGCGATCCGCGATACGATGGAATTGTTGTCGGGAAAATGGAAAATCCAGATCATCGGCGTGCTGATGGAACACGATCGCCTGCGGTTCATGGACCTGCTGCGCGAAGTGGATGGCATTGCCGCAAAAATGCTGTCCAAGGAATTGCAGGACCTTGAGGTTAACGAGCTTGTCAAACGAACGGTCTGTAACACGAAACCAATCACGGTCAGCTACGAGATCACAGCTTATGGCCGCACGCTCGAAAACATCATTTCTGAAATCGCGGAATGGGGCTGGGAACACCGCAAAAAATTATTCGGAGCTGCGGAAAAACCAGTTTTGTGAAATGTCATCCATGATTTCCCGGAAGGAAGATCTCGTAAACAATTCCCGGGTTTCCGTCGAAATCATACCTTTGGTGAAAGGTCAATCCCAACTTTTCGAGTACGCGGATCGATGCTGTATTTTGCTCCATGACGCGTCCAACAATGCGTTGCATGCCGAATTTTTTAAATCCAAGTGCAATGCAGGCAAAGGCGCTCTCGGTGGCATAACCTTGTCCCCAGTACTTTTTGAAAAAGCGGTAGCCGATGTCGTGCTCATCCCGCTCATGATCATATTTCAATCCGCACCAGCCCAAAAAGGCCTGATCTGATTTCCGGATCACCGCCCAGCGACCAAAACCGTATCTGGCATAATGATCGTATTTGTCCAGGAATTCCGCTGCATTGGTGATACTATCGAAAGCCACGTCGCCGGTATATTGCACGACTTCGGGATCGAGGTTCAGCGCATAGATCACAGCGGCATCTGCCGGGGTCATTTCCCGCAGGAAGAGTCTCCCGGTTTCGAGGATAGGCTGCGGTCCGAAAATAATTTCCTTTTCTGACCAGTGCAAAGCTTCCGGCAAGTCGACATTCGAAAATTCAAGGTGGATCACGCTCCTTTTGCGCGCGTCCGTCGTTCGGCCTGAACTGTGCAGCAGCAATGGCTTCATCACCATAATGCCGCCTTTCGGGACAATGCAGGTGACTTCCTGCTCCTGTGTCCAGTCAATCGTTTCGGGCCGGTAAATTCCTTTGCGGTGAGATCCAGGGATTACTTTCAGCGCCCCGTTTCCGGCATCTGTCGCATCGAGGTGTATGCGTACTGTAGCTACGTTCTCCAATATCGCCAGGGGCGGTTGAACGGCGAATTGATTTGTTTTGACAGTCCACGGTCCAAAACCTGGCAGTATGCTTTTTCGGTCGACAGAAATTGTTAGGTCCTGGTGATAAGCCACGAACCAGTTCGAGCTTCCCGGTTTATCGAAATAAATGGATTTGACAATGAAATAATCCGGGCCGAATAAATTCTGGACAATCTGGCGCAATTTTTCATTGAAAAGCAAAGGTTTTGTCCCCGGGATTTCCTTCAGAAACTGCCGGACGGCAAAAAGGTCTCTGGACTTTCGAAAAGTTACCCTGGATCTATCTGCGGCATTGATTTCTCCATAAAGCTGCGCGATTTCAGCAGCTGAAAAAACATTTTCAATGATCGTAAATCCATTGATCTCAAGTGCTCTTTGGTGTTGTTCCAGGTTTATCATCGGCGTGAAATCTGGTGCCAAACTACAAAAAAAAGAGAAGCGTGCCATCCTGAAACCAGGAAGCACGCTTTTTCTTTGGAGAGGCATTTACTTTTGCAGGCGACCGAGGTTCTGTACAGTTTTCAGCCATTTTTCCCGTTGTTCGCTTGTCGAGTTCCTGACAATGCCGATGTAGCTGATACGTACGGGTTTTACGCCGCAGAATTCCAGCGTCGATTTGCGCAGTTGGTTCACGCTGGGTCGGCCGAACATCAGCCTGTAGATCCAGCCCGGCTGATCGAGCGTTGTGATGATGTGACCGGTTTTTCCCTTCAGCAGTTTGTCCCACCAAACGGAATTTTCGCGGTATTTGAACGTAAATCCCGGCAGGAAAACGCGGTCGATAAATCCTTTGGCAATCGCCGGCATGCCGCCCCACCAAACGGGATGAATCCATACGAGGTGATCTGCCCATTGGATTTTTTCCCAGGCGCTTACAAGGTCAGGCTCCCATTCCGTGCGTTGCTGATAACCCTGTTGGAGATTCGGATTGAAATCCAGCTCGGCAATAACGATTTCCTGCACTTGTGCGCCGGTGCTTAAAGTGCCTTGTTTGTAAGCTTCCGCGATGCCGAAATTGAAGCTGTTTTTGTTCGGGTGTCCGTTGATAATGAGTATCTTTCGCATGGATCGTATAATTCTATGCGACAAAAATAGGATCGTGGAAGCAGGCCTGAAAGGACAAATGTCTGGTCGGCAACAGATTTTCAACAGGATTTTGAAAGGATTTGCTTTTGGTCAGAAACCTTCTGGGATTTCTTTGCGCAGCCTGCTCAAATGCCTGCTCGTGATGCCGAGGTAGGAAGCGAGGTATTGCAAAGGGATTTGCTGCGCATATTCGGGGTAGCCGGCGATGATTTCCGCATAACGCTCTTTCGCAGTTTGCTGCTGATAGAGGAAAACCCGTTTTTCGAGTGCGAGGTATTGCTGCTCGGCAATGAATTTCATCAGTTTCAATCCGTTCAGGTGTTTGGCCATGAATGCATCGATGTCGCTTTTGCGGATAATCAGCAATTCTGTAGGCTGCATTGCCTGGATGTTTTCGGCACTCGGTGCACCGGTGATGAAGGAAGTATAGGCCGTCATGAAGGTGTCCGGAAAAGAAAGGCAGTAGGTTGATTCCTCGCCCTTTTCGATGTGGCGGAAGGACCGCAGAATCCCACTTTGGATGTAAGCGACTTCCTGACATATTTTGCCTTCCCGGATGAAAAAATCTCCTTTGACCAGCGAACGGGGTGTGGCCAAGGTGATGAATTCAGAAATCTCCGCATCGGAGAGGATCTGAAAGGTTTGCAGGAACGCTTGCATTGGCCTAGTTCAGCGTTTTGGATTGCCCGCAGGTATTGTAGACGCCGATGATCTCAATCAGCTTGGAGTCTGGCAAGGCGTCCGGCGCTGCAGCTTTGGATTTTGACAGGTAGAAATTCACAACATCCGGACAATCTTTCAGGCTTTTCGGAAATTGGGTCGCCTGGTTGGAAACAAGTGTGCAAAATGGGCTTTCCGCCTTGCGGATGTAATGATAACGGAATGCGCCTATCTTCGGAGAAGTGTAGAGATCGGCCTTTTCGCCGGATGCCAGCGTAGAAAGCATGACCCATTTTTTCTTGTCGATCTGTCGTGAGAGACAGGTATCCGGCACGCCATTGCGTGTAAATGTCAGGCACGCCATGTCGGAGGCGTCGTAATCCACTGTTCTTGGACTTCCGGCTTGTTTCAGTGATACAGTTGTTGATATTTCATCGTAACTGATCGAATAGGTGTCGTCGGGCCCTACCTGGATCACCGTTCCGTTTTTCAGCGTGATCACAATGTCGTCTACGGACATGTAACCGGTTTCATCCTGTGCCAAAGCAGGGTATGCGGCAAGTAAAACAACAACAGCGATCAGGGCTCTGAAATGGAGAAGCATAGGGCAATTTTAAATTATTTGCGGTTAAAGATAGAAATACTTCACGTGAAAAGGTGTGAAACGTAAATCAGCTTTTTCATCCCAAACATTTATCGGGCCGGAATTGAATCCAAGTGAAAATTACCTGCTGCGCACAGAAAAGAATAGTTCCGGGTTTAATTTCAGAGATGCCTGGAGCACATTTTGTAGCCGGCTACTATTTTATATGCTCCAATACCGCGGGCAATAAATACTTCTCCATCAGCTGGTCTACCTGCGGATGTGCGTACGCGGTGTCGTATGCTTTGGCTGTAACCACGATCACAATTCCCTGGTCCTTCAGGATGAAGATCTTGTTGCCGCCGTTGCCGCTTGCGTAAGAGACCTCGCAGGACTTGCCTGACACGGTGTAGGTTTTATTCCAAAACAGGTAACCGTAAGATTCACCGGGTTTGCCGGGCTGTTGAACTTGTTTGTCCAGGCTGGCGTTTGTCCAGTCTTCGGGCAATATTTGCTGGCCGTTCCACCTGCCACCGGCGCAGTAGAGCTGACCGAAACGTGCGAAGTCGAGTGCGCGCATCCGGAGTCCGCCGGCGGTGTTGGCGACTTTTTGCGGCGTATATTCCCAACGGTAGTGTTCGATCCCAAGTGGAGCGAAGAGTTTTTCGCCGGCATATTTTTCGAGTCCGCCGGGAACGGTGCGCTGTAGTATATCGCCGAGCAATACAACGCCTGCGGTGAAATAATCCCAGTCACGACCGGAAATCTTGCTGCTGTCCATCGGCAGGTTGAGGGTGAAATCGACCCAATTGGAAGTCGGGTACATTTTTCCTTCATTGCCGGGTGAATGTTCATCTGCATCCGAGCCAAGGAAACCGGAGCTCATGGTCAGCAGGCTTTTCAGCGTGATGCTGTCCTTGGCCGGCGCATAATTTTTCCATTTCCGCAGGTCGTAAAAGCTACCCAGTTGTTGCGCTTCGCTTTGCAGGTAACCGTCCCGGATTGCCATGCCGGCCAGCGTGGAAGCAAAGGATTTCCCGACAGACCGCATGTCGTGCATTGTTTTGCGCTGTGCCCCGTTGAAATACTCTTCGAGTAAAAGCTTTCCATCGCGGATCACGACGAGGCTGGTGATGTCCCGGAAGGTTTCTTCGGCGATTTTCCGGTTCAGCGTTTCGATTAAAGAACTGTCTATCCCGGCTGTTGAAACCTCCCAGCCGCTACCGGGTCTGATGGCTTGCACCGGAATTGCTTTTCCCGGAACTTTCTTTTCAGGAAAAAATACAAGCAACTGCCCGTACGCAATGACCTCGCCTGTCACGACCTTATCCAGTTGCAGGTAAGGCCTGATCTCTATCAGCAGCGTATGTTGACCGCTACTCAACGCATCTGTGCCGCCGCCGGCGAGAAAACGGTTCCACAGGAACCTGCCCCAGGAATCTTCATTTTTGGAGCTGATCAAAGGGATGCGGAATACAGTTTGCGTATTTTTCTGCTGTATTGTGCCTGCGCTATGGTGCAGGTTTTCGGTGTAGATCTTTTGCCCGTCGACATAGAAGGTGAACTGGTAATTGCCTTTTTCCGTCAGCGTTGCGGCCGGGAGATCAGGAGCGAGTGCGTGGAGGTAGTTTGTCAGCGAATTGCCGAGGAACACACGGATATTGAGATCCGATTTCTTTTCCCACTTCCAGCCCTTCAGGAAATCTCCTTCCGTGTAACGATCGATCGGGATCACCTGCTGCATGAATGTGATCTGTCCGATGTGGGCGCGGTGTACAGGGTAGGTGATGCTGTCGCGCTGTATCCAGTCGGTGACCTGTGCAGTTCCGTTGAGGGCTAAAAAACAGCTTGTCGAAAGCAGGATAAAAATACATCTGTACATGGTGTGGTTGATTTTGGGCTGAAAGATAAGGGTTCTGATCTTAAAATGACATGCACCTGTATGCACAACTCAAAAAAAGCCCTGGTTTCCCAGGGCCTGTTCAATGCGAGACGAGAGATCCTATTTCGCTGTTTGCAGCGCTGCGATGATCTTTTCTGCGACCAATATCGCCGATGCCGGATTCTGACCTGTGATCAGCAAACCGTCTGCAACCGCAAATGGCTGCCAGTCGGCCGCTTTTTCATAGAGACCGCCGTTTTCTTTCAGCATGTCTTCGAGCAAGAACGGAACTTCATCGGTGGATTGCGCGGCTATTTCTTCGCTGTTGGCGAAGCCGGTAACTTTTTTGCCTTTCACGAGCGGCAGGCCGGTTTTGTCTTTTACGTTTTTCAAGACAGCAGGCGCGTGACAAACCAGCGCGACCGGTTTTCCCTGTGCATAAAAAGATTCGATGAGCCGGATCGAAAGCTGGTTGTCGGGAAGGTCCCAAACCGGGCCGTGACCGCCGGGATAAAATACCGCATCATAATCCATTGCTTTCACGGTATTCAACGCGACCGTTTGGTTCAGTTTTTCCTGTAGTGCAACATCGCTGTTGAATCTTTCTACGGATGGCGTGACAGCCTCTGCCTGTTGACTTTTCGGTGCGATCGGTGCTCTTCCTCCGGCGGGTGAAGCAATTGTTACGGAAATCCCGAGGTCGGTCAGCAGGTAATAGGGTGTTGTGAATTCCTCGAGCCACAAGCCTGTCGGTTCATGATTCGTCGGTACCTGGTCTGTCGAGGTCACGACAAAAAGCACTTTTTTTGTTTTCAGCTTTCCGGGTTCGGGATTGCTTAAATTTGTCTGGCTGTTTCCCTGCCATGCAAGGACAGCAGTCAGCCAGGTGAGCAGAAATAAGGTTTTACTTTTCATACTTTTTTGGATGCAAAGTTGCTGCCAATTCCATTTTCAGCACAGGATACAGATCACGTTTTTGATGTGACCTGGATCACAGGGCTATTTTGCACTACATTTGCGCTTAAATTCCTTACCATGAGCCAGCTGCTGAGAAAACATTTAGAAGAGATCATTCCGCTCACGAACGCAGAATTTGCATACATCCTGTCTTTTTTTACCGAAAGGAAATTTCGCAAACACCAGTTCGTCGTACAGACCGGCAATTCCGTGAACCATGATTTCTTTGTGCTTGAAGGTCTGCTCAAAGCCGCATACCTGACGGAATCCGGGAAGGAATACATCCTGCAATTTGCAATGGAAAACTGGTGGATCAGCGATTACGACGCGCTGAAAAACCACACGCCTGCTGCGAGCGATATTGTTTGCATCGAAGATACGCATGTACTTTGCCTGACTGCCGAAAACAAGCAAAAGCTGTGTGCGGAGTTCCAACCCATGGAACACTTTTTCCGCATCAAGACCGGTACCGGATTTATTGCGCTTCAAAAGCGCCTGCTGTCCTTTATGATGCAGGACACGCAGGCGCGGTATCAGCAGCTGTTTGAAACCTATCCTTCGTTGTTCAAACGGGTTCCTAAATCGATGATCGCTGCTTACCTCGGCGTGTCGCGGGAAACTTTGAGCCGTTTGTCCGCCGGGTAAATATCTGACCCTGCATCAATGTGCATGTCCGCCGCCGCCTTCACTTTTCAGCAGGTGGCTCTGGATGTAATAAGCGCCTTTCAACACGATCTGCGCTTGTTCCGCAACTGGTTGCAGCATCGTGACCTGCACATAACCGAGCTGTGCTGTGCCGGTTTTGACCTCAATCCGCTGGAAATGGAAACTTTCTCCTGCTGCTTCTTTGTGGTCGTGATCTGCTGCGTGATCCTGATCTTCGTGATCACCGGCTTCTTCGGTTTCGAGCACGAAGATGAATTCCCGGCCGTCTGCTCTCACAACGGCTTCCGCAGGGAGTGCCTGTACGGCATTGTTGCCGATGTCGATCAGCGCATTTACATACATGCCCGGAATCAGGATCTGTTTGTCATTCAGGATATCGGCATGTACGGCGACAGATTTCGTTTCGTTCTCAAAGGCCTTGCCGATGCTGAAGATCTTGCCGGTAATTTCTGTGTTGTCCTGGTTCGTGAGGATGAAATGTACGGATTGGCCCGGTTTCACTTTTTGCAGGTCCTTTTCGTAAACAAGCAGGTCGACGTGCATCTTTGAATTGTCGACCATGCTGAACAGCGGTTCGCCCGGTGTTGCATTCGTGCCTATCCGTACGTTGACTTCCGTGATGTAGCCGCTGATCGGTGCGGTAACGGGAATGGTGGATGTCGCTTTGGAACGGCCGTTCATTTTCAGCGTGCGCATTTGCGTTTGCAGGGAAGCATGCCGCGCTTTTTCGATCTCATATTCTGCTTTTGCGCGTTGCAATGTCTTTTTGGAATTCACATTTTCTTCCTGTAAGGTCTTTTGCCTTTCATATTCGGCGCCGAGGAGCTCGAGGTTGCTTTCCGATGACAGAAATGATTCCTGCAATTTGGTGAATTCGAGGCTTTCGATCATTGCGAGCGTTTGTCCCTTGCGCACGAACTGGCCTTCGGTGACAAAAATATCCTGTACCAATCCGCTGATGAAAACAGAAACGTCGGCCTGGTTTTGCGGTGGCAGTTTCGTGTATCCGTTCGCATTGATGACCTCGCTGAGGTTTTTTGATTCTGTGGAACCGAGTACGATTCCGGCGGCTTTGTATTGTGCTTCGTTGAGCACGACTTCTTTCGGCCCGGATTCACTTTCCGAATGGTGCTCCGCTGTTTCGTCCGCATGTTGTTTGCCGCTCTGCGCAGGTTCCCGCATGCCGAACCAAATCAGAAAAGTCAGCAGAAGCGCTGCGATGATGCCGATGGAGATATATGTTTTTTTCATGATTGCTATTGATTGAGTAAATATTGCAGCTGGATCACTGCCTGGTTGTAGCTGGTCACCGCCTGCAGGTAATTGCTGCGGATGTCGAGTGCCGTCTGGTTGGCCTGAATGAATTCCATGTAGGAGATCTCGCCGTATTTATAGCTTTTTTCGGCATTTTGGGAGATTGTCTCCGCGGCGGGCAGGGCAGATTGCTCGTAATACGCAACCAATGCGCGGAAAGTCTTCAATTGTTCCGTTTGCTGCTGAAACTGGCTTTGCAACTGTTGTTGCAGGTATTCGGAATTCTTTTCGCGGATCAGGACGTCCGTGGCTGCGGCTTTGCTGCGCGCGATGCTCCCACCCGGAAATACCGGTATGGACAGGCCGACTGTTACGCCCTGGAAACGCGGTACGCCGTTGTAATAAACCGTTTCTCCGTTTTGGTCCTGGTTACCGGTCAGCGACTGGATGAAATAGCCGACTTTGACATCCGGCAACAATTGTGCTTTCTGCAATTCCTGTTGCGCCATCGCGGTTTGGCCTTCCTGCATCGAAATCGCCAGTTGCGGATTCTGCCGCAGCGCTGAGCTATCGGTGACAGCAATCACGGGCAGCACTTTGAAATCAGCATGCGTGACGGTAAAATCGGTAGTCAGGCCCATCAGGATCTTCAGCTTCGCCTTTTCCTGGAAGATCTGTACTTTGTTTTGCTCAATCCGTTGCAGGAGTTCCTGGTATTTCACCGTAAACGTTGTTGTTTCCAGTGAATTCGTTTCCCCGGTTTTGAGACGCATAGAAGCTGCCTGGACGATCTTTTGAAGCAAACTGTCCTGGCGGTGCAGCAATTCCTGTGTTTCCATCAGGAAAAGCAGATCGTTCCAGGACCGGCGGATGTGCAGCACGAGCTGTTGCTTCGTCAGCTGTAGGTTTAGCTCACTGCTTTTGATGTCTGCTTCAATGAGCTGTTTCCGCGGACCCATCTCGAAAGGGCTGAATCCTTGTGAAATGCTGTAATTCTGGTCGAAGGCACGCGCATTGAATTGCCCGAACATGCCGGATACTTCTGCCTTAGGCAATTCGAAAGCCGTTGCTTTCAGCTGGTAGCTCCGGTCCACCTCCAGTTGTCCGGACTGTATGAGCCGGTTGTTGCGCAGGCCCAGATCGATTGCTCCGGACAGTTCCAGCGCAGGAATTTCCTGTGTGTAGCCGTTACCGACGGTCAGGATCAAAGCAATGGCCAATGTTCCGGCGCGACTGGTGGATTTACGCAGTTTTCTTCCTTTTTCGAACAGGAGATATAAGATAGGGAGTACGATCAAAGTCAGCAGAGTGGCGGTAATCAATCCGCCGATGACAACGGTCGCCAATGGCTTCTGTACTTCCGCACCGGCACTTGTACTGATTGCCATCGGTAAAAATCCGAGGGAGGCCACAGCAGCTGTCAGTATCACAGGGCGTAGCCGGTTTTTGGTCCCTGCCATGACGCGTTCCAGCGGATCGACGATGCCTTCTGCCTTCAGTTGATTGAAACAACCGATCAGCACGATGCCATTCAGCACTGCGACGCCAAACAAGGCGATGAAACCGACACCCGCGGAAATACTGAAGGGCATGTCGCGCAACCACAGGGCGAACACGCCGCCGATCGCTGCAAAAGGGATCGCTGTAAAGATCAGCAGGGATTGTCCAACGGAATGGAACGTGAAATAGAGCAATACAAAGATCAGCACGAGGGCAACCGGAACGGCGATCGATAAACGCGCCGTTGCTTCCGTCAGGTTTTCGAACTGCCCGCCGTAGGTCACATAATATCCCGCGGGTAGCTTCAGTTGTTCGTCGAGCCGTGCCCGGATCTCGTTGACAACGCTTTTTACATCACGGCCTCGGACATTGAAGCCAACAACGATGCGTCTTTTGCCGTCTTCCCGGCTGATCTGCATTGGCCCCGGCTCATAATTGATATCAGCGACCTGTTCGAGCGGGATCTGGCTCCCGGAAGGCAATGTAATGTACAAGGTCCGCAGGTTCGAAATGTCCTGCCTGTTGGAAGCGGCGAGCCGCACAACGATGTCGAAGCGCTTTTCTCCTTCGTAGAGCACGCCTGTTTTTTCGCCGGCAAAACCAACGCGGATAACTTTGTTCAGATCGCCGACATTGAGGCCATACAACGCGAGCTTGTCTTTGTTGTAGCGCACGGTGATCTGCGGCAACCCGGCAATGCGTTCCGCTTTTGCATCGCTGATTCCTGAAATACCGTTGATTAGCTTCAGGACTTCGTCGCCCTTGCTCACGAGCATGTCGAGATCTTCGCCATAGATCTTGATCGCGACATCGCTTCTGACGCCTGTCATCAGCTCATTGAAGCGCATCTGGATAGGCTGCGAAAATTCAGTTGTGACGCCCGGGATTTCTGTCAATGCTTCTTCCATTTTTTTCATGAGCTCTTCTTTGGTGTGTGCGGAAGTCCATTCGCTTTTGTCCTTTAGCAGGATGATCATATCGCCGGCTTCCATCGGCATTGGGTCGGTCGGGATCTCTGCGGACCCGATTTTTGTGACGATCATGCGGATTTCAGGGAAGCGTTTTTTCAGGATCTTTTCTGCGTTCGTTGTCGACTGGATTTCCTGTGACAGCGAACTTCCGGACGCGATGATGAGGTGCGTTGCGATATCGCCTTCGTCAAGCGTCGGGATAAATTCACCGCCAAGGCTGTTGAAGATCACCGCGGCCATGATCAACAGGGCGATCGCTGCAGCGACGATCACGGCCCTGGCCTGTAGCGCTTTTTCGAGTAAAGGCGTGTAGATCCCTTGCAGGAATTCCATAAGCCTGTCGCTCAGATTTCTTTCGTGGCCGCCGGATTGTTTTTTCAGCGCGAGTGCAGACATCATGGGTACATAGGTCAGTGAAAGCAGGAAAGCACCAAGAATCGCAAAGGAAACAGTTTGTGCCATCGGACCGAACATTTTACCTTCGATGCCGACGAGCGCCAGGATCGGCAGGTAGACAATCAGGATAATGATCTCCCCGAAAGCTGCACTGCTCCGGATCTTTGAGGCTGCACCATAGACGGTTTGATCCATCTGCTGTCTGGTCAGTAAGCCTTTTGGCCCGATCTGCAAACGGTGTATGATCGCTTCGACAATGATTACTGCACCGTCAACAATAAGTCCGAAGTCGATTGCACCCAGGCTCATGAGGTTTCCGCTGACGCCGAAGAGATGCATCATGCTGACGGCAAACAGCAGCGATAAAGGGATGACCGAAGCGACGATCAATCCGGCGCGCCAGTTACCGAGGAACAAAACGAGGATGAAGATCACGATTAATGCGCCTTCGATGAGGTTGGTTTTCACGGTGTGGATCGCTTTTTCGACGAGTTTGGAACGGTCCATAAAGGCTTCGATTGCTACGCCTTCGGGCAGTGACTTTTCGATCTGCGCCATTTTTTCCTTGACCCGTTTCACGACATCTGCGCTGTTCTCTCCTTTTAACATCAGGGCCATACCGCTCACTTCCTCGCCTTTGCCGTCTTTCGTGATCGCACCGAAACGGATGCTGCTGCCGTGTTGTACGGTCGCCACATCGCGGATCAGGATTGGAATGCCGTTCTGGTTCTTCACGACGATCTTACTGATGTCTGCAATGCCGTTGACCATGCCGATCCCGCGGATGAAATAGGCGTAAGGTTTTTTGTCGATGTAGGCGCCGCCAGTATTCTCGTTGTTCTTCTCGAGCGCGTCGAAGATCTCCGACATTGTGATGTTCATGCTTTTCAGCTTGTCGGGTTCGATCGCGATCTCGTATTGTTTCAGGCTTCCGCCGAGTGTGTTGACCTCTGCCACGCCGGGCGTTCCAAGCAATTGCGGCCGGATGATCCAATCCTGGATCGTGCGCAGGTCTGTGGCATTGTATTTTTTCTCGTAGCCTTTACGCGGAAAGACGACGTATTGGTAAATTTCACCAAGTCCGGTCGTGATGGGCGCCATTTCGGGATTTCCGAGTCCTGCGGGAATCGCATTGACAGCATCTTTGAGTCGTTCGGAGATCTGGGCCCGCGCCCAGTAAATGTCTGCATTTTCCTCGAAGACGACGGTAACAACGCTCAATCCGAAACGACTGATCGAGCGCAGCTCAATGACTTTCGGGATGGATTTTACGGCCAGCTCGACCGGATAGGTTATGAATTGCTCGACTTCCTGGGTCGCCAGCGTAGGTGAGGTCGTGATGATCTGCACCTGGTTGTTGGTGATGTCCGGAAGCGCATCGATCGGCAGGCGGTAAAGCGAATAGCTTCCAACGAGGATCAGCGCGAGCGTGCACAAGCCAATGATGAACTTGTTCTTAATGCTGAAAAGAATGATTTTATCTAACATAGGGGTGTGTTAATCGTTGTACAATTCCGGGATACGGAAACGCAACCATTTTCAAAATGTAAGCATACACTTTGTGGAATGGTGGTCCGGAACGATTAAGCGAGCTGAGGTGGTTGCCAGATGCTGGCTTCGAATTTCGAAATGAAGCAGAAAGTATAGCAGTCTGCTTTTTGGGCGATGGCCGGAACAATTTTGTCCAGTTTCCAGGATGGAACGGTGTTGACCTGGAAAGCGTGGTATCCGCAGCAGGCGCAGAGACAAAAAGGGGAGCATACTTCGTGGGCGTGCGATCCGTGATCATCGGCACTGTACAATTCAGTCACGGCAACCGCTTTTGCAGTTGCTTCCGATTCTTCCCCGCAGCAAGGTGCTACCGACAGGCAGAAGATCAGGATGCTGAATATGAACCAAAAGTACTTCACCGTACGAATGTAAAACTTTTAAATTAGAAATTCACCATGAAGTATTCCGAAAGGGTTCGGGATCGCACCACTTTCTGATTTTAAGTTGAAAACTGAAAGCCGAAAAATATCTTGTGGGCCTGTTCTATCTTCGGTAGACCAGCCTATCCTCGGCAAGAGATTCTCAGTGGGTGGCGAGAAGGTTTGTTGGACGGTATGCGTCGGCATCCACCTAAAAAAGCCGCATGCGGTGATTGCGCATGCGGCTTGTTCATTGCTTGTTTCAGGTTTTTTATTTTCTGATTACGATCCGGTGTGTTTCGCCGCTATTTTCGTTGCGCAGGTAGTAAATGCCTGTTGCGAGCTCGGCTACGTCGAAGCTGATCTTAGCGCCAGCGGTACCTTCCAGTATGGCTTTCCGGATGCAGGTGCCATTTATGTCGCAGAGCCTGAATCCGGTTGCTGCTCCGTTTGTTGTCATTTCCACGGAGAAGATCGTGTTGGCGGGATTCGGGTAGATGCGTATGTTGTCCGTTTCGGTGGATACGGGTATAGAGGCGACCATTTTCTTAAGGCAGGGGATGTGTAGCTTAGTTTCACGACTACCGGCAAATGATCCGAAGCATCGTGGAGGGCGCTGGCAATGGTTGAACTGTACGTTGTATACGGCGGTGTGTTGAGTGCCTGATTAAAATGCGCGCCGTCGTTCCCGAAGGCTTTGTATGAATTGCTGACGATGTCGAACCCGCCAGGTTGTGTAATTTCATCGGAGAACAGGATGAGATCGAAACGATCGTCCATGCCACCGGTAGCGCCGCCGCCAAAGGCAGTTGTGCGCGGAGATTGTGTATGATTGACCGCGTAGGATGGATTATTCCACGTACCGGACATGCTGATGATGTCGTTGAACCTGCCGTTGGCATTTGCACCGTTGCTTATCAGCTTCTGATAGGCAGATTCCGAAGACCTGTAGATGTTAAAGTCGCCGCAGACGAGGAAATACTTGCCGGTGCCAAATGTGTTCGTGACTTTGCGGAGGCTGTCGACTTCATCGGCGCGCTGTGCTTCATCGGCATTGGTGTCGCTTGCTTTGAGGTGTGCGGAGAAAATGATCAGCGTATCTCCTGTAGGCAGGTGTCGCAATCTGAACTGGCTGATGTCGCGCAGATAGGTGTGTACGGGCGTGTTGCTGATGAACTGGAATTCGGCGCTTTTGTAATAGATGCCGTTGTCGGAATCCGGGCCATTGATGAAGGTCCCCTGACTGTAGGTTGAGGTGCTGAAATTAAGCACATTGCTGAGGAAACTGCTCACGCCGGAAGGGCTGGACAATTCCTGTACGACGAGGATATCGGGCTGTACTTCCTGTACGATTGTACGGTAAGCACTTTCTCTCGAAGCGCCGTCGCTGCCCGGGTAATTCAGCAGGTTGTAGGTCATCAGCACGAATTCTTCATCTTCTTCCGAAGGATCGGGCAAGGTGTTGAAGGGCATTGATGACCAACCCGATAATCCTGTGCTGCAAATTGTGCGAACGTGCAGGTAGTAAGCTGTTCCGGGAGTGAGGCCTGTTGCGGTAACACCATTCGCGGTTGTATTTGTACCACTTGCCGGAGGCGTGACTGATGCAGTAATGCCGTATTCATAAGCCAACGCACCGGTAACCGTGTTCCAGCTGAGATCAGCACCTGTGGTTGTGATCCCGGAAGCAGCCAGTCCGTTCGGTGCAGCGCAGGTGCTTGTTCCCGAACCTGTAATACTGATGTTATCGATGGCGATCTTGTCGCGCGAACCGCTCGTGCTGACAGATTCCCAGTAGATCCAGCGTACCTGGACAATGGGCTGATTATCGGCGCCAGCCGGGAGTAACTCGGTAAATACCTGGGATGTATGTCCGTTTGCATTGCCTGCACTTGTGTAGGTTGAAGTTGTGCCCACCTGCGTGAAGTTACCGGAAGTCCCGACGCGGTATTGCAATGCGACGCTGTTGTCGCGTGATGCCTGGTTGTAGATTGTTTTGCAGATCCACGCAACAGAGACATTGGACAATCCCGTTGTGTTGATGGCCACGACAACTGCACCTGCGGGGTTTGTGCCGGAAGACAGGAGTCCGATGCCATCGGCACCCAGGTGGTACCATCCCCCTGCATTGCTGGTTGGCGTGCCTCCCTGGTTGGGTAGATCGCCAGTGGCTGGCGCAGTTGTCCGCGTGGTTTGGATGGCTGAATAGCGGTGAACAGCTACGCCGGTAGGCAGCACTGCAGTACTTTGGCTGTTGAGCGCAAAAGGCAGCGTCACGGCTGTTGGGTTGGTTTGGGCTGTGACCCCGAAGATGTTCGAGGTACTTGCTGTCAGCAGTAGCAATGCCAATAATGCATTTGGTTTTCTCATGATTTTTAAGTGTTAAGTGGAATGTCTTAAAAATATGTGTTAACCAGCTGTTTTGTATGTTGTTAGTGTTATGATTTTGAGGTTTTTATGTGAAGTGTTTGGGAAAAAGAAACAAGTCCGATCCAGGCTGGTCGGTTGTCGGCGTGGCTACTTTTCAGTTCGAGGTATTTGATTTCCGCTTTCATTTAGACAAAATAACCCGAACTCAGGTTAAAATAGGAAAAGTAATAAACAGAGAAGTAGTAAAAGTTCCTAAAAACAAAGAAGGTTGCCAATCTGACAACCTTCCTTTAATTTTACAGACTTGTGCAGAATGATTTCATTCAATCAACACGCAGCCTGTTTAAGCTGATTATTGTGCCGGTAGAATTGTTTCCACGGCGTCGCACATCGGTGTGATCTGCTCGATGGTCAGTGGCGTAACGCGCTTGTCGTAGAAGCGGTAGAACTTTCCGTCGACTTCGAAATAGGATTCGAAGTGCGCCATTTCTTTACCCATCATTGTTTCCTGGTATATTACCGAATGTCTTGTCGCGGCAATCAGCTTTTTGTTTGAATCTGCGGCAATGTCTTCTTTCGCTTTTTCGAGCGTCATGTCGTAGGCTGACTCTACGGAGATCACAAAGTTGTCGCCGGAAATGTAATAGCTGTACGTTTCTTCGATGGCTTTTACGCCTTGTGGCACGAGCATCGTGGCGTTGATCTCAATAGGGGCGAGGCTGATGCGCTCCTTTCCGGCAGGAACAGCCGTTGTTCCGGCCTGGGCTGAAACCAAATTCGTGCAACCGATTGTTGCAAAGATGAGTAGTTTGATTGTTTTGTTCATAAGGTTGTTTTTTTGGAAGTAAAGATAATCCTCCTGGTTGAATGGCCTCATTCAGCTTGAAAAAAATGACGCGTTTAACATGCAGCGCGTATACCAGCCATTGCTTTTAAATACATTATTATCAATCTGTTTAAATTTTATGTGAGTGTCTTGTTTCCGGGCGTTATTTCAAGTGATTCAACCAGTTTTAAAATGTGTTGAAGCGTATTTTTATGCGTAAACAGTTTGTTTTTAATTCATTGTACATAAAAAATGTAACTAACATTTAAAAAATTATTATACTTGCAGAACCGCTAGCTGAGTACCTAAATGACGTTTTTTACTACCAGAAAACAGATTTGCTAAATCATTTATCTTCAAGTTTGTTTCAATAGTATGAAAATTGGTGCCGCGCCCGGGCTAAACACATTTATTCATTTATTAAAACCTAATTATGAAAAAAGTTAACCTATTACTTTCTCTATGCAGTGTATTCGTATTTAACGGCCTACTTGGTCAGGAAAATGTGATCTCAGAAAATGGCAATGTCGGATTGGGGACAACCACTCCAACCGCCAGACTGACTGTTGCGGGTTCGGCCCGTATTGATTCCTCACTTGTGGTCAATGATTCTGTGACCATTGCGGCCAACGCCCGTGTTGAAGATGATTTGAGGATTGGCGGAAACCTTTATCTTCCAAACGTACGGGAAGTCAATCAATTGAGTAATGAAACCATTTTGGTGAAAGGACCCAATGGTATCACGCAGGCGCTTTCCTTTTCCAAAATGACTGATTTTGTGTATTCCCGCAGCTGTGACCTGGTGGGTGTGAACCCTACCTGGAATAATGGTCCTGACAAACTATATACGGCTTGTACGGGGGTGCGGGTTGGCATTGGTACGGACAACCCTGCTTTTAACCTGGATGTTATGGGCGATGCCAAAACTTTAGGCCACTTATGGGCCCATCAATCTCTTTCTGTGGGTGCAGGCCTGAACATGTTCACTAAATTCTATGTTGTCAATGGGAACCGCACTGCTGCTATTCATGCCAATACTGTAGGGAACACGAAACCTTATCAGCGTTTGATGTTTTTTGAATACGACAATCCGGACACGAAAATCATCGAGGTCATCAATACAGCGACCAACAGAACTCCTTTTAAGTTGTATGCTGACGGACAGATGGAAATTGACAATGGTGTCACAAAGATCTTTCATTTGGGTACAGACGGTATGTTGTCGATCCGCAATAACTCGATTGAAACGTTCCGGGTTGAAGCACACGGCCTCGTGAGAGCCAGAAAAATAAGGGTAGATAGTGAGACGTGGCCTGATTATGTTTTTGAAAAGGATTACCGCCTGTTGCCTTTGTCGGAACTGGAAACGTTTTTAATTCAAAATAAACACCTGCCATCTGTTCCTTCTGAACAGGAGATCAAAGCGGAAGGCATTGACCTCGGAGAAATGCAGGTGAAAATGATGGAAAAGATCGAAGAACTCACTTTGTACCTGATCCAGCAAAATAAAACACTGGCGCAGCAGCAGGAAGAAATACAAAAATTGAAGGCGGAACTTCAACTCTTAAAAGACTAAATCCGAAGTTCTTTTGTGTAGGCAGATGGCGTTCAACCCGAACGGGTTATACTGCTTTCCAGCCTTATACTTATTACGTAATTCATCCTGTTGGCAACAATGGGGTATAAATTTTAAGTAATGAAAAAATCAATATTATTATTTTTTTTCCTTCAGGTTTTCCTTTCAGTACTTTCGCAGGGAAATCTTGTACCCAATGGGAATTTTGAAGGCGGAAATTATCAGGGTGGTTCCGCACCGATAAATTATTATTCTGATGAGAGCCAGGGATTTTTTAACAATACCAGTACACCTCTGCGGTTTGATAACGATATGCAAGATACCTGGTATTGTGCCAAGGCTGACAAGCTTTTTGGTGGAAGGCGAAGGGATTCACCAGATTGGATTGACCCGAATCAATGGTACAATTCTGAAAACGAAGGGAATTGTACACAAACTAAATATGTCAGATGTGCATTAGCAAATGAATCCATTATGGTCCAATTGGCAGGTGGCCACAAACTGGTGAAAGGTCAAACCTATACATTTAAAGTTAAAGCAAGGGGTGGAAAAGGTACAGCATATCCATCCCACCAATTCCGATTAACCTTTACGGCAGATGAGGAGGGTTTGGATTGTATTAACAAGAAAAAATGGTATGTAACTGAATTTTACGTTGAGAATTCCTGTGACTGGCATTATTTTGAGCACACGTTTACCGTTCCGGATAGTGATGATAAAAATTATGAGGATATGGGCTGGCTGGTACTGAATGTCAATTATTACCGGGATGGATCCAATACTCCCAATGATTTTGGGGCAGTTTTCAATTTTGACGATGTTGTCTTGACCATTGAACCTAAATGCATTGATACGCGATATATTCAAGACAGGGTGTACGCCAATGAAGGGAAAATCGAACAGGCGAATGTAGAGATCAGGGCAGGCGCACATGTAAGTCCTTATTCGTGGCAGTCGCAGTTTCCTGTCGTCGTTAAAAGCTCGGCCATGGTTATTTACCGTGCTCCGACGGTTTACCTGGAGCCTGGCTTCTTTATTGAAGAACCGGGAAGCTATTTTGAAACCCAGGTGGGAACCTGTGTTGACAACCCTTGCCCCGGCATTCCGGCGTTTACGCCACCACCTGTCGCACAATGCGCACAATCATTCACTTTGGGAAATGATTTCCCGCTGACGCCGGGCATATTTTATGTCTGGGAACCGCAGAATTATTTTTCAGCGCCGTGGAGCCGGGTGACCGAAGTAAGGCGGCCGGACAGTGATGATGGCTGTGTGGATGCGAAACTGACGATCTGGACCATTTGCGGTGCGCAGCAGGTGTACAATTTTAAACTCCAGTTCATTGAAGCAGCGCCAACGATCGATATTGCGAACGTAGTGACTAACCCGGCAGGTATATCCGGACTGATCAACCTGCAAAATGCGACGAATTATTCGATCCAGGGAATCAATACGGTAACCGGCGAGGTTGTTTTTGAAGATGCATATACCTGGAATTGTCAGAATGGCTCGCAGCACATTCCTTTTGCTGTGAACCATTGTACGGGCAATCTCTGTCAGAACCTGGAGATCAAAATAAGGGCTTCCAATCCATGTTTTGGCAGCGTATCGGAATCTATCCAGTGGCAGGCGCCGAATGTGCCGGATTATGATCTTCAGGTCAGCAATCTGGTTTCCAACAACTACGATTTCCAGTTCGATTGGGCGATTCCGAATACCTATGACTATGTAAAGATCCAGGTATGGAATGAGGCGAAAACCCAAAAACTCTGTGAATGGAACTATAACCGTTGTTCGAATCCGATCAGTACCAGCAGTCCTTTTCATTTCGATATCCGAAATTGTTTAGGGTCCGGCTGCCTGGCGCAATGCCTGAATTACAAAGTCGTATTGGAAACGAAGCAATATTGCAATACCCTGGTTTCGCACAAAGAAATTGCCTGGAATAAGTCCAATACAGCATTTTCAATGCCGGTTGATTATCCGAATATCATTACGGCCGATGACGACGGGATCAACGACGACCTGTGCTTTTCGCCTGTAGGTGCAGACTGGTATGAAATTGTGGTCAGAAACAGGTGGGGGAATGTGATGCACGAAGAAGAAGGTTGCATAAATCATCTTCCGATCTGTATGTGGCATCCACCTACGAACAGTACAGATGGCGAGTATTTCTATACCGTTGTATTTGGCAATCAATGTAATTATTCTGATGAAATGACGGCCTCTGTTCTGGTGCTTGCAGACCCTCCGGGACTGGTGCAACATACTGATTCGCCAACAGCCCAGGATCCCGGGTCGGCGACATCTTTGGAACAATTGTCACCAGGCGCTGAACAGGCGCCTGTCCGCGGAGGTGAACATAAGGACTGGATTGTCAATGCCTATCCGAACCCTGTAGAAGATGTGGTGTTTATTCAGTCATCAGAAGAAATCACGCATATTGTGCTTCGGGACCTTTCCGGAAAAGAAATCCTGTCGAAAGAAATACATGGCATGTTCACGTCTGTTCCGCTTTCAAATTATGCGGCGGGATACTATATTTTAGTTGTTTCCGGTCCTTCAGGTGTTCAATCAATTCAACTGGTCAAACAGTAAATTCGTAATCACTTGATTAAGGGAATTAATCATTGCATAATCAGCAATCCGTCCTGGTATCTCCGGGATGGATTGTTCTTTGTGTAAGGTGACCATCTTTCTGTTGTTTATTTCAGGGTGTATTGTGGTCATTTTTAAATGGAAAGCGTCCTTTTTTAATATTTTTCACAAAAAAGTTGCAATAATCTAAAAAAGCGTTGTATCTTTGCACCACGGTAAAGGAATCGTCTTTTATTGTTTAGAGTGCGGGGTGGAGCAGTTGGTAGCTCGTCGGGCTCATAACCCGAAGGTCGCTCGTTCGAGTCGAGTCCCCGCTACAAATAAAAAGGATTGCAAGTTTTGCGATCCTTTTTTTGTGCCTTGTTTTTTGTGGAGACATTGTTATTGGTCGCTCGTTCGAGTCTTCCGATAGCTATCGGAACCGCTACAAAAGTTAAAAAGAAGGTTGCCAGGTTTGGTAACCTTCTTTTGTTTATCATTTTGCGCTCGATCTAGTCGTTGATTGCTGTTGGGATCTATAAATGCTATCTTTGCCATTCACCAACCGTAAATGTATATTTCATCACGTATTGTTGTTCTACTCTCCGTTCTGCTGTTCCTGTTCGCGGCATTCTTAACGTTTATTGCGTTCGGTTTATCTGATTCTCAAACACAGCCAATCGTGAACGGGATCGTAGCGGGGTCGGCACTTATCTCCTGCGCAATTTTGCTGGCGAGTATCGTCAGGCCTAAGCGCTAGTAGTGCATGTTTTCTTGCAAGTGTTTTATCCGATATAGCTCCCTGACTTGTTTTATGCATTGACACATTTGCATTGAAGCGTTGCATCTAAGTTGGCTGATTTAAAAAAAATTGTATTTTTAATGACTCACTTTTGTGAAATCATTCTTTTCGGCTGTACCATGATCTATTCCTTTTCAAAAACCATTGTCTGCGTTTTGTTTTTTCTGTGTTCCCTGCATGCAAATGCAGACTTCGTAGACGTTGCGACGGTCCGCGTGAATGGGAAAATGATCCGGAAAGTCACGCACAATTCGCTCCGGCCATATCTGATCAGTTTCGGTCAATTCAGGGTGGGCGATACATTGCACGTCGCTGTGTGGACAGATCACGGGGCGCAACACCATGCATTTGTAACCATTCGGAACCTCGCAACGGGCGAACTGGACACGCTGCCCCGTAACAACCGGTTCCTGCTGACCCCAGCCATCCTGGAGACGGCGCACCTGATCTCCGTCACTTTTATTTACGAATCAGGTCTGGTCCGGGAGAGTAAGTGGGACATTTGCAAAATTATTCCCGACCAAAGGATAGAGCAGGTATATGCAAGTGCGGATGCACTGCCGAAACTGCTACTCGCCCTGAAAACCAAAAAGGCTGGAATTACTTCCCCGATCCTGAAGGATTCCGTTTTAGTTGGCTGGAAACTTCTGCCAACCCCTGGCGGCGTGATGGCGCGGAGCATGACGGGGGCCGTGTCCTATGCGGCGGGTCAGCTTTACAAGGTTTTACAATTAACACCTGCAGAGAAAAGGTACCTCGAAAGGTTCAATGCGGTGGATTATGTGCAGATGTATGATTTTGAAACGAATTTTCATGGGAACGTCCTGGTTGACGCGTTGACCCTCGATACGTTCCGGGTTTCCTTCGGGGATTTTACTTATCAGCTGTTGTTTGACTTCGCATTCGATGGAGCCCAATACCAGCTCGCAAAGATATCGTACGAAAAAAGATGATGCGTGCAGATTGCGTATTTCAAGAGCGGCGTGTTTGTATTCAAGCAAGATTGCAATAGCCGGGACGCTTTATTTTACGGCATTCTTTCGCCTGTTCATATCACCGGATCCCACTAAAAAACCGTGCTGCCGGCAATTTCTCCCAAAGATCTGCGTTATCCTCCACGTCGACACCTGAAACAATAATTTTTACACATTCAAAACCCAGCACATGAAAAAACATGCAATCATCCTTGCGGTTTTCCTCCTCGGAACCGCAGGCACAGCCATAGCCCAGACCGGGAAATTTGAAATCGGCGCACAAGCGGGACCAAGCATTGTCTCCCTGCGGGGCAACGATGTCCTCGAGAAAACAAACACTGCGGGCATCGGCTTTACTGCCGGGCTGTTCGTACAATACAACCTGAATGAGACCTTCTCGCTGCGCGTTGATCCAGGCTTTGAGCGCAAAGGTTCCACGACGCGGGCTACCGTATTTGACGAAGTCGGGAACGAGGTGGCTGAAATTTCGCTGCGCCAGAACCTGGACTATATCTCCGTGCCCTTGTTGCTCCGTGCCGGATTTGGAAAAAAGTACAAAGTCTTTGCCAACGTGGGTCCTTATGTTTCCTTCCTGGCCGGTACTTCCCAGGTGGAAGGCCGCAACAATCTGCCCGCAGGCTTTTACCAACCAGATCCCGTTTTCCTCAAGGATGTTGATTTCGGCTTAACGGGTGGCGTCGGGTTCCTTGCACCATTGTCTGAAAAACTCAGTCTTTCGGTAGAGCTCCGCGACAACCTGGGACTGAAAAACATCAGTAGTACGCCGGTTGTCAATGCCGGGAAGATTCAAACCAACGCATTGAATTTGCTGGTTGGGATTGGGTATAGGCTTTAAGTATTGTAAAAACCGTGGGGGAGGTTTCCCTCACGGTTTAATTTTGTTGATGGGCAACTAAGTCTAGTACTTGTAAAGCTTGTTCTTTATTGATGTAACGAACGATGCTATTAATCACCCTTTCTTTTCGTACGTGTGAGGTTATAGGTTACACTCACAAACCAACCGTAATGCACCGCATCTACTTTGGGGATGTCTGTAATGCCACTTTCCAGAGGAATATCGGCAACATTGCCATCGCTGGAGATCCTGGAGGATAATTTATAGGATTTGCCCATTATTCCCCCGGCAGAAAAGCTGATTGAATTTCTGGTGCCCCATGAAGAACTAAGGCCCAATACAAATCCAGTATTGGCATCAAAGGTGGATACCGAAACGCCGGCTACAGGGCCGAATGCGAAAATGCGTGAGAAGCGCCAATTGGCATGCATCAACGCCATGACGCTAATATCTGCATCGCGGCCATTTTCTTTGCTGATGTAGGGTGTTCCATTGTTTCCAATGAAGTATGTGGGCTTGACAAGGGAGTTTATTCCGATCCCTGTCGAAAAGTCCAGTTTGAATATGCCGGTACGGTAGATATCCGTTACATAACTGCAAATCGTATCGGCCAGGTTAAATTGATTCAGGACGACGATGTGTACAGTCGTGACTTCTTTATCGGGAAAGTGGATGTCTGATTCAGCAAAATTAACAGGCGGCTTTTTAGCACAATCTACAATAAGTTTCAGATTCCGGATGTAGTTGCTATTTTTTAGCTGGTCGTATAAACCTTTTAAAGATGCAAGCACCAGCACATTGTCAGAGGATCCATTCTGGGATGTATTGTTGAATTCTTTTAGTGATTCATAGAGTGCTATGATGTAAGTAGTTTGATACTGAAAAGGTTGAAATAATAATGTGTCGTATTGCAAGCTGTTCGTATATCCAAGCTTTTTAAGTTCTCTTTTTGCGAGTGCCCAAATAGAATCAGAGGAGGATAATTTCCGGATCTTAGCTGGGAAGTCATTGACCATTTCAATGGTCTTTTGAAGATTGTCGCGCCAGGAATTGATCAAATCAGGGTCATCTGCGAATCCTTCAGTCCGCGTCTTGGCAAAGGATTCTATGTTGGGCAACAATTGATTTAACGCCACAGGCGGTTCAGATTCCCACTCAAAATCCTCAAACTGAAAAACAACTTTGTATTTCGCAGTATTGGCACTATCGAGTTTGATTTGAAAGTTGCTTAAGCGATCGACGTGCAGGTTGTCCAGCCCGGTAATTTGTTTTCCGTCGAATGTTCCATCCAGGACTTTGAGCGCATCCTGGCCATAGACCGTTTTTCCAATACAAGTCAGTCCGATAAGCAGACTTGCGATCAGCCATGTGTTCCTTAGGCTGTTTTTACGATGTATCTTATTTACGTTGGTTAAAATTGTTTTCATAATTCAGTTATTAGTAATGAATAATTACACAAAGTTGATCCGATCAGGAATGATTGACAAGGAGGTTTTCTCCCCAACAGGAGGGTGTTTTTCCCATCCTTAAAAACGGGATTATTCCGCGCTTAAAAATTTGGTTTGCAATGATTTAATCAGGAAGTTTGCTGAAACTAAATAATAAGCTATGGAAACAATGATTAACAGTCCCCGACCAATTCCTTACGCGGAACTGATCGCGGAATTTCCTTTTCTGGAAAACAACATGAACCTGGAAGACGGTTTGGACATGGAGCTTGCAGAAGTATACAAACCACCAACCTTGCCTGTGATTGTCGATTTCAGCCAGATCGTGAAACTGAGAAATGGAAATTTCCCACATCCTCCAAATGCAGCGCCTGTAGCCTGCATCAAAAATACCGCGTTTGAAAAATTGTACAAGGAAGCATTGAAATTGCGGAAACCCGGGGAACAGCACGTAACGGCTTTAAGGATTTCGTTTGGGTTAACCAACACGAGCCACGAGGTGAAGTTGCTATTCCAGGCGGTTTATGCGAAGCTGGACACGGGAAAAGACTATGATGTAATCGAAAATGGAGAAATCTATTACTATGATGAACCATCCTGCACCTTTGAATTGTATGCTTTGGCGGAGGATGTCAGGAGAAATTACAGGAGAAATGTCCTCGTTAAACATGTTGGAGATCAGTCGCCAACCGCTTTCATTGAAGGCATAGATACCGAATCGGTGACTTTTCCTTTCCAAACCATTTATACGCTGATGTATGATAACCGGCCGGATGATTATATATTAATCTACAATGCGCTGCCTGCCAATAAGGAGATGTCAGAGGTGGAATACAAACATGGACTGTTGCTAACCTCTTCCGATGAAGAGCGGGAAAAAAGGAAATTGCTCGATTTCAAAAACAAATATGCAAACCGCTCGCATTTGTGTCCTCCGGGATGCAACAAATTGCGTGACCTGGATGTAATTATACCGCGAACGCAATTGTAATTGTCCTATCTTAGCATGACCCATCAACCCATTCAAACCGGCATGCTTTCACTTTTTGCAGAGGTCTTTTGTTTATCGTGCGCACTTTGCTCCGGCATGCTTGCTTTTCGCTACATGGACCGCTTTTTCCGGGTACTCTTGCTGCAGGTCGCTGTCTGGAGCGTGTTTTATGCAATTGCGCACCTGATCACCCTCTACCAGCAAGTGCAGCACCGGCCGATCGATAACCAATGGCTCCTGAACATACACCTGATACTCGAAACCGGGTTGTTGCTTGTAGCAGCCCGGTTTGCGCTGCCGGGACCAAGGGGCAAAGTCCTCACGGGCGGGGCATTCGGGATCTTCCTCGTCGTACTGGGGCTTCAAAGCTTTCGGCAGGGCTTCGGGATTTACCTCCATTATGCGGATGTCAGCGCATGCCTGATCCTGACGACGGTGTTTTCCGGCGTGTTGTTCACAGTCGGACAACGTTCCTCGAAAGGCTACAGAAACGTGCCGGAAAAATGGGCTTGCCTGGGCATCCTGATCTATTTCGCATGCAGTGTTCCCTATGTTTCGATGATGCATTACCTCGAAGTCAAAAATCCGGCGGTCAATAGCTTTTTGTACCACCTGATCAGCGACCTGCTCGCGAATTTCCGCTACCTGCTCCTGGCTTTTGCCTTCCTGCTGATTTACCGGACCGCTACATCCCAAACGCACTCCTCCCGATGAACGATATTATTTTAAGCATTGTGGTCGTAACGCTACTGATCCTGTTGCTGATCGCAGGGATTGCGATCTCCTTTTTCATGACCGGCCGGCAGCGCATGCGGCAGGAACAGGTATTAACTGAAACCCGGATGGCATTTGAACGCGAGCTGCGACAGGTCGAATCAGAGGTCAGTGAACACATTATGGGACAATTTGCGCGGGAATTGCACGACAATATCGGCCAGTCCCTGACAGCAATGCACATCGAGATTGAAAACCGGAAGCTGGATTATCCCGAAAACAAGGAGGGCTATAAATCCATCCAGATCTACCTTGGCGAAGTGACGCAGCAACTGCGCATCCTCAGCAGGACCCTCAACAATGATTTCATCGGCCACAGCGGCTTGCTGGTCGCTATCCAGCTCGAGGTCGACCGGCTCAATACCTTGCGGCGTTTTGCGGTTTACCTCGATGCGGAGGGCTATATTTCTTCGCTCAACAAAGAACAGGAATTGATGGTATTCCGCATTTTGCAGGAAATCATCCAGAATGCCTTGAAATACTCCGAGGCGAAAGCGCTTACAATCACCGTCCGGTCCGACCCTTTTGAATTGCAGGTGCAGGACGATGGCAAGGGCTTCGATTATGAAGCAGTTTTCCGCATGCAACAGGCTTCGGGACTGCGAAATATCCTCAAACGCGCGCAGCTCGCGCAACTGGAATGCACGATACGCACAAAACCCGGTGCGGGGACGACGTTCGTACTGAAAAAATTACAACCTTCGTCCTACATCTAATGTGCTGCTAACATGGAAAAACGAAAGATTGTACTCGTGGACGATCATGTGATTGTCCGCAACGGATTGAAAGCGCTGATTGAGAAGCTCGGAGATTATTCCGTCATTGCCGAACTGGATTCGGGCATGGCATTGCTGGATGCGCTTCCCTTGATTCCGGTGCCCGACTTACTCATCATCGATCTCAATATGCCGGGCATGGGCGGAGATGCGCTTGTTGCGCAGTTGCGGCAATCCGGTAGCGAGATCCCGGTGTTGATCCTGACACTCGACAGCGACGAAGTAACGATTATCCGCTTGTTTCGCAATGGCGTGCGCGGTTTTCTGAAAAAGAACTGCAGTGCCGAAACCCTGCAAAGCGCACTGGCATCGATTTTGACGACCGGCTATTACCACAACGAGTTCCTGACGCTTTCCCTGCGACGAGATGCCTCGCCTGCGCAGCCTTCTGCGCAGGAAAAAGTCCTCGCGCAGCTCACAGACCGCGAGCGTGCATTCCTGAAGCTGGTTTGCCACGAGCAAGAATATACCTACGAGCAGATCGCCGATCAGCTGTCCGTTGCACCGCGCACAGTAGATGGCTACCGCGAAGCGATCTTCGATAAGTTTGCGATCAAATCCAAAACGGGCCTGGTGTTATTTGTGCTGAAACATCAGCTGCTGGAGAAGTTGTAATGAAGCAATACTAAAATCGGTTGCCAAGTGTGCCAACACCACCCAATCCCATTCCAAAATAATATCCCGGGATAAACTTGATGCCAACACCCAGGCTTAAGAAACTGGTATTGAAATTGGATTCGCCAGAATACACGTGTAGAGACGCAAAATGATGATTGTAATTGAAATAAGTGCACAGCGTAATTCTATCAAAGGCATATTGATAGCCGCCTCCCACAGACAGGGCCAGGTTATAAACGAAGCCTGCGTGTTTAGGTACATGTACGGTGTAATTGGTTGGGTCATATGCACCTGTTTGGGGATCATAAGATGACATTTGGAATAGAATACCACCCTCTGCATAAAAATTAGATTCCAGCCAATCGAACTCATGCTGGTAATACCTGGCTTTGACGGCCATATTCATGGTTTGGATATTCAGCCTGTAAGGTACAAGAATGTGGTTGTTATTTCCGGATATATCTTCACCAATGAGATCGACCATGTTTCCTTTGAACTTGAAAGCTTGTACCTGTAAGTTTGCGCTGAGGCGGTCATACAGGAAATGTTCAAAATTCATAAACAAGCCAGGTCCCGCATTGAATTTTAAGGGTTTTGCGATTGCCACACCAAGAGATATGTTTGTTCTGTCGTCCTGTGCATGGATGAAAAGGCTAAAACAGGCACAGATGCCTGCAAACAAAAGGCGTTGAATTGTATGCATGGTAAGTTTAACCGCTTTGCTTGTGCGGCGTGACAAAATTAGGTTTTTTGTCTTTACAACAGTTCGATTTTTTAATTCTCTGCTCGCCTTTCGGGTTGACAAACGTTGTTTCCAATCGGAATAAGCTCCTTATTGAAGCTGGTAGCGCAGCAATTTTTTTTCGTAATAATTCGGATTGCTAATGTAAGGATGTGCCGTTTCAACGACCAGTCCTACATTTGGTGCATATTGCGCATGCATGTAACGGATGGCGCCGGCACTTGTGTAGCCTGGATACATATAAAACGTTGTTTTTGCGTTCAAAACTGTAAAAAGCCCGTAAGGCGTGGGTATAACCGCTTCGGGTTCCATGCGCATAATTGCTTTAGCAACCGTATCCGATGGAAGCCCTATGTAGTACGAGAGCAGATTATCCGTAAAATCAGTAGCGGAGAAAATCCGGGCTCCTGCATTTGTAACTATGTCGCCCATGGAATCGCGCAGATACATAGAATATTTGTTTCCGAACAGGTCACCTTTAACCAGTTTGAAATACGTTTTTCCTTGTATGACCGTATCTTTTTCGATGTAGGAGCTGTCTGTTTCTGTACGTGGGGTTGCATTCCCCGAAGCATCTACATCGTACCACTGATAGACCCAGTAATTGCCGGCAGCCAGTTGGATGTAGGGTGATGTTTGCGCTACGGGCGGCGGGACCGGTGTGTTTTCTTTTTTACAGGAAAATGTCAATAGGGCGCAGGCAGTTACGGCCAGCAAAAATGCGGTTTTTTTCATGTTGTATCTTTATGAAGTTGGAACTTCTCTCTAACGCTTTTTGTTAGTTCATATTGTTCAGCAAGGATTTTTTGTGAACCCGAAAATCCGCGATATATCTCTACAAATACACCAACGCCTTTCATCAGGCTGGGTTATTCGCCGGATTAGCCTTAAGTTTGAATATGATTTTTTCATACTTCAATTTCTGGGTGCGGAACATCGTGCTTTACCTGTTCTTCTGTGTGTTGGGACTGATCGCGTTGCTAATCGACAACAGGCAGCTGATCCACCAGCACGGGCAGTTGATGCATCTGATCTTCAATGGTGCCATGATGTTCCTGGTCGCGCATGTGCAGGTCTATATCCACAATGTGTTTTTGTACAAGCATTACTTCAGCAAGCAGAATTTCAAATACCTCGCCGGTACGATCCTGCTGTTTACAAGCTATTTCCTGATCAATTATTTCACGCCGTTCAAGTTTGTGCGCGATGGCGATGTTGTGACGATGTGCATTTCGATCTTTTTAGTGTACCTCGTCGGACTTGGTTTTTACTACATGCACAAAAACATTCTCGAGCGCAATCTTCTGTTCCGTACAGAGCTGATCGAAAGGGACGAGGAAATCCGGCATTTGAAGGCCCAGCTGAATCCGCATTTCCTGTTCAACGCGCTCAATAACCTGTATGGCTCGGCACTGACCGATCCTTCCGAAACACCGGAAAAAATCCTCGAATTGTCAGAGTTGTTGCGTTATCAGATCGAATCTTCAAAACAAGAATTTGTTCCGCTGGAGGAAGAGCTTGATTTCATCCGCAAATACCTGAACTATGAACAGAACCGGAACCCGAAGCTCGTTGTTGATTTCCAGACGGCGGTCAGCTACCGGCAGGTGAAGATTTCCCCAATGCTATTTATGCCCTTCATCGAAAACGCGATCAAGTTCAGCAGTCATGCCGACAAGCCTTTTTGCGCGTTGTCTGTGCAGGCCGATAAAAAAAGATTTATCTTTCACATGCAAAACAACTTTGACAGGAACCACACGAAATTTTCAGGTACAAATACCGGGATTTCCAATACCCGGCAACGGTTGGAGCTGACGTACCGCAACAAGCACGAGCTGCTGATTGACGATACGGGTGAATTGTATACGATCGTGCTCACGATCCGGTTATAACTTTTAATACGCGAACGATGAAGTACAAATGCCTGATCATAGATGACGAAGCGCCTGCACACAAGGTCTTGCAATCGCACATAGCGAAGACCGACCTGCTGGAGATTGCCGGCGATGCTTACGACGGACAGGAAGCGCTTGATTTCATGCGCAAAACAAAGGTGGACCTGATATTTCTCGACATTGAAATGCCGAAGCTGACAGGGCTGGAATTACTTGAATGCCTGCCTTACCCGGTAGCTGTGATCCTGACAACGGCCTATAGCAATTTCGGGTTCCAGGCGTATGAAAATGATGTCGTGGACTATTTGCTGAAACCGATCTCGTTTCCGCGTTTCCTGAAGGCGCTCAACAAAGCGACCTATGTGCTGAAACCGCAAAGCGAGCGCGAAGTTCCCTTTCCGGACATTGAGCTGAAATACGAAGGCGTGCAAAAAGTGCTGCGCTCTGCGGAAATCCTGTACGTCGAGGCGGTTGGAAACTATATCCGCATCCACCTGGAAAACCAGAAGCCATTGCTGATTACCCAAACCATGAAGTTCATGGATTCACAGTTGCCACCGGAACATTTTACGCGCATCCATAAATCGTATATTGTGAAACGGGAAGCGATAGCAGAGATCCGTAAGCAGGAAGTTGTACTCGTCAATGATGTAGTTCTGCCGATAGGCAGGAAGTATTCGGTGTTGTTAGAGTAGCTGCTATCGCAGTTTTTGGGTGTTCAGCTTTGGCTGGAGAAAGTCTTAGCTATTTTAGCTTTCCTTTGTAAACGGGTATGTCAAGACGTTGGGATTTCTGCCGTTTTAAAATAAGCATGAACAAAAAAGGGAGCCAATTGGCTCCCTTTTGATGTATCATATCTAATTCCGTTTATGCTTTTCCAAGCTGTTTCAGCATTCTCGTGTGTGCCAGGAGTGCGCCGCCGAAGCTTTTCCCGGAATGGTAAGGGATGTTGTATTCTTTCGTGGTTTGCTCGACGATCTTGGAGATCTTCGGGTAATGTACGTGTGAGATCGCCGGGAACAAGTGGTGCTCAACCTGGAAGTTCAATCCGCCTACGAGGTAAGAAACAACGCGGCTCTGTGTCGCGAAATTCATCGTGGTCATGAGTTGGTGCTCCATAAAGCTCGTTTCCATCATGCCTGATTCCGGCAAAGGATATTCATTTTCCGCTGTTACGTGTGCCAGCTGGAAAACCAGCGCCAGTGTAAGCCCAGCTACATAATGCAAGACCAAATAGCCGATCACCCAGTTTCCGAAAGTCATTTCCGGAACGAGGAAGTAAGGAATCAACATGTACAGGTAATACAGAATCTTGGACGCAATAATGATGGTCAGCTCTTTGCCAATTGTCGTTCCTGCATCTTTCAGATAACCTGCGCGGTTGTAGCGGATCACTTGCTTGAAGTCTTTCACGGTGCTCCACATCAGGGTCATCAGACCGTAGAAGAACCAAGCATATAAAAACTGGAAACGGTGGATTTTCTTGTGTGGCTCATGCGGATCGAAACGAAGAAAACCGAGCGAAGAAATGTCTTCATCGTGATCGTGTACATTCGTAAACGTGTGGTGGATGAGGTTGTGCTGGATTTTCCAGTTCAGCGCGTTGCCGGCGAGAAAAGCCATGGAGAAGAAACCAACAATCTTGTTTAATCGGTCGCTTTTGCTATAGCTTCCGTGGTTGGCATCGTGCATGACGCACATACCGATCGTTGCCATGCTGAATCCCATCAGGACAGCGAGCAACAGCCAGATCAGCTTGCTGTCAAAAAAGCCGGTGCACAGGAATACAAAAGGAACAGCATAAGCCGAAATCATGATCACGGATTTGATGTACAGGCTCAGGTTGCCGCGCTTGCTGATTTTGTTATCCTTAAAATAGGCATCAATCCTTTTTTTTAATTCCGCCTGAAAGGGGCGGTTGGAGTCATTGTTGAATTTAACAGTGTATGAACTCATTGTGAATGGAGAATTAAATTACAAAACAAAGTTGCGGTTAAATCACGCATGCAGACGTGTAAAAAGGATTAAACGCGCATTTATTGGATGAACGCCGTTTGTCCGCTAACACAGTGGTGGTAAGCAAAAGCCGTTTCTCTGGTCATGAATCAACTATGTTTTTTTGAATCTAAAAGTCGTTTCGACGTTCAAAAATGCTTGTTCATAATTGTTTAGGTGATCTTCAGCGTGTTTTGAAACAACGTTATTTTCAACTTTATTCAAAGCTGCGGTTGAATAATTTAGCCGCATGCTGCATACATGATAAATCTGTTGCCGTAGCCAGTTATGAACCCGGGTGCGATTGTAAGACCTTTCTTTTCCC
>Ga0247806_10000171_pt1 | contig 44174 bp, 37 predicted proteins | sample UWRJL059202B1_FD_179935 | JGI IMG/M metagenome (GOLD analysis project Ga0247806, IMG submission 179935) | Plant litter microbial communities from Arlington Agricultural Research Station in Wisconsin, United States - UWRJ-L059-202B-1 | ecosystem: Environmental > Terrestrial > Plant litter >... | reverse complement strand
GTCTTTGTTCCGCCAGTGGCAGTTAACGCGCCAGTTGAATACGAGATGATCACAACGCCACGACCACCACGGCCACCATACCCACCAATTGGTGCACCGCTTCCACCGCCACCGCCACCACCGGTACCATCAGTTCCGTCATAGCCACTTACTGAAGCTTGGTTTCCGCCCATACCGCCACCGCCGTTGCCACCTGCACCAGCAGGGTTTGTAGAACGTGCACCAGCGCCGCCACCACCGCCATAATACACAGAAGATCCAGAAATAGTGTACAGCAATCCTGCACCACCTTTTGCTGCCGCACCTACCCCGCCAGCTTGCGACGCACCGCCGCCAGCGCCACCACCCAAAAGACCTGTGCCTGTTCCAAAACCACCATTATAGCCTTGTCCAGCAGTTCCCATGCCATTACCACCAGGGACAGGGCTTGATCCGCCGGATCCACCGCCACCCGATCCACCTGTTCCACCTGCTGAACCATTTTGTGCTTTACCGGCACCTCCACCGATCACGATAAAATCGCCAAAAGATGAATTTCCACCATTATATCCATTCATAACACCCATATTCGTCGCGCCGCCAGCACCACCGACACCACCTGGACCACCACTTCCAACTGTGACCGCTGTTGCACCTAACGTTGCTGTGATAGAAGAAGTATAGTCGACGCCGCCAGCACCACCGCCACCAGCACCGCCACATGTTGTGCAGTTTCCACCACCGCCACCGCCGCCGCCAACAGCGAGAACCTCAAGCAGCGGAGCACTTCCGACGATAAATGAGCCACTCGAGTAGAATACGTGTGTCGTAAAGCCGGCTACCATATTTGTAAAGACAGATCCGCCAGACGCTTTAAGTGAGCCGGTAGGGTAGGAGATAACGACAATCCCAGATCCACCGTTGCCACCATTATTAGTGGTCGTGCTGTGAGAACCACCACCACCACCACCACCGGTATTTGCTCCGGCGTTTCCACCTGGTTTATTAGCAACAGTCGCCGTTGTACCACCACCACCCGGTTGTCCTGCATTCAGCCCCGATCCACCGGTTGTCGTTCCGATTGCACCACCACCGCCACCACCGTTTCCACCATTTCCGCCAACTCCTGTGTACCCAGAACCGCCGCCGCCGCCGCCAAAGAAGTAAGAGGTGCCCATAATTGTACTCGTTCGACCTACGCCACCCGTGCCTGGGTTTGTTGCGCCAGCGCCACCTGCGCCGCCGCCGCCAGTTGGATAGCGAAGACCTGCTGTAAGTGGGCTTTCAAAACCCTGACCAATTACCGGCGCTGCGCGAAGATCCTGAACAGATCCAGCACTCCCACCAGCCGAGCCGCCACCTGTAGGTGGAGAGGCATTTGTATTGTAGTATGAGCCGCCACCGCCGCCGCCATAAGCGCGGAGCGTGGAGAAGCTTGATGTTTCACCAGCAGAACCAGCAGGAGCAGTACCAGCCGGAGCTCCAGCGCCACCAGCACCAACAGTAACAGGGTAGACACCAGGTGTTACGGGGAATGAACTCTTTTCGACAACACCACCACCGCCGCCACCACCACCCATCGCGTTACCGCCGCCGCCACCACCACCAACAAGCAACGTACGCACGTTCTTTGAAACAAGGAAGCTCGGTGTCGTTACAAAGGTTGCGTCATATGCATATGGTTCACCATTAACATCTGCTGCTGCAGTCCAACCTGTCGTGGAGTCCCATCCGGCATCGCTTCGTGAAATTACCGCACCATCTGCTGTCTTTACCGCAGAGAATAAGAATCCGGTATAATTTGCTGTTCTGTTATAAAGACGAACGCCAAATGTATGTGTACCTGGCTGAATCGTAATCGTTTTTGTGACAATATCACTTGCGGTAGGGGACGTGGTGATCAACTCTCCGTCCAAGTACAGGTCACAGACATCGTCATCACAGTACGTAGAAACCTTCACTTCAGTTGCATCCGAGAGTGTGAATGGCTGTGTATTCCTAAACCAAGCATACGATGCACCAGGTGCATTCACACCACTTGTGACAAACTTGGTCGTAATCCACATCGATAGTGCATCACCCGTAGTAGCACCCCAAGTAGTTGGCGCACCTCCCCATGACAGCGCCCCATTGTTCCAAATACCGCGAACTGCAGTAGGTTCCCAAGTTGAAGCCGTCTCGTCATAATTTGTTTCAGAGAAGTGTCGCGCATCGCCGCTATCCACTCGCCACGTGCTATCCGTTGCGATAAGTGGTGTCGTATTTCCTTGTAAGTGTAGCGATGCAGTAAAGTCAGACCTACGGCTCATGACCGTATCATTTACAAGCCGAACGATTAATGTGTGGCACCCCGAAGTAAGAGGAACAGTGCTTTTTTGTAGACCTCCTGCAGTGGTCAAAATGGGTTTTCCGTCCATAAATGCATCAACAACATCCTTTGAATCAGGGCTGAGTACGTTCAAGTCATAATCGCCACTTCGAGTAACATTGAAATCTTTCCTAAAGTAGAGTGACCCTGCTGGAATTGAGCTATTGCTCGAGGTGATTGTTTTTGCGGCAGATGAAGGCGCGAAACTGTCTTGATTCGTTGCAACAACCGCTGCCAACCAGCCCCGGGCTGCAGTCGCATTGCCTGAACAAAGATCTGGAACTACAGCAGACTGAACACTTGGCTGTGTGTATGTACGCCAAATGGTACCACTCGAAGTACGATAGATGTTTACATAGCCGCTATTTGGAATAGTAACCGCACGCCCACTACTATCAACTGTCGGCGCACCCACGCTAAACGAACTGCGAACATTGCCATTTACAGACACCGAGCAACGTGAGTCCGACGGACAGCTTGCGACTCCAACAGAATCAACGGTAAAAGTACCAGAGCCTGTGAACTTATAAATTCGATAACCCCCAGACGTGGATGTTGTATAAGTCCCGGTTGCACTGATTTCCATACCGCTACTGAGAGGATATGACACAATAACAACTCCGGAGCCGCCAGCACCACCGGTACCTGCTGCGTGTGACCATCCGCCACCACCGCCACTACCCGTATTGGTTTTACCGGCTGAACCCGCGTTAGCTGCCGCAGTACTATTAAAGTTTGCACCGTTACCACCGCCACCAACTCCACCAGTACCACCAAGACCGACAGTACCACCACCTGCGCCACCAGCGCCGTAATATACCATTGAGCCAGTGATATTATTCTGTATTCCAGGACCACCATCGCCACCACCGCTCGCTACAGTATTCGCAAATCCGTCACCGCCTGCACCACCACCACCACCAGTACCTGTCGGTCCACCAGGGGCGCCATCACTTCCTTGGCCACTCGTACCAGTCCCGAAAGGAGCGGGCGCAGGAATAACTGTCGATGATTGATATGTTTGACCACCTCCACCAGAACCACCGGTCGCAGCAACACCGGTTCCATTTGTACCAGTATTACTGTAAGCACCGTAGCCACCACCCTTAGAAATGATCCCCGCAAAAGATGAATCAGCACCTTTATTTCCGGCAGCAGTATTTGCAGCAGTTGCACCACCAGCACCGACAACAACCGGATAACTACCCTCGGCAACAGCGACAGTGCTTGAATAGCGAACACCACCAGCACCACCGCCACCGCCGGTAGAACTTCCTCCAGATCCACCGCCACCAACCACTAATGCACGTACAGTAGGGGAAAGGATATTATTGCCAGAACAGTCTGTTGAAGGGGTAAGTGGTTTTGCATTTGTCCACTGCGGCACATTACCGCTTGCGGCCAAACAGGCCTTTGCAAAGGCGACACCGGCTTCACCAGCAACCTGTGCGAGCTGCGCATAATATTGATTCTTGAGTGTTGTACGGACTGATGCAGTTGCTGTTACAGATACAGCCAAGATAGAGAGCAGGACAACAGAGGCAATCAAAACAGTAGGGAGTGCAAACGCCCGTGATGAATTCGCCGATTTATACCACCCAAAGTTACCCATATTTTTTTAGTTAACCCTATAAAAACTCTTATGATTATTGTAGCATAAGCAGGTAGCTCGAGATCTATTTACTTGAGAGAATAATTACTGTACAATGTATAGTGAAATAAGAGGGTATAACCATGTCAGATACAACTAGTCCACAGATTACTATTTACCGCACCAGCTGGTGTGCATTTTGCCACACTGAAATGCAGTGGCTCGACAAACTAGGCATTCCGTATGTTGCAAAAGACATCGAAGCCGACCCAGCAGCAAACGAAGAACTCATGACGAAACTCAACGGTGACTTCCGCGGAGTTCCTGTTACTGATATTGCTGGCGACCTCGTTCTCGGATTTGACCGTCCAAAAATCCAAGACGCAATTAAAGCGCACGGAATTCAACCAGTTACTGCCTAAATGGCAAAACAAACAATCATCATGATTCATGGGTTCCGTGGTACACACCACGGACTCTCTTTGATTGCTGATCAACTGAAACAATTTAACACCATCGTTCCAGACCTTCCTGGATTTGGAGCTGGTGATGTCCTCAAAACGCATGATTTAGATTCATATGTCGAGTGGCTGAAAACATTCATCGAAAAACAGAATCTTAAAACACCACCCGTGCTCCTTGGACACTCATTCGGCAGTATCGTGAGTGCAGCCTACGCCAAAAAGTATCCTTCAACGATTGAAAAACTTATCTTGGTAAATCCAATCGGTGCACCCGCACTGGAAGGACCAAAAGCGATCATGAGTAAATTGGCTGTCTTTTATTACTGGGTTGGTACAAAACTTCCACAAAAGCCTGCACATAAGTGGCTTGCGTCTGATGCCATAGTTATGGTGATGAGCGTCACAATGGCAAAAACCAAAGACAAGAAATTACGTGCATTTATTCACGACCAGCATCGCCAATATTTCAGTCGCTTCCATACGCCGAAGTCACTTGCTGAAGGTTTTTCTACATCTGTTTCGAATAGCGTTCGTGACTTCGCAAAAGATATTACGACACCGACACTGCTTATTGCAGGTGCAAAAGATGACATCACCACACTAGAAAAACAAAAAGAGCTCGTAAAGCTCTTTCCGAATGCACAGTTGAAATCTATTGATAATGTCGGACACTTAACGCACTACGAAACCCCTGATCAGGTCGCTGCGTTTGTTCAGGCGTTTATTACACCCGTATAGATTGCTTCGAAACGATCAAGCGTCGTATTTAGATCATGTGTCTTGGCGATTGCCATACTTTCCTTGCTCATACGTGCGTGCAGCTTAGGATCTGAGATAATTTTTGCAATTCCTTCAGCCATTTGTTCGACGTTATCTTTTTCAACAAGGAACCCATTCTCGTCATTGTGGCAAAGTTCCCCAAGTGCACCAGCATCAACCGCAACGACAGGCTGGCCACTTGCCATAGCTTCGAGTGTTGCGATACTCTGCAGCTCCATTGGAGAAGGCATCGCAAAGACGCTACCAACTTGGTGTAAGAGTTGTTTGTCTTCTTCTGTGACACGGCCCGTGAATGTCATGTGCTCGAAGATACCCAGTTCATAGCCAAGCTCTTTCAAGCTGACCGCGTCTTGGCCGGCACCGATAATCATCAGGTGCGCTTTGTGGCTCTTCAGTACTTCGGTAAAAGCCTTCACAAGGACAGGTAAGTGCTTTTCGGCATCAAGACGTCCAACGTAGGTAATAATTGGAACATCTGTCGGAAGATCGAACTTTTTATAAATCGCGTCATCAGGTTGGCCAGGTTGGAAACGAACGAGATCAATTCCGTTTGAAACTGCTTCCATTGGCACGGTCATTTTATCGGTCGCACGGAACATCTTGATTGCAGATTGCGTTGGTAGCGTCAGATAATCTGATTTTGAGTGGAAACGTGCACCGTACTGGCGAAGCATGTAGTTAATCGGTCGAGCAAAAGGCGCAAGAAGCACCACGTTGTCCATCAGGTTCTCTGGCATTGCGTGGTTTGTACTGACAATTGGAATACCAAATTTGTTCCCATATTTCATTGTCGCTTGGCCAATCCACATCAACATCTGAATATGAATAACGTCTGGATCAAATTCCAAGATTGCTTTCTTTACTTCACGACCCGGAGTAGGTGAGACACGGAAGTTTTGATACGGCATAAAAGGCACCGATGCCGTGCGTACTACGACGTGATTTACATCAACTTCTTTGAATTTCTTGCTGGTCTGACTTGGGGCAATAACCATTACTTCGTGCCCACGCGCTGCAAGTCCGAGCGCTAAATTGCGCCCAAACGTAGCTACACCGTTAATAGTCGGGTAGTGTAAATCCGACGAGATAAGGATTTTCATATGTACCCATTGTACCATGAGTGTTTCAGCCAACACCCCCGTGTTACAATGTTCAGATATGAAACTGCTATATGACGCACGCTACATTCGAACTGATTTTCACGATGGAATCAGTCGCTATTCGACAGAACTTGGCAACGCACTCGCCAAGATTACTGATGTTACATTCCTTATTTCTGACCCTGCGCAAGTTCAATTCTTGCCTAAAAAAGCACACTATATTCAGATCCACGCACCGACATCACCAATGGAACCGTTTACTTCAACAGTCCTAAACAAGCTGGAGCCAGATGTCGTTTTTTCACCAATGCAAACCATGGGTGCAGTCGGCCGAAAATATAAACTGATCCTGACATCTCACGATATGATTTACTATCGTCACTCAACACCACCGGGAAATATTAACGGACCTTTGCGCGTCGGATGGCGCCTATATCACATGACCTATGCGCCGCAACGTATTGCACTCAATGGCGCAGATATTGTCGCAACAGTCAGCACGACTGTGCAACGCGAATTTGAACAGGCAAAACTGACAAAACGACCAATCGTCGTTATTCCAAATGCACCACAAAAATTCCACACTCACAAAGTCGTCCAAAAGAAGATCCCAACAAATATCGTCTACATGGGTTCATTCATGCCCTATAAGAATGTCGAAACACTTATCAAGGGTATGGAGTGGCTCCCTGGGCGCACACTTCATCTCCTTAGCAAGATTACGCCTGCTCGTCGTAAAGAACTGACAAAACTCATTCCAAAAGGAGCCGACGTTCGTTTCCATGGTGGTGTTACTGATGATGCCTACGAAGCACTTCTGGCGGATAACGCGATCCTGACAAGCGCGAGCTACGACGAAGGATACGGTATTCCTGTCGCCGAAGCGCTTGCTATGGGTGTTCCAGCAGTTATTAGTAATATTCCTATTTTCCATGAAGTTGCAGCTGGTGGCGCACTGTACTTCGAAACCGATAATGCAAAACAGTTCGCGGAACGAATCAAAGAACTTGATGACATCACAATCCGCAAAAAACTGATTCAACACGGCCTCCAACACATCAGCTCATTCTCTTGGGATGATTCGGCGCGCGCCTTGCTCAACACCATTAAATCCCTTGTGTAATCTGTTACAATAGAGGACATTATGGCAAATAAAAAGAAGCCCGTTAAAGTTGGTGCGATCGTCAATCGTCGTGCTTCTTTTGATTATGCCCTCGATGACGAACTCATTGCCGGAATCGTCTTAACTGGACGTGAAGCCCGTGCCGCCCGCGATGGGCGAGTGCAGCTAAAAGGATCTTTTGTAACAATTCGCAACAACGAATTATGGCTGAATAATTCAAGCTTTAGCCTTGTATTGAATTCGAAAACAGATGGCGGAACGACAGTCGACACCTCCGCCAGGAAACTACTTGCCAGCCGCAAACAAATTGACGAACTCACAGATCGCAAGCAATCTGGCATGAGTATTGTCCCTTTGAGACTCCTTATAAAAGGCAACCACATCAAACTCGTTATTGCCCTTGGAAAAGGCAAGAAAAACTACGACAAACGAAATTCTATCAAGCTTCGTGATCAAGAGCGTGAGAATAAGCGACTCACTAAGCACTTATAGTCCACATCTGATAAAATAAGAGCATATGAAACTCTATTCCTGGAACGTCAACGGTATTCGCGCAGTCCTCACAAAAGGCACTTTTCAAACCTTCATCAAAGATCATGATCCAGATGTGTTGTGTCTCCAGGAAACAAAAGCCAAGCCAGAACAAGTCGAGTTAGATTTGCCGGGCTATCATCTGTATTGGAACAGTGCCGACAAGGCAGGCTACAGTGGCACAGCTATTTTTAGCAAAGAAAAGCCGCTCACGGTCATCAACGGATTTACCGAAGATATTGCTCAAAAATATAATCTAGCCGGCGACAGTTACGGCGACCCTTCAAAAGAAGGCCGTGTCATTTCGGCCGAGTTTGAAAAGTTTTGGGTTGTCACAGTGTACACACCAAACTCGAAGGGTGATTTGTCACGACTCGATCTTCGTCACAAACAATGGGACCCAGCCTTTCTAGAGCACATCAAAGAACTTGAAAAAGATAAACCCGTTGTTTTTAGCGGTGACCTCAACGTTGCACACAACGAAATTGACCTTTCGAACCCAAAGCCAAATATTGGCAAGCACGGGTTCACAAACGAAGAGCGTGAAGGCTTTGATAACTTTGAAAAAGTTGGGCTTATCGACACTTTGCGAACAATGTACCCAGACACACCCGAGCTATATACCTGGTGGACACACTGGGCAAACGCGCGTGCGCGAAACGTCGGATGGCGGATTGACTATTGGGTCGCCAGTGAATCACTTAAAGATAATGTGAAAGCAGCGTCAATTCACCCTGATATTATGGGGTCTGACCACTGCCCAGTCAGTATTGAATTAGCATTCTAATGAACACGAAAGTACTTTCGTTACTATTTCTACGACGCGACAATCAAGTCCTGCTAGCGATGAAAAAGCGTGGTTTTGGCGAAGGACGCTGGAATGGCGTTGGCGGCAAAGTCGAAAACGGCGAGTCAATTGAACAAGCAATGATTCGTGAAACCGAAGAGGAAATTGGCATCACTCCGACAGCATATGAAAAAGTAGCAGACATTCGCTTCGACGAATATTTCAAAGGTGAGCCAACTTTGATGCATGTCCATGTGTTTGTCGCCACCTCTTGGACAGGTGAGCCCGTCGAAAGCGAAGAGATGGCTCCAAAATGGTTTACATTGGACCAAATTCCTTATGACCACATGTGGTCAGATGACCCTTTCTGGCTACCGCAAGTTCTGGACGGAAGAAAGATCAGCGCAGACTTTAAACTTGATGCATCAGACGTTATACTAAATCACACTATCAAAACCGTGGTGGGTTTTAACGAGGAGCAATGATGGCCGAAACCGGCGAGTCACCTGAATTCATTCAAAAAACAATCAATGCTTTACGAAGCAAAGAAAAAGATTATCAAGCAAATGCACGCGTCTATGCGTCACTAGGTAATCGTTCGATGATCGCAATTGCCGGACCAACTGGGTCGGGTAAAACAACAGTTACAAGTGAAGTTATTCGTCTTGACTCAGATTTTAGAGAGGTAGAGACAACAACCACCCGACCTCATCGCGATGGCGATCCTGCAGGATTTCAGACAGGTGTCAGTTACGCTGATTTCTACGAAGGCGTTAATGCAGGCGAGTTCGTTAACTACACAGTTATTGGCCAGAATGCATATGGCACATACGAGTCTGGATTCCCAGGAACTCACAACATTGGTCCAATCATGAGTAAAAGCGTCATTCAGATGCTTGAAAGTGGCTTCAAAAACATAGATGTCGTATATATGCTTGTCGAAGAAACAGAGTACGAACGACGACTCCGACAAGAACGAATGCATTTTTCAGACTTCAAGCCTCGTCTTGACGAAGCAGAAGAATCACGCAATTTTGTCTATGCACATAAAAATGAACGCTGGCTACACTTCGTTGAAAGCTCTGCATCGGATGAAAGAGCGACCAAAGCAGCAAGCAAAATCATTAACATTGCAAACCATAATAGCGGTGAGTTTATGACCGTTGATCATGCCCTCAAATTACTGGATGGTATGCAGAACGCTTTGCATCGCGTCGCTGACGACTTACACTAGAAGTAATGGACTTTTCTTACTGGAAAAAACAATCAATCGAAGCACCGCTGTTTCCTGATATCGAATGGAGCAAGCCCGAACAAAAGGGCATGGCTGGAAAACTCGGTATTATTGGCGGCAACAAACTTGGGTTTGCTGGCGTCGCGGAAGCATATTCAGTTGCACTCGGTGTAGGCGCTGGAAGTATCCGCGTTCTATTGCCTGATGTGCTGAAAAAGACAATTCCACCTACAATCACAGATGCTGTCTTTGGACCAACAAACCCCTCTGGAAGTCTCAATAAGGATGCGCTTGATGAGATGAACGCAATGAGCGGCTGGGCAAACTCAGTACTATTGATTGGCGATGCCGGACGCAGTAGCGAGACAGCGATTTTGTACGAACAATTTATCCAAAAGTACACCGGGCAGCTGGTTTTAACACGCGATTCAATCGATTTGGTCAAAAATAGTGCCGAACTGTTGGTCGAACGACCCAAAACGGTACTCGTTGCATCATTTGCGCAACTACAAAAGATATTCCAATCAGTCTACTATCCAAAAGTGCTGACATTTAGCATGCAATTAACAAACTTCGTAGAAGCGGTGCATAAATTTACTATCACATATCCCGTGACACTTGTGGTACTTCACAAAGATCATCTCGTGATCGCACACGGTGGGGAAGTTGTCACGCAGCAATGGGACAACCCAATGATGATCTGGCGGGGGACAGTCGCTGCTAAAGCCGCTGCATATTGGCTATGGACGCCATCGAAACCACTCGAGGCGATCGCTAGCTCAATCCATTCTTAGATCATTGAAAAATACCATAAAAGTGGTATAATAAAAAAATGGACAGTCGTAATTTCGCCGAGAGGTATGAAGTTCGCACACACCCCAATATTCTTCCTGAAAAACCTGAGATTGCAGAAGCTCTAGAAGGTGTCAGGAAATGGGCCTCTTTTTTTGATGAGATCGTCTATGATTATCTCAACGAAAACGCTGAAACAAACGACTATTATCAAGTTCAATTTGAACAATACCAGAAGTGGGTTGTTCACAACCTTGGCGATATACAACAGACAGTGCGAAAACATGCGCTTACAAATGTAGCCAGCCAAAAGTATGCATCAGAAGTTAATTTTCATGCAATTGCATATCCAACAATATATCTATTCGAACAGCTGATAAATAACGCGGAGTTACCGGTTCAGAAACTTACCTACATCCAAACTGAGCTCGCAATACAAGCAGCTGAGGTTGCAAGGCAACGCAAAATCCTTAAATCTCAGGAAAAAGCATCAGGAGAAATGAGTGGGATGGTAGGTGTATACAATGGCCAGCTTACTGAAATTGATACTCAGATTATAGCTATCGAAATTATGAAATCCGATCCAGAACGCAAACTCATCATCGTTCCTGGACCACCAATGTTCGAATCTGGTAAAAATAGAGCCATAAATGCAGACTTCATTGCCATAGACAAAGAGCTTCACCAAGCACGTGGTATACAAGTTAAAACGGCAATCCCACTTCATAACGATGCGCTTGTGAAATATGACAGTAGCCACATTACACTTATTGACGGAATGATAGACCTAGGCAATTCTGTTCCGGGCGAGTATCGACCACGAATAGGACGGGGTATGTCAGCGCTGCCAGGGCTTATCGCTATGGATCACTTGCAACGTATTACCGTGAAAGATACGCCATTTTTTCATGACCAAAATACGAGAAATGAATTAATGAGAGCAAAAGGCATTGCTCGCGAACTATCCGCAGGGCGCAAATCATACATTCCTTTTGCAACTGAAAATGTCAAAAAGAAGTTACTCCACGACCTTTATATTGAACCTGCCAAAAACACACATACTTACGGACATTATTATCGTCCTCGAAACAATATCGTCTAGATAACAGCGTGAAAAGAAAAAAGCTTGTCATAATCGACAAGCTTTTTTCGTGGTACCGCGAACCGGATTTGAACCGGTACGTCCATGAAGGACACCAGATTTTGAGTCTAGCGTGTCTACCATTCCACCACCGCGGCGCACATGTGCGTTTCACTACTGAAAAGTACCAATGTATTGTACAATAGAACCCAATAGGAAGAAAGATATGAACCCTGACAAAAGCAATCCCGGTGGAGATATGCAGCCTCAGTCCGAGCCAGATTCAGCTCGCACTCCGACACCCGCAGAAGCCCGCTCTCAACAATCTGCAGCTGCAAATGTTATCCGATCTCAAATCGATTCTCTTTACGGTGGCGCGACAGAAGAGGTAGTTCAGACCCCCGTTAATGACGGTGGCGCTAGTCCATATCACCGCACTCATAATCCACACCCAGCTCCACAAGCAGAGCAGTGGAAAGAGTACCACTCAGCGTGGCAAAATTACTACCAAAAATACTACGAAAATTATTACACCGCACATGCTGCAAAATCTCCTGTTGCAACCATTGCGCAGAAGGCAAATCAACCAGATGAGCGCGAAGGATACTTCTCGGAACAGCCCGTAGCGCCCGAAACAGCCGAAGAATTATCGAATGATCAAGCACTCTACGAGCTTCGCCAGAAACTGCTTGGTCGCGTACAGGAATCTGCTAAAAAGATTCGAAAGAGTCGCCATTTCGTCCCCATTAGCGCCGCTATTCTTGTCGTCCTATTATTCGTGTTTGTCCAATACAACCGAGTATTTATTGCAAACGTCAAAGCGTATGTCTCTCCAGGTAGCATTGATCCTCAGAACATTGTCGTCGACCCAACCGCAGACGTCGTCGTATCAGCTGATCCTCGTTTGGTGATTCCAAAAATCAACGTTGATGTACCCGTTGTCTATGACGTCGGAACCGATAATGCCTCACAGATGAAAGCAATGGAAGGCGGTCTTGCTCATTTTCCAATCGCTGGCGCCAGTAGCCACCCTGGTGAGATCGGCAACACCGTACTTGCAGGTCACAGTAGTAACGACTTATTTGATAGTGGTGACTATAAGTTTATCTTTGCCCAACTCGAGAAGTTAACAGTGGGTGATAGCATTTACGCCAACTATAACGGCAAACGATACACCTACGTCGTCACACGGACAGAAACAGTGAAACCAAACGAAGTAAACAAACTTGTGTACCAAACAGATAAGCCCGTCATGACTTTGATTACGTGTACACCTCTAGGAACCGCTCTGAACCGTTTCTTGGTCACAGCAGAACAAGTCAGTCCAGATCCAGTCACAGCGACTGCAGCGCCCGCAGGAAGCGGCACAGCATCGGGTGACTCAGTCATTCCCGGTAATGAACCGACACTCCTCGAAAAATTATTTGGCGCTCGCTAAAGTTTTCTAAAGTTCTTAATTAAGAATCATTTGTACACGTTGTAGCTGATATTTGCCGTCAGCAGCTTTTCCTACGCCGTAAAGGTAGCGTCCGTTTTGACTCAGTGTCGCATCGAAGCCTGGTTCCATTTTCATAATGACATGCGTATTCGTGCCATCGAACTCACGAATCGATAGGTGTCCGTCATAGACTGCCCATAGGTATGCGTCATCCAGCCATGATAGTGGGTGTGCTTGTGTTTCACTGGTTGGGATTGTTCCATTGGTAAATCGCATGTATTCGATCTCGTATCCAACAAATGTCAAACCAGATTGTGCAACCAAGAAGTTTCCTTCGTTACTAAAGCTGAGCTTGTCGACATTAGCGACCGCGGTAAATTGAGCATATTGTTTCAGACTAGCATTCTTTACGTCAGTTGCAGAAGGGTAGTCGCCTCGAAGAATTGTCACTTTCAATCCTTCAGAAATCGCAACTACGTCATCGTTATAGTACTGTGTAGCATCAATCCGAAGGGGAGTCTCAAGGGAATTAACTGTTTCAAGCACACGAGGAGTCGCGTCACCATCACGATACAGACCTACGACCTGTTGTGCGGCGTTGTCAGGATTAATACCGACATAGCTAATGATATTCGTGTCGTATAAATCAAAGCTCTTTACATGCGTCACGAGTGGGCGAGAAATCGTCGCAGCGGATAAATCCAATTTACGGATAGTACCGTCAGTTGATAATCCATACAGTACATTGCCACTGGTTCCCGTAAATACTACTGAATCAAGCGAAATGCTCAGAAGGTTCGAAATGTTTACGCTCGCATTCACGTTCTGTGTATCAAGAACAATATACTCACTTTTGCCAGCGTACGTGTGATTCACTAATGTGTAGCGTCCATTTTCGTCCCATGATTGCATCGTGAAAGTATGTTGCACATCTGGGTTTCCAGATTCGCTGTACGCAGTTGCAGGTAATTCAAGCGTCGTAGATTTAATCTGTTGTGAGCGCAGGTCAACCAGCTGGAAGGTAGGTGTTGCAGCTACTTCTTGGATCAGCAGCCATTTATTATCAGGTGAAGCTTTTTCACCATAAATTGTTTCATAGCTCGCAACTGACTCAGTCTTTAATTCTTTTGGAACCAAGCGAATATAATCAAGCCACGTCAGTGTACCTGCTTTGACGGATAAGTTTTTTGTCCACGTCTCATATTTGTCTTTGCGAACCATAAATGAGTGCGTCCCAGCAACAATCGACTGCTTTGATGGAGTGTTTGCCCGTATCGATTTACCATCAATCAACACGTCGGCACCGTTTGGTCGTGAATCAAACTGTACAAGCGCGCCTTGCTCTAAACGACCCTTATCACCATCTAATCGATACCCTAAAATAAATAAAATAGTTCCCGAAACAATAACAACGACTGCGAGAGCCATAATAGTAAGGACAACAATGCGACGAAACAGTAACTGCTTTTTGGTAGGGCGTTTAAACATAATTACTTATTAGTATAGCAAGTTGTATACATTTTTTAATCAAGGCTTGCATAAGCGCTATGATGACACTAATATAGTGATTATATGCAAGCGAACAAAACGGTAGAAATAAACGGTCGTCTTTACGACGGCGTCACTGGTTTACCGATCAAAACATCACAAAAAACAACCGAAAAGCCGGTTTCTCCTGCTTTGGTAAAAAAACGCGCCGCTGAAGTTGCTGCGACAAGTATTCACGCACAACCCCAACGCTCAAAGACGTTGGTGCGTCGTGCTGCAAAGAAGCCTGTTAACCTTGCGACAAAACGTCCACAACCAGGCCGTCACATGGATTTTGCACGTAGTACAAAGGTTGCTAAGTTCGCAGCACACCCGGTTACACCTGCAGCTTCACCAGCTAAGAAGCATATTGAAGTGCCTGACGTTGCACCGAAACCACATCCTATCGCGCAACGCGCTGCAGCAAAACTCTCAAAACCCGTAGTTGCTGCGAAAGTTGCACCAACTCCTAAACAAATCAAAGACACTGCAATCGCTAAAGCACTCGCGAAGCCAGTTGAAAAGATTGCAAAAAAGAAATGGAAGTTCACTTTCTCACGCCGTTTTGCGATCATCACGGCCGTCTTTGGTGTACTTATCATCGGAGCCTACCTGACATACGTCAACATGCCTTCATTATCTGTTGGATTCGCCGCAGCTCAAGCCGGCATTGATGCGAAATACCCAGAATACAAACCGGATGGCTACCACTTGGCGCAACCTGTCACATTCAGTGATGGCGAAGTCACCCTTAACTTCAGCTCAAACTCTGGCGCAGGCGAATACACTGTTATTCAAACACGAAGTTCATGGGATTCATCCGCAGTACTTAATAATGTCGTGAAAAAAGCAGCTGGCGATAACTACGTCACCACACAAGAACAGGGATTAACAATCTACTCTTACGATAGCAATGCTACTTGGGTAAATGGCGGCATCTTGTACTCAATCAAGAGTAGCGCTCCACTTTCTGGCGACCAGATCCGTCACATCGCGACCAGCCTGTAGTCACACCTCTTAAATCTATTCTCAATCTGTTATACTAAGCCTCATGTCAGATACACCTATTCGTACTCGTTTCGCACCCAGCCCAACTGGATTTATGCATGTTGGAGGAGTGCGCACTGCCTTGTTCGCGTGGCTTTTAGCACGACAAAAACAAGGACAATTTATCCTCCGTCTTGAAGATACCGACCAAAAAAGGGAAGTGGAAGGCTCAGCTGAACACATTATTGCTGCACTTGGTGCGCTGGGAATTCATCACGACGAAGGACCGGATATTGGCGGACCTTTCACACCATATAAACAAAGTGATCGTCTACCGATTTACAAAGAGTGGGCACAAAAACTTATTGACGCTGGTCGTGCATATGCAGATCCATATACTCCTGCCGAGCTTGATGCTTTCCGCGAATCAGCTAAAGCAAACAAGAAAGCGTTCTTGTACCGTGAGCACCGCCCTGAATCACCAGCGCCATGGGACGGCACGACACCGCTGCGTCTCAAATCAGATCCAAAAGCATATCACTGGCATGATGAAGTCCTTGGTGACCTTTCAACTGGACCAGAGGTCATTGATGACATTATCTTGATCAAATCAGACGGTTTCCCGACGTACAACTTCGCCCACATCGTCGACGATGCCGAGATGCAGATCACACACATTATCCGTGGACAAGAGTTTATTGCCAGCCAGCCTAACTACTTAAATATCTACGAAGCACTTGGGTTAGACTTTCCAATTTTCGCTACCATGCCACACATCATGGCTGAATCTGGTAACAAAAAACTAGGAAAGCGCGATGGCGCGAAAGATGTGCTTGATTACCTGCACGAAGGCTACTTACCTGAAACAATGGTGAACTTTATTGCGAGCCTTGGCTGGAACGATGGGACTGAACAAGAAGTATTTAGTGTCGCTGAACTGATTGAGAAATTTAGCCTCGACCGCGTACAAAAAAGTGGTGCACGCTTCGATGAAAAGCGTCTTGAGTGGATGAATGGTCAACACATTCGATCACTTTCACTTGATGACCTATATACGCGTGTTACTGATTTTTGGCCAGAATCTGCTAAAGACATTAGTGAAAACGACAAGAAACAAGTACTTGGACTTGTACAGGACCGCCTAAAGACATTGAAAGATCTTGCCATTCTGACTGATTACTTCTTTAGTGAGCCAATCGTTAATCTACAGATGCTTGCTGACAACAAGCAGCTGTCAAAACTTTCAAACGATGAAGTAAAGTCACTCTTAACTGAAGCATCGAATGTCCTAGAAGGAAGCGACTTCACATCCGAAGCAATTCAAGAATCACTCAACAAGCTACTCGAAATTACTGGTCAAAAACCAGGTATCTTGTTTAGCCTTATTCGTTTGTCGGTATCATGGGCACCATTTAGTCCTGCATTGAATGACACACTCTCTGTACTTGGCAAAGCAACGACGCTCAAGCGGCTCACTGAAACAATTAGTTCTCTGTAATTTTCTTTAAAGAGTTTAGCGCTAGACCCATGTCGGCAATAAGCAGTTCAGACCACTGCAATGCATCTTCAGTGAGGTGATCAACCTTCGCATCGACATGCTGAACATCTTTGTCAGACTCGATAAACAATAAGTCTTCACGAATTGACTGCAACGTTACGATGGATTCGTTCATACTTAAAATGATACGCGCATCTACAAGAGTTACAAACCATAAACACTTTGCTATAATGACCTGTAGTTATGTTCAAACGAAAACCAAAAACTACATATATTGAATTCGGACGAAAAGGACCTAATTGGTTTCGTCGACACAAAAAACTTTCGATTATTTTAAGTATCGTCGCGGTTCTTTTGATTGGTGGGGGAGTCACTACTGCTTTATACTTTGCAAATAAGAAACCCATCGTTCCACAAGTTTCAAATGTAAAGCCAACACCAAAGCCTGAAGCTCCTAAGTATTATTCACCCCTCACAGGAAATCTGCTCGACGACCAGGCGAAGCAAACCCAAGCGGTAACTGGGATTATGATCGAGAACAGTCCCGATGCACGCCCTCAATCTGGTATTAAGGATAGTGGTGTCGTCTTTGAAGCGATTGCTGAAGGTGGGATCACACGCTTCCTCGCACTCTATCAACAAGAAAAACCACAACTTATTGGACCTGTTCGGAGCGTCCGCATGTATTACGTCGATTGGGTTGCAGCATTCAACGCAAGCGTTGCCCACATTGGTGGATCTGCAGCAGCACTTGCCGAAGTACGTAACGGCAGCTACCGTGACATCGATCAGTTCTTTAACTCAGCTGCATACTACCGCGCATCAGATCGTTACGCACCTCACAATGTCTATACAACATTCGAACGTTTAGACGCACTCAATACAGCCAAAGGCTTCACCTCATCAACATTTACAGGATTTACCCGTAAAGATAGCAAGGCTGCCGCAACCCCAACAGCAAGTGTCGTCAACGTGACCATTAGCGGACCGACGTATAATTCTTCGTACGCGTATAACCCAGCGACAAACACCTACGACCGTTCACAAGCAGGCGCACCGCACCTTGACCGCGAATCGGGACAGATCAGCCCCCGAGTTGTCATTGCAATGAACGTCGCCCAAACCACTATTCTTGAAGATGGCTACCGCGAAAATATTAATGCAGTCGGCACAGGCAAGGCAACTATCTTCCAAGATGGAACCGCACAAGAAGTAACTTGGACAAAGGCGAGTCGTACAGCGCAAATTGTGTTCACTGATGCAGAAGGTAAAGACGTTCCACTTGCACGTGGTCAAACTTGGATCTCTGCCGTTCCTCCACAGGGAAGTGCCACATGGCAGTAACACCCCCTAAATTTGCGAAAGACTTTTGGCCTCACTTTAATCGAGTTGTCGCGTCTATTATCATCCTGACACAGCTCATTATCTTTGTGATTGTTGCAGGAGTTTTATACATTCTTGGGTTTATCGACACAAACCCAATCGCATTTGCAGGAATTTTGACTGCGCAGACGATCATCAGCAGCCTTGGCTCATTCATTATTTATAAGGTTATCTCACGTCCTATTCGTGACCTCCTCGCTGCGATAGTGCACGTTTCAGGCGAACCAACTGCGACGACACCACCAAATCCTAATGACAAACGGTTTGCAAAGAGTGGCTTTAAAGACGTACTCCAAACAATTTACGCACTCGCCAGCAACGATACAACAAGTACACCAGTAATCACGTCATCCCCAGAAACTATCACCGAGTCAGTACTACCACAACCAATTCAATCACCCGTGGCAACAACACTTGAAAAAGCCCTCAACGAAACATCGTGTGGTTTTGTCGTCTTGGACCACGAGCGCAAAATAACATTTTCAAACAAGGCAGCGCCTATTAACATCGACTCGAATGGCGTTTCTTCATTAAGTCTATTGTTTAACGGCAAAGAAACACTCGAATACTGGCTGGATGAATGCGAGAAAAACGCTGTGCACGCCGAACGTACATGGTCACGCGTACCGAATAAACTTCCCGAAGAGGACGGCCGTCGTTTGTTTGATGTTATCGCATCATACGACAAAGGTGCCGAAAGCGAAGTTGTCTTAACGCTTATCGACCGAACCAGCTTATACGCAGTTGGTGAACAAGAACTTGATTTCATCGCCTTTGCTGCACACGAATTACGCGGACCAATTACGGTGATTCGTGGGTACCTCGATGTCCTGGAAGACGAATTGAAGGATGTACTGAAAGATGACCAACACGAGCTATTCCGTCGCCTGACAGTATCTGCAAACCGTCTGTCTGGCTACATCAACAATATCCTCAACACGTCACGTTATGACCGTCGTCACCTAAAGATGCACCTTACGGAAACAACCGTTGCCGAGATTTACGATTCAATTCGTGACGATATGAATCTACGCGCCAGTGCACAAAACCGTTTACTCGCAATTAATATTCCTACCGACCTCCCAAAGATCGCCGGCGACCCAGCCAGCCTCAGTGAAGTATTCGGTAACCTAATTGATAACGCCATCAAATACAGTAATGAGGGTGGTTCAATCAATATCACCGCATCGTTAAAAGGTGATCTAGTAGAGATGGCGATTGAAGACCACGGCATCGGCATGCCAAGCAGTGTTATTGGCAACCTCTTCCAAAAGTTCTACCGCTCACACCGCTCACGCGAGACTGTCGCTGGAACTGGAATTGGTCTGTATATCTCAAAGGCGATCGTCGAATCACACGGCGGAACCATTGCAGTACGAAGCGAAGACGGAAGAGGCTCGGTCTTTACTGTTTCACTCCCAACATTCCAATCAGTTGCAGACAAACTCAAAGCAGGCAATAATAGTAACGAAGGATTAATCGAACAGGGCAGTGGCTGGATTAAAAACCACTCAATGTATCGAGGGTAAAATACATATGGCAATTAAAACAATTCTTATCATTGAAGATGACCGCTTTATCGGCGAAATGTACGTGCGCAGTCTAAAAAAAGCAGCCTACGAAGTCGACTGGATGGTGGACGGCAACGACGGCCTTATCGCCGCGCGTAACAAGCCGTACGACTTAATCCTCCTAGATGTCATGTTGCCCGAGCGAAGGGGGACAGAGATCCTCGAAGCACTGCGAGGTGGCACCGAGGACCTCATCCCTAAGTCTAAGGTAATCGTCTTAACTAATTTTGAACAAGACGACGAATCTCGCATGGCAATGGAAAAACGTGCCGACGGCTACCTTATCAAAGCAGAAATCACCCCAAGTAAATTACTTGCGGTGATTGCACAACTCGACGCAACAGCTCAATAGCTTTATTTAGTCGACTTGCTTTTTTTCTTCAGTTCTTCAAGTGCAGCTTGGCGATACTTAAAGTTCGTACGACCCTTGTAAAAGAATTGAACAAAGATCCCTGCGAAGATAAAGGCGATAGGGACAATAAAGATATATTGAAATCCTGGAGCGATTGCAACGACACCGTCATCATTCGCAAACCCAGCGAGTTTCTTGCCTTCGGTTGTATATTTAAGTGCAACTTCAGTGCCTACATCAAACTGATGAAATGCAGAATTATATACTTTCGTCTCGCTATCACGGACAATCACGTTTGGCGTATACGTTATCTTGCCATCATTTTTTGTTTCATTCAAGCTGGTAACTTTAAAATTACCAAAGGTACTTTGCGAACCATTCAACATGCGGTAATCATTCACAATTGAAAGTAGTGCGATAAGTGTAATGATTCCAGCGAGGTAATAAAGGCCCGGAATGATAAATCGGTGCCATGGCTTGCCATTACCCAGTACCCACACATATTGACGCTCATCTTTCGGAGTATTTTGCGTCACGTAGCGATTAAGCTGTCGATCCCATTGTTTATCGGTTTCGTTTTCTCGGCGAGTAGGTACAGCTGGAGTTTGTTTCATATCTATAGTATATACAGTTTTGAATCGTTTGCCATGCCATGGACTGCCTAGACATTACCACTGTTATTTGATATATTAGGCAAGTTCAACAAACCATCGTGGTCCTATCGTCTAACGGTTAGGACACCAGGTTCTCATCCTGGCAATTGGAGTTCGATTCTCCATAGGATCACCAAAATTATACATAAATAACATTCAGTCTTTCCAAGAAGTGGATGTTATTTTATTTAACGATAATCCTATGCACTTAGCGATAATGAAATCAAACCCTTGTCTCTATAAAATTATCGACAATTTGATATCATAGTGAAATGAATACCGAAATCGAAGCAAAGTTTATCAACATTAATCATAATGAAATACGTGAAAAATTAAAATCCTTAGGGGCGGTGCTCGAGCAACCAGAACGTCTTATGCGTAGAGTTGTAATCCACACACCGACTATGACAGAAAAAAACGCGTTCGTGAGAGTTCGCGACGAAGGACACAGAACAACCATAACTTATAAGCAATTTGATAGCGATTCTGTTGATGGCGCTAAAGAGCATGAAGTTATTGTAAGTAATTTCGACGACGCCGTCAGTATCTTTAAGGAAGCTGGGCTAGAATATGACACATATCAAGAGAGTAAAAGAGAGAATTGGCGACTCGGTCAAGTAGAATTGATGCTCGATGAATGGCCATGGATTAACCCGTACGTAGAAATTGAAGGAGAGTCAGAAGAAGCCGTCAAGAAAGTTGCCGCACTGCTCGATCTTGATTGGGAAAAAGCGATATTCGGTGGGGTTGCCAATGTATACTTAAGTGAATATCCGCATATTGGAACAGAGGGTATTAAAGAGATTAACCAAAATTGGCCAGTAATAAGATTTGAGAACGAAAAGCCAGGACTCCTTTTGAAATAAAAATCTACTAAACTTCTCGCCTCAAGGAAGTCGCAATCCTATTTGACTGAAGAGCAACATCCTCTAAATTACAGCTTGGATTCTCAACAGTGAATACCCTTGATACACCTAGACGATTATTAAATCCGAGTACAGAACTCAGTCCTTTTACGCCAAGATTAATCTCACTCCAAATTACATTCACTCGCTCGTCTAACACTGCGAGTTCTTCGATGCCTTTTGGGTCATGTGCGGTATTCGATTCGCGCCCCGTAAGACGCAGGAGTAGTTCCTCCTGGGATGTTTTTGCAGAATCTCCCATATTAATACCTACTACAATATCTGGGCCCTCAAAACCACCGAGTCCTTCAGCCATTCTCTCCTCAAAGTGGGCTATGTACCTTGACGCTGCATCCTCATCGAGACCTAATGTACCCCAGATTATACGTTTAAAATAAGGGTCTGAATCAATCACTACTTCGCTCCCACGATCAGCTAGTACCCTCGCAAAACCGTAACAAGCTATAGCTATGTCTTCGTAAAGTCGAAGCTCTTCCTCGACAGACTGGGGTTTTTCGCCTATCGTATGCTTCTCTCCAAGTGTTAATCGTGCGACTTCAGGATTAAGCCATGACTTATAACTACTTCCGCCTAACATAACTGAATCGACATTCTTATTTAGACTTGAAAATTCTTTAGCTATCGTCGACTTACCTGAACCATCTGTACCATAAAAACTAATTATTTCGGCCATTAAAACATCCTCCTTATTGGATCATAAATTTCAGACAATACTTCTTTTGAGCAATGTGCGCTCATAGTATTAAGTGCCTCTGCAACTTTTTTCTCATTTGCAGAACTTTGATCAGACGTATCAATTGATTCGAACAACACCATTTGCTTACCATCCAAAATTGGATTACTCAGTCGTCCCTGCAGAAATCGATTGTAATACGCTCGGGGTGCAACAGCTACATCCTCGGATTTAACCGGGAGGAGTATCTTTGCTCCTTGGCTTGCAGTAAATGACTGCACCGCAACAGCCCCTATGAGCTTATTTAAGGTCATGTATACATATGTTTCAGAACCTTCGCGACTAAGCCAGTTTGACCATATTGCAGTTGATTCTTTGTCGCCATCACAAACTTTGCGCAGGAACCTACCCAATAGTACTTCTGATGTTGAATCAAAAATATCACCATCAACGATACGGGACTCAACGCCATCATCACTAGCTTCACTCAGTGCGTCCAGAAGCGGGTCATGAAGTGTAGATGTAAAATGGACTCGTTTATGTCCACGTTTGATATCAACCCAATCACTCGAATTAACACCCTCAAGAACAGGTGTCACTCCAAGTGATCCTTCTCTCCATACATAATCCCGCAGCGTAATATAGTGTCGCTGAATTTCACGAAGTAGTCCAATTGGCGCTTCGATACTTAAGTTCTTTGTCATGTCTACATCACTTAAATCAACTCGTGTGGAGTCCTGTTCAAAAATTAGCATATCTTCATGTCGATGATAGGGATGTTCTGCCTCTGAAAGGTAATGAGTGAGGAATAATTGAGTGAATCGCACCCACGCTTCGCGATCATACACGTGACGCGTACGCTCATGCTGTGAAAGCCTATTCACAGATAGGACATCCCGGTATGCAAAGAAGCCACCGGGTTTCAGTGCATTTGTAATCTCTCCGAACGTCACATCTAGTGCTCCGTATCCACCACCGTACGAGTACACTTCGTGCAACACTGCTGAAGCAGCGACCACATCCACCTCATTACCAAAAATGGAATAGAGATTTTTAGCATCACCTTGATGAAAACTAGAAGTTGCAAATTCTGCAAGCCTTTCTTGTGCAAGTTTGAGTCCTTCCGACTCAATACCTTCCAGCTCTAAGAAAGACATGTGTAAATTAACACCATCCTGTTCACCCTTTTCGAACGAGTCAGAAATAATATCCACCGAAGATCCGCCACCAGGCCCGATTTCAATCACATGTTGATTTAGTATATCTCTGTCACGAAGTCGCCGCATAGCTTCCAGCGTAAACGCAGCCTTTTCCTGGCCATTGCCATTAATAGCCTTGTCTATGTATGAATTGTGACTTTTGCCATTGAAATTAAAATCGTTCATATGTAACTTTCAAAATTTATTTTGCCAGGTCGTGACGTATACGTCACGACCTGGCAAGTGGTATTACACGAGCTCCAGTATGAAAACCTCCATCTTGGTGCCGTTGGGCGAAAAGTATGCGACCGTTTCACCGGGTGTGTGGTGCAGCAATGCTGCACCAAGCGGCGCAGAAGTCGAAACCTCCATTGCCGCCGACTCATCACTCGGCTTACGAACAACATAATGTCCGCCGATATAGACCCGCATCGGCTCGTCATCGTCTGCGAACTTAATCACAACCGTTGAACCAACCTCTACTTTGCCGGAATCGGTCAACTCGACAACTTGCGCGTTCTTCCGCAGTTCACGGAGTCTGTTCAGTTGAATGCGAGCCTGATCGACGTCGAGCTTTGCTTGCTCGAAAGCAGGGTTGTCATGCCAAGTGTTGTTATCGGCATCTGCACCCGATCCCATACCTAGCATTGCTTCGCTCAAGCGCTCTTCTGCTGTGACGATTTGTTCGTCAAGTGAGCTAAGCGCTTTTTGAGTATAATTTTGATCCACTTCTTGACTCCTCTCTTAAATGTGTCAAGAATATGATTACGATATCATAAAACCCTTTATAAGGCAAGTTATTCATTGTGTACTAAAAATAACGTTTAACACTTTCTAAAGATAATTTGCCATTTTCTTTGATCATCACTAAAAAAGTGAGATAATAGGTGCTTGATGACACCACAAGCAACATCCACCAACTCTGCCGCGAGCGCACCAAATGCGCTTGATGTGCAATACCTCGATAATCTTGAGCGATATGTTGCTGACGGCAAAAAAGCCGATATCTTGTACGAACACCAAAAAGCCATCATCAAAGATACGACCGAGTTTCTTAGGAGCGACAATCGTCGTGGCTATATTGAAGCTCCGACCGGTACAGGTAAGACTGTCTTGTTCGTCACACTTGCAGAAGCATTTAGCTACCAGGCTGCAACACCACCAAAAATCCTCGTCGTGACGCCAACCAAGGACCTCGTCCGTCAAACACTCGGCGGAAGTAGAGGAGATAAGGGTTTCGCAGGATTTGCACCGCATATGAGCGTCAGCACGTTCTACAGTGATACACCAGCTGGTATGCGTGGCCTCGATGCACAAGTGACGATTACGACATATGCTTCACTCGCAAAACTAGCTGCCACACCAATTACAACCACTGACGACGAAGGTGTCCGTCACACGAAGCTTGTGAACCTCGTCAACGAACGCTTTGATATCATCTTCCTGGATGAGGGACACAAAGCACTTGGTGCTAGTAGTCGCGATATTATCAACGAGATCAAAGCAGATACCCTCATCATCGGCTTCACCGCAACACCCGATTACCATGCGTCTCGCGGACTTGAAAGTCTGCTGCCATCGATGATTCATCGCCTCGATCTAAAAGAAGCGATCGAACTCGACATGCTTTCATCTGTTATTCCAATCGCAATTCCAGCACCACGAACAACCGCTCAAGAATTCTCAATTGGCGCACTCGGTGAATATGAAAACAAAAGTCTTCGCCAACTCATCCACAACACCGCCCGCAACCGCATGGTGGTTTCGATCGCAACACAACTAATCCAGGCGGGGAACACCCCAATCATCGCGTGTATTCCAGGTGACACTATGACGCACCCACACCTAATCGCAGACCTACTGTCTGAGCAACTCATCGATGACGAACAGGGGATTCCTAGAAACATCCGCGTCAGTGCAATCACCAGCTCGATTTCAGCAGCGAATCGCCAGAAGATTTATGCGGAACTAGAGAAGGGTACGATCGATGCGCTCACCTATATTGACGTTCTTACTGAAGGCTGGGATAGCCAACGAGCGAACGTTATTATTAACGCCCGACCAACCAGGTCACTTGTTGCAGCCCGACAACGCACTGGACGAATCCTGCGAAATAAAGCCGACAATCGACCAGCACTGGCGATTGATATTGTCGATACAATCGCTTCAAATACAGCACCGCAGGTATCAATGGCTGACATTTTCACGCTCGACAAGATCACGAATGGTGCTCCAATCGGCGCGATCGATCCCGCACACGAGTCAGCTATTCATGCTTCAATCCAGACACTGTTCAAGCAGTACGGCGCAGTCGAGACAATCCTGAATAACTACACGCAGTACGCCGCGCTTCTGGAAACCCTCCCGACATTAACACGCGGTCAAGCAACTGTTAAGCAAGACGGAAAAGTACGCACCTTCGCATCCGCCGGGCGACTATTCACACGACTAAATGTTGATAGCTTTGCACTGGAACACTTAAAGAAAAACCAAGACATCGAAACTCGATTAGTTCGTCGACACCACGAAGCCATCGAAGCCTACGATGAGGACCAAATCCAGACATATCTTGCCGACCTCCCAAATGCAGTGCATACCGGTATGGGCCTCCGTGTTGGCGAGAAATCTTTCATGAGCCTCAACGAAATCGTCAACGTCATTAATCGCAAAGATCCTTACGTCGACGCGAGCTACCGAACTGTTGAAGCGCTTGCGCACGAAATCGTAAAATCAGATAAAGACCTATACTTCACAAAACGATTTCGCGCTCGAACACACCGCGGCTTCATGCTATACACCGCACAAACAATGGTGACGGTCGAAATAGGGCAATCTATCGCTGCATCGTATCGCGACGAATAGCTCATAGTCACGCTACGTCCATCAAGGTTATGGTATGATAAAATCACATTACATAAGAGGTTTTATTCATGGCAGCACGCAAACCAACAGCAGATTCCGCTCAACGTAAGATAACTGTTATTTTCGGGTACAGTTTATTCGTACTGACCGTTGCGGCGCTGATTATTTCGACAGTAATTCCATACACCACAATATTAATGAACCCTGTCGTTCTACACTTCAATGTTGTGATGATCATGTTCTCGTTTGTAGCTGCCGCAATTGTGCCGATTCTGGTCGCATACATTATTGGCGACAAGGCTGCGCGCAACAAAGATAAGCTCACACACCATTTTGACGGAATCCTGCTTGGTGCCTTAGCCTACGCACTTTCGCTTGTAATCAGCGGTATTGGATATCCTGCTATTGCTGCCTCAAACGTCCTGCCATCACCATGGCCAATTGTGGTTGCCAGCATCTGGCCGGTGGTCGCAACAATTGTTGTCATTGCACTCGTATCAATCGGCTATCACTCACGAACACGAAAAACAGGGGAGTCGGTACTCAACTATAAACCCTACCAATTGGTGCTTTTTGCATCACTTGCTATCGGTGTCGCATCGAGCTTGTTTTATGCTGCCCAGTCACTCAACCCAGGCGTGCTTTTGAATCTTGTTGTGCCATTTATTTTTGTAGCGATTGGCTATACTATCTTAAAGAAGTCGCAACCAATTAAACGAGTTCGGCTAGCATTCGCTACCATTGCAGCGATTTTTGGCTACGCAGCAATGTTACAAACTGGCCAACTGTTTATTTACGCTGGCTACGACACAGTAGCAATGATAGTAACGACAGTTGCTGGACTTGGAGTCTGGGCAGTATATTTAATGCTCATGGCGCGAACGATCAAAAAAACTAACGCAAAGAAGAGGAAATAATCATGCAGCAATCACAACCAATCACGAATACTATCATCAAGAGCGTTTCACTTATCATTACTGCACTCATCATTTCAGTCGCAGCGATATTCTGTACACTTCAATTCAACCAGACTCAACTAAAGATTGCCGAAGAGCAAAAAGACTCTCAGATTGAGCAATCAAAGAACATCAAGCAAGGCCTCGATAAAATCGGGAATGGCATCTGTAAGACTTCAACAAAGACTACGAGCTTCTGCCTTTAATCCATACGGACGGGATGCGCGTCAAAATAACGAAAGAACAACATGACCCAAAAAATAATCGCCCGTGACGTCTACGGTAACGAATACGAACACAACGTCGAAGACCTTACGCAAACTATCCGCACGTATGCGGTTATTAAGCACGATGGGAAGATTCTCGTCACGAAGCAGTGGGATGGCTACAGCTTACCTGGTGGTGGAGTAGAGAACGGCGAAACACTTGAGCAAACAGTCGTTCGTGAAGTGAAAGAAGAAACAGGACTCACTATAAAAACTGGTAAGATCTTCTATAACACTTCACGCTTTTTCCAACGAAACGAAACTAGCAAACCTGTTCAAGCCTTCATGTTCTTTTTTGATGGCGAGTATACATCAGGTGAAATCTCGAATACTTCAATTACCGAAAGTGAAACAACTTACACAAACGGTGTTGCCGAATGGATAGATGTAGATAAGCTTGATCAAAAAGATTTTCGACACAGTGTCAGCCTCGTTGAAATTCTCGATAATTTCAACAAGTAACGGCTCTTTATTCCTGCCGTAAAGCCTCAATTGGGTTAATCTTCGCCGCTCGTTGCGCTGGTACGAATGAAACAATCACACCAACAACAACCATAAATAGCAGTGCGCCAATAATCAAAAGTGGGGGATGAGCAAACAAGCTAAAGCCATCTTCAATACCGCGGCCACTCGCATACTGATTCAAGATTGCATCAATGATGAACCCCAAGGCCATAGCAACCGCTATACCGATCGCTCCACCCAAGAGTGACAAGATAACCGCCTCAACCGTAAACAGCCGCCTCATGTCCTTAGGACGCGCACCAATGGCAATCATAAGTGCGATTTCCTTCGTACGTTCCAGCAATGAAACAGTTAGGGTGTTAAGCATGCCCAAAACCGCAATCACCATACCAATACTTCCTAGGCTAATCAGTACAATATTAAAGAAGCGAAATACTTCGTTCACCTGGTCGAGCGTATCAACAGGCGAAGCGGTTGCATAGCCAAGACTTTCGATACTTCTACGGACATCTGAAATATTCTCTCGCTCATCAACAACTGCTTTTGCTTGTGTGAACGTATCAATACCGGCTTGTTTAAATACTTCGGCGGCGACAAAAACTTCTGATCCAGCGCCTGAGTCAACCACACCAACAATACGCTGCTTGGTGACATTCGTTTTGCCTGTTGCATTAGTAAGGGTTAACTCAACTTCTTTATTAAGCGCCTTTTCTGTATCACCAATACCAGCAGATTCAAGAAAAGAGGTGTTCACGACAATCTGATCAGATGCAGTCGCATCAATACCGTCACCGTGAGCGATCGTGATATTGCTCAGTTTCATATACAGCGAATCGATTCCATAGGCAACGAGGTCTGCCGCGGCACCATCGATAGTAACTTTACTGGCACCGATAAAGACACCACTGACGTCAGTCACGTGTGCAATTGAACGAACTTGGTCTAGATTATCAGAAGTTAATTTTAGAAGTTTAGAATTAGCAGGAGTGATATCGACTGTGTTAATCGATTCATTCCCTACAATTTCACCTTGGACGAGTTGCTGCAGTCCGATGCCAAATGACACCAGCATAAAGATTGATCCAATACCAATCACAATACCCAGGATAGTAATGAAGCTTCGGAACCGTTTAAAACGAAGGTTCTGAATTGCCATGCGCACGATCATGCGTAATTGAATGTGTGGTCGAGGTGAAGAAGTTGCCATTATACTTTTGCCCATCCTTCGATACGTTTTCGCATGTCTGTCAGCATGTGTGTTGTGGTTGCACGAATATCTTTACCTTTAATTTCGGTGACGTTGCCGTCTTCAATGAGTAGCAATTTATCACCAATCGATAGGTACTCGAGGTTGTGTGTAACCAGAACAATTGTGCGACCGAATTCAGTATTGAGGTAACGAAGCAGGTTAATCAAATTGTCACTGTTCTTACTATCGAGGTTTCCTGTAGGCTCGTCGGCAACAATATACGCCGGGTTATTTACGAGTGCTCGCGCCATCGCTGCACGTTGTTGCTCACCACCAGACAAGACTGACGGGAATTTCTTGGCGTGCATTTCGATACCAATGCGCTGCAACGAATTCTTCGCTTGTGCCAGTGCAGAATCATGGTTCACACCCATGAAATGAAGGGGGAGTGCCACGTTCTCGAGTACATTCAAACTCTTCACCCAGTTATTGGTTTGTTGGACCATACCCATAGTAAAAGCACGGAAATGCGCACGATCATTCTGGCTCATCTCGTATAGATCTTTGCCTTCGTATGTCACCGTACCGCTAGTAGGCTCGTCCAGCCCAATGATCGCGTTAAGAAGCGTCGATTTACCACTTCCTGAAGGACCATAGATAATAGTGAAACTTCCATCCAAGATTTCGAAATCAACATTATGCAGGACTTCGATTTCATCACCACCAGGCAGCTTAAAGCTTTTGGTCATGTTACGTACTTCAATAAGTGGTTTACCTGATGTCATGATTTATAGCCCAAATATTCTATTCAATGTTGATAAGATGATGTTCAAAACGCTGTCGGTCGCACGACCGATGATCGCTGACTTGTCGTCACCCTTGGCAACGTTCGCAGATTTATCTCGTGAGATCGGTTGTAGGTGATAGACAGACGAGATAGCTAGGTCAGAGACAATCACGACGTGCTCGGTTGTCAGTCGACCGTCTTCTGCGGTTTGGCTCGCATAGGTTGACCCTGTGCTTCCTTGTGCGTAGGCGATTTGGCTCGTTGCAGGTTCGTCAGTCTTCCATGACACCACGATCTGTCCACGCGCTTCACTTCCGTTGCCTTTCACGAGTGATTCGATTTGAATATCGCTAATCTTTGGTGGGCGAGTGTCAAGTGCTGTGCGGAATGTTTGACGATCGCTAGTTGCGAGGTTACCGGCTGCGTCGCGACTTTGTGCTAGCAAGCTATATTCGCTGGCATCCTCAAGGTTCTTAATCAGGACCTCGTGATCCGTCTTAACTGTTGCGTCATAAATATCCTTAGTCGCATCACCGATTTTGCCGTAGCTCACCGTTGAATTAGCAGGCACGTTAGTCTTCCATGTTACTTTTTGAGTACTCGTAGGCTCACCCGTAACAGGCTGGAATCGGAGTTCAGAAATACGTGGACGTTGTGGTGTCGTAAAGCTATCCGCTCGGCGACTGTCATATTCATTTCCGTCACTGTCAAAGGTACTAAACTTGTACAAGTAGGTTGATCCATCATCAAGACCACTCAACTCAACTGTGTAGGTTGATTCGCTCCGTGATGTATTAATCTTTTCAAGACCACCGAAACCTTCAGATTTACCGTAATAAATATTTACTTGGCTGGCATCAACAGAAGTGAATTGAATCGTTGCACTACTCAGAGTTTGCTTGATAACTGAAACATTTTTGATCGATGGCGCAGGTAGAGTCGTAAAGCTTAGCTCTGTACTTGTCCCAGTATTGCCGTCTTCGTCAGTCCACTTTGCTTTATAGAAATAGGTCGTTCCAGCATCAAGGTTCGAGATCTCAACCTTGTGATTCTTGGTCGATGCACTCACTGCGATTTCACCCGGGAAGTATTCACCGCTCTTTGTACCGTACTGAATACGGCTGTCACTTTCACGATCAGTCACGTAGCTAAATGATGCTTTCTTGGTACTTACTTGGACAGAAGGACTTGTCACAAGTTCCGGCGGACTTGTAAAGCGACCAGTAGGGGTTCGTGAGAATACATCAGAATACGCACCACAATTATTCGCAGAGTCACACGCACGAATCTTGTAGTAGTACATCTGCTGGTCGAGTGAACTGTCAACGTAACTCAAGCCACTTGTTGTTGCAACTTGTGAGAATGTCGTACCGTTCGTTGATCGATAAATCGCGTACTTAGACACACCAGCACCAACGTTTCCAGGCGCAGCCCACGACAACGCAAGCTTCCACGTTTGTGTTGCCTTCGTAGAGATGTCGGCAATTTCTGTCCCAATTGGAATTCCTGGTGCAGGAGTATTAGCGGTGAATTCAACTGTTGCGTACGTGTCGTAGTTCACATTTCCAGCTTCGTCACGCGCAACCACATACATCGTGTTTGTTCCCGGCTGAGTCGCGAACGCATCCGCAGCAAGTGATGTTTGCCCGGCAGGAGTGAACGTACACGTGATGTCGGTAGGAAGCGTATTTACAGTGTAACAATATGTTAGCGCGTTTCCTGGACCGACGAATGAACTTGGTGCTTGCCATGCAAATGCAAATGAGTTTGTTGTACTTGTCGTTGGAGTTGCAGTTAAGTTCTGTGGTGGGGTAGGGGATGTAGTGTTAATTTTAATCGCAGCGGTATTGTTAGACGTCGAAACATTCCCTGCGTTGTCGATCGTCCTGAAGTACATAATGTTATTACCTTCTTGTAGAAGCGGATAGTCATGCGTCGCATCGGTCGTATATGTACCATTATTCTCAAGAACGTCAGTGACGTCTTGCGCACCCGTATGGTCGGCACCAAACCACGTACCATTTGCACCAATCTTGTACTGAAGTCCCGCTAATCCACTATCAACATCATTAGCAGATTGTGCACCTGTAGCAGGCCACGTAATCGTTGCTTCTTTGCTCGCAATAAACTGTGAAGGCGCAGACATAAAGGCTGGGTTCGTTGGTGGCGTGTTGTCATATTTAAAGCTAAAGCTTTCAGCACTGCCTGTGAATAAGTTACCGGCTTTATCTAGTGCTTTTACGAGCAGGTGATACGGCTGGCTAGACGTCACAAACGGCGTTGCTAGCGCGTCAATTGCTGAAAGATCCACGCTTGTTCCTGGTACTGCATATGGACATGCGCCATTTGTATCGACTGGGGAATTACCCAAAATACCCTTTGTCTGCTGTACGTTTGCACTGGCGTCCTGGCCAAGATATATACAATAACCCGCTAGTCCCATACCATCGTTATCATCAGCGCCTGCAGCCCAAGAGAAGTATGGAGAAGAGTCATTCATCCAGGCGTTTTCAGCAATACCTGCACCATTTGAAGCAGTCTTTAGCTCAATATCCGATGCATTCGTTACGGGCGCCGTATCATCATTGATATACGTCACAGAGAAGTCGTTAATTCTTGGTGTTCCTGCTTGATCTGGCGAAGTAAGTGTTGCGCGAAGTTCAATAAATCGAGTAATCGGGCTGCCGTTGATTACGCCTTCTCCGGTCGTCGAACCGATGCCAGATTGTGCATACTCAGATGACCAAGCCGACCACGTTGTTCCGTCATTACTTGTGCGAGTTGCAAAGGATATACCTGTATTTTCAGCGAGTGCGCTTGATGCCCAGTTCACAGTGTTCCATTGATATTTTTTTCCTGCGCCTGCATCAACAACATACCCTGACGCAGTTCCGTTTGTGGCATACCCAGCGTTTGCAGTAAACTCAGCAACCATTTCTCGCGGAACATTAGTGGATGATAGATTTCCAGATTGATCATACCCTATACTGCCCGAGTTATTAGTTCCCCAGGTGAGTACATCGTTCGTTCCTGTAATTACTACTGTATGGTAATTACCAAGAGCCACCTTTGTGACACCAGAGAGTTGACCTATGCCTTTTACACCGAGTGTGCGGGTTGGTAATAAACGATTAGTTGATGTGGCGTCGCCTATTTGAGAATAATAGTTTTCACCCCAACCCCATAGTGAACCTCCGCTCCCAATTGCCATTGAAATCGTACTATTTGCGCCAATTGAGCTAATGCCCGACAAGAACCCTGAACCGTCAACATTCTTAACTTGTACAGGGCTATTGCGATTTGTTGTAGTTCCATCACCAAGTGCTCCGGCAACGTTATACCCCCACGACCAAACCGTACCATCAGATTTACGTGCCAGACCATGTTGAGCGCCTAGCGCTATCTGCGTAATGTCAGTCAGTGTACCCGCCCCAACTTGGACTGGAAGGAGGCGTGTCGTCGTCGTTCCATCACCAAGCTGGCCATAATTATTGTTTCCCCATGCAAGTACTGTACCGTCGCTCTTAAGGGCCGCAGAAGTGTAGTAATTCATTGCTATAGCACTAATACCGCTCAAGTTTCCTAACCCAGCTTCATCCTTAACGTGGATTGCAGCATATGCAGAATTGCCGTCGCCAGTTCCCAGTTGTCCATAAGGATTATACCCCCAAGACCATACGTCGCCGTCATTATCCAATGCCATCATGGCATAGGTACCAATAGCAAGTTGTTTAATGTTTGTTAAGGGGGTTACGTCGCTTTCTTTTAGAACCTGTGTTGGAAGGAGCCTCGTACTGGCTGCAGCGTTACCAATTTGGCCATATGAACCGTACCCCCATGTCCAAACAGTGCCATCACTTTTAACAGCACCACTGTTATTATCTCCTGCAACAACCGACACAACGTCCGTCAAGAATCCGTTACCATCTGCGCTTTTCACTTGAACCGGCACAGGACTATGGTCATATGTATTTTGACCAAGCTGTCCGAACGAGTTATATCCCCATGTCCAAACTGTGCCATCCGGTTTTAATCCAATTGTATGTTGCTGACCAACACTCACTTCGCTAAAACCTGTCAGCTTAGGTGCATATAAATTAACAATTATGTACTGTGGGAGTGCAGCAGTAGCATTATCAACACGAAGCCCCACTTGACCATAGTTATTGTTGCCCCAGCCCAGAAGGCTACTAGAGCTATCGGCAGTAAGCGCGAGAACAGTTTCGAAGCCTGTCTGCACACGTTTGATACCCGACAGCACACCCGTTCCATCTGATGACTTAACTTGTGTGAGTGAGCTAGATGGATTGTAGGTATTATTGCCAAGCTGACTGTAATTATTAGATCCGCTTGTCCACACAGTACCGCCTTCACGCACAACGGCCGTAAAGAACTGTCCCGCGTCAATAGAAATTGCATCCGTGAGATCTTGACCTTCAGGGGTTTTCATTGGAGTTGGAATAGGTGAGCTCGTGTTTGAATTGTTGCCAAATTGACCACTTCCGTTAGTACCCCATATATACGCTGACCCGTCAGATTTTAGTGCGGCGGCATGATATTCACCTGCGGTTAATGCTACGACATCAGTTAGGAATCCGACATTGCCAACGCCGTGCACCTGGGTTGCGTAGTAGCGATTATTAAATGTATTATCGCCAATTTCACCATTACCGTTATATCCCCAGCCCCACACGGTTCCGTCGGTTTTTGCTGCGAATGAGTTGTTTCGGCCAGCATTAATCGTTGCGACACCAGTTAAGAATGTTGTGAATGTGTCCTTAACCTGTACGGGCGTGTACCTTGTGTTGGAGGTACCGTCACCAACCGCGCCATTGTTGTTATATCCCCAGCCCCACACGGTTCCGTCATTTTTTAAAGCAAGTATATGTGAGCCAGTCGCGCTAATTTGCTTTACGTTTGTAAGGAAGCCGGTTCCATCGAGGCCTTTTACTTGTACGGGGTAGGGGCGAGTAGTTGAGGTTCCGTCACCAATCTGACCGGTTGGGTTATATCCCCACGCCCATACAGTGCCGTCGTTCTTGAGCGCAAGACTTGTGTATTCGGCCGCTACAACTTCCTTAATATCCGTCAAGAAACCTACTCCGTCGACACCCTTCACTTGTACCGGTTTTTGTTGTGTTGCCGTTGTACCATCACCCAGCTGACCGTAACCGTTATATCCCCAGCCCCACACTGTGCCATCTTTCTTTGATGCCATAGTGAACGTCTGTGCAGCACCGAAGCTCTGCACGTCTTTTAGTCGTAGTACATCTCGAGAAAGTGAAATACTCGAATCAGCACCAGCAGTTGCACAGGTGGCATCAGTGTAATTCGCGCCTGAAATGGTTAATGAACTCCGCTGTGTTGACTGGCATTTCGAAGTTTTATTGAAACCAAAGTCAGCATTTGTAGACCAGTTGAGCGTTTCGCTTGCTTGCGCATTTGCAAGAGGAAGGAGTATCGCAACTATTAATGACACAATCGCCAAACCACTCACGCCGATATCAATTACCTTACGGTTGCGGAACCAGCGACGCTTTACAGTAGTATCAAGCGTTTTTTTACGTTCAAAAGAGGGGAGCTTCGCAATCACAGACTTTGCAGTCAGCGTAAGAGATCGACGAGATTTCGTCGCTGTAGCCCTGTGATGAACGCTTTTGCGCTTTGGCATTAAATTATCTAACCCTTATCCCCATTAATTTCACGCAAATACCCAATTGGATTAGCGTAAGTTTAATCAAATTATAGCATGAACAGTACGATATATATGTAAGAATCTCTTGCCATCATAAACTTCATCATTCATACTAACCACAAGTGATTTGATACATACTTATATAGGGGGCAATTATCACACCACTCAAGCTGTCAAAATTCTGGCAACGCCGCGTCTACGAGGTGGCTTTTTTGCTTTCACTCGCTATCGTTGCACTCTACACAATTCCTATTTTGACGAATATTGCACCGCAAGGTTTGTTTGGCATTGGCATTATCGTCGCTATTCTGGCTGGTGGAACAGCATTAGCGAGTTTAATCATGTACTTCGTCTCACCAAAGGGCGCAAATTTCGTTGAGCCACTTCTGGTATACCTACTATTTGCAGCAACCAGCGCATTATTAATCGTTCAAACAGGCGGTGTGAGTTCGCCATTTATCATGCTCTGGATGCTGATTGCATTCTTCGGAGGAGTTTTTGCTATATACGGTGCCTTGCCGGTCTTTATCGCAACGGCAGTATTTGTTGCAGCAGAATACCTATCAGGCGATTTTAATGCCAACCTCGTTGCAGTTGTTGCCTTTAGTACGTTACTTCCAATGATTCTTGGTCTTGTTATCTGGCGAAATAGGGGAGACAACGAAGAGGACCGCAACGTCAAAAAGATGGCGAGTGAACTTTCAGAAGTTGCAAACAGATCTGAGATCGTCATTAACGCCATCGGTGATGGTGTGATCGCAATCGATACCCAAGGTATTATCCAGTTGATCAACCCCGCAGCGCAAGAAATCCTAGGATGGGGTAAGCAGGATGCATTAATGCTGAACTATAAATCAATTCTGCAGCTGACAGACCTCAATAATAATCCTTTAGATCCTGTCGACGATCCTATCCAACAAGTCCTTAATACAAACCAACAAATCCGTTCGAAAACACTGACGCTTATTACGAAGTCGGGCAAGAAAATCACGACATCACTTGTTGTCTCACCAATCGGTGACATGGGTTCAGGTATTATTACTGTCTTCCGCGACATGACAAAAGAGAAAGCCGAAGAACGTGAACAAGCAGAGTTCATTAGTACTGCCAGCCACGAAATGCGCACACCGGTTGCATCAATCGAAGGGTACTTAGGACTTGCCCTCAATCCAAACACCGCACAGATTGATGCCAAAGCACGTGACTTTATCATGAAAGCCCACGAAGCAGCACAGCACCTTGGACGCCTATTCCAGGACCTCCTCGATGTCTCTAAGTCAGAAGATGGTCGCATGACCAGCCTACCAAAAGTTGTCGACATTATTCCATTCGCCGAAACGATTACACAAGGTCTTCAAGAGAAAGCCCGCGAAAAAGGTCTTACGCTGACATTTATTCCTACTACAAACCGCTCTCAAAAGACCATTACTCCCGTCTACTTCGTTAACCAGGACAACGACCACATCCGCGAAGTACTGGATAACTTGATCGAAAATGCTATTAAATACACTCCAGCCGGTGAAGTTGCAGTCGACGTCACAGGATCAGACGATAAAGTTGTTATCAGCATCAAAGACAGTGGTCTTGGAATTCCAAACGAAGACGTCCCGCACTTATTCCAAAAGTTCTACCGCGTCGACAACACCGATCGTCAGCAAATTGGTGGGACAGGTCTTGGGCTATATCTTTCACGGCGACTCGCAGAAGCAATGCAGGGTCGCCTCTGGGTTGAAAGTGTCCATGGAAAGGGAAGTACTTTCTTTATGGAATTACCTCGAATTAGCAGCCAGGAAGCAGAAGATTTACGCGCACGCCAAGCCGTCCAAGCACAACAATTGGCAGCCACTCAGGCGGCAGCACCCGCACCGGTCGTCGATGCAATGCCACCAGTTGTGACACCTCGACCAGAAACACCTACAGCATCTGCTGAAACAACGGCAGAACCGACAGTCAAGGCGGCTACAACCGTGCCACGCGGCGAAAGTCTCAGTCGTGAACAAATTGCCGCACACGTTAAACAGCTCCAAGAAATGGCTCGTCAAATGCAACCACGCGATGACACACCACCACCGCCAGCAGGCACAGCATAACCACTATGGTAATTTTAAGAAGCATCGGATAGAATAAAGGTAATTATGGCGAAAATTTTACTAGTAGAAGACGACAAAAGCTTACGCGAAATCTATGGCGTACGGCTCATGGCTGAAGGATACACAATTACATCTGCTGGTGACGGCGAAGAAGCATTGGCAGTTGCCATTAAAGAACGTCCTGACCTCATCGTCAGTGATGTGATGATGCCAAAGATCAGTGGATTCGATATGCTCGATATCCTTCGTAGTACAACTGAAACTAAAGATATTAAAGTCATTATGATGACCGCGCTTTCGAGCGAAGATCAACGTGCACGCGGCGAAGCACTTGGTGCCGATCGTTACCTCGTCAAATCACAGGTTGGTATCGAAGATGTCGTTCGTACAGTTCACGATGTACTTGGTGATAACATTGCCGCAGCGGCGCCTGCAGCACCAGTCTTCCCACCGGCAGCAGCTCCAGTAGTTGAAGCTCCAGCTCCGATTGCCCCACAGCCAATTGCACAACCCGCACCAGCTCCTGTAGCTGAGCCTGTTGCGTACGCAGCACCTGCACCTGTAGCGCCTGTTGCACCTGAACCAGCAGCATACACATCACCAGTAGCGCCTATCCCTGAACCTGTCGTTGCACCTGCTCCAGTTGCGCCATTTGCCGTCGAGCCTCCTGTTGCGACGCCAGTACAATCATTTGATATTCCTGCGCCCGCACCAGTGCAACCTGCACCAGAACCAGTGTATACAGCGCCAGTTCCTGAGCCTACGCCTGTTTTAGCGCCTGTTGCGCCTGCGCCCGCACCATTTCCACCGGCATCAACACTGCCTGAACCAACTGCGCCATTCTCATCACCACGCCCAGCTTCACTCGGTGACCGTGTGATCAACCCGCTTCCATCTGCAGATTCTCTCAACCCAGGTGTCGCTGATCTTGCAACTCAAATGAACCAAGAGTTGAACGCACAACTTCAACAAGTAGCGCCGCAGCCGCAAGCAATCGCGCCACCGCCAGTGCCACCAACCCCTCCAGTGCAGCCACTTCCTCCACAGCCTGGGCTTTAGGCTGTATACTAAAGACGTGAGAGAACGCCTAAATAAACATCTCGCCCTGCAAATGGGCATCTCGCGTCGCGAAGCCGACGATCTTATCGAACACGGTCACGTCAAAGTGAACGGTGCGAAAGTTACTCTTGGAGCACGCTTCGAACAAGGTGACGACATTACCATCCGCAACCAACCACTTGGCGCATCTGTTGCGTTTGAGTTCCTTGCGCTACACAAACCAATCGGATACGTTTCATCACGCAAACAACAGGGTGAAACACAGACAATCTACAGCTTATTACCTGAACATTATCACCACCTGAAGCCTGTCGGACGTCTTGATAAAGACAGTAGTGGCCTCATGCTCTTGACGAACGATGGCGACTTTGCGTACCAAATGACACACCCAAAGTTCTACAAGACCAAGATCTACGAAGTATCACTTGACCTTCCACTCGCACCATTACACCAACAGATCATAGGGGACCACGGCATTCAACTTGATGATGGGCCAAGTCAACTCGTCCTCGAACGGGTGAGTGATGACCGCAAAGATTGGATCGTCACCATGCACGAAGGACGCAACCGACAGATTCGTCGCACATTCAATGCGCTCGGCTACACCGTTACCAGGCTTCATCGAACAGACTTCGGTCATTATACGATTGGTGATATAAAACCTGGCGAGTTTTCTATTGTTGAAAAACAGTAGTCAGCACTGATTTTAAAAGCGCATCGCGCTTATGCTCGCAAAAAATAGCTACCTCTGTTATAATTATCCTCTGTTATGGCCTCTAAACTTCCTACAGTCGCAATTATCGGACAAGCCAATGTTGGTAAGTCTTCGCTTTTCAACCGTTTCGGACGGTCTCGTCAGGCAATTGTCGCAAAAGAAGCGGGTACGACTAGGGATAACGTCCTTGGTAAAGTATCGTATGAGGACCACACTTTCTGGATGGTCGACACCGCTGGTCTAAAGGACCCTAACGACGATTTTGAAGCCTCAATCCAAGAGCAAATCACTGAAGCAGCTGAAGCGGCTGACATTATCCTTGTTGTCGTTGATAGCACCCAATACTCAAGTGACGAAGATAAACTCGTTGCGAAAAAAGCCCTCCGCAGCAAGAAGCCGGTCATCCTCCTTGTAAACAAAGTTGACCTCTCGGGCAGCCTTCCAAACGACGAGTACAAGCGCCTTGGTATCAAAGATATTATCCGTACCAGCGCCGAACACAACATAGGTATCGAAGAAACGCTAAAGCAGATCACCATGATGATCCCACCCGTCGAAGACACTCCTGTCAGCGACGTCATTCGTATCTCACTTATTGGTCGTCCAAATGTCGGTAAGAGCTTCCTCTTCAACACGATGGCAGGCAAGCAACAAGCAATTGTTGCCAACATCGCCGGAACAACCCGCGACGTCAACCGCATCGCTGTTCGCTACAAACTCCAGAACATCGAAATCCTCGACACAGCCGGTATGCGTAAGCCCGGTAAACAAGAAGTTGGTATTGAGAAATTCTCAGTCCTCCGTACACTTCAAGCAATCGAAGAATCTGACATTTGTTTCCTCCTTATGGACGTCAACGAACTAAATACTGCACTTGACCAACGCCTCGCTGGAATCATCGACGAAGCAGGTAAGGGCCTTGTTATCGTTGTCAGTAAATGGGACAGCGTCGAAGACAAAGACGCTTACACCCGTGACGAACTTGCGCCAAAGATCGCTCGTAATTTCGAATTCGTTCCTTGGGCACCACTTATTTTCACCAGTAGCGTGACAGGTCAAAACGTCACAAAGCTATTTGATCTTGCCATTGATATTCACAATCGCCGTGGTGCTGAACAAAAGACTCGTGCAATGAATGACCTTCTGCAAACAATTGTACAAAAGCACCCACCAGCCGGTTTAAAGAACACGCACCCGAAACTTCGTTACGTTGTCCAAACCGACAATTCACCTCCATGGTTCGTTATCTACGGTAGCAACTTAAAATTCATTCACTGGTCATACAAACGCTACATCGAACGCCACTTCCGCGAAACATTCGATTACATCGGTACTCCGATTAAATTCAGTTTCCGTGACACAAAACAGCTTAAAGATAATGCTGCACGTATCGCTGAAGGCAAAGAGCCAATTAACAAGGCAAAAGCCAAGAACGAAGAGCTCAAACGCGACCTCGAAGCGCGACAAGAAGCTGGCCGCGAAGCCAAAAAAAATAACCCTGCCGTTTAACGGAAGGGTTGTATGTAAAGCTGGATTGGCCTGGCGAGAAAATTCCTCAGCCAGACCAATCCTATCGCTCTGGAATGAAAGCGTTACTTCTTGACGAGCTGACGCTCGAATACACGATTCCTCTTACGAAGTTCGTCGTCGAGCGCCCAGACCTTGTGAAGGCCATAGGCAGTCACAATGAGCGCAATAAGCAGCAATGCGCAGGCACCGACAAAGAACAGATACTGCGCCACCCCTTCGGATGGCGACACATATGAGATCCCCGAAGCTACCAACACCAAAGCCGCGAAGAGCCAGTACCCCATGGACGACGCGAACGCCGGCACCTGGGTTTCGATCTTCTTCCTCGAGTAGAGGATGAAGAAGATGATCAACTCAATCGCAAGCAACACTGATGCGATCGGGACCACCACGTAAGCCAATACAACTTGCATGATGACCATGCGTAACTTCCTTCCAATTGAAATGAGCGATGATTTTGTCTAGCAAAACTGGGGATATTATGGCATGAAAACAGTAGAATATCAATGTTATACAATAGAGACCAGTTATGAAAATTATTTTTGCCCAAGGCAACCCAGACACGAAATACGCTCGAACCCGACACAATACCGGGTTTATGGTCATTGATGCTCTTGGAGATAAGTACGATGCCCTCTGGCGCGACGTCGATAAGTATAAAGCACGTACAGCCGAAGTTATCATTAACCACGAGAAAGTCCTTCTCATAAAACCACTTTCTTACTACAACGACACGGGGCTCGTTGCACGACACTTTATTGATTACTACAAACTTGATCCCACAACTGACTTCCTTGTCGTACACGACGACCTGTCGTTGCCATTTGGGACCATCCGAATACGTCAGAGTGGCAGCGATGCAGGGAATAACGGAATCAAAAGCCTTAACAGTCATATTGGCGAACACTATTTCCGCATCCGTATCGGCATCTGGACCGAAGACCGCGACCTAATGGATGATGTGAATTTTGTGCTTGGAAAATTTCCAAAAGGCGAGCAACACAAAATCGACAAACATATCATCCCGCATATCGATACACTTATTGAGCAATTCGTCCAAGGTAGCCTTGAAATCTCAAGTTCATCGATTTAAGGTTTATTTCACCCTTTAAGAGGCGTATACTTTTTACAGACCGAGTCCACAAACACCGAAAGGAGTGGCTATGTCCACTGTTGCGGGTTCGCCGCAAAGAACTCAGCTGGGGCACGATGTCATGAACTTAGTAGAGAAGCTAAGGGAACACATCGCAAACTTCACTGAAGCATCATCACGCCAGATCAAGGTTCGAACTTACGACGACGTCGTGCATTCGGACATCTACATCGACGCCGGCAAACACCATCGCCTGACGCCACATGGCTTGATCGAGAAGAAGGCCAAATGGCGACGCACCTCGGTGCTCGGACGCCATGCAATTTGCATGTTGAGCGACGATGAGCTTTACGCAATCCGCATAACGCTCATCGACCTCTTCCTTAGGCTGAGGACACACGAAGAAGCTATAGTGTGACCGGTTGGAGTGGTGTGGTGAGAATTTTCTCCCGCACCACTCCGCACACAATTTCTGCATACAAAAATACCCCTCAATCGAGGGGTATTTAATGTTAACTTCATAAAAAGCGCTCACAGTAAGGGTGGGCATCACTGTGAGCGCATTTTACCCTTTAACCCACCCGGATTCTCAGCGAAGCGTCGCGACCGATAAATATAAATATGGTGCGCGCCTGATCTTCACAAGGAAGACCACTACTGTATAGTCACTATACTTGAGAATCGTAATTGGGATCCCTTATCTCTAAAAGAAATAAGGTGTTAAAGGGATTAGTATACGCACATGGCTGACATGCCGAGGCAAGGTCTACGCAGTGGAGGGTAGTTACTACGTAAACACCATGTGTGTAACCTAACATTAAAGTTAGAATAGGGGGTATAAGGTACTTGGTAAGCCTCGCAGGACTAACCAATCGCTTTGCATCTTAGCACGTATTTGACAATAAGTCAATACTTACTAAAACAATTCTCATGAAAATCAAGACTATCACACCAGATAAAGATATTTTCTTCCAGATCATAAGCACTATTGCTTATTCACCGAAAACATTATATTTCATCGGTACTATTCCACCTAAACGGCTCCCGGTAGTGGCAATCGTGGGGACTCGGAAGCCTACCCCTTATGGTAGGGAAATAACCTTTAAATTAGCTTATGAACTCGCCAAGAAAGGAGTGGTAATTGTCAGTGGACTGGCTTTAGGAATTGATGCCATAGCTCATCGTGCAGCACTCGAAGCAGGAGGGCGGACAATCGCCGTGCTCGCCAATGGACTCGATTCAGTATATCCCGCATCGCATCGTGCGCTCGCCGACGAGATTGTCAGTAAAGGTGGATTGATTACCAGCGAGTATCCCCAGGGAACACTTGCCAGAGATCATCAATTCCTCGCGCGCAACAGAATTGTTAGCGGCATTGCCGACGCGGTTATTGTTACCGAAGCAGCAGCCAGAAGTGGTACATTAGCCAC
>Ga0247806_10000170_pt1 | contig 44177 bp, 41 predicted proteins | sample UWRJL059202B1_FD_179935 | JGI IMG/M metagenome (GOLD analysis project Ga0247806, IMG submission 179935) | Plant litter microbial communities from Arlington Agricultural Research Station in Wisconsin, United States - UWRJ-L059-202B-1 | ecosystem: Environmental > Terrestrial > Plant litter >... | reverse complement strand
ACGGCGGATGTAGCCGGCCCGCACAAGCAGGCGGTGGCTGGTGACCTCGGCATCAGAGGGGTCTTCACGAAGGGTCCGGAGGAAGTAGTTCGACATACGAATAGGCACGCACCTACTTTACGGCGCGTGGCCGCGTCGCAATCCCGCGAGATCGTCGGTCGAGCTTGTCGAGACCCGGTGACCGTGCCTGCGGGGTCTCGACAAGCTCGACCAGCGAGTGGTCACGATCCGCAGATCGGGCGGGTACGGCTAGTTGGAGCCGACCGTCACGACGGGGGAACCGAGGGAGTCTTCGCTCGGCGGCATTTCGGCGGCCATGCGGTTGGCCTCTTCGATGAGGGTCGCGACGATCTCGGACTCGGGGACGGTCTTGATGACCTCGCCGCGCACGAAGATCTGGCCCTTGCCGTTGCCGGATGCCACGCCGAGGTCGGCGTCGCGGGCCTCGCCTGGTCCGTTGACGACGCAGCCCATCACGGCCACACGCAGCGGAACCGTCATGCCCTCGAGGCCGTCGGTGACGTCGTTCGCGAGCTTGTAGACATCCACCTGGGCCCGGCCGCAGCTGGGGCAGGAGACGATCTCGAGTTTGCGCTCACGCAGGTTCAGCGACTGCAGAATCTGCAGGCCCACCTTGATCTCCTCGGCGGGCGGGGCGGAGAGGGACACCCGGATGGTGTCGCCGATGCCCTCACCGAGCAGGATGCCGAACGCGGTGGCGCTCTTGATCGTGCCCTGGAACGAGGGTCCGGCCTCGGTGACACCGAGGTGCAGCGGCCAGTCGCCGCGCTCGGCGAGCAGCCGGTAGGCCTTGACCATGACCACCGGGTCGTTGTGCTTGACCGAGATCTTGAAGTCGTGGAAGTCGTGTTCCTCGAACAGGCTGGCTTCCCAGACGGCGCTCTCGACAAGAGCCTCCGCGGTGGCCTTGCCGTACTTCTGCAGAATGCTGGGCTCGAGGGAACCCGCGTTGACGCCGATGCGGATCGAGACGTCCGCGGCCTTGGCTGCGGCGGCGATCTTGCCGACCTGGTCGTCGAACTTGCGGATGTTGCCGGGGTTCACCCGCACGGCCGCGCAACCGGCGTCAATGGCCTGGTACACGTAGCTCGGCTGGAAGTGGATGTCGGCGATCACCGGGATCTGGCTCTTCTTCGCGATGATCGGCAGTACCTCGGCGTCGTCGCGGCTCGGCACGGCGACACGCACGATGTCACAGCCAGAGGCGGTGAGCTCGGCGATCTGCTGCAACGTCGCGTTGATGTTCGTCGTCGGGGTCGTTGTCATCGATTGCACGCTGACCTGCGCGTCACCACCGACGAGGACCTTGCCGACCTTGATCTGGCGGGACTTGCGTCGGGGAGCGAGGATTACGGGGACTTTGGGCGTACCCAGGTTTATTGCGGCCACGGATGTAGCTTACGCGTGCACGCTGCGGCGAAGCTGAACCCTTCCCGCACGCGTGCCGACCAGGCCACGCGGGTCAGCCGAAGAAGTTGACGGGCTTGACGATGTCGGCGTAGATCAACAGCAGGCTCATGCCGCCGAGCACCGCCACCACGGCGAGGGTCAGCGGCATCAGCTTGGCCGAGTCGACCGGCCCGGGGTCCGGGCGCTTGAACAGCTTCGCGAACCAACGGCGGATGCCCTCCCACAGCGCGGCGGCGACGTGGCCGCCGTCCAGCGGCATCAGCGGCACCAGGTTGAACACGAACAGGGCGATGTTCAACGAACCCAGCAGACCGATCAGGCTCGCGGCCTTGCTGTGCAGCGGAATGGTGTCGATGCTGGCGATCTCGCCGGCGACCCGGCCGACGCCCACCACGCTAATGGGTCCGTTCGGGTCCCGCTCCCCCGAACCGAATGCGGCGTTGGCGACGTCGATGAGGCGTTGCGGCAGGTTGAGGATCATATGGAAGACGCCGGAGATGTTCTCGCCGACGGCGGGCAGCACCGCGGTGACCGGTTGCTGCACGAGTTCGCCGGCCGGGCTGATGCCGACAAAACCGACCTCGGTGGTCTGCTGGGCGCCGTCGGCGTTGGTCACGACCTCACCCGAATCATCCAGCACGTAGCGTTCGGTGAGCTTGGGGGTGATCACGAGGGTCTGCTCGCTGCCGTCGCGTTCGACGATCACCTGCAGGGGCGTGCCGGACGAATCGCGGATGATGGCGGTGGACTGGTCCCAGCTGGTGATGGCGGTGCCGTCGATGCTCACCAGCCGGTCGCCGGGCTTGAGGCCGGCGGCGGCACCCGGGGCGGCTTCGTCGCCCGGCTCGCAGGTCTGGCGATCGCTGGTTGCGGGCAGCACGCAGGCGTTGACGCTGCCGACGGTGGTACTCGCCTCGGTGGCACCGAAGCCCATCAGCAGCACGGCGAACATCACCACGGCGATGAGCAGGTTCATGAACGGGCCACCGAGCATGATGATGACGCGTTTGAGCACCGGCAGACGGTAGAACGCGCGGTGGTCTTCACCCTCGCCGATGGTGTCGGCGCTGGCCTGACGGGCCTCGTCGACCATGGTGCCCCTGGCGGCCGGCTTGGCGTCCGGGTCGCCCTCCTGAACCAGCTGCTGGAAGAACCCGGTGCTGTTCGGCCGGGCCTTGCCGCCGTCTTTCGCGGGCGGGAACATGCCGATCATCGAGATGTAACCGCCCATGGGGATGGCCTTGACGCCGTATTCGGTTTCGCCCTTTTTCTTCGACCAGAGGGTGGGCCCGAAGCCGATCATGTACTGGGTGACCTTGACGCCGAACAGCTTGGCCGGAACCAGGTGCCCGATTTCGTGCAGGCCGATGGACAGGGCCAGTCCGACGACGACCACGGCGACGCCCAGAATATACAGAAGCACGGTTTCCACAGTCGTAGATTAGCCTTCTCTTGCTGCAAGGCTGCTGGTCGTTGACTGGCATCGGCCTATGCTCCACGATTTGCACACATCGTCGCACGAACGCCTCCAGGAGGATTTTCTGTCTGTACCTATCGAGCCAGCCGCCGACGCGTCGACCTCCGACGGTCCGATCGGGCTGGTTCTCGCTGACCGTTTCCGCCTTGACCGGCTGATCGGCACCGGCGGCATGGCCACCGTGTACGAGGCGGCCGACCTGGCCCTGGGCCGCACGGTCGCCCTGAAGCTGTTCCGCATGGACACCGCAGACGACACCGGCCCCGAGCGGCAGAGCGGTGAGGTCATGGTTCTCGCGAGCCTCAACCACTTCGCCCTGGTCACCCTGTTCGATGCCGGCGCCGCGCACATCGACGGCGTGACCCGGTCGTTCATCGTGATGGAGTACATCGACGGCGTCGACCTGCGCAGCCGCATCAGTACCGGCCCGGTGGCGCCGGCGGAGGTGGCCCGAATGGGCGCCGACCTCGCGGAGGCGTTGCACTACGTGCATGCCAAGGGTGTCATCCACCGCGATATCAAACCCGCCAACGTCCTTCTGGCCCCGTCGGACTTCCCCGGCCGGGTCTCGCACGCCAAACTCGCCGATTTCGGCATCGCCCGGCTCTTCGACGCCACCCACCTCACCCGCACCGGCGCGGTTCTCGGCACCGCCGGGTATCTCAGCCCAGAGCAGGCTCTCGGCGAGCCGATCGGACCGCCCAGCGATGTCTACTCCCTCGGCCTGGTGCTGCTCGAGAGCCTCACCGCCACTCGCAGCTATCCGGGCACGGCGATCGAATCGGCCATGGCCCGGCTGCAACGTCAACCCGAGATCCCCGCGAACCTGGGCGCCGGCTGGGTCGACGTGCTCACCGGCATGACCGCCCGCGATCCGGCCGAGCGGCTCTCGTCGGCGGATGCCGCCGTGCTTCTGCGCGATCTCGTTCCGGGCGGATCGACCGGGACCGCGCGCACCGGGACGGCGCAGCAGGTTGATGCGCCGACCGCGCTGATGGCCGCGCCCGCCACCGCTGGCACGGCCGACGGCACGGCGGCCACCGCGCTGTACCCCGTGACGTCCGGCGACGAACCGACCAGAGTGCTGCCGCACGCCGATACGACCGACCGGACCGCGCAGACCGCGCAGACCGCGCAGACCGCGCAGACCGAACGATTCAGCCCCGTGCCGCCGGCCCCGGCCGCTTCGACGGGAACGGCCGCCGCCTCCGGCACGGCCCGCCGATCGCGCCGCGGACCGCTGCTCATCGGGCTGCTTGTCGCCGTGGCAGCAGCGATCGCGCTGGTGTTCCTCGTGCAACCGTCCGATCCGGGCGCGGAGCCCCCGACCTACCCTGCGGTCGACGGCGACCTCGGCACCCACCTGCAGCAGCTCCAGGAAAGCGTGAACCCATGAGCGGCCCGATCACCCTTCGCCGGCGCTTCACCCTCGTCGTGGCCGGCATCACGCTGGCCGGCGGCCTGCTCGCCGGCTGCGCCACCGGAACACCCGATCTACACCGCGACACGGCGGCCGGACTGCAGGACGGGGTCCTCACGGTGAGTACCGCCGCTGCCGCCGGCGACTTCGCCGGCGCTCAGGCGGCCCTGGATGTGGTGCAGGCCGACCTGGCCGCGGCGAGCGCCGCCGACGGCGTCACCGCCGCCCGCGCCGCCGAGATCCAGGCCGCCATCGACCGTGTGGCGAGCGACCTCGCCGCCGCGATCGAGTCGGGCGCACCGGTCGAAGCCCCCGTCGAGACCGAGGCACCCGCGGAAACCGAGGCACCCGCGGAAACCGAGGCGCCCGCGCCCGTCGAAACGCCGGTGGAGGCACCGATCCCGACGGACACCGAGAACCCGGACGAAAACGAACCCGACGAGAACGAACCCGACGAGAACGAGGACGAATCGACGGTGCCTGCCCCCGCCCCGGAGAAACCGGGCAAGGACAAATCCGAGACCGGGGCCTGCGAGAAGAAGGGTAAGTGCGAGTAGCCGCCGCGCCCTGCTAGAAAGGTCCCATCACCCGTCTCGCCCAGCCAGCCAGGAGGACCCATGCCGCACCACCTGATCGTCGGAGCCGGCTGGATCGGCAGCGAACTGGCCCGCCAGCTCGTCGCCCGCGGGGACGCGGTCACCGTGGCCACCCGCTCCGGCACGGCCCTGCCCGGCACCACGGCGAAGGAGCTCGACGCGTCCGACCCCGTCGCGTTCGTCCTGGCAGCGGAACGCATGGACACCATCTTCCTGTGCACCAATCCCCCCTACCCCGACTGGGCCAAGCGGTGGCCGCCGGTGTTCGCCGCGGCGATCAATGCGGCATCCGTCTCGGGCGCCGGCCTGGTGGTGATGGGCAACCTCTATCCATACGGGTCGCCGGACGGGCCGATGACCGAGCACTCCCCCGAGATCACCACGGAGTCGAAGGGCGTGATCCGACGCGACGGCTGGCGGCGGGTGCGTGCGGCCCATGAGTACGGTGAGCTCCGGGCCGTCGAGGTGCGGGCGAGCGACTACTTCGGCCGGGGTGTGACCGGCACCGCACATCTGGGCGAGACGTTCTTCCGTCAGGTGCTGGCTTCCAAGACCGCAAGGGTGGTCGGCCTGCCCGGCGCGTTGCACAGTTGGAGCTACCTGCCCGACATCGCCGCCACGATGATCGCCGCGGCCGGGCACACCGGCGACTGGGGACGGGTCTGGCATGTGCCGAGCGGGGCAGCCAGCCGCACCGACATCGCCGAACAGCTGAACACTCGCTTCGGCAGCCACGGCGTCGTGGCCGGCTACCCGGCGTGGATGCTGCGCTCTTTAGGGCTGGTGAGCCCGCTGATGCGGGAGGTCTACACGTCCAGCTACCAGTTCCAGGTACCGTACGTGATCGATTCCCGTGAGACCGAGCGAGAGCTGGGCGTCACCGCCACGGCGTGGGACGACGCGCTGATGGCGACGGCCGACAGCTACCGCCGCTGACCGGTGGGGTCTAACCGGCCGGGTCAGCGTCCGACCGAGTCGATGATGGTGTCGGCTGCGGCACGGGCCCAGCGTTCGGCCTCAGCGAGGATCTCCAGAGTCAGCTGACCCTCGGACTCGTGAGCCTCGACGACCCGTTGCACGGTGTCGACGATGTCGAGATAGCCGATCCGGCCCGCGTGGAAGGCCAGTACCGCCTGTTCGTTCGACGCGTTGAACACGGCGGGGTAGGTTCCCCCGGCGCGACCGACCTGTTTGGCCAGCTCAACGGCCGGGAACGCCTCATCGTCGAGGGGTTCGAAGGTCCAGGTGTGCGGGGTGGTCCAGTCGATCGGCGCGCCGACGGCGGCCACCCGGTTCGGCCAGTCCAGGCCCAGGGAGATGGGCAGGCGCATGTTCGGCGGCGACGCCTGGGCGATGGTGGAGCCGTCGATGAACTCGACCATCGAGTGGATGAGTGACTGCGGGTGCACGACGACGTCGATGTTCTCGTACGGCACGTCGAAGAGCAGGTGTGCCTCGATGATCTCGAGGCCCTTGTTCACCAGGGTGGCGGAGTTGGTGGTGATGACCAGCCCCATGTCCCAGGTGGGATGGGCGAGGGCCTCGCGTGGCGTCACGTTGGCCAGATCCTTGCGGGTGCGGCCGCGGAACGGGCCGCCGGACGCGGTGAGGACCAATCGGCGCACCTCGTCGGCGGTGCCGGAGCGCAACGCCTGCGCGATCGCGGAGTGCTCGGAGTCCACCGGGACGATCTGGCCGGGCGCGGCGAGCGCCTTGACCAGGTCGCCGCCGACGATGAGGGACTCCTTGTTGGCCAGTGCCAGGGTGCGGCCGGCTTTGAGAGCGGCGAGCGTGGGGCCCAAGCCCACCGAGCCGGTGATGCCGTTGAGCACAACGTCGGCGTCGACATCCCTCACCAGCTGTTCGGCCTCCATGGCGCCGACCGCGGTGTCGTCCACGTTGAACGCGGTGGCCTGCTCGGCCAGGAGCGCGCGGTTGCTGCCGGCCGACAGGCCGACCACCTCGAACCGGGTGGGGTTGGCCTTGATGACGTCGAGCGCCTGGGTTCCGATCGAGCCCGTGGACCCGAGAATGATGATTCGCTGCACGAGCCCATGGTAGGCGCACGGCGGGTATATGCCGGGCCGCGACTGGCGGCCGCTGTAGGGTCGTTGAGTGACCGGAGCCAAGCACGACCCAGCATCCGAGCCCGAAACCGCGCCGGTAGCCCCCGTCGAACCGGTACCGGCCGCCGACGAGATCGTCGAGTTGCCTTCCAAGCCCAAGCGGCCCGGGTTCGTCTACTTCCTCGGCTACGGCATCATGGCGCCCATCGCGCGCCTGGTCTTCCGGCCCCGCATCACCGGCAAGGAGAACATCCCCCGCGAGGGCCGCGTGATCCTGGCCAGCAACCACCTCTCGTTCATCGACAGCATCGTGATTCCGCTCACCGCGCCGCGCCGGGTGCAGTTCCTGGCCAAGTCCACCTACTTCACCGGCACCGGTTTCAAGGGTTGGGTGTCCCGACAGTTCTTCACCTCCATCGGTGCGATCGGCGTGGAACGTGGCGCCGGCCAGGCCGCCCAGGTGGCCCTCGACGCCGGCAAGAAGGTCCTCGATGTGGATGGCGCGTTCGCGATCTACCCCGAGGGCACCCGGTCGTTGGACGGCCGGCTCTACCGTGGCCGCACCGGCGTGGGCTGGCTCGCGCTCACCACCGGCGCCGTGGTGATTCCGGTGGGCCTGATCGGCACCGAGCAGATCATGCCGGTGGGCTCGAAGATGCCGCGCATCCGCCGCATCAGCGTGAAGTTCGGCGAACCCATCGACCTGAGCGGGCACGGCACCGCCGACTCCGGGCGCGCCCGCCGCCGAGCCACCGACGAGATCATGGCCGCGATCCACGAGCTGACCGGCCAGGAACTCGCGCACAGCTACAACGAGTCACCGCCCACCACCGTGGTGCAGCGGGTCAAGCGTGCGATCTGGTGGCGCGAGCGCCGCTAGCCGTATGCCCGGCGACGCACGATAATCGGGACGAAGCACTCACAGAAGGACGATATTCGGATCTTCGTCCTTCCAATGTGCCGAGTTCCTTTCTTCCGCGCCTAGGAGACCTCCGCATGACCGCATCCGCTCACCCCGAACTCGATCTCACCATCTCCCGCATCATCCGGGCCCCGCGCGCCGCCGTGTGGCACGCCTGGGCCGACCCGGCGAGCTTCGAACGGTGGTGGGTGCCGGCGCCCACGCTCTGCCGGGTGCGCGAGATGGACCTCCAGGCCGGCGGTTCCTTCCGCACCGAGATCAGCGAGGACGGTCTCGAGTACGGCCCGCACATCACCGGCTGCTTCCTCGCCGTCGACGAGCTCGAACGCATTGTCTACACGGATGCGCTCGTGGCCGGCTGGCGCCCGGCCGAGGCACCGTTCGTGACCGCCGTGATCACCATGGCGGACCACCCCGACGGCACCGAGTACACCGCCACCGCGATGCACCGCAACATTGCCGACCGGGACCGGCACGAGGAGCTCGGTTTCCAGGACGGCTGGGGCACGGTCATCCGTCAGCTCGCCGCGCTCGTCGAGCCGGTCAGTTAGTCACGCTCCACGTCAACCCACTCGTGGCCGACGGCCTCCAGCTCGCCCACCCCGGCCGTCACCTGGGCGACGATGGCGCCAAGGTTCTCGGCGTCGTCGCCGGCGATGTTGAGTAGCGCCACCTCTGCGTAACTGGTGCCGAGGATCAGCACCCCGCGTTGACGCAGTTCGGCCTCGATCCGACCGGCGTCCGCGTGGGACAGTGCCAGCCGGAACAATTCCCGCCGTTCACGCGCCACGAGCAGCCCACGGGACTGGGCCAGGTCGATCGTGGTGAGAACGGCCTCGGAGTAGGCACGCACCAGCCCACCGGCGCCGAGCAGGGTGCCGCCGAAGTAGCGGCTGACGACGGCGACACAATCGACGAGATCCCGCCCGGTCAGTGCCTCGAGCATCGGCCGGCCCGCGGTTCCGGATGGTTCGCCGTCGTCGTTGGATCGGCGCACCTGATCGGGAGTGCCGCTCGGCCCGACCACAAAGGCCGAGCAGTGATGGCGCGCACCCCAGTGTTCCGTGCGCGCGGTTTCGATGGCCGCTCGCGCGGCATCCTCGGTGTCGACCCTCACCAGACGGCAGAGGAACCGGGATCGTTTCACCTCGATCTCGGCCAGAACCTGGCTGCCGACGCCGCCGTGCAGGGTGAGATCGGGCATGCGCCCAGTCTCCCGCATGCCGGCCTGGGCCGCTCACCCAGCCGACCTCCGTAAGCTGGGGGCATGTCTTCTTCCTTCTCGGTCAGCCAGGAGCGCAAGCTCGTCACCGCCCTCCCGGGCCCACGGTCAATCGCGCTGCAGGAACGACGCGTTCGCGCCGTGTCCGCCGGCGCCGGCACCCTCGCCAACATCTACATGGACCACGGCGCGGGAGCGATCCTGGTCGACGTCGACGGCAACCAGATCATCGACCTCGGCTGCGGCATCGGCGTGACCACCATCGGCCACGCCCACCCCGACGTGGCCGCCGCCGCCGCCGAACAGGCCGGCAAGCTCACCCACACCCTCTTCACCGTCACCCCGTACGAGAACTACGTGCGCGTCGCCGAGAAGCTCGCCGAGATCACCCCCGGCGACTTCGAGAAGCACTCGATCCTGGTCAACACCGGAGCCGAGGCCGTGGAGAACGCGGTGAAGATCGCCCGCAAGTACACCGGCCGCCGCGCCATCGTGAGCCTGGACCACGCGTTCCACGGCCGCACCAACCTCACCATGGCAATGACCTACCGCCCGTGGCCGGAACGCGCCGGAATGGGCCCGTTCCCCGGTGAGATCTACAGCGTCCCCACCAGCTACCCCTACCAGGACGGCCTCTCCGGTGAGGAAGCCGCCGAGAAGACCATCGACTACATCCAAACCCACATCGGAGCCACCGAGATCGCGGCGTTCTTCGTCGAACCGATCCAGGGCGACGGCGGCATCGTCATCCCCGCCCCCGGCTACTTCAAGCGGTTGAGCGAGTTCTGCACCGAGAACGGCATCGTCTTCGTCTCCGACGAGATCCAGGCCGGTATCGCCCGCACCGGCGCCTGGTACGCCATCGCGCACCACGGTGTGGTGCCCGACCTGGTCACCACCGCCAAGGGCATCGCCGGCGGGTTCCCGCTGGCCGCCGTCACCGGTCGCGCCGAGATCATGGATGCCGTGCAGCCGGGCGGCATCGGCGGAACCTTCGGCGGCAACCCGGTCTCGACCGCGGCGGCACTGGCCGTGTTCGACATCATCGAGCGCGACAACCTGTTGGACGAGGCCAAGCGGGTGGAGAAGGCTCTCTGGGCCCGGATCGGCGACTGGGCCGACCGGTTCGACATCGTCGGCGATGTGCGCGGCAAGGGCGCCATGTTCGGCGTGGAGCTCGTGCACCCCGGCACTAAGAAGCCGTTCCCCGAGGCCCTCGCATTCGTGCTCAAGCACGCCACCACCAACGGCGTCATCGCGCTGGATGCCGGCAGCTGGGACTCCGTGCTGCGGATCATGCCGTCTGTGGTCATCTCCGAAGCCCTCATCGACGATGCCGCCTCGGTGCTCGAAGAGGCCTTCACCCTGTTCGCGGCCGCCCAGAAGTAGCCGTCCCTCTCGCGAAAGCGGTTCTGTGGTCACCTCCGCTTAGCGGAGGCGACCACAGGGCCGCTTTCGCGGTTCAACGTCAGAGCAGCGAGGCCGGTTCGGCGGTGTAGGTGACCGGTTCGTGGCCGATCGGGAAGTTGACCGACGCGGCGATGAAGCAGGCCTTGGCCGCCTCAGCGTGCAACGACTGAGCCAGGTCGACCTGCGCGGGGTCGGCGATGGTGACCCGGGGGCGCAGGGTGGCGGCGGTGAAGTGGCCACCGCCATCCGTTGTGGTCGCCATGGTGCCCATCGCGTTGTCCGAGTAGCCCAGGACGATCACCCCGTGCTTGGTGGCCACGTGCAGGTACGACAGCATGTGGCACTGGCTGAGCGCGGCCAGCAGCAGTTCCTCCGGGTTCCAGCGGTCGACGTCGCCGTGGAAGGCTCGATCGGCCGATCCGAGGATCTGATGTTTGCCGGGCGACGACAGGGTGTGCTCGCGACCGTAGGCGCGGTAGGTGCTGGTGCCGGTACCCCGATTGCCGGTCCACTGGATCTGCACGGCGTAATGGTGTGCGCCGATCATGGTGTCTCCTTCGGGTTTTCCGCTTGCTGTCAATTCTCGCAGGGAATCACCCCGGCGCTCACCCAAGCTGGCAGTAAACTGGCCCGATCATGACTGACACGTTGACCGATTCCGCAGCCGCCTCCAGCCCCTCGTCCCCGGTGTACACGGTGACCCAGGAACGCAAGATCGTGACGGCGATTCCGGGACCGCGATCCCTGGCGATGCACGAGCGACGACTGGCAGCGGTGTCCACCGGCGTCAGCTCGGCCCTGCCCGTGTACATCGAGAAGGCCAGCGGCGCCATCGTCGTCGACCTCGACGGCAACCAGTTCATCGACCTGGGCGCCGGCATCGGCGTCACCACCGTCGGCCACTCGGAGACCAGCGTCGTCGCCGCCGCGACGGGGCAGCTGGCCGACTTCGTGCACACCCTGTTCACCATCACGCCGTACGAGGAGTACGTGCGGGTGGCCGAGCTGCTCGCCGCGCACACCCCGGGCAGCTTCGCGAAGAAGACCGTGCTGATCAACTCGGGCGCCGAAGCCGTGGAGAACGGCGTGAAAATCGCCCGCAAGTACACCGGTCGCCGCGCCGTCGCCGTGCTCGACCACGCCTACCACGGCCGCACGGTGCTCACCATGGCGATGAACTACAAGGCCGCCCCGTACGCCACCGGCTACGGCCCGCTGGCCAGCGACGTCTACCACGCACCGAACTCCTACCCGTATCACGATGGCCTCACCGGCCAGCAGGCTGCGGCCCGCACCATCGCGTACCTCGAGAAGGTCATCGGCGCCAGCGACCTGGCCTGCCTCGTGGTCGAGCCCATCCAGGGCGAGGGTGGATTCATGGTGCCGGCAGAGGGCTACCTGGTGCTGCTGCAGGAGTGGTGCACCGCCAACGGCGTCGTGATGATCGCCGACGAGATCCAGAGCGGAATGGCTCGCACCGGCAAGTACTTCGCCAGTGAGCACTTCGGCTGGGAACCTGACCTGGTGCTCGTGGCCAAGGGAATCGCCGGCGGCATGCCGCTGGCCGCGGTGACCGGCCGCGCCGAGATCCTCGACGCCTCCCAGCCCGGTGGCCTCGGTGGCACCTTCGGCGGCAACCCGGTCGCCTGCGCCGCAGCGATCGCCGTGTTCGACGCGATCGAGCGCAACAACCTGCTCGACGAGGGCGCCCGCATCGAGAAGACGCTCGTCGAGGGTCTCACCACCCTGGCCGCCAAGTACGACATCATCGGCGACATCCGCGGTCGCGGCGCCATGATCGCGATCGAGCTTGTGCAGTCCGGCACCAAGGACACCGCCAAGGTGCCCAACGCGGCCGCGGTCACCGCCATCGCCGCCTACGCGGCGCAGCACGGTGTGCTGCTGCTCACCGCCGGTACCTACGGCAACGTGCTGCGGTTCCTGCCGAGTCTGGCCGTGACGGATGCCCTGCTGGCCGACGCCCTGTCGGTCATCGACGACGCGATGGCGGCGCTGTAATCGTGACGACGTCGACTCCGGCCGCATTCGGGGCGGCAGCTTCCTCCACCGCGGGCACCATCGAGGTGGCCGACTCCGTCGAGCTGGCCGTCGTGGAACGCTCCGGGTTCGTCGAATCCCGTCACGCTGGAGCGGCCGTGGTGCTCAGCGGCGACGGCGCCGTCCTCCGGGCCCTCGGCGACGTCACCGCACCGGTGTTCCCGAGATCGTCGATGAAACCGTTCCAGGCCATCGCGGTCATGGCCAGCGGTGTTGTGCTGCGCGGTGAGGATGCCGCGATCGCGACGTCGAGCCACTCCGGCACCCAGAAGCACACCGACCTGGTGCGCGGGCTCCTGGCTCGCGCCGGGCTCTCCGAGGCCGACCTGGGCTGCACGCCGACGTGGCCGGGCGACTCGGCCACCCGGGACAATCTGGTGCGCCAGGGCAACGGTCCGGCCCCGATCTACTCCGACTGCTCGGGCAAGCACGCGGCGATGCTCGTGGCGTGTGTGCAGAACCAGTGGGTCACCAACGGGTACCTCGACCCCGAACATCCGCTGCAGAAGCGCATCCTCGACGTGGTCGAGCGCTTCACCGGTGAACGGCCCGCAGCGAGCGGGGTCGACGGTTGCGGGGCTCCCGTGCACGCGTTGTCGTTGACGGCACTGGCCCGCGGCATCGCCCGGATCGCCACCTCCAAGTCCAGTTCTCCGTTCGCGATCTACCGTGAGGCCGGGTTCCTGGCCGAGGCCGTTCGGGAGAACGGTTGGGTCATCGCGGGTCCCGGCCTGCCGGACTCCATCGCGATCGAGCGCCTGGGCCTGTTCGTCAAGGGCGGCGCAGAGGGCATCATGGTGGCCTCCGCCGAGAACGGCACCACGGTGGCGCTCAAAATCCTCGACGGCAACCTGCGGGCCGCCACCATCGTGGCGCTGAGCCTGCTGGCGGATGCCGGCGCTGTGGCCCGGTCGGACGTCGACCTGCTCGCCCCGGAACTGAAGCTCGGGGTCTTCGGCGGCGGCCAGCCGATCGGTCAGATCCGCGCCAGTTACGTGTAGCGGTCACCCGGTCCGGCGGATCGGCAGCACGTGCGGCCGGCCCGTGTTCGGGTCGACGATCACCGTGGCCTCGATGTCGAACACGTCCCGCAGCATCGGCGGGGTGATGATGTCGGCCGGGGTGCCGTCCGCGATGATGCGGCCGGCGCGGAGCGCCACGATCCTGTCGGCGTACCGGGCCGCCATGCTGAGGTCGTGCAGCACCATGACCACGGTGGCGCCCTGTTCCTCGTGCATGGTGCGCACCAGGTCCAGCACGTCGAGCTGGTGGGCGATGTCGAGGTATGTTGTCGGCTCGTCCAGCAGGAGGGTTCTCGTCTCCTGGGCGAGGGCCAGGGCGATCCAGGCCCGCTGCCGCTGACCGCCGGACAGGTCATCCACCCGGGCGGTGGCCAGTGCCGTCATCCCGGTGCGCTCGAGGGCGGCGAAGACCACGGCCTCGTCGGAGCGAGCCCACTGGTCGAACCAGCGGCGATGCGGATCGCGGCCGCGGGAGACCAGGTCGACGACCGTGAGCCCCTCCGGTGCCACGGGCGATTGGGGCAGGATGCCCAGTTCCCTGGCCAGGTCGCGGGTGGGCCGTTGGAAGATGTCCTGGCCGTCGAGCAGGACGGTGCCCCGCTGCGGTGTGTGCAGGCGCCCCATGGTGCGCAGCAGGGTCGACTTTCCCGAGCCGTTCGGCCCGACTATCGCGGTGACCACACCGGTCTCGATGGTCAGTGACACGGCGTCCAGAGCCGGAGTTGACCGGCCGTAGTCGACGGTGATGTCCCGGGCGATCAGCCCGGCGGATGGGGATGTGTTCACTGGGCGGTTCTCCGTTTTCGGGCGATGAGCAGACCCACCAGGAAGGGGCCGCCGATGATGGCGATGACGGCGCCGGCCGGCAACTGGATGGGAGCAAAGAGCGTGCGGGCGAGCAGGTCGCTGGCCACGACGACGAGCGCGCCGATCGCGGCCGCGCCCAGAAGCGGGGCCCGGGTCATCCCGCACGCCATCCGGGCGACATGCGGGGCGACGAGGGCGACGAACCCGAGCGGCCCGACCGATGCGGCGGCCACCGCGGTGAGCAGCACCGACACGCCGATCAGGAGAACGCCGGTGGAGCGCAGCGGCAATCCGGTGGACCGGGCGATGTCGGTACCGAGTTCGAGGGACTGGAGCCGGTGGTTGACCGGCACCAGGATCAGGACGCTCACCAGGACCGCGAGCACGATGGGCCACAACTCCGGCCAGGACCGTTGGTTGAGGGAACCGGTCAGCCAGACGTTGGCGCGGGCCGCGTCCTTGATCGGCGCGGCGATCAGAAACAGGTTCACCGCTCCGGCGAAGAACGCCGACACCCCGATTCCGATCAACAACGGTTGAATCCCGGACAGACCGGCCCGCCCGGTCAGGGCGATCACCGCGAGAGTCGCCACGATGGCGCCCACCATCGCCGCGGTGGGCACGCCGACCTCGCGGAGGATACCGGACGCCGACGCCGTGCCGCCCAGGGTGATGACGGCGACAGCGCCCGCGCTCGCCCCTGCGGTGACCCCGAGCAGGTCCGGGCTGGCGAGGGCGTTGCGGGCCGTGGTCTGCATGATGGCACCGGCGATGGCCAGGGCGATGCCGGCCGCGACGCCGGTGAGGATCCGGGGCAACCGGACGGTCTGCACCACGAGAAGTTCCTGCCGGGTGCCGTGACCGAGAAGGGCGGAGACCACCTGGGCCGGGCTCAATGAGAAGTCTCCGACGCCGAGCGACACGATCGCCACCAGCACCGCCGCCAGCACCGCCGCCATCGTGACCAGAAGCACCCGCGGACGCCAGACCAGACTCACCGGGCCCATCCGCACCGCCCTGCGCAGCACGACCGGCGCCGGGCGCGGCCGAGCGCGGAGTAACCCCACCGCGTTCATGCCCGGCTCCGTCGGGTGCGGACGACGATCGCCAGGAACGCGGGAGCGCCGGCCATCGCGACGATGACGCCGACGGGCAGCTCGGCCGGACGCAGGATGACCCGGCCGAGGGTGTCCGCGGCCAGCACGATGATGCCGCCCATCACGGCGCTGATCGGAATGAGCCAGCGATGCCCCGGGCCGACCAGGAGACGCACCAGGTGCGGGGCGATCAGGCCGACGAAGCCCAGCGAGCCGCAGAGCACGACGGCGCCGCCGGTGAGCAGGGTGACGGCGCCCAGCCCGACGAACCGGGAGCGGCCCAGGTTGCGGCCCAGGGCCCGGGCGGTGTCGTCACCGAGGGAGAGCGCGTCCAGGGTCGATGCGTGTCCCACAGCGACGACCAGGCCGATGGCGATGCAGAAAAAGGCCGGGCGCAGTCCGTCCAGGTCGTGCACCCCGCTGAGGGAGCCGACCGTGAAGAACCTGAACAGGTCGAGCGTGGAGGTGCTGAGAATGAGGATGACCCCGGAGATCGCGCTCAGCACGGCGCTGATCGCGGTGCCGGCGAGCACCAGGGTCGCCGGCGAGGAATCCCGCCGCCCACCGGCGAGTCGGCCGAGGGTGGTCACGAGGATCGCCGCGGCGGCCGACCCGGCGAAAGCAAACCAGAGGTACCCGCTGGGTGCGCTGATCCCGAGGAACGCGATGGCCAGCACCACCATCAGGGAGGCACCCGCGGTGACGCCGAGCAGCCCCGGGTCGGCGAGCGGGTTGCGGGTGTGGCCCTGGATGAGCACCCCGGCCACGGCCAACGCCGCACCTCCGACGACGGCGATGAGGGTGCGCGGCACCCGTTGATCGAGCAGGATGGCTCGCGTCTCGACGTCGCCCTCCCCCATCAGCGTTGCCCAGACAAGGGGAATGCCGAGGTCTCGGCTGCCGACGGCGAAACCGACCAGGATGGCCGCGCCGAGCACCAGCAGGCTGCCCAGCAGCCAGGCGAGCGGCTGCACGGTTACGGTCGGGGTCGGACCGCCCATGTCAGGAGACGGTCTGGTAGAGCTGCTCGATCTGGTCAAGGATGTGCATGGCCGTGATCGGGCCGCCGTCGTGCGTCAGCCTGTCGCCGCGGACGACCTGGCCGGCCTGCACGGCGGGCAGCGAGGTCCACAGTTCATCGTTCGACATGGATTCCCACCATTCGGCGCTGGTCACGAACACCAGGATCGCTCCGGCGTCCTGGTACGCGGTGAAGGTCTGTTCGAAGCTGAATTCGAGGGTTTCAGTTCCGGTCAACGCGTCATCGAAGGCCTGCGACGGAAGCACGCCGATGTCCTCGAGCACGATCGACTCCAGCCGCTGGCCGCCGACATCGGTGCCTTCGTCGTCGAACTCGAACGCCACCACGGGAGTGGACGCGATCTGCGCGGCGTAGGTGGTCTTGATCTCCTCGACGCGAGCGTCGTAGGCGGCGAGGAGCTCCTCGGCCTTGGCTTCGGTTCCGGTCGCTTCGGCGACGGTGACCAGGTCCTCTTGCCAGGTGGTCTCGTCTTGGTTGCCGATGGCGACGACGGGTGCGATCGCTTCCAGCTCGGCGGCGATCGGCTCGATCTCGGTGCTGCGGGAGACGATGATGCTCGGCGCGGCCTCTGCGATGGCCTCGAGGTTGATCTCGTCGACCAGGAAGAGCTCGGAGGCGCCGGTTTCGATCGCTGCGTCGATCTCGTCGGCCAGGGGGCCACGCAGTTCGTAGCCGTCGGCGATGTCCCGAGCCGGGTAGCCCACCAGAGGAAGGTCGAGGGCGAGCACGATGTCGGTGTCGCGGCGGCCTTCGAGCACCACGACGGAGTCGATGGACTCGGGCACGGTGACCTCTCCGCGGACCGTGTCCACGGTTCGGCCGGCCGAAGCGGCGTCGGGGCCCGTCGTCGCACAGCCGGCCAGAACCAGCATGCTCAGGGACAGGGACGTGACGGTGACAAGCGCGCGGTGCGGGCGGCGGGGTGCGGTGATGGTCATGTGGTGCTCCGGGACAGAGATCGAGGTGGGCTCGGTCGAGCTCACATTAGGAGAGCCTAACCTATCCTGCAAGGTTGTGCAGGCGTGCAGGAAGACCGGGTGAGGGCTTAGTCTGGAGGATGGCGGGGATCGGCCCCGCCAACGGGAAGGCACTTTCGTGGGATTTCGGACCGTCGCGACGAGCAGTCGGCGCACCTGGACCCCGTCGGAGGAGCGCGTCCTGTCGATCCTGCTCTCGGATGCCCGCGACTCGCGCGCCACCGCGGCCGAGGTGGCCGACCTGGCCGGCACCCACGAATCCACGGTCATCCGCCTGGCACAGAAACTCGGATACCGCGGCTACTCCGAGCTGCGGGCCGACCTGCGGCGGGACGAGCTGATGCACTCCCCGCAGGCGGCGAGCGCCGCAGACGACGTTCAGTGGCACCCGGAGACGTTCGGCGCCGACGAGGCCCACTCGTTGGCCAGGCTCGGCGATGTCATCCCCCGCGATGCGCTGCACGGAGCGGCCGAGACCGTGCACGCCAGCGCCGACGTGTACCTGTTCGCGAAGAACGACGACACCCCGCTCCGGGATCTGCTCGCCCGCCGGCTGCGCCGCCTCGGCAAGACCACCCACATCCTGAACTCGTCCGCGAAGGACATCGCCGAGCGGTTCGCCAACTTCGGCGAGGGCTCCACCCTGGTGGCGTTCGCGCTGCGGTCGACGTCCAGGTTCCTCCCCGACCTGGTGGCCGAGGCGCACCGCCGGGGCGGCCGCACCATCGTCATCACCGACGTGGCCGGTTCGCCGTTCCAGCCGCCACCCGACCACGTGCTCGCGGCGCCCCGGAACGACGACGACGAATTCAACACCGACATCGTGCCGATGGCCATCTGCTATCTGCTGCAGCGAGCCGTGTTCGCCCTCGACCCAGACGGCTACCGGGCCGCCAGGGCCCGGATCGTGGACCTGACCCGACTGCTCGGGGGCAGGTTCGAGCTCCCCGCCCAGGAGTGACCGGTCGGTCCTGGGGCATCGGGCTGGCAGCCCAGTCCGGCCTGATCCAGGCGGCAGCGGTGGGACTGCGGATCATGATGGGCTACCGGGCCCTCGAACTCGGCGCCGATCCGGTCTTCCTGGGCGTCCTGGTGGCGTCATTCTCCCTCCCGGCGCTGTTCGCAGCCCTGCCCACCGGCCGACTGAGCGACCGGGTGGGCGGCGCGGTCGTGGTCCTCACCGGTCAGGGGGTGTTCCTGTCCGGCGCCGCCGTGCTGCTGCTGTGGCCCACTCTCTGGGCGCTGCTTGCCGGCAGCGCCGTGACCGGCCTCGGCTTCCTCCTCATGATGGTGGGCCAGCAGACGTTGGTGGCTCACCAGGCGCTGCACAATACCGATGGCGCCTTCGGTAACCTGTCGGCCGCCGCGTCGATCGGCCAACTCGTCGGCCCGGTACTGGTGGCATTCGTGGCCGCGCCGCGCGCCGGATCCACCGAGGCCGACATCACGGCCGGTGTCCTGGCCTGCCTCGGGTGCGTCGTACTGACCCTGCCGGCCCACATCGTCTTCCGCAGGTCGGATGCCGCGAACCGGGCCACCCGGCTGGCGCTGCGCACCGTCGACAGGCGCGCGCTGACCGTGCTGAGGACTCCCGGGCTGTGGCGCGCGCTGGTCCTCGGCGGCGCCGTCCTGGCCACCTCCGACCTGCTGTACGCGTTCATCCCGGCCTGGGCCGCCGAGAACGGCGTCGACATCCAGACCGTGGGCTGGCTGCTCGCGATCCGGGCTGCCGCATCCGCCGCCTGCCGGTTCGGGCTCGCCCGACTGGTCGCCGCATTCGGTCGATCCCGGCTTCTGGGGGCCGCCGCGCTGCTCGGCGCCGTAGCGTTGGCGGCCCTGCCGTTCGCCGGCCTACCCGGTGCTTACGTGGTGATGCTTGCCCTGGGCATCGCTCTCGGCCTGCCCCAACCGCTCGTGATGGCCTGGATCGTCAGCATCACCGACCCCGGCAGGGTCGGTGCGGCACTGGGCCTCCGGCTCACCGCCAACCGGTTCGCCCAGGTGACGATCCCGGTGCTCCTGGGCACCGTCGCCACCTCGGTGGGGGTCTCCGGGATCTTCTGGGCCAACGCCGTGTTCCTCGCCGGCGCCGCCTGCGTTCTGCCCGACCGGCGCCGGCGACGCTGAGCCGGCAGGGCCCGGCGAATCACGCGCAGTAGGCTCTGTGCATCCGTCGTCATTCAGGTAGTCCGTTTCAGGCTCAGGAGCGTCATGCGAATTGCAGTCCCATCCGAGATCAAGAACAACGAGTTCCGGGTGGCGATCACCCCCGCGGGTGTGCACGACCTGACCCTGCACGGTCATGAGGTGCTCATTCAGAGTGGTGCGGGGGTCGGCTCGACAATCAGCGACGAGCAGTATCGAGCCGCGGGCGCCACGATCATGCCCGATGCGGAGTCCACCTGGGCGGCAGCCGAGTTACTCCTCAAGGTGAAGGAACCCGTCGCCAGTGAGTACGGCTACTTCCGCGCGGACCTGGTGCTGTTCACCTACCTGCACCTGGCGGCGGAGCCCGCTCTCACCCAGGCGCTGTTGGCGGCCGGGGTCACCGCGATCGCCTACGAGACCGTGCAGCTGCCCAACCGCACCCTGCCGCTGCTGGCGCCCATGAGCGAGGTGGCCGGCCGGTTGGCACCGATCGTCGGTGCCAACGCCATGCTCAAGCCCAACGGCGGCCCCGGCCTGCTGGTCCCCGGGGTGCCGGGCACCCACCCGGCCCGCGTGACCGTACTCGGCGGCGGCGTGGCCGGCACCGCGGCGATGCAGGTGGCGGTAGGTCTGGGCGCCGAGGTGACGGTGCTGGACACCAACCTCTTCCGGCTGCGGGAGCTGGACGCGCTGTACTACGGCCGGGTGAAGACCATCGCGTCCAACTCCTTCGAGATCGACACCGCGCTGCTGCAGTCCGACCTGGTGATCGGGTCGGTTCTGATCCCGGGGGCGAAGGCACCGAAGCTGGTCAGCAACGAACTCGTCTCCCGGATGAAGCCGGGCAGCGTGCTCGTGGACATCGCCGTCGACCAGGGCGGATGCTTCGCCGACACCCATCCCACCACCCACACCGAACCCACCTTCACGGTGCACGGGTCGTTGTTCTACTGTGTCGCCAACATGCCCGGTGCCGTTCCGAGCACCTCCACCTACGCCCTTACGAACGCCACCCTTCCCTACGTGCGAGCGATTGCGACGCACGGCTGGGCCGGCGCGCTGCGCGCCGACCCCGCGCTGGCGTTGGGTCTGAACACCCACGGCGGCGTCCTCACCAATGCACCCGTCGCGACCGCGCACGCGCTCTCGTTCCGCCCGCTCGCTGACGTCCTGGCCTGACCCGCCGCCGGCTACGGCACCGTCACCCGGCGCACAACACCGTCCACGCCGAGTAACCATCCCCGGGCCCGGGCCGGTGCCAGCGGCGGTGGAAGGTCGCGGCGCCGGGTGATGGCACGAAAGTCGGCGATGCTGCAGCCGTCGAACAGGATGGGTGCTCGGTGCCGCAACCCGGCCAGCACCGACCAGTTCCCCTGCCAGGTGTCGATATCGGCCACCAGCACCGTTCCAGTGCCCACGTCGGAGAGTTCCAGTCGCCCGCCCGGCGCGTGCCCGGTGGACGCGGCGACATCGATGACGTGGGGAAAGGCCGGCGCGTCCTGGGCTCGCAGCAAGGCGGTGGTACGGGCCGGCGACGCGGCGACCACGATCAGGGTGGGCGCCGGTGCGGCCAGGGCCGACGGCATGACTGGGACTGTGCCCTCGGGGTGCGGCCGGTCCACACCCTCCGGAAACACGAGTTGGATGCGTCGGCCCCGCCAGCTGCCGCCGCCCGGCGGCAGACTCTCGTCGTAACCCGACGCGGGCTCCCCGGCAGCCTGGTGCTCGAACCGGCTGGGCAGGTGGAGGACGAGCCGGCTCTGGCAGAGGGCGGGCAGCGCCTGCAAAGCTCCGGTGAGCCGCTGCACCGTCACCGCCAGGTACAGTCCGGCGGCCGCGCCGTCCCGCAGCAGACCCGTGAGCAGGTCGACGGCCGCCGCCCGGTGCTCATCTCCCCAGCGGGCCAGTACGGCGTCGAGGTCGTCGAGCAGGAGCAGCCGACTTTCCGCCGGTGGTCCGGGTATGTCGAGGCGGGCCCTGGCCCGCACGAGGGCGTCCCAGGTGTTCTCGATGTCGGCGGGAACGTGCTCGGCGCGGTGCGGCGCCTGCGCCGCGAGCGCGCTGAGCAGCGTTGACTTGCCCGAGCCGTTGCCGCCGACCACCAACAGGTTGCCGTCGGTCGCCGGGTCGTAGCCGGCCTGCCGGTAGCACTGCCGGTCGGGCTCGTCGGTGACGCCCAGCAACAGTTCCGGTGGGCGGGGCCCCGGTGCCAACCGCGCCAGATCCGCCGGCCGCACGCGGGCCGGCAGGGGATCCAGCCACGGTCGTCGCGGCAGCGGCCCGGCCGGGGTTGCCGCCAGCACCCTGCGCACGTCGGCCTCGGTGGCCGTGGCCACCTGACAGGATTGCACGGCCGCAGCTCCGCGGCGCACAACGCACCGGCCGGGACGGGCGGCATCGATCTGGGCCGCGGCATCCGAGCCGAGCACGGCCTGACTGTCGGCGCGATTATTCACACGCAGCGACAACCGCAAGCTGCAATTGGCCAGCAGCGCGTCCCGCACCACCCCGGCCGGCCGTTGGGTGCACAGCACCAGATGTACCCCCAGCGACCGGCCCCGCGCGGCGATGTCCACGAACACGGCGTGCAACGCCGGGAACGTGCCGAGCATCGTCGCGAACTCATCAACGACGATCACGAGGCGAGCCAGCCGGCCCACCCCGCGCGGGTCCGTCACGTCACGGGCGCCGGCCTCGCGGAGCACCCGCTCCCGGTGCTGAAGTTCGGCGGTGAGGCTGGCCAGGGCACGAATCGCCTCCAATTCATCGAGATCGGTGATCAGCCCGACGCAGTGCGGCAACTCCCGCACGGCGTCGAAGGCTGCACCGCCCTTGAAGTCGACGAGCAGAAACGTGACCTGCCCCGGCGGGTATCGGGCTGCCATGGCGGTCACCCAGGTCACCAGCAGTTCGCTCTTGCCGCTGCCTGTCGTGCCGCCGACGAGGGCGTGCGGCCCGTCGGCGGCGAGGTCGACCGAGACCGGGCCATCCGCCCCACTCCCGATCACACAGGCGAGAGTCCCCGCCATGGCGGGCGGCCGCGGATCGACGGCCGCGGCGGTCAACGACTCGAACGAGACGGAGTCCGGCAGCGCGGTGCCGGCAGCCCCCAGGCCCGCTGCGGCGGCCTCCGCGGCGAGCTGGGCGCCGAAGCCGTCGGTGTGCCGTTCCGCGATGAGAACCGGGGCGAAGATCAGGCCGGTCGGATGCGCTGACGCCCGAACGATCTGCGCCTCGGCGGCCCCCAACACGGTGACCACGGTGGCCAACCCGGGCGGCAGCCGCGCACCGGTCTCAGCCAGGACGAGCCGGATGCCGTCGGTTGTGAGCGGCGGTTGCGGGCCGTCTGCCTCCGTGACGGTCAGCCACCGGAGACGGGTCCCCCCGCCGGCGTGCGGAAGCGAATTCGCCCAGGCCCAGACGGGTGCATCCGGCAGTCGAAGACCGAGCGCCGGTGGGCTGAGCTGGCCGGTCAGTTGCACCACGATGCTGCGGGCGAGCGCCCGCACCAGCACCGGAGGGCCGATCAGCCCGAGACCGCCGACCGGGTCGACGATGATCGGGGACCGGGGCAGCACGGCCGCGCGCGCCAGCAGGTCGGCCTGCTCGGGCAGTCCCTGGCCGCCGTCCAGGCCCAGTCCGCTCGGGGTCACCCCCGAGCCGAGCACCACGGTCACGGCTGCCGGATCCGCCCACCGGTCCGGGTCATTCGGGGTGCCGAGGATTCGGTGCGCCGACGGTGCCGCGCGCCACGCGTCGCGGCGGAGTTGGTGCAGGCGTTCGGTCACCGCGTCGCCCGTCGCGGCCATCGCCGCGGCGTACGTCACCGCGTCCCGGCGACGCTGCCGGCTGGTCGACCGGCGCCCGTCGAGGAGGCTTGCGACGGCGATCACCGGGCTGAGTGCCGCGAAGACCAGAACGAATGCGGACCCGGTGATCCACCAGATGAGTCCGGCGGCGATCAGCGGCGCCACACACGCCATCAAGGGAAAGCCGGGCCGGGTGGGCGCGGTGGGCTGGGCGGGCATCCGGATCGTCATGGACCCAGCAGAGCCCGGCCCACGGCGCGCCGGCACGATCGGTGCGGAACCGGTGCGATGACGCGACAGTGTGGGCCTGTGGAGGGAGCGTTACATCAGCACGAAGAACTGGTCGCCGATGGTCACGCGCGATCCGCGCGCGACCAGGTACTGCCGCCCAGGTTCGCATCGGACGGCGGGAGCAGGCGCACGGGTCACGATGGTGCCGTTCCCGGAGAAACGGTCGTTCACCCAGAATTCGCCGTCGTGCTGGCCGAACTCCAGGTGGCTCTTCGACACCGACCGGCCCTCGTCATTGATCTGGATCAGGTGATCGAACGTTTCGCCGGGTTGCGGTAGCGGGCGTCGCCCGATCAGTCCGGTGCCGCGTACCGAGACGTTTTCACCGGTGCTGAACTGCAGGGTGTACCTGGCGCGCTCGGGTTCGGCCGGCACGATGGCGGGCGCGGGCGGGCCGTCGGGCCAGAACGGTACCGAGATCACGGTGGACCGTGGCGGCAGAGGCTGAATAATGGTGGTGTCGCTCGGGCGGGGATCGGCCCGTTTGCGAGAAGCAGGGGTGGCGGTCGTCGAGCTGCCGCAGGCCCCGCAGAACATCGACCCCTGTGGCAGGTGTTCACCGCAAATCTGGCAGTTCACAAGCTTCGTTCCCTTCCCGCTCCCGCCAGGTCCCCTCAGCCTGTAACTGTGTCGCCCGCCCACCCGGTCGCCTTCCTAGAGTAACGACCGAACGGGGCCGTCGGCCGTCAAACCGTCGGAGCCGTGTCGGCCTGGTCGGCGGGTGCGACGGGCTCCGGCCCGTCGTCGACGCTCACGATGTCCAGAACGATGGCGGTCACGTTGTCACGGCCGCCGTTCTCCAGGGCAGCGGTCACGAGCGCCGCCACGGCATCGTCGGGCTTGGGGTTCGACATCAGGAAGTGCCGGATGCCGTATGCGGTGAGTTCCTTGGTGAGACCGTCCGAGCAGACCAGAATGCGTTGCCCCGGCGACAGGGGCAGGATGCGGTAGTCGGGTACCGGCGGCTCATGGAACCCGACGGCGCGGGTGATGACGTTGCCATGCGGGTGCACGTCGGCTTCTTCACGAGTGATCCGGCCGGCGTCGACGAGTTCCTGCACCACGGAGTGGTCGACCGTGACCTGCTCGAGCACTCCCCCGGTGAGCTGGTACACCCGGGAATCGCCGATGTTGTACGAGATCAGCTGGGGGACATCCGACACGATGGTCACCGCGACCCCTGTGACGGTGGTGCCGGTGCCTTGATCGGTGACGCCCTCACCGGCCTTCATATCGGCGACCGCGAGACCGAGAGCCGCGTTGATGGCTTCGGCACTGATCGTCTCGCCGGCCTCGACAGCGGCGTCGGCGGCGGCAGCGAGCCTGGTGACGACAGCTTTACTGGCGACGTCGCCCGCAGAGTGTCCACCCATCCCGTCGGCGACCGCGAAGATGGGCGAGCGGGCTACCAGGCTGTCTTCATTGACTTCCCGGCGATGGCCGACGTCGGTGAGTGCGGCCCAGGCCAGCGTGACCGATCTGTTCACGGCGGGGAGCGCGATCGTGTGGCTGGATGAGCCTTGACCTATCTGGGTCACGGGTGGTGCCTTCCGAGGACGAACGTGCGGCAACGCAGCGAACGACGACGGCCCGCTGGAAGTTATCTCGATCAGGTTACCGCCCTCACGGCGCACCGGCTTACCGTGCGGGTTGGCCGGCGATTGCCGATTTCGCTGTGGGCTGGCCGAGATTCCCGCCGTCGACTAGGTTGTGCTCACCGTTGGGCAACCCGGCACTGGAGGCGACCGCGAGATGACCACGACCGATCAGACCAGCACATCGTTCGTCTACAGCGACGCCGAGAACGCCGAGCTGCAGCGAAAGGCGAAAGACCATCTGTGGATGCACTTCGCCCGGCAGTCGGTCATGGAGTCAGGCCGGGGTGTGCCCATCATCGTCAAGGGCCTCGGGCATCACATCTGGGACTCCACCGGTAAGCGGTACATCGACGGGCTGAGCGGGTTGTTCGTGGTCAACGCCGGTCACGGGCGCACTCGCCTCGCACAGGTGGCGGCGAGACAGGCAGAGGAACTCGCGTTCTTCCCGCTCTGGTCCTACGCTCACCCGAGTGCCATCGAGCTCGCCGACCGGCTGGCCGCGCACGCTCCGGGTGACCTCAACCGGGTGTTCTTCTCCACCGGTGGCGGCGAGGCCGTGGAGACCGCGTTCAAACTGGCGAAGTACTTCTGGAAGCTGCAGGGCCGGCCCACCAAGCATAAGGTGATCTCCCGGTCGGTCGCGTATCACGGCACCACGCAGGGTGCTCTGGCCATCACCGGAATCCCCGCGCTCAAGGAGATGTTCGAACCGGTTACCCCCGGCGGGTTCCGGGTGCCGAACACGAACTTCTACCGGGCCGACGAGATGGGCCCCGGCCTCGGCGACGACGAGGCTGCGTTCGGCCTGTGGGCCGCGAACCGTATCGAGGAAATGATCCAGTTCGAGGGCCCGGAGACCGTGGCCGCGGTGTTCCTGGAGCCGGTGCAGAACGCCGGGGGCTGTTTCCCGCCGCCACCGGGCTATTTCGCGCGGGTGCGGGAGATCTGTGACGCCTACGACGTGCTGCTGGTAGCCGACGAGGTCATCACGGCGTTCGGCCGGATCGGCGACATGTTCGCCTCCACCACCTTCGGAATCGAACCCGACATGATCACCTGCGCGAAAGGCATGACCAGCGGGTACTCGCCGATCGGTGCGACGATCGTCAGCGATCGCATCTATGAACCGTTCAGACACGGTGACACCGCGTTCTCTCACGGCTATACCTTCGGCGGGCATCCGGTGTCGGCGGCAGTCGCACTGGCCAACCTCGACATCTTCGAGGAGGAGAAGCTGAACGAGAACGTACGGGAGAACTCGATGGTGTTCCGGGCCGAGCTCGAGAAGCTGCTCGACCTGCCGATCGTGGGTGATGTGCGCGGTGCGGGCTATTTTTTCGGCATCGAGCTGGTCAAGGACACGGCGACCAAGGAGACCTTCAGCGCCGATGAGTCCGAGCGCCTCCTCCGCGGCTACTTGTCCGGAGCCCTGTTCGAGGCCGGGCTGTACTGCCGGGCGGATGACCGTGGCGACCCCGTGGTCCAGCTCGCTCCACCGTTGACCATCGGGCCGGCCGAGATCCGTGAGATCGTCGACATCCTGCACGGCGTGTTGTCGGAGGCGCCCCAGCACCTCTAGCCTGGGGCGGTTCCCCGGCCTAGATTCCTGGATATGACGATCTCACTCCAGTATTGCAATGCGACGGTGGCCGACGTCGATGAGGCGCTGACCTTTTACCGCGATGCGCTCGGGCTCGAGGTGCAGAACGACGTGTCCTCCGGTAAGTACCGCTGGGTCACGCTGGGTGGCGCCGCCCAACCCGGGCTCGGCATCGTCCTCTCGGTTCCTCATGCCGGCCGGTCACCCGTCGACGGCGATGCGCTGCAAGCATTGTTGGCCAAGGGGGTCCTTCCGATGCTCGTGTTCGCCTCCGACGATGTCGACGCCACCTTCGAGACCCTGCGCGCGTCCGGTGCCGAGGTGATTCAGGAACCCACGGATCAGCCGTGGGGGCCGCGGGACTGCGCGTTCCGCGACCCCTCGGGTAACACCGTGCGCATCACGCAGCTGCCCGCGGCCTGACCGTCACGGCACCACCGTCGCATCTGAGGGAACGGCGAACGCCCATTCCGGCAGGTGCCCGCTGCCGATCATCTGAAGCAGCAGCAGCGCCATTCCGTAGTCGGCGTCGATGTCGAGGGCGGTGTCGATGTAGATGCCCGCGACCGACCCCTGGCCGAGCGCCCAGCTCAGCCAGGCCAGCATGCACAACGGTGCGGGTCTATTCGATCGCGGAGCCATCGCCACCAGCAGTTTGAGCAGCCGGATGCCCCGTTCGATGCGTTCAGGGTCCGGTCGATCGCGACTCATGCCCATCATCAGGTCAGCGGTGGTCGGCGTGGACTGCTCGAACGCCCGGCCCGCCGCCATATCCGCCTCGACCAGGTCGTCCATGCTCAGACCGGTCTCCCGTTGCCGCTGGGCATAGTGCCGGTTGAGTTCGAAGCTGCGCACCCCCTCCTCCTCCCCGAAGGCGAACTGCACCATCATCTGGTCCCGGGTGGCGGGCCCCTGCATCAGGAACAACAGCGCCGCCACCTCATCGATACTGAGCTCGGCGGGATTCACGCCCAGCACGGTCTCGGCGGTTCCCACCGGGTCGAGCATGTCGCCCACCATTTCGACGAGTTCGGGAATGGGTCCCATGTCACTGCCGAGGCGCTGGTAGCGGGCCAGCCGTCTGGCGCAACGCTCCCGGGTGGCCAGGTCCACCCGGGGCAGGTCGGCACCGCTGTGCAATCTGGCCAGTTCCCGGCGGGCATCGGCGGGAATCGAACGGTTCACGGTCGACTCAGCGATGGAGCTCAGCGGATGCCGGAGCGACCGGTCCGGCCCGCGTCCGGACGGCTCGTCGGCCTCCAGGTACGACGCCCAGCCGTCGGCGGCCACGCAGAGGGCGTCGCGCACGAGGAAACCGGACTGGCCCGCCCGGTGTCGGATCGCGGCGAGGAAGGCGCCCTGGGGCAGCTGAGCGGCATCGGCCGGGTTGATGCCGATGCTCTCCTCGGTGTACACGACCGGCACGAGGGCATCCACACCGGGGATCTTGCACAGGGTGCCGAGCAGGGTGCCGGCGATCCGGCGCAGATCCGCGGCTCCGGTCTCGCTCGGCGGGAGATTGAACCGGAGGGCGCCGCAGGTGCGGTTGCCACGGAATGCGACGAGCACCAGGCTGTGTTCGGGCAGGAAGCCCACCAGCTGGGGCACGAGGGCGAGGAAATCCTGAGGTTTCGGGGTCTTCACGAGTGTCTTGTTCATGCGCCCACCCTGCGCCGGTGGCTTCGTCCGTGCCGTGCCGCGGCCAGACCTGTGCAGAACCCGCGCCGCGGCTGCCTGTGCAGGGCTGATAATCTCGGTAACAAATGACACAGATCAATATGACTCATCCGGTTGCCTCCGAGTCCGCCGCGACAGCACCGTCCGCACCTGCACAGTCCGCACCCGCACCGTCCGCACCCGCACCGTCCCACGGCGCCCTCGCCGATCCCGGAGCGCTCGGGTTGGGCGCCTTCGCGCTCACCACCTTCGTGCTCAGCATGTCCAACACCGGCATGGTGCCTTCCAGCGCCGCCGTTCTCGGCCTCGCCCTGTTCTATGGCGGAATCGCCCAGGTCATCGCCGGCATCTGGGAGCTGCACAACCGCAACACCTTCGGCGCCACGGCGTTCACCTCCTTCGGCGCGTTCTGGCTGGCGTTCTGGTATCTGGAGAGCACCGGCGGGAACGTCGTCGCCGGCGCCTCCGGTATGGGCACGTTCCTGCTGGCCTGGGCGATCTTCACGGTCTACATGACCGTCGCCGCCAAGAAGACCAACGGGTCGATCTTCATCGTTTTCGTCGCGCTGTCGATCACGTTCATCCTGCTCGCGCTCGGCGCGTTCACCGGGATCACCGCCATCCACCAGCTCGGTGGCTGGTTCGGTATCGTCACAGCCGTGCTGGCCTGGTACGGCTCATTCGCGGTCGTGTATAACTCCACCGCCGGCCGCCCGGTCATGCCAGTCTGGCCCGCCAAATAAACTCGCGAACCGTGAGAAAAACCCCGAATACGTCATGTTTTCGGGGTTTTTCTCTCGGTTCGCGCGGTTGGGGCTACTCGATTGCCGCCGCGAATTGGGAATCGTAGAGGGTTCGGTAGGCTCCGTCAGCCGCCAGCAGCTCCGCGTGGCTGCCCTGTTCCACGATTCGGCCGGCATCCATCACCAGGATCAGGTCGGCGTCACGGATGGTCGACAGGCGGTGGGCGATCACGAAGCTCGTGCGATCCGCACGCAGTGCGCTCATGGCGTGTTGCACGAGCACCTCGGTGCGGGTGTCGACCGAGCTGGTGGCCTCGTCGAGGATTAGCACGCTCGGCCGGGCCAGGAACGCCCGGGCGATGGTGAGCAGCTGCTTCTCCCCCGCGCTGACGTTGCCGCCCTCGTCGTCGAGCACCGTGTCGTAACCCTCCGGCAGGGAGTGCACGAACCGGTCCACATAGGTGGCCTTGGCCGCCTCGAGGATCTGCTCCTCGGTGGCGTCCGGCCGGCCGTAGGCGATGTTGTCGCGGATGCTGCCGCCGAACAGCCAGGTGTCCTGCAGCACCATGCCCATCCGGCTCCGCAGGTCATCCCTGGTCATCCGGGCGATGTCAACGCCGTCCAGGGTGATCCGACCGCGCTCGAGCTCGTAGAAGCGCATCATCAGGTTCACCAGCGTGGTCTTGCCGGCGCCGGTGGGGCCCACGATCGCCACGGTCTGGCCGGGTTCCGCCACGAGGTTCAGGCCCTCGATGAGCGGCTTGTCGGCGCTGTAGCTGAACGACACGTCTTCGAACACCAGCCGGCCACGGGTCTCCGCCGGGGTCTCGGCCGGGTCGGGGTCCGGGGACTGCTCGTCGGCATCGAGCAACTCGAACACCCGCTCGGCGCTGGCCACACCGGACTGCAGCAGGTTGGCCATCGAACCCAGCTGCGCGAGAGGCTGGGTGAACTGGCGTGAATATTGGATGAAGGCCTGCACATCGCCAAGCTGCATGGCGCCGGAGGCCACCTGCAGCCCGCCGACGACGGCGATGGCCACGTAGACGAGGTTGCCGATGAACGTCATAGCCGGCATGATCATGCCGCTGACGAACTGGGCACCGAAACTGGCCGCGAAGAGTTCGTTGTTCTTCTCGGCGAAGCGCTGGTCCACCTCTTTCTGCCGGCCGAAGACCTTCACCAGGGCGTGCCCGGAGAAGGTCTCTTCGATCTGACCGTTGAGTTCCCCGGTGTGCTTCCACTGCGCCACGAAGAGCTTCTGCGACCGCTTGGCGATCAGCACAGTGGTGACGAGGGTGAGCGGCACGGTGACCAGGGCGATCAGTGCGAGCAACGGCGACAGAAGCAGCATCATCACGATCACGCCGATCACGGTGAGCAGCGACGTCACCACCTGGCTGAGCGACTGCTGCAGGCTCTGCGAGATGTTGTCGACGTCGTTGGTCACCCGGCTGAGCAACTCACCGCGCTTGACGGTGTCGAAGTACCCCAGCGGCAGCCGGTTGATCTTCGCTTCGATCTCCTCGCGCAGCCGGTAGACGGTGCGTTGCACGACGGCGTTGAGCACCAGGGCCTGCAGCCAGCTGAAGACCGAGGCGAGGATGTACAGCGCGAGTACCCAGAACAGCACGGTGGACAACGCCGCGAAGTCGATGCCGAGCCCAGGCGTGAGGGTCATCGCACCGAGCATGTCCGCCTGAGCGGTGTCGCCGGATGCCCGCAGCCCGGCGATCACCTCGGCCTGGGTGGCCCCGGCGGGCAGGGTCTTGCTCACGACACCCGAGAAGATCAGGTTGGTGCCCTCGCCGAGCAGCCGGGGCCCGATCACCGAGAAGGTCACACTGATCACCGCGAGCACGAGCACCAGGGCCAGCCACACGCGTTCGGGACGCAGCGTGCCGACCAGGCGGCGGGCGCTCGAGCCGAAATTCATCGCCTTCTCGGCCGGGATGTTCATTCCGCCGAACGGGCCACCGCCGCGCGGCGGCCTGGCGGGAACCTTGGTGTCGTCGTGTTCCTGGGTGTCGCTCATCGGGTTGCCTCCGCCGTCAGCTGGGACGCGGTGATCTCCTGATAGGTCGACGACGTTGCCAGCAGTTCGTCGTGGGTGCCGCTGGCCACGATCCGGCCGTCTTCGACCACGAGGATCTGATCGGCGTCGATGATGGTGGACACCCGTTGGGCGACGATGATCATGGTGGCGTCGGTGACGTCCTGGGCCAGTGCCGCCCGAAGGCGGGCATCCGTGGCGAGGTCCAGCGCCGAGAAGGAGTCGTCGAAGATGTACAGCTCGGGCCGTTTCACCAGCGCCCGGGCGATCGCCAGCCGTTGCCGCTGACCGCCGGACACGTTGGTGCCGCCCTGCGCGATCGGGGCGTCAAGTCCGCCGTCCAGTCGTTCGACGAAGTCGCGCGCCTGCGCGGTCTCCAGCGCCTGCCAGATCTCGGCCTCGGTGGCATCCGGTTTGCCGTACATCAGGTTACTGCGCACGGTGCCGGAGAACAGGTACGGCTTTTGCGGTACCAGGCCGATGTGGCCCCAGAGCAGGTCCGGGTTGAGCTCGCGCACGTCGACGCCGCCGAACAGCACCGTGCCGCTGGTGGCGTCGAACAACCGGGGCAGCAGGTTCACCAGGGTGCTCTTGCCGGAGCCGGTGCTGCCGATGATCGCCGTGGTGTGGCCCGGCTTGGCCACGAAGCTGATGTCGCTGAGCACCGGCTGGTCGGCGCCGGGGTAGGCGAAGTTCACGTGGCGCAGCTCGAGTTCGCCGTGCCCGCTGGTCTCGTTCACCGGGTTCGCCGGCGGCACCACGCTCGAGGCGGTGGCGAGCACCTCACCGATGCGGTCAGCCGACACCGTGGCCCGCGGGATCATCACGGCCATGAAGGTTGCCATCATCACGGCCATCAGAATCTGCATGAGGTAACTGAGGAACGCGATCAGGGTGCCCACCTGCATCGACCCGTCTTCGATGCGGAACGCACCGAACCAGATCACGGCGACGCTGGAGACGTTGAGCACCAGCATCACCACCGGGAACATCAGCGCCATCAGCCGGCCGGCCTGCAGCGCGGTGGTGGTGACGTCGGTGTTGGCCTGGCCGAAACGGCGGGTTTCCACGTCTTCACGCACGAACGCACGGATGACCCGGATGCCGGTGAGCTGCTCCCGCAGCACCCGGTTCACGGTATCGATGCGCACCTGCATCACCCGGAACAACGGCACCATCCGCACGATGATGAGGCCGACGCCGACGAGGAGCACGGGAACGCTCACGGCGATCAGCCAGGACAGTCCGAGGTCTTGGCGCATCGCCATGATCACGCCGCCGATGCAGAGGATGGGGGCGGACACGAGCAGGGTGCAGGTGGTGAGGACGAGCATCTGCACCTGTTGCACGTCGTTGGTGGACCGGGTGATCAGCGACGGGGCACCGAACCGGCTGACCTCCTGTTCGGAGAACTCGCCCACCCGGGTGAAGACGGCGCCGCGCAGGTCACGGCCGAGCGCCATCGCCGCCTTGGCGCCGAAGTAGACGGCGACGATGGCGCAGATGATCTGGCCGAGGGTGATCAGCAGCATCATCCCGCCGGTACGGAGGATGTAGCCGGTGTCGCCGGTGGCCACGCCCTCGTCGATGATGTCGGCGTTCAACGCCGGCAGGTAGAGCGAGGCGATCGACTGCGCGAGTTGGAAGATCCCGACGGCCACCAGCAGTTTCCAGTGTGGGCGAAGGTACCGGACCAGCAGTTTCCAGAGCATCAGGCGAACAACGCGGAGATGTACGCGACGTCCTCGCCGGTGGGCCGCCAGCTGCTGGCGGCCTGGGCGTTCTGCACGATCTGTTCCGGCTTGGTGGCCCCGGCGATCACACTGGTCAGGCCGGGCTGGGCCAGCAGCCAGGCCAGGGTCGCGGCGAGCATGCTCACCCCGCGGTCGTCGCAGAACTGCTGATAACGCTCGATGGTGTCCCACGGGGCGTCGTCGAGCAGGTGCCGGCGCACCATCATGATCCGGCTGTCGGCCGGTCCGCCCGCGCGGGTGAACTTGCCGGTGAACAGCCCGTTGTAGAGCGGGAAGAACGGCAGGAAGCCCAGCCCGTATGCGTTGACGGCGGGCAGCACCTCGTCTTCGGCGTCGCGCACCAGCAGGCTGTACTCGTTCTGCGCCGAGATGAACGCCGGATGCCCGGCCATTCTGGCCGTGAACTCGGCCTCGGCGATCTGCCAGCCGGCGAGGTTGGAGTGCCCGATGTAACGGATCTTCCCCTCCCGGATGAGGTCGTCCAGCACCGACAGGGTCTCTTCGATGGGTGTCTTCGGGTCGGGTCGGTGCAGCTGGTACAGGTCGATCCAGTCCGTCTGCAGGCGGGTCAGCGATGCCTCGACCGCGAGGCGGATGTACCGGCGTGAGCCGCGCGCGTCCCAGTCCGGACCGTTCGCCCCGCCCATGTCCATGCCGAACTTGGTGGCGAGCACGATCTTCTCCCGCTTGCCGCGCAGGGCCTGCCCCATCAGGGTCTCGCTGAGTCCTCGTTCGGCGCCGTAGATGTCGGCGGTGTCGAACAGGGTGATACCGGTGTCGATGGCCGCGTCCAGCACCCGTGCGGTGCCGGCCTGGTCTTCGGTGGTGGTGCCGGTGCGGCCGAAGTTGTTGCAGCCGAGCCCGATCGTCGAAACGACGAGCCCTGAATTGCCGAGAGTGCGATAGTCGATCTGAGCCATTGCACCAGACTATTCCTCTGGCGGGTCCGGATGGCGACCTTGGCCCCTCCTCCACAGGCCGCGTGCCGGCGCAACATTCCCATGTCTGAAAACCGCCGGAACCCGCCAGGGCCGCCGACTACAGTCGCAGTATGAGCAGCCCAACCCCCCTCCCCCAGAACCTGATTCGAGTGCAGAGCCCGCTCGGCGGCCTCGAGCTCACCGGCGACGACGACGAGGTCTTCTCGCTCGCCATCATCAGGAACGGCCACCTGCCGTTCGAAGGCCTGCCCGAGGCCCCCAATCCGCTTTTGCGGCGGGCGGCCGAGCAACTCACCGAGTATTTCGCGGGTGACCGCGTCAGCTTCGACGTGCCGGTGCGGCTGTCACGGGGCACCGAGTTTCAACAGAGCGTCTGGCGGGGGCTGGCCGCGATCCCGTTCGGCGGTCACCTCTCCTACGGTGAGCTCGGCCGATCGATCGGCAAAAGCGGCGCCGGGCGGGCCATCGGCGGCGCCGTCGGTGCGAATCCGGCGCCTATTCTGGTGGGCTGCCACCGGGTGCTCGCCTCCAACGGCCGCATCACCGGCTTCAGCGCCGGTGAGGGCATCCCCACCAAGCAGTGGCTGCTGCGGCACGAGCGCATCGAGTACGTCGGATGAGCGAGCCGGCGGCGCCAACGTCCGTGCGAGCCTCGGTGGTAGTGGGCGACGACGGTGTGGCGCGGTGTGGCTGGGCGGCGAACGACGCTGAGTACCGGCGGTATCACGACGAGGAATGGGGCCGCCCGCTGCACGACGAGCGGGCGCTGTTCGAGAAACTCTGCCTGGAGGGGTTCCAGGCCGGTCTGTCCTGGATCACGATCCTGCGCCGCCGGCCCGCGTTCCGGTCCGCGTTCGCCGGCTTCGACGTGGCGACGGTGGCTCCCTACACCGAGGCGGATGTCACCCGCCTGCTCGGTGACGAACGCATCATCCGGCACCGCGGCAAGATCGCCGCCACCATCGGAAACGCCAGGACCACCCTCGCGTTGGACGAGAGTCTGGCGGACCTGATCTGGAGCTTCGCCCCCGCACCGCGGCCGCAGCCCCTGCACGACCTGGCCGAGGTGCCGGCGATCACGCCGGAGTCCACCGCACTCAGCAAGGAGCTCCGGTCCCGCGGCTACCGGTTCGTCGGCCCCACCACCATGTACGCGCTGATGCAGTCCAGCGGCCTGGTGAACGACCATGTCGACGGTTGCCACCGCGCGCCGACCGCAACCGCACCTACGCGAAGCGACGCGGCCCGATGAGCCCCAGCGCGGTGACAGCGTCGCGTTCGGCCACCAGGTCGGCGACCGACGCGTCGATCCGGGCCCGGGAGAAGTCGTCGATCTCCAGGCCGGGTTCGATCGACCATCGGCCTCCGAGCGAACGCACCGGGTAGGACGACACCAGCCCGGCCGGGACACCGTATGACCCGTCGGAGACTACGCCGGCGCTGGTCCAGTCGTCGCCGGTGCCGTTGACCCAGTCGAAGACATGGTCGACGGTGGCGCTGGCGGCCGAACCCATCGAAGAGGCACCACGAACGGCGATGATCTCGGCGCCGCGATTGGCCACTCGGGGAATGAACTCGTTCGCCAGCCAGGCCTCGTCGACAAGATCGAGCACCGGGCGTCCGTCGACGGTGGCGTGGGACACGTCGGGATATTGCAGGGCGGAATGGTTGCCCCAGATCGCGACACCGCAGACGGAAGTGACCGGCACCGACAGGCGCGCGGCCAGTTGGGCGACCGCCCGGTTGTGGTCGAGTCTGGTGAGGGCCGTGAACCGGTCTGCGGGCACATCGGGCGCGTGGCTGGCCGCGACGAGCGCGTTGGTGTTCGCCGGATTGCCGACGACGACCACCCGCACGTCGTCCGCGGCGCCGGCGTTGATCGCGGCACCCTGCGGACCGAAGATGCGGGCGTTGCCCTCGAGCAGGTCGGCGCGCTGCTGGCCGGGTCCGCGCGGGCGGGCGCCCACCAGGATGGCGACGTTGCTCCCGTCGAAGGCCTGCGCCGGATCGTCGGTCACGTCGACGGCGTCGAGCAGCGGAAACGCACTGTCCTGCAATTCGAACGCGCTGCCCTCGGCCGCCCGCAGTCCGCTCGGGATTTCCAGGAGCCGGAGCGCCACGGGAACGTGGGGGCCCAGCAGCTGGCCGGAGGCGATGCGGAACATCAGCGCGTACCCGATGTTGCCGCCGGCCCCGGTGACGGTGACGGTTACTCGTTGTCTCTGCACGAGTTCATCCTAGAAGCTCGGCGCCACAAAAAGCCCGGTGCCGCCTAACAAGTTCAGTGCCCCGAGACCACCAGTTCGAGCTCATGGGCCGCACCCGGCCGCAGGGTGAGCCCGGCCCCCGCCGCCCAGCCGAGCAGCTCGTCGACGGTGCCGAAATCCCGGCCGTTCTCGAGTAACGCCCGGGTGAACTCGCCCTTGGACTTCTTATTGAAGTGGTTGAGCGCGCGCACACGGCCGTCCGATCCCTCGGTCACCACGCGCAGGAAGTACCGCTGGGTGTGACTCGGCGCCGGCCCCAGGGACACGTAGCCCTCCGACCGAAGGTCCAGGAGTAGCCCGCCGGTGGACTCCAGTGCGGCGGACACGTCGCTCGCCCAGTGCTTCTTCAGCGGCAAGCCGGGCAGCCGGGAGTCGTGGGAGAGTCGGTACGCGGGAACCCGGTCGAGGCCGCCGACCGGTCCGAGCAACGCGGAATGCACCAGCAGGTGCCGGCCGGCGAAGTCGCGCGCGCGCTCGGAAAGGGTCGCGGCATCCAACGCGTCGTAGAGCACGCCGGTGTACCGGTCGATGACCGGCGTCGTCGGGGATGACCGCACCGCGGCGTTGCGGTCGACCTCGGCCAGTTGGGTGCGGCCCAGTTTGAGGGCGCGCACCGTGGCATCCGGATCTCCCGCCAGCTCGGCCAGGGCCTGTACAACGACGAGGCGGCGAGCGGTGAGAGCGGGGAAGACCAGCGAGTCCAGCGCCAAGGGCATGAAGACGCCGCCGGAGCGTTTCGTCTCCGACGGCGGCAGCAATACAAACAAGAAACTCCTAGACGAGCTCGGCCTTGCCGGCGACGATGGTGATCTCGTCGTTGGCGACCGACAGGAAGCCGTCGTCGGCCTGCGCGACGATCTTCGAGCCGTCGGCCAGGGTCACGCGCACCTCACCGCTGGACAGAATCGCCAGCAGCGGCTCGTGCCCGACGAGAATACCGATCTCACCCTCGACCGTGCGTGCCACGACCATGGTCGCCTCGCCGGACCAGACCTGACGGTCCGCCGAGACGACACTCACGTTGAGCGCAGCAGAAGCCATGCTTAGCCGTTCTCCTTCTGGATCTGAGCCCACTTCTCTTCCACGTCGCCGATGCCGCCGACGTTGAAGAAGGCCTGCTCGGATACGTGGTCGAACTCGCCGTTGGCGATGGCCGAGAACGCCTCGATGGTGTCCTTGAGCGGCACCGTCGAGCCCTCTACGCCGGTGAACTTCTTCGCCATGTAGGTGTTCTGCGACAGGAACTGCTGGATGCGCCGGGCCCGGGCCACGGTCACCTTGTCTTCTTCAGAGAGCTCGTCAACACCGAGGATCGCGATGATCTCCTGGAGTTCCTTGTTCTTCTGCAGGATCGCCTTGACACGAACGGCCGTGTTGTAGTGGTCGGCGCCCAGGTAGCGGGGGTCGAGGATACGGCTGGACGAGGTGAGCGGGTCGACGGCCGGGTAGAGGCCCTTCGACGCGATTTCACGCGACAGCTCGGTGGTGGCGTCGAGGTGCGCGAACGTGGTCGCCGGGGCCGGGTCGGTGTAGTCATCGGCGGGCACGTAGATGGCCTGCAGCGACGTGATCGAGTGGCCACGGGTCGACGTGATGCGCTCCTGCAGGATGCCCATCTCGTCGGCCAGGTTCGGCTGGTAACCCACGGCGGACGGCATGCGGCCCAGCAGGGTCGACACCTCGGAACCGGCCTGGGTGAAGCGGAAGATGTTGTCGATGAAGAGCAACACGTCCTGCTTGGCGACGTCACGGAAGTACTCCGCCATGGTCAGCGCGGAGAGCGCGACACGCAGTCGCGTTCCCGGCGGCTCATCCATCTGGCCGAATACGAGGGCGGTCTTGTCGAAGACCCCGGCCTCTTCCATCTCGGCGATGAGGTCGTTGCCCTCACGGGTGCGCTCACCGACTCCGGCGAACACCGACACTCCACCGTGGTCCTGCGCGACACGCTGGATCATTTCCTGGATCAGGACGGTCTTACCGACACCGGCACCACCGAAGAGGCCGATCTTTCCACCGAGCACGTACGGCGTGAGAAGGTCGATGACCTTGATGCCGGTCTCGAACAGCTGGGTCTTGGACTCCAGCTGGTCGAAGGGCGGCGGCTTGCGGTGGATGGGCCAACGCTCGGTGATCTCGATGGTCTCGCCCGGCTTGGCGTTGAGCACCTCGCCGATGACGTTGAAGACGCGACCCTTGGTGACGTTTCCGACCGGAACCATGATGGGCGAGCCGGTGTCCCGGACCTCCTGGCCGCGGACGAGTCCGTCGGTCGGGTTCAGGGCGATGGCGCGAACGAGGTCGTCGCCGAGGTGGAGTGCGACCTCGAGGGTGATCTCGGTCGACTCGTCGCCAATGACGATGGTCGTCTTGAGCGCGTTGTACATTCCAGGGATCGAGTCGTGCGGGAACTCAATGTCCACGACGGGGCCCGTAACGCGTGCGATCCGGCCCACAGCGCCGGCTGTGTCCTCCTCGAGGACTGGCGCGATTGCGGTGTCAGTCATAACTCTCTCTTCTCTGGGTTAGTTCTTGGCGGATGAGAGCGCGTCGGCTCCACCCACGATCTCGGAAATCTGCTGCGTGATCTCGGTCTGACGCGCGTTGTTGGACAGCCGCGTGTAGTCCTTGATGAGCTTGTCTGCGTTGTCGCTGGCCGACTTCATGGCCTTTTGACGGCTGGCGTGCTCAGAAGCTGCGGACTGCAACATGGCGTTGAAGATGCGGCTCTCGATGTACACCGGCAGCAGGGCGTCGAGAACAGTCTCGGCATCCGGCTCGAATTCGTAGAGGGGCAGGGTGGAAGCGGACGGAGCGTCGGACTCGTCGCCCTCGACAACCTCGAGCGGCAACAGTCGAATGACCTGGGGCACCTGGGTGACCATGCTCACGAACCGGTTGTAGACGACGTGGATCTCGTCGACGCCACCGTCGTCGGACTCGCGCAGGAAGGCGGACAGCAGTGCGTCGCCGATCTCGTGGGCGGTGTCGAACTCGGGGCGGTCGGTCGATCCGGTCCAGGCGCGTTCGGAAACGCGGCGCCGGAAGCTGAAGTAGGCCAGAGCCTTGCGGCCGACCAGGTAGTAGACGACGTCCTTGCCCTGGCTGCGCAGCAGTTCGCTGAGGCGCTCGGCCTCACGGAGCACCTGAGAGCTGAACGCTCCGGCCAGTCCGCGGTCGGAGGCGAGAATGACGACCGCTGCGCGGTTGATCGTCTCGGGCTCCGTCGTCAGGACGTGTTCGATGTTCGAGTACGTCGCGACCGCTGAGACGGCCTGCGTGATCGCACGCGAATACGGGGTGGACGCAGCAACCCTCGCCTGCGCCTTCTGAATGCGCGAAGCGGAGATCAGCTCCATGGCCCGAGTGATCTTCTTGGTCGTCTGGGCAGACTTGATCTTCTGCCGGTAGACCCGAAGTTGCGCTCCCATGTGTCTCCTGTGCTTGCTTAGATATCGTGTCGGTGGGTGTCAAGTGTCCGGTCCGCGCCAGTGGCGCGGACCGGGCGCGATCAGCGCTTGTGCTTGACGATCTTTTCCTGGTTGACGTCTTCTTCCTTCGTCGCGACGAATTCTTCGCGGCCGACGGAAGCGAGCGGCTTACCCTCACCGGTCTGGAATTCGCGCTTGAACGCGTCAACGGCAACGGTCAGTTCGGCGACGGTGTCGTCGGTGAGCACGTTGCTCTCGCGCAGTGCCGTGAGGATGCCCGTGGTGCGGCCCAGGTGGTCGAGCAGTTCGCGCTCGAAACGCAGGATGTCTTCGAGGGGAACCTCGTCGAGCTTGCCGTTGGTGCCGGCCCAGATCGAGACGACCTGGTCCTCGACCGGGTACGGGGAGTACTGCGGCTGCTTGAGCAGCTCGGTCAGGCGGGCGCCACGAGCGAGCTGGCGACGGCTGGCCGGGTCGAGGTCCGACGCGAACATCGAGAAGGCTTCGAGCGAACGGTACTGGGCGAGTTCGAGCTTCAGGGTTCCGGAGACCTTCTTGATCGACTTCACCTGGGCGTCACCGCCGACTCGGGAGACGGAGATTCCGACGTCGACTGCGGGGCGCTGGTTGGCGTTGAACAGGTCGGACTGCAGGAAGATCTGGCCGTCGGTGATCGAGATCACGTTGGTCGGGATGTAGGCGGCAACGTCGTTGGCCTTGGTCTCGATGATCGGCAGGCCGGTCATCGAGCCGGCGCCGAGCTCGTCGGAGAGCTTGGCACAACGCTCGAGCAGACGGGAGTGCAGGTAGAACACGTCACCGGGGTATGCTTCGCGTCCCGGCGGGCGACGCAGCAGCAGCGACACTGCACGGTAGGCCTCGGCCTGCTTGGACAGGTCGTCGAAGATGATGAGGACGTGCTTGCCGGCGTACATCCAGTGCTGGCCGATGGCCGAGCCGGTGTACGGGGCGAGGTACTTGAAGCCGGCCGGGTCGGAGGCGGGGGCCGCGACGATGGTCGTGTACTCCATTGCTCCGGCGTCCTCGAGCGCACCCTTCACCGAAGCGATGGTGGAGCCCTTCTGGCCGATGGCGACGTAGATGCAGCGAACCTGCTTGTTGGTGTCGCCCGACTCCCAGTTGGCCTTCTGGTTGATGATGGTGTCGACGGCGATGGCGGTCTTGCCGGTCTGGCGGTCACCGATGATCAGCTGGCGCTGGCCTCGGCCGATCGGGATCATCGCGTCGATGGCCTTGATGCCGGTCTGCATCGGCTCGTGCACGCTCTTGCGGTGCATGACGCCGGGGGCCTGCAGCTCGAGGGCGCGGCGGCCGTCGGTCGCGATCTCACCGAGACCGTCGATCGGGGCGCCGAGCGGGTCGACGACACGGCCGAGGTAGCCATCACCGACGGGAACGGAGAGGACCTCGCCGGTGCGGTACACCTCCATGCCTTCGACGATGCCGGCGAACTCGCCGAGGACGACAACACCGATCTCGTCTTCGTCGAGGTTCAGCGCCAGGCCGAGGGTGCCGTCGGCGAACTTGATGAGCTCGTTCGCCATGACGCCGGGAAGTCCCTGCACGTGAGCGATACCGTCGCCGGCCGTGGTGACATAGCCGACCTCGGTCGTTGCGGTCTTGCTCGGCTCATAGGACTTCACGAAGTCCTGTAGAGCGTTGCGGATCTCATCCGGGCTGATCGTTAGTTCTGCCATCATCTTCCCTTTTCTGTACAGCAGTACAGGCTTCGTCTTTTCGACACGTTACCGTCTCGAGATTTGTATGTTCTGGTAAACCCGACAGGTTTAGCCAGCAAGCTGCAGTCTCAAGTCCTTGAGACGGGTGGCGATGCTGCCGTCAATGACATCATCGCCGATCTGTACTTTGACGCCGCCGACCACGGATGGGTCGATGACCTGGTTGAGAGCGACGCTGCGCCCGTAGCGGGCCGCCAGCGTCGTCGCGAGACGGTCCAACTGCCCGGGCTGCAGCGGTGCCGCCGCCGTGACCGTGGCGATGACGCTGTTGGCCTGGTCGGCGACGATCGTCGCGGCATCGGTGAGCAACTCGCCGATGCGGCGGCCGCGAGGCTGCTGCACCAGGTGGCGAACGATCACCAGAGTCTGCGGGGACACCTTGTTGGCCAGAAGTGCCTCGATGAGGCCCACCTTGGCTGACACGGCGCCTAGTTTGCTGGTCAACGCCAGTTCCAGTTCGGCGTCGGAGGAGACCGCCGTGCTGAACAGGAACAACTCCGAACCGATCGACACTTCCTGCGGTGCGGACGCTGCCGTCACGCGCAGTGCGAGTTCCTCGATACCGGCGAGCACGTCCTGGCTGTTCGACCAGCGGCCGGCAGCCACGGACTGCAGCAGTTCGAGCGCGGCCGGCGTGACCGTCGCACCGAAGACCGCGCGGATGAGCGCGATCTTGGACGAGTCCTCCGCCGAACCGTCGGCGAGGGCGGTCAGCAACTGCGAAGAGTTGCCGATGACCCGGCCGGCGTCGAACAGGTTTTCACCCGTTGCCAGATCGGCCCAATCGGCGTGGGCGGCGAGAGCCGTCCGCGACGAGGCCAAGGCTTCTCTGGTGGCGCTTCCCATGTGTCTTAGTTCTTCCCGGCCGACGGGGCCGTGTTCTCGGAGGCTTCGATGTCTGCGAGGAACCGCTCGACCATGGCGCTTGCACGCGCATCGTCGTTCAGGCTCTCGCCGATGACACCGGAGGCGAGGTCGATGGCCAACGAGCCGACTTCACTGCGCAGGGACAACACCGCAGCCTGACGTTCGGCTTCGATCTGTGCCTTGGCCGTTGCCGTGATGCGGGCGGCTTCGCTGGATGCCTGGTCCTTCAGCTCAGCAAGAATTCGCTGACCATCGGTGCGGGCCTGTTCCCGGATCTGACCAGCTTCGACACGTGCCTCAGCGAGCTGAGCCGTGTACAGCTCGAGAGCCGCTTCGGCCTTGCGCTGGGCGTCGTCGGCCTTTGCGATGTTGCCCTCGATGGCTTCGGCCCGGTCGTCGAGAATCTGACGAAAACGCGGGATCGCGAAACGGACGAAGAAGACCATCACGACCGCGAAAACGACAGCGGACCACAGGATGTCGTAGGCCGCGGGAAGGAACGGGTTGGTTTCCGCTTCTGTTTCTACTGCCATGAAAAGCTCACGCATGCTGGTTATCCCTAGACGAAGATGAAGAAGACGGCAACACCGATGAACGCGAGGAGCTCGGTGAACGCGATGCCGAGGAACATGGTGACCTGGAGACGGCCGGCGAGCTCAGGCTGGCGAGCCATGGCTTCAACGGTCTTTCCAGCGACGATACCGATACCGATACCCGGGCCGATCGCGGCAAGGCCGTAACCGACGGTTGCGATGTTGCCGGTGATCTCGGCGAGGATGGTGGGTTCCACTAGGTGTTTCCTTTCAATCGAAAAACGACGTCGGTCGACGTAGCCAGTTCAGTTGTGTCAGTGCTCTTCAGCCACGGCTTGTTGCACGTACACGGCGGTGAGAAGGGTGAAGATGTACGCCTGGAGGATGTAGACGGCGAATTCAACGAAGGTGAAGATGAATCCGAACGCCAGAGTTCCCACTCCGAACAGTCCCACCCATCCACCAGCGGTGAAGAAGAAGAAGTTCGTCGCGCTGAAACACAGCACGAGCAGAAGGTGCCCGACCATCATATTGAGCAGAAGTCGCAGGGCCAGCGAGAGCGGCCGCACGATGAAGATGTTGATGAACTCGATCGGCGCGAGCAGGATGTAGATCGGCCACGGCACACCGGCGGGGAAGAGCGAGTTCTTGAAGAACTTGCCCGGGCCGAGGGCCTTGATGCCCGCGTAGATGAACACGACGTAGGCGACCAGGCCGAGCAACAGCGGCATCGCGATGATCGACGTACCCGAGATGTTCATGAACGGGACCACACCGGTGACGTTCATGGCGAGGATGCCGAAGAACAGGCCGGCGAGCAGCGGCAGGTATCGTCGGCCCATTTCGCGGCCGAGGATCTGGTCGGCGATCTGCACCTGAACGAACCCGAGGGCCAGCTCGGCGATGCTCTGGTTGCGTCCCGGCACCCGGTTGGGCTTACGCAGGGCGATCCAGAAGAGAAGCATCATCAGGGCGACCGCGATGAGGCGGACGAGAATGATGCGGTTGATCTCGAAGGGCGTGCCTTCGAAGAAGAGGGCGGGGAGACCGAGGAACTCGCCGATACCAGGAGCGTGAAACTCACCGTCGGAGGCCATAGGAATCAGCAAGTTCGCAGCGTTAGATAACAGCGCTATCTCCTGTTTCTGTGCGGACGCA
>Ga0247806_10000169_pt1 | contig 44491 bp, 41 predicted proteins | sample UWRJL059202B1_FD_179935 | JGI IMG/M metagenome (GOLD analysis project Ga0247806, IMG submission 179935) | Plant litter microbial communities from Arlington Agricultural Research Station in Wisconsin, United States - UWRJ-L059-202B-1 | ecosystem: Environmental > Terrestrial > Plant litter >... | reverse complement strand
TATGCGTTTATTAAGTTCGCTATTTTTTCGAATTTTTCCATCCATCCATGATTGAAACCATCGAAAAAACCCAGATTTTCTTCTTTTGAAAAACCATTATGTTCGAGAAAAACATTTGTTCCTTCGGCTGTTGGCTCGAGTTTCCAGATCACAACTGAATCGAGCGTAATTTTTCCTTCGCCGGGTCCGGCTTTCCAGGAATACGAAAGTTTTTTAAACGGTTCCATTTCCAATAGCGTACAGTAAAAAATACCGTCAAAATTTAAACTCTCAATTGGACCGGTCCTAAACTGAAAATCAGTTCCGATAGTGGGTTGAAAGTTATTTTTCATTAACCAGAGTTCCATTAAATCAGAGTTGGTTAAATATTGCCACACCTTTTCAGGAGAATGGGCAAAGAAATACTGATGTTTGATGCTTCTTTCCATAATAAGTAACTTTTAAGTTACGCAAATATATAAGTAACTTTTGAGTTACGCAATTTATTTTAAAAAAAATGCAAATAACTTACTTCTCTATACTCTTGCATCTTGCCTCTTGCATCTTTCCTCTTTCCTCTTTAAGAAATCAAAGCCCAATCTTCCCCTCTGCCCAATACGGCTGGGTATAAATGCTTTTATTCGAAATCCCTTTATCCTTCAAAGCTTTTCTGAATGCCTGAATGGATTTTGCATTTCCGAGTAAGTAAAAATGTCCATTCTGCCATAATTTCCAAATTTCAGGATCTAAATTATGCAATGCTTGTATAGCAAATTCCGCTTTGTTGATCGATTTTGGAACTACATCTACAACCAGACCTAATTTCTCCGGAACTCCCATTGATTCATTATCAAGTTCTAAAATACCTAAATAATTGTTTTCGCTATGGTTGATTTCTTCTTTCATACTTTTAAAAACGCTGATACAGGTTTCATCTCCAAATAAAAAATGATACTGCGCTTCTTTATTATAGACATTAAATCCTCTGGGCAAGCCAACAGTAATTATATCGTTTGCTTTGAGGTTTTTGATGCATTCACTTCCCGGGCCATTGTTGTGAATATGGAAAATGACTTCGAATGTTCCGGTTTCACTATTCCATTTGCTGGGTGTGTAATTGCGATAATTGGTTTCATCTATTCTGATAACGATTGCTTGTCCTATTCTAAATTTTACATTAGGAAAAACACCTTTAAAAGTGACTCTTTTTATGCTGGAACTTAACATTTCTGTGGTTGTAACACTCACTTTGCAAATTTTATTACTAAAGGCCAATTCCATAAAATCGCCAATAATTTTGGGCATAGAATTCATATTTTCCGGGTTTTAAATTTCAATTCAAAATTGAAACTAAAACCGTAATAATGCATTGAATAAGAAATGGGGATGATTGGACTATTCGCGGAATTTTTTACGAAAAGCAAGAGGAGTTTCTTTTGTTATTTTTTTGAATAATCTTGAAAAGTAAGTATGATCTTCAAATCCTAAAGTAAAAGCAATTTCTTTTACTTCGTTTTCGGTATAATAAAGCAATCTTTGCGCCTCTGTGATCATGGCGTTCTGCAGCCAGTACGTAACCGATTTGCCTGTCGATGCCTTTACACAATCATTTAAATGTGAGGTAGTAATATTTAATTTCTTTGCAAAATAAGACGGACTTTTTAAAAATCCATATTCTGAAATGAGTTTTTTGAAATTGCTGTAAATCAGTGCTGATTGGTTTTTTAATTCCTTTGTCTGAACTTTTGAGCCTGAATACACATTGGCCAAATGATAAACCAGGGCATTAAATAGACCGTTAATAATTTGTGTTCTATTAGGATTAGCGCTTTTAAAAGAACGGTGCAGTAAATCAATAGTATCCAAAAGTTCTTCCTGATACGCCAGGTCAATTGTTTTTAATTGTTCTGAGATTTTTAAATTCTGAAAAATCTCAATACAGTTATTTGGAATAAGAAATGGGGCCACGCCGATGTAATACCCCGCTGCATCTTTTGAACCATCCTGCCCGTGATGAATTTGAAGCGGTTTAATCATCATTACATCGATGGGATTTATTTCAATATTAATCATATCACACTTGAGGATGGCCTGCCCTTTTGTGAGTACAAAAAATATAAAAAAATCATCGCGATGTGCCTCTAATTTGTTATCAAAATTAGCTAAGTCTTCTGCAGAATGATAGGCAATAAAAATACCGCCAACAGCTTCCGGACTCTGATTGTATATGGGGATTTTTTTCAAGGATTTTTATTGCTTTTTAAAAAATAACTAATTCACTCATCCACTTTTACTCTTGATTCTTTACTCTTTACTCTTTACTCTTTGCTCTTTGCTCTTTGCTCTTCACTCTTCAATTGCAAAGCTCTCTGTAAAAAACTCTGGTGCAGTATCTTGTTTTCGGCTTCGTTAATCGCCTGCAGTAAGTTGTTTTGATTATCGGCAATATCACTTAAAACGCTTGTCATGACAGACCAGACAGGCTTCATTTTTTCGATAAGCTCCTGCCCTTTTGGAGTTAACTGAAGGAGTCTTTTTCGTTCGTCTATTTTGTCCTTTTTAGATTTAATCAGCTTTTGTTTTTCCAGTTCTTTCAATAAACTAATGGTCGAAGGATGGGTGTAACCAATTTCGTTGGCGATTTCAACAACGCTCAAAACCTCTTTATGATATAAGGTATAGATTACCGGAAACCATTTGGGTTCAAAATCAATTCCGTATTCTTTATAAAGCAATGCTCCGTCTTTGCGCAATTGCTCGCTCAGACGTTGGAGCCTTGTGGAAAGGGCTAAAATTCCGGATTCATCTATAATATTCATTCTTCTTACTTTAAACGTAAATGACGAAAAACATGGTCTGGTTTCATTAACGGAAATTTTTCCGGAAGCAATTCCTGTTCGATTGCAACAAAATGATTTCGCTCATAAAAACGCAAAGCCGCTTCCAGTTTAGAAATGGTTCCCAAATATATGTCATCGATTCCGTTTTCTTTAGCATATTGAATTAAATTGTCTAATAATTTTTGGGCAATCGAAAATTCTTTTCCACGATATTCTTTCTTTACAAACATTTTTCTGATGGCTGCTTCTTTTTCATCAAACTTTATTAAAGCAATAGTTCCTACCAATTCATCATTGACAAAAGCGCCCCAAAAACATCCGCCTCCGGCATGATAAAAATCTTTTATATTTAATAAATCCGGCTGGTCTTCTATTGTAATAGGAACATTGAATTCTTTTTGCTGAATGTTTAATATCAAATCTATTGCAGCTTCTGAATATTCATTTTCGATGGGAATAATTAACGGTTTCATATCTTTTATATTTTTATAATACAAAACTACGTAGTTAACTACATAAAAGCAAATTTTCTTTATAAAAATGTATGAGAGCTTAATATATCTTTCATATCATGTTTGTTTTTTAATAAAAATCAGACATATACACGATTCGTACAAGTACGGTAAATCCAATTATATAGTGATAATTTTCTCCTATTGTGTTCTTTAGAATATTAGGTTAAATTTGTAGTATACAGCCAAGAAAAATCCACTAAACCTAAATTGCGAACTCGACCTCATTTCCGAAGTTTTGTATGGCAAATGGAAAATTCGTTTGTTATGGTTTATTAACGAAGTACATTAATTGCCTTATCAAGCGCTTTTGGAAAATGGGGTGCTAAAAATGAAGGGGGATTGCGTTGGCTTATTACAAAAAACTGCTAATTCTATATTATTAAAATGGCAAACCAAAATCATGAATATTATATGCACAAATGCATTGCACTTGCAAAACAGGCCAAGAGATAGTCCGGTTGGTTCTATTTTGGTTCTGAATGGTGAAATTGTGGGCGAAGGAATTGAAGGCGGAAAAACCTTTAAGGACATTACTTTTCATTCCGAAATTGAAGCTGTCCGAAATGCCAGAACGCTGCTTCAAACTCCTGATCTTTCTGATTGTATTATGTATACAACGCATGAACCTTGTATCATGTGTTCGTATGTATTGAGGCATCATCAAATTCAAACGATAATTATTGGTTTAGCCTCGGGAGATATTGGCGGTTTTAGTTCTCAATATCCTTTACTTAAAGATGAAAATATCAGGAAATGGCAAAAGCCTCCAGCAGTTCTTTTTGGAATTTTAGAAGAAGAATGTAGACAATTGTCTTTGTGATATGCCTGTTTTTGAATAGTCCCGGAAGCTTCAATATTCTAAACTATATTTCTCCGGTCATCAAAATATTCTCTTTTACTCCATTATTTTTCAACATTCTAAAATGAGAACGTACTGCATGATAAAACGGATACGAAGTGTAAGGAAGATTATAGGCTGCGGCATAACGTTTAATTATAGGTGTAATGTAAGGATAATAAGTATGTCCAACGCCGGGAAAAAGATGATGTGCTACATGATGCGTAAATCCTCCGTATAAAAAATTAGCTAATTTACTTTCTGTGCTAAAATCTTTCGTCACAGTCATTTGATGCACTGCCCAGGTATTGGATAAATTTCCGTTTTCATCCGTTAACGGAAAATGCGCATCTTCATCAACGTGCGTAGATACGAGTGCCACTACACCCACGATACTTGCGAAAAGATGCATTGCAAACCAGGCACTCAATACTAAATACCAAGGCTGATTAAGTACTAACATCGGAATACATAATATATAAAAAAGATTGAGTGCTTTTGCTACAAACAATTTGTAGATTTCCTTCTGCGGAATTTTTTCCACTACTTTTTTGACATAATTGTCCTTCTTCCCAAAAAAATCTTTAAAATCTCTGATATAAATCCAGTTCAGGCTGTAAAAAGGGTAAATAAACCACATGTAAATATGCTGGTACTTGTGGTAATTAAGAAAAGGACTGGTTGGAAAAATCCTGACAAGTTCGCTTTGTTTCAGGTCAACGTCCCAGCCGGCAATATTGGTATAGGCATGATGAAGGCCAATATGCCGCCTGATCCAAAGCCAGTGGTTGCTGCCAAAAAGCTCTAATGAATAGGTAAACCACTCGTTGTATTCTTGTTTTTTAAACAATGCTCCGTGTGCGGCGTCGTGAAATGCATTTATAAAAAGTACAATCATCGTAATGCCGCACAAAATATAAAAAAGGAATAGTAATGGTGTGCTATTGCCAAATAACAATACGCAGGAATAAAAAAGAAAAAAGAGTACTAAAAGTCCTAATGACTTCAATATATTAACCCGATATAATGATGAATTTTTTAAAACCGTTTCCTTCACTTCTTGTTGCAGCATTTTAAAAAAATCATCAGTAGCAGGTTTTAGATAAACCGGGCGTTTCAATTTTTCCATAATGAATATAGGCTAGAAATTGTAATGTCAAATTTAAGAAAATCTCAAAAAAAATAATAGATATTTATAATTATTTTAAACATAACTATTTATTTACTAGTTATTTAAATAAAATAATTACCGAAATATTTCCTAAAATAAAATTAGGTTTAGTAGTAAAAAAAATGTTAAATTTGATAAACCCCTATCATGATCTACTAAAAATAACTTATGGAAAAAAAATTACATCTTAGACTAAATCAGAGACAAAAAGTAAAGACATTATTACTGTATGCTTTATTTTTACTGATTTCCTGGCAGGCAAATTGCCAGTACATTACCCAAAACCTCGCTCCTACTGCGGTTATAAAGGAAGGTTTATCATTAGAACAATCTGCCGACGGAAGAATATTTATTGCCGAAAGGGCCGGTATTGTAAAAGTGTTTCAAAACAATGCGGTTTCAACCGTTTTCACCGTTGCCACGGTTACTGACGCAGAACAAGGATTACTTGGACTCACCTTACATCCTGACTTTGCTACAAATGGGTATATTTATGTATTTTATGCTATTTTGGAGGGAACTATTGTCAGACACCGTATTGAAAGAGTACAAATTAATAACGCCAATCAGGTTTTAGGCAGACAGGAAATTTTATTACTAGAGCCTATCGGTGCCGGATTTCACAATGGCGGTGATTTAAAATTTTTCAATGGTTATCTCTACGTAACTGTTGGAGACAGTCAACTGGATACCAATGCTCAAAATCTGGATACCTATAAAGGAAAGATATTACGTTTGACAGAGAATGGACTTCCTGCGCCCGGAAACCCATTTTATGGAACCGGTTCTGTGCAAAGACAAAGTATTTGGGTATACGGTTTTAGAAATCCGTGGAGATTGGTACCGAATACCACAGCCAATAAATTATTTGTTTTGGATGTTGGAACTTCATGGGAAGAAATTAATGAAATCAGCAACCCAACAATTCGCAACTATGCCTGGGGACATCAGAACGGCGGCGACGGAAAACAAACGGAAACAAATTTATTTACAAACCCAATATTTACCTATAGAACCGGAAGCATTGGAAATGCCTTAACAAATGGTTTATTATACAATCCTACAACCTCTCGTTATCCTAATCTGCAAGGGAAATTTATTATCAAGGATTATGTGCGAAATGCTATAAGATATTTTGATCCGACTGTTGCCGATCCGGAATCTTTCGAATTCTATGAAGCTCCTCAACAACAAACACTTGGCATGATGTTAGGAAATGATGGTTATATTTATTATTGTGCTTATGGAAACAATGGCGCTTTGATCAAACTTGATTATATTGAAACTGCTGCCCCAACTATTGTCAACCATCCACAATCGCAAACTATTATGGCAACGTATCCTGTAACTTTTAGTGTTACGGCAAGTGGCGTTGGCCAAACATATCAATGGCAATTTAATAATGTTAATATCACCGGCGCTACGGCAGCTACTTATACGATTCCAAATGTAACAACAGCAAATGCAGGAGCTTATAAAGTTGTTGTGACTAATCCTGCGGGAAGCGCAACAAGTAATGCTGCAACATTAACCGTAACGCCGTTTAGTAATGCACCAACCGTTGATTTAAAATTTCCATTAGCCACTTTAAAATGGACTGCAGATGATGTTGTGAATTTTGAAGCTACGGCAACGGATGTTGAAGATGGAGTCCTGCCGGCAAGTGCTTTTTCATGGAGCATCGATTTGTTTCACGAAGATGTTCCGGGAGCCGGACATTCACATCCGGGTGCAAGTCCGCAAGGTGTAAAAATGGGTACTTTTGTAGCTTCAAACCAAGGGGAAAAAACGCCAAATGTATGGTACAGATTTACGGTAAAAGTAACCGACAGCAATGGTTTAACCGCTACAAAATTTGTAGATATAAAACCAAATTTAGTTGATGTTACCGTGACAAGCTCACCGGCATTACTGAATTTAGAATTCAACCAAAAACCTGTCGTTGCACCTTCGACCAAACAAGTTGTGGCTAACGCCAAAGTACAAACACTAAATGCTCCAACGCCGCAATATGTGGGCAATATCAGATACGATTTTGATCATTGGAGTCAGGGAGGAAATGTGAACCAAACATTTCAGGCACCTGTTACAGGTACAATAACATATACAGCATTTTATGCTCCCACAACACTTCCAAGCGCGCCTTATCAGGGAATAATTTCTCAGATTCCGGGCATTATTGAAGCAGAAAATTACGATGTTGGCCCAAGTGCTTTTCTTGATTTAAATGGCGGCGGAGACGCGCAATACAGAGCCGGAGATGGTGTAGGTACCGAAGTTTGCAACGAAGGCGGATTCAATATTTCGTACGTCGCTAAAAACGAGTGGCTTAAATACACTTCAAAAGTAAATGCTACCGGCAATTATGATATTAAACTAAGAGTTGCGACACCATATGCGAACAAAGCTTTACATATTGAAGTTGATGGCGTAAACGTTTCCGGCAGATTTAATATTCCAAATACCGGTGGATTCCAGAACTGGCAAACAGCAACAATACCAAATATTCCTTTAACCCAAGGTACGCATGTTATCATACTTTGGTTTGACGAAGCAGACGTCAATGTAAATAAACTGGAGTTTTCATTGTCTGGAAACGGCACAATACCAGTAGCAGATTTTGAAGTCGCTCCGCAAATGGGCTGTGTTAACACTCCTGTTACTTTTGCTTCCGCTTCTATTGGTACAATTGATACCTATGTTTGGAGTTTTGGCGAGGGTGCCACGCCGGCAACAGCGACAGGAATTGGTCCGCATAATGTGCTTTACGGTACAGAAGGAACCAGAACTGTTTCATTAACCGTTACCAACACTACCGGAAATAATACAAAAGAAATAGAATACATGGTTCATAGCTGTACTCTTGGAGTTGATTTTCCAACCGGGAATTCGACGAAAATGTTGGTTTATCCAAATCCGTCTTCCGGAATATTTCATTTATCAACAGAAATGGATTGGAAAATTTATTCTCCCTCGGGCATTAAAATTAAAGAAGGAAAAGGAAATGTAATCAACTTATCTGAAGTAGCTTCTGGAATCTATTTTATAAAAAATAATGAAGGAAGTAAAGCAATTTCTATCATGAAAAAATAGCCTGATTACTTCAGTAATAATCAAAAAACGGGACTGGTAGTACTACTTGGTCCCGTTTTTATTTCGATGAACTAGAAAAAAAAACAGATTTTTAATATCTTTACTAAATGATAGAAATAGGAATAGACAGTTTTGCTTCGGCAATGTATGGTGACAACAACTCCTTGAGCAGTGTTGACGCTATGGAGCAATTGCTTCAAAGGATAGAACTTGCCGATCATGTTGGGCTTCATGTTTTTGGAATTGGAGAACACCATAAAAAAGAATTTTTAGATTCGGCTACAGCAGTAATATTGAGTGCTGCTGCTGCACGAACAAAAAACATACGATTAGCAAGTGCTGTTAGTGTTTTAAGTGCTGCAGATCCGGTACGCGTATATCAGGAATTTGCCACTTTGGATTTGATTTCGAAAGGAAGAGCCGAAATTGTCGTGGGCCGTGGATCTTCTATTGAAGCTTATCCCCTTTTTGGATTTGATCTGAATGATTATGATGCACTTTTTAAGGAAAAATTAGACCTGTTATTGCAAATTAGAGACAATGAATTTGTAAACTGGTCTGGAAAATTTCGTCCGGCAATTCATAATTTACCCGTTTATCCAAGGGCTTTACAGGAAAAACTTCCTATTTGGCTGGGCGTTGGCGGAACTCCGGAATCTTTTATTCGTGCAGGGTCACTTGGTCTGCCTTTAATGGTGGCTGTTATTGGCGGACAAACGTATCGTTTTCGTCCGTTGATTGATTTGTATCGTGAGGCCGGAAAAGCTGCCGGTTATAAACCTGAAGAATTAAAAGTTGGTTTACATTCACCAGGTTATGCTTCTAAAACTACTGAAAAAGCTATTGAAGAATATTATCCCGGTTATGCCGAACTATGGACAAAATTAGGCAGAGAACGCGGCTGGCCGCCAGTCACAAAAGACAAATTCGACGGACTTATCGATGATAAAGGTGTCTTAGTTGTGGGAGGTCCGGAACGTGTAGCTGAGAAAATTTTAGCTCATAGCGAATCTTTGGGGGGAATTTCGAGATTTACTTTTCAAATGGATAATGCGGGACTTACACATAACCAATTGATGAGTGCTATAGAATGTATTGGAAAAAAAGTTATTCCTTTGGTTCATAAGGGCTAATGTTTTTAGACTGCAGCGATCGCAAAGATTTTACGCAAGACGCAAAGACGCAAAGTTTATTTTTTTTTCGTCTTTGCGTCTTTGCCATATAAAAAACAAACAGCTTTTCGGTAAAACTTTGCGATTCGTGCGTAAAATCTTCGCGAACATTGCGGTTAATAACTATTCCTCATACATTTCCATCCACAAACGCGTTTCCTCCAAATCGAGTTCTTTCTCGATTTTTCTGAAAATTTCCTCGTTTACAGAACCTGATTTGTGCATTACTTCCAGTTTTGCACGTTCCACATTAAGCAGATCAATTTGTAATTTGGTAAAATCATTAAAAATCTCTCCTCCCATTACATTTCCCTTTCCAAAGAAATTCGCCGGAAGTTCTGTTTTCTGCAGGCGATTGAATTTTACTTCATATTTACTTTTAATATTATGCAGCAAATCATCATTCAACAAAGAAAAATTATCTTCGATGTGTGTAATAGTCTGAGAAACGATACTATTTCGAACTTCATATTCTTCGGCAAAAATAGAATAACGTTCAATTTTCAATTTTTTAATGACCCACGGCAGCGTTAATCCCTGAATTACCAAAGTAGAAAGTATCACACAAAAAACGAGATAAATAATAAGATTTCGTAACGGAAATGCCTCAGTATCATTATTAATCGTTAGCGGAAGTGCCAAAGCAGCTGCCATAGACACTACGCCACGCATTCCGGACCAGCCAAAAATAATCATATTGCGATAATCGAATTTTTCGTTATTTCGTATTTTTTTACTGAGAAATCTAGGAAGCATAGTCGCCGGAACTACCCATAAGAAGCGAACTAAGATAACCACCAAACTTACCGAAGCACCCCAAATAAACAACGCCATTCCTGAATAATCCCCAATCCCCAAAATAATCTGGCGCAATTGCAGTCCGATTAAAATAAAGATTAATCCGTTTAAGATATTGGTCAGTACGTTCCAAATAGTATTGGTCATGATACGGCTTTCGTGCGTAAAAATAGTTCCGGATCTGGCCGAAAGAAACAAACCTGTAGTTACAACTGCCAATACACCAGAACATTCAAAATGCTCGGCAATTAAATATGAAGCAAAAGGCGTAAGAAGCGTAAGTGTGGCCTCAATAACATCGTCGCACACAAACTTTTTATGAATGATACTCATCGCATAACCCACAACCAAACCAATGGCAATTCCTAAAATCGACATGACAAAGAAATTTAATCCCGCTTGCCATAGTACAAAATTACCAGCTGTAATGGCGGCAAGTGCGTATTTATAAGCCACAAGTCCGCTTGCATCGTTAAGTAAACTTTCGCCTTCTAAGATCGCAATAAGGCGTGGATGTAAACCCAGTCCTTTTGTTATGGCAGTCGCCGAAACTGCATCGGGTGGCGAAACGATCGCACCAAGTAAAAATGCAAGCGGCCACGAAATATCATCAATAAGGTAATGAGCGGCTAAGGCAACGGCAACGGTTGTAAAAAGAACCAGACCAACTGCGGCAAGTGTTATTGGGCGAATGGTTTGTTTAAACTCAGACCAGCTCGTGTACCATGCAGCATGATACAAAAGCGGCGGCAAAAAGATGATAAAAACCACTTCGGGATTTAAGGCAACAACCGGAAGTCCGGGAATAATACTGATTATAACTCCACAAAGAACCAGCACAATAGGAACAGGAAAATTATATTTTTTACTTAATAAACTCAGGAACGCCACCCCGAACAACAACATTATGATTACTGTGATATTTTCCATTTATTAAATTTGCTTTCGTCTGCTTTTATAACTCTTTTGAAGAGTACGAATATAATATATTAGAAAATAACCGACAATCAAACTGTGTCATTTCGGCGGAGGAGTGATCTCATCCAGAATTACGTACTGATGCCTCGCTCACAATGACAAAACAAGACAAAAAACATTCTCATGAAAACGATTGCCCTAGCCCCGATAGAAGTGGAAATCCTTTTATTTTTTTTCTTTAAAAAAATAAAAGATTGGAACGGATAGCGGGAATAGCTCCAAATAAAAAAGATTTAGTTTTAACAGAAATCAAATTACAAATAGTACTCCAAACGAAGCAAAAAACGCCTCATTGCTGAGGCGTTTTTTAAGTCATGTTTACTAATTAGTGGCGATCACCGTGGCTGTGATTCTTATTTTTATCGGAATTATTTCCTTTTGGACCTTTTGAATTTCCTTTATTTGGCTTTTGCTTACCTGAATTGTTTTTTTGAGGTTTTTCTCCTCTGTTTTTCTGTGGTTTTCCTTTATACCCTTTTGGATAATTGGTTATGTGCTTTTTGTGATACGAATAAGGAGCATTTCCTCTGTAATCATTTAAAACTACTTTGTAACCACTGTAAAGATCATATCCTCTATATCTTGATGGCAATCTGTTTACCCGAGCCCAATTACCATTATTATCATAAATGAACTGTTTTTGAGTTACATCATAATAAGTGTCGATATCGGGCAGGTAATAGTATCTGCTGTCGTCATAACCCTGAGGACCCCAATTTGGAGGTGTACCAATATTGACATTGACCGAAACTTGCGCCTGGGCAAAAACACTCATTAAGAGCATTAATGCAATTCCTAATTTTTTCATTTTTTTGGTATTATTGTTAATTGATTTAAACAATGCGAAAGTAGTGCCAATATTTAGTTTTAAAGTAATCATTATACCTAAAGCACAAACCAGTCGACGAACAGCGCTTTTTAACCGATATAGATTAACTAATAAAAAACGCCTCAGATGACTGAGGCGCTTTCGTATTAACAATTTTATTTAACCTAATTTATAAACTATTTCCATCCGCCACCTAAAGCGCGGTACAAGTCAACTAAAGACTGTAATCTTTGTAAATTATCATTTACTCCGTTTAATTGTGCAGACAAAAGGTTTTGTTCTGATGTTAGAACGTCAGTATAATTTGTAGCTGAACTGTATTCTAAGAGCTGTTGCGTAAAATCTACAGCTTTTTCTAACGATTCGATTTGTTTTTTTCTCGATTCTTCTTTTTCAACTGCCATTTGATACGAGTATAACGAATTCGAAACTTCCTGTCCGGCAACTAAAAGGCTTTGTTGAAAGTTGTTCAACGCTTGCAATTGTTGCGATTGCGCAGTAGTTAATCTCGCTTTGTTAATTCCCTGATTAAAAAGTGGCTGTGTTAATCCTCCAATTATGGAATAAAAGATAGAATTATCAAAGAAATTTTTTATTTCCAGATTCGAAAATCCGCCGCTTGCCGTAAGCGTTAAACTTGGATAAAAATAAGTTCTTGCCAGGTTTGTATTTTCAAAAGCAGCTCTGAAATTAAACTCTGCCTGACGAACATCCGGACGGTTTTGTAATAATTGCGATGGTAAACCTATTGCCAGATTTTCAGGGCTTTGCTGTTCGCCTAAAATGCCTCTTTCTATTGGTCCGGGAGCTTGTCCTAATAATATATTTAGAGCATTTTCGGTTTCACGAATGTTTTGTTTAATATCCGGAATCAATACTTCTGCAGCATAACGATTGGCTTCACTTTGTACAACAGCAGCGCCGGTAACAATAGCACCTTCTTTTAAAGCTTTTATCGTTTCAACGTTTTTTATACGGGCTTCAAGAGTCTGCTCTGTAATTTCAAGTGATTTATCATAAGACAGCAATAAAAAATAATTGTTGGCAATATCTGCAATCAGTTGTGTCTGAACTGCTTGTTTGGCAGCATCTGTCGCAAGATATGTTGCCAAAGCAGCTCTTTTAGAACTGCTGAGTTTTCCCCAGATATCTGCTTCCCAAGAAGTGCTTAAACCTAATTTGTATGTTGTAGTTAAGGTATTGATGTTGATTCCCGGAGGAAAGTTCAAACCTGCTTCTGACTGCTTGTTGCGGTTTACATTAGCATCCAGATTTAAGTTGGGATAATAAGCCAATTTACTTTGACGCAGACTTGCACGCGCCTGAACAATATTTTCTATGGCATTTTTTAAATTCAGATTCTGTTCAAGACCTTTCTGGATTAATGCGCTAAGTTTTGCATCTTTAAAAACACTTTGCCAAGGCATATTCGCCAGATTTGTAGAATCGGCAGCAGCCTGATCACGGTACAGCTTATCTGTAGCAAGCGTGGTGGGGCGTTCGTATTTTTTAGTAACGCAGGCACTTAAAAGTGTGGCTGCGATTACCATTAAAATATATTTATTTGAACTATGAGTCATTTTTTGTCTTTTAAATTACTACTCTTTATGAGCTTCTAATAATTGAACTTCTTCGTCATCATCTTCGTCATCGTAACCATCTTTTGCCGGACCGCTGATTTTTTCCTGTAAAGTCTGAAAAACGATAAACAATACCGGAATTACGAATACTCCCAAAATGGTTCCAATTAACATTCCGCCAACAGCGCCTGTACCAATCGATTTATTACCAACTGCCCCGGCTCCTGATGCAAACATTAAAGGCACAAGTCCTAAAATAAAAGCGAAAGATGTCATTAAAATCGGACGTAAACGTGCTACTGCCCCTTCAATTGCTGACTGAACAATTGGCAAGCCTTTTCGTCTTCTGTCCAAAGCAAATTCAACAATCAAAATACCATTCTTAGCCAGCAATCCAATCAACATGATTAAAGAAATCTGCAAATAAATATTACTGTTTAATTTGAATATAATCGAGAACAAATACGCTCCTGCCAATCCAAACGGAATCGAGAATAATACAGCAAAAGGCAATATATAACTCTCATATTGCGCACTTAACAAAAAGTAAACAAATACAAGACACAGTATAAAGATGAAAATAGTTTCACTTCCTGATGCTAATTCCTCACGTGTTAAGCCTGAAAATTCGTAACCATAACCAGCTGGTAAATTTTCTGCCGCAACTTCCTGAATGGCCTTAATCGCATCTCCCGAACTAAAGCCCGGATTTGGTGCACCTGTAATTGAAATAGAAGTAAATAAGTTAAATCTTGAAATAGATTCAGGTCCAAAAACCCTTGTCATTTTTACAAATTCTGTTATTGGCGCCATGTTTCCAGAAGCGTTTCTAACGAAAATTTTATTTAAACCTTCTGTATTGGTTCTAAATTCCGGTGAAGCCTGTATCATAACACGATATTGTTTCCCGAATTTATTGAAATTCGAAGCATACAAACCTCCGTAATATCCTTGCATAGTTGATAAAATCGAATTAACAGAAACACCCGCATCTTTGGCTTTAGCCAAATTTATATCCATCATGTATTGAGGGAAACCAGGATTAAAAGGCGTTGTTGCGTATTGAATTTCAGGACGCTTTGATAATTTTTCTAAAAAGTCAGTATTCACTTTAAAGAATTCGGCTGTTGAATGACCTCCTTTATCCTGCAGCTGAAACTCAAATCCACCACTTTGTCCAAATCCCTGAATGGTTGGAGGCGAAATAAAGAATATACTTGCTTCACGAATTCCGCTTGTTTTGGCAAATAACTGACCAATTACGTCATTAACGCTTAATTCACGTTCATCCCAGGGCAACAGTTTTACAATAACCATACTGTAGGCACTACCTGCACCTGCAGTAAAGTTTTGTCCCACAATACGAAGCGTATTTTTAACGCCGGGAATGGTGTGAGCGATACTGTCTACCCGCTTGGCGATAACATCAGAACGTTCCATAGAAGCTGATGGCGGTAAACTAATATTCGCAAAAACAGTACCCTGATCTTCCGCCGGAACGAAAGCTGATGGCGTAGTTTTCATCATATAAAATAACGCTGCACCTGCAATTAAAATCGAGGCTAAAACAATCCATTTTTTAACCGAAAGAAAACTAACAGAACGTTTGTATCGCTCTGTTACATTATCAAAAGCAACGTTAAACGAAGTATAAAATCTTTGAATAAAACTTTTGTGTTTATGGTCGTCAGCATGAGGTTTCAATAATAAGGCACATAAAGCAGGGCTCAAAGTCAAGGCATTAACTGCCGAAAGTATAATCGCAACCGCTAATGTGATACCAAATTGTTTATAGAAAACCCCTGTAGAACCCGTAATAAACGTTACCGGAATAAATACCGCAGCCATTACAAGTGTAATCGAAATAATCGCTCCCGAAATTTCATCCATCGCATCAATTGTTGCTTTTTTGGATGATTTATAACCGCTGTCGAGCTTGGCATGCACCGCCTCGACGACCACAATTGCATCATCGACCACAATACCAATGGCAAGAACCATCGCAAAAAGCGTTAATAGGTTAATGGTAAACCCAAATAAATTCAGGAAGAAAAACGTTCCCACAATCGCCACCGGAACCGCAATAGCCGGAATTAATGTTGATCTAAAATCCTGAAGGAAAATAAAAACCACAATAAAAACCAGTAAAAAAGCTTCGATTAAAGTATGAATTACCTTTTCAATAGATGCATCCAGGTTTTCGTTAACGTCAACAAGAAGGGTGTATTTCACTCCTTTTGGGAAATTTTTTGCAGCTTCTTCAATCAGTATTTTTGAGTTGTTGATTACGTCACGTGCGTTAGATCCAGGCGTTTGGCTAATTGCCATCGCTGCAGATTCTACACCGTTTGTTTTAATTGTCGAAGAATAACTCAGTGATCCCAATTCTACTTTTGCTACATCTTTCAGACGAAGCATTTGACCGTTGCCAACAGATTTGATAACGATATCACCAAATTCCTGAGCGCTTGTTAAACGTCCTTTGTACTTAATTACGTATTGAAATGCCTGATTTCCGTTTTCACCAAATTTACCAGGAGCAGCTTCAATGTTTTGCTCAGCCAAAGCAGCCGAAACATCGCTTGGAATAAGTTTATATTGCTGCATCACATCCGGTTTAAGCCAGATTCTCATCGAGTAATCTTTTGCACCAAAAACCGTTACATCTCCTACCCCAACAACACGCTGGATTTGAGGAACAAGGTTGATTTTTGCATAATTTTGAAGGAAAGTCTGATCGTATGCTTTATCATCGCTATATAGCGAGAATATCAACAAGTTACTACTCTGGCTCTTAGTTACCGTTACACCCGCCTGGGTTACCTCAACAGGTAATAAACTGGTAGCTCTTGAAACCCTGTTTTGTACGTTTACTGCAGCTAAGTCGGGATTTGTTCCTACTTTAAAAAAGATTTTTATAGATGCATTTCCATCATTTGTTGCTGTAGAGGTCATGTATGTCATGTTTTCTACACCATTAATTTGTTCTTCTAATGGAATTACGATACTTTTCAATACTACATCGGCATTGGCTCCTGTATAACTTGCCGAAACGTTTACCGTTGGCGGCGCAATATCAGGATATTGGGAAATAGGAAGTGCCGTCAATCCTAAAACCCCTAGAATGACAATAATAACAGATATTACTGTCGACAGCACGGGTCTTTGTATGAATATTTTAAACATGAATTTTTATTTTAAGTCTGCGTAAACAGTTTCAGCATTCTGATTTTGAGCTTTAATCTGAGTTCCTTCTTTAAGCGACGCCACTCCTTCTAAAACAATTTGGTCTCCGGCTTGCAAACCGTTTGTTACTACATAATAATTTCCCGCACTATTATTCAGGATAGTAATATTTACATTTTTCGTTTTGCCGTCTTTTCCAACAGTTACAGCAAAAATTTTATCCTGAAGCTCGAATGTAGCACTTTGAGGAATGATTAATCCGTCTTTAACTTCATTTGGAATTCTAACTGTAGTGCTGCTTCCGCTTCTGATAACGCCTCTTGGATTAGGAAAACGCGCTCTGATATTTACAGAACCTGTTTCGGTATTGATTAAGCCGTTTACAGTTTCAATTCTTCCTTTTTCAGCGTAAGCCGAACCATCAGAAAGTACTAATGAAACTTGTGGAAGTTGTTTGATTTTTTGTGCCAGTGTTCCTGCGCCTTGTGTAAAGTCTAAAAGCACTTTTTCGTTCATTGCAAAATAAGCATAAACGTTGCCAATACTTGAAACTGTAGTTAAAGGATCGGCTGTATTTGAGCTAACTAAACTTCCTAAACGAAACGGAATTGAACCTACAACGCCATTAACCGGACTTGTAACGGTAGTATAACCTAAATTAGTTCGTGCATTAACCAGACTTGCATTGGCCTGAGCCAAAGTTGCCATTGCAGACTCATAATTATATTGAGCTGTTTCCAGTTCGTATTTACTTATGATTTCTTTTTCGACAAGAGGTTTTACCTTATTTACCGCTAATTTTGCAGAACTTACTGCAGCCTGAGCGCTTTTAATGCTTGCTGTTGCAGTACGAACTTCCTGCTCAAATTGAGGAGCATTAATTTTAAATAACGGCTGTCCGGCTTTTACTACCGAACCTTCATCAACAAAAATTTTGTCGATATAACCTTCTACTCTCGGGCGGATTTCTATATTTTGCTGTCCCTGTATACTTGCCGGATAATCAGTATATAAAGTTGCTGATTCTGGTTGTAATGTAAGGGTTTTATATTCTTTAACTTGTGCGGCAGCTGCGGCCTGAGCTGCCTTGTCATCTTTTTTACCACACGAGGCGATTACGATAGATGCTGCTAAAAGGCTTAAAAATGATTGCTTATTCATTGGATTAATGTGTGATTTCTAATTTACGATAACAAAATAACTAAATTAAGGTACGTAAAATTTATTGAATAGACGAAAAGCCAGACACAATCGATAGAGATAACCTGAGAACCGACGGATTTTTTTTCAATTTAAACAAGTGTTTAATTTTAAAACTCATCGGCTCTAATATGGTTTTTACAGACTGTAAATCTCTATTGAGCGATTGCTTCTCAATTCAATTCAAATAAAATGTAATATTGTCAAAAAAAATATAATTGATAATGTGGACAAACATCTTTAGACCCTATTTATTTGCAGGATTACACATTCTGGGCTGGCTATTATTGGGATTTCTTATGCTGTTTTACATTCCTCTAACCTGGAATGTTATATTGCCTTCTGTTTTCTGGCTTTGGCAGATTATTGTCTTGATTTTATTGTTCATTATTTTTTATTCTAATGCAAAAATCATTGTTCCAAAAACCATTATAAAAGACAATATTTCTCCCTTTTTAATTTGGGCTTTTATGACGATAATTGCGATGCAGCTGATCGCCTACTTTTATACGTCACAAACAGATCTCCATGCTAAAATAAGTCTTGTTTTGGGTTTCAAAAAAAATAGAAATCCTTATTTTGATAATTATGCTTTTATGCTGACTTTATTGGTTTTAGGAATCAGTACCAGCTGGGCTATGTTACAGCATTGGCAGAAAGCCGCACAACACAAACAAAAACTGGAACAGGATAAAACAATGGCCGAGCTGGCAATGCTAAAGGCGCAGATTAATCCGCACTTTTTCTTTAACTCCCTAAACAGCATTTATTCACTTACTTATACAGATATTGAAGATTCAAGAAATGCACTGCATACTTTGAGCAGAATGATGCGGTATTTACTTTACAGCACAGAAGAAACCACAACTTTGCTAAAAGAAGCCGAATTTATGCGGGATTTTATTGCTTTGATGAAACTTCGCGCCAATAGTAAATTAACGATTACGACAGATATACCGGAAAAGATCCACGATTATCCAATTGTTCCAATGTTATTACTACCTTTAGTGGAGAATGCTTTTAAACACGGTGTTCATGCGACTGATAAAAGTGAAATACACATTTCGCTTCGACAAAAAGGAAGCACGCTTGAATTTGAAGTTGAAAATACGTACTTCGAAAAAACTTCGAAATCAGATGAAGGCGGAATTGGATTAACAAATACAAAACGCAGACTGCATTTAATTTATCCGCACAAACATTCACTTGTTTCAGGCATAGCCAAAAACGGAATGTATAATGTAAAACTGCAAATAACTTTAAAATAATGACAATATTAAAATGTATAGCAGTCGATGATGAACCTCTTGCATTAAAATTGGTGCAGACTTTTATTGAGCAAACGCCTTTTCTAGAATTAACGGCAAGCTGCGATAATGCCGTTGAAGCCCTTACTTTAATTCGCGAAAAGCAGCCCGATCTTGTTTTTTTGGATATTAATATGCCCAACTTAACCGGAATGGAGCTTGCCAGACTTTTACAGGAACAACCCGGCCCGCTGCCTAAAATCGTTTTCACAACAGCTTATAATCATTATGCAATTGAGGGTTACCGCGTAAATGCTGTCGATTATCTTTTAAAACCATTTAGTTATGAAGAATTTTTACGTGCTTCAAATAAGGTTTTGCAAATAACAGAAGATTCTTCAAGTCATTTTCAAACAATTACAGGAGATGATGAATTTATATTCCTGAAGGTTGAATATCAATGGGTTCGAATTTCACTTAAAGATATTTCATACATCGAAAGTTTAAAAGATTACGTAAAAGTACATTTCGATGATTCGCAAAAAGCCATTCTTTCGCTCATCTCTTTAAAGGCATTAGAAGAAAAATTACCTTCTTCAAAATTTATGAGAGTGCACCGTTCTTATATTGTTTCCCTTGAAAAAATTAGCGCTATAAGTAAAAATTCAATTTTTATTGATAAGGCCGAAATTACTGTTGGCGAACAATACAAAGAAACCTTTAAGGCAATCGTCGACAAATGGATTAAATAAGGTTAAAAATTAAATCTCATGGAAAAAAGAGCAAACAAATATTATCTTACGTTAAGTTTAAAACAATACGCAAACGGAGAAACTGAACCGGCAAAAGAACTGGGAATAGAATTTACAAATCACGACGAAATATTTGGCATTATCGAAAGAATAAAAGACAAAAATATATTCGAAAATGATTCTGAAGCAACTCAATTTGCCCTCGGACTAAAATTATTTAGCGAAATGAAATTAAAACACCGCAAAAATCCTTTATTTGAAGAATTAAATGAAGTATTTCCTGTGTTTATGAAAAAACTTAAAAGTATGTAAGGTTTAAGTTTGCCACGAATTTCACGAATTCTCACTTTTTTTTCTCTCTGCACTTATGCAAAAACAATTTTTTATTAGTGTAAATTCGTGTAACTCGCGGCAAAAAAATCCAGCTTTATTTCTTAAATTAGTTTCAAAAATAAAGTCATGAAAAAACTAACCAAGGAAGATATCAGTCAGGAAGTATTTGATTTATATGATGATTATGCTCACAATAAGATCAACAGAATGCAATTTGTCGAAAAACTTTCCATATTTGCTGTAGGAGCTGTTACGCTGCCTTCGCTTTTAAGTTTTATAACGCCAAATTATGTCGACAGTATATTGATTGCGCCTACAGACCCAAGATTAAAAACAGCGTATATAGATTACGATTCTCCAAAAGGCGGCGGAAGAATTAAAGGACTTCTCTCCCAGCCTTCTGACACTAAAAAGAAATTACCCGGAATAATTGTTGTACACGAAAACCGAGGTCTTAATCCTTACATTGAAGATGTTGGACGAAGAGCAGCTTTAGAAGGTTTTATCACACTTGCGCCAGACGCTTTATCGCCTTTAGGCGGTTATCCCGGCAATGATGATGCAGGACGCGAATTGCAAAAAAAACGTACCCGCGAAGAAATGCTTGAAGATTTTATTGCCGCTTACGAATATCTCAAATCACATCCGGATTGCAATGGTAAAGTTGGTGTTGTCGGATTTTGTTTTGGTGGATGGATTTCGAATATGATGGCGGTAAAGATACCCACTTTACTTGCGGCAGTTCCTTATTATGGTGGACAGCCTACCAAGGAAGAAGCCGAAAAAATAACTACTCCGCTTTTATTAAATTACGCAGGTTTAGATACTAAGGTAAACGAAGGCTGGCCGGCATTTCACGAAGTGCTCCAGAAAAATAAAGTAGAAAACATAGCTTACTTTTATCCTAATGTCAATCATGGTTTTCATAATAATACAACACCACGCTACGACGAAGCTGCAGCTGTTTTATCCTGGACAAGAACTATTGATTTTTTCAGGGAAAAATTAAAATAAAAACAGACCTTCCTGCAATGACAAAATTGAAATCAACAGTTTATTTTTATATTCCAAAACAAATCTCTTTACTTGATTTAAGTGGGGTTGTAGAAGTATTTCAGGAAGCAAATAACCTGGGCTGCGGTTATGAACTAAAGTTTGTTAGCAATGAATTTTCAATGAAATCAAACTCTGGTTTAGCACTTTCTTCCTTAATTCATTTTACGAAAACTGTTCCTCAAAAAGCCGATATTATCATCATTTCAGGATTTAGTACGCAGCAAATAGATGTCCTTCCAGAAAGTGATTTGTTTTTCGATTGGCTGCATCAGGCAAATGAAAATCAAGCTGCAATTTGCAGTGTTTGTACTGGCGCTTTTCTGCTTGCAAAATCGGGTCTTTTGGATGATAAAGAATGTACTACGCACTGGAAATTTATTGAAAAGTTCAGGAAAGATTTTCCTCTTGTAAAACCACAAAAAAATACACTTTTTACCAAATCGGATAATATATATACGAGTGCCGGAATTGTGACAGGAATTGATCTGGCTTTATTTTTAATCGAAGAACGACACGGTAAAGACACCGCAACCGCAATCGCCAAAGAACTTGTGGTATATAAAAGAAGAAGCGGAACTGACGAGCAGGAAAGCGTTTATTTGCAAAACAGAAACCATCGCGACGAAAAAATTCATACCATTCAGGATTGGATTATTTACAATTTAGAAAAAACTTCAAATATCGATTTCTTAGCCGGTTTGGTATTCATCAGTCCGAGAAATCTTACTCGCATTTTTAAAAAAGAAACCGGAATTACTATTGCCGAATACCGAACTAAACTGAGAATTGAAAAAGCCAAAAGTCTTCTGGCAAATTCAGATTATAAAATAGAGCATATTGCGCATTTATGTGGTTACAAAACTTCAAAACAATTGAGGATCTTACTCGATCAGCATCATTATGCAATTCCTGAACATATTTAAGAGCCATTAGCATTGGCTTAAAACGACTATCGTTTGTCCTTTTTCAGCAGTAACTATCAAATTACATTTGTAATCTAATAATCAAAAGATAAACAAATGAAACTTAGAGACAAAAATCCCTCTTTACTTTTAATTGATGTTCAAAAAGGTTTTAATGAAGAAGATTTTTGGGGCGGAAACCGAAACAATAAAGATGCCGAAATAAAGATGGCTCAAATTCTTGAAAAATGGAGATCACTTCAATTGCCCATTTTTCATATTGTTCACAGTTCTATTCATCCCAATTCAAAGTTGAACCAGTCTAATCCCGGTTTTGAAATTAAAGATGAAGTAAAACCAATTGCTGCCGAACCTGTAATTGTAAAAAATGTGAACAGCGCTTTTATCGGAACCGATTTAAAAGAAAGGCTTGATACAGCAGGAATAACCAACCTTGTCATTATCGGTTTAACTACAAACCACTGCGTTTCTACTACTACAAGAATGGCAGGAAATTATGGGTACGAAACTTTTCTAATTGCTGATGCCACCGCTACATTCGACAGAATTGGAATTAACGGAGAAAAAGTTGATTCTGAATTGATGCATCAAACCACCTTAGCGAGTTTGCATAATGAATTTGCCACTGTAATAAATACCGAAAAACTTTTGGAATTAGTTTAAATTCTAAATCTGATAATTGACAGCTAAACAAAACGTTTAAAACCAGTTTAGCGTCATAAATCAAAAAACTGGATCATTTTTTAGTTAGGATACCTACCTAAGTTTGTCATGACGATAAAGTCATAACATAAAAACTTAAAAAATGAAAAAAGCAATTTTTTATCACGCAGGATGTCCGGTTTGCATAACCGCTGAACAGGAAATCATTAGTTTAATTGGAGAATCAAATGTAGAAGTAGTGCATTTTGGAGAAGACAAAAGCCGTATTGCAGAGGCAGAAAATGCAGGAGTAAAATCGGTTCCGGCTTTAGTTACCCCTCAGGGAAATGTCCTTCATATTAACTTCGGAGCAACACTTGCCGACGTTAAAGGATAATCAAAAAATCTACATTATAAATGCTAAACCAATCAAATCAAATGAAATCAAAATTTTTATTAGTAGCAACATTGCTTATTATAACCTTGCAGGCTACAGCGCAGGAAACAAAAGCACCACACGGTTACACTTACGGAACTAAAGAAGTGGCCAAATCGCCATTTACACTTGAAGAATTAAAGCTTCTGGAGCAATCTTTACTTTTTTCTGAAGAAGATGTAAAGTATTTACGAATGAGCCACGACATTCTTGAAGGTCAAACTGATGCAATTCTGGACGTTTGGTACGGATTTGTGGCATCGACACCACAATTGGTTTATTTTTTTGGCAACACAAAAACCGGAAAACCAGACGGAGAATATTTGGCAAAAGTAAGAGCGCGTTTTAAGGTGTGGATTCTTCAAACTGCTGAGGCTAAGTACGATCAAAACTGGCTTAACTACCAATATGAAATTGGACTGAGACATTACACAACCAAGAAAAACAAAACAGACAAAGTTACTTCTGTACCTATTATTAACTATCGCTACATTCCCGCTTTAACCATTCCGGTTACTACCACGCTCAAACCATTTTTGGCAAAAACCGGAGCAAGTGCAGCCGATGTAGACAAAATGTACAACGCCTGGGTGAAAAGCGTTTTAATGCAAAGTATACTTTGGGGTCAGCCTTACATGAAAAAGGGAGAATTTTAAAATTAAAAATAGCCAAACTTTATTATTAAGTTTTTGGTTATTTTTTATAAAAGAAAAGGGAGCGTTTGTAATAAACGGTCCCTTTCAATATTTAATCTAATTATTAACTAATTTCAAAATAGTGCTAAGTTCACTAATTTCGTTTTCCATTAAAGGCTGCAAAGGTTTTCTGAGATGTCCGCCTTCAATGCCCTGAATGTGCAATCCTGCCTTAATCGCTCTTGGAAGTCCTTTCTCTACAATAAATCGTAGTAAATCAATTTGCTGATAAAACAATTTTTGAGCTTCCTGAAGATCATTTTTCTGAATTGCATTGTACAAAGCACTATTCAATTCCGGAATTAAATTGGGTGCCGCTGTACACCAGCCTGTTGCTCCGGCTGCAAACGCAGCAAGTGCCAACGGATTTGAACCATTATAAAATGCGACATCATCCCCTAGCTCTTTCTTTAAATAATGCATTCGCTGTACATCTCCGGTGCTTTCCTTTATCATTGTTACATTCGAAATTTCAAGTAGTCTTTTTAATAATGAAGGCGACATATCTACGCCCGCAGTAGCCGGATTATTGTATGCCATTATTGGAATAGAAATTTGCTTTGCCACAGCATCATAATGTTTTACGATTTCATCATCACTTAGTTTCCAGTAACTCATCGGGATAATCATTACGGCATCTGCACCCGCTTTTTCAGCAGCTTTTGCGTGGTAAATAGTTCTTTCTGTGGTTAAATTAGAAACTCCAACTAAAATCGGAACTCTTCCATTTACTTGCGAAACAGTGGCTTCTGTAATAGCTTCTTTTTCCTCATCATTCAAATAAGGCATCACGCCTGTGCTTCCTAACGGAGCAACGGCATGAGAATCAGATACAATCAATCGTTCCAGTAATTGTTTGTAAAGCAGGATATCAACCTTTTCATTTTCATCAAAAGGAGTAATAGGGTAAGCGATAATTCCTTTAAATTTTGTATTTTTCATGGTTTGCTGTTTTATAAATCTCTACCTTCTTCTTCTCTTAGTGCTACTCCCAAATTTTGCAATTGAGGTGCATTTTCGGTCGCAATATATTTAGCACTTTCGGTATCGCTGAGATTTTGATGCCTGTGCCAGGTCCATGATGGGATATAAACGGCGTCGCCTGCCTTCCACTCCACTTTCTGATCTTCTATTTCAGTAAATCCTGAACCTTCAATTACGTACAAAAGTGTTTCGTAAGTATGTCTGTGCCTGTTTGTTAATTGTCCTGGCAACAATCCGCCAATCGTCATGCTTACGTTTTTGCTTGGCAAATCCACAAAAAATACAGGGTGCTTTCTTTCTGTTGAAAACTGATTGTGTTTGCCGGCATTTTCTACATTTCTGTGAATTAATTTTTCGGGCATTACAAAATTTGGTCTTGCAAAAGTTTGGTGAAAATCTTTTGATGAGAATTTTTTTTCATTCGATTCCATGTTAATTTTATTTAAGTTGTTGCATTATTGCATCACAAAATTATCGTAACTTTGGTCTATCGATATAACACAGTTTAAATATAAATAACTAGTCCAGATGTTACGACCATGGCAGTTTGAAATTCAACTAAATAAAAAATCAGACAAAGCGCTTTATCTGCAAATTGCTGACGCTATTATCATTGCAATAAAATCCGGTAAATTGACAAGTGGTAATGCTTTACCCGGAAGCCGACAATTGGCCGCACTTTTAAATGTAAACAGAAATACCGTAATCGAAGCGCTTGATGTACTTATTGCCGAAGGCTGGCTGATTACCATGGATCGAAAAGGTACTTTCATTGCTGATATTTTGCCTGAAATTGTTCCGACTAAAAAAACGACCGAACAAATAAATAATACAGCCGAAGACACAAGACCCCATCTTATTTTTGATGACGGACTTCCCGACAGCCGTCTCGCTCCTATGAATGATCTGGCTCGAGCTTACCGCGAAATATTTAACAGAAAATCGCGGTGGCAAATTATGGGTTACAGCAATGAACTCGGAAATATTGAATTTAGAAAAGCCATAGTTCAGATGCTGAATTTTAAAAGAGGGATGAATGTATCGCTCGATGAAATTTGCATTACGCGCGGCAGCCAGATGGCGATGTATCTTGCGGCACATTGTTTACTCTCTAAAGGTGATTTGGTAATGATCGAAAATCCGGGTTATAAACCTGCATGGGAAGCTTTTGAAAATGCCGGTGCGAGCTTGCTTCCTGTAAATATTACTACAGATGGCTTAGATTTGGATGAAGTTGAAAGTCATCTCAAAAACAATCAAAATATAAAAGCAATCTACGTTACGCCACATCATCAGTTTCCAACTACTGTTACGATGAGTCTGAAAAAGAGACTTAAACTTATTGAATTGTCCAATCAATACGGATTTACAATTATTGAAGACGATTATGATCATGAGTTCCATTTTGGGCAACGTCCCATTCTGCCTATTTCGAGTTACAGCAATGCCAGGAACTTTATCTACATTGGTACTTTAAGCAAAATTGTCGCTCCGGCATTGCGTATTGGTTACGTCGCAAGTTCATCCGGAAATATTCAAAAAATAGCCAATCACCGTAGGATAATCGATGTACAGGGCGATAATATTATGGAAGAAGCGGTTCTACATCTTATCAACGAAGGCAAAATTAAAAGACATCTAAAAAAAACAAACCTGATTTATAAGTCAAAAAGAGATCATTTTGAAACGCTCTGTAATCTTCATCTTAAAGATAAAATCACTTTTGTAAAACCCGAAGGAGGTTTAGCATTTTGGATGGTTCCGAATAAAAACATCGATGTAAAAAAAGTTTGTGAAGAATTGCTTGGCAAAGGCATTAAAATCATGAATCCGGAGAAATTTAGTTTTGGCAGTCCTGTATCAGGATTTCGATTGGGATATGCCTCACTTACAGAACAACAAATGGAAGAAGGTATTATAGCGCTTGCCAAATACTTATAATCGTAACGGTTTATGATCGTTACAATCCAGTCTAATGTCTTTACTTTGTAATGGCATTTCCATTAATTTACAATGGCTGCCTCCATTTTGCTGCGAAAAATAATGGCAGTTGTAGCAGGTACTCTGCACACTGATAATTTGCAGCGCATGCAATTGCTGAATTAAGAAACTAATATTTTGCCATAAGACCATTTTATCATTTTCAGATGTATCAGTAACAATATCATACAACGGATCTGTAAAATCTTCGGTACGTAAAACAATTTCTAAACCTGCTGCAGTTAATTCGATCGTGTAACTTCTGGTATCTCTTGCATTGGTTTGCTTAAGTACATAATTTTTCTGTTCCAAAATTTTAATGGTATCGCTAACCGTCGCTTTTGTCAGGTTAAATTCTTTGGCCAGATAGCTTACCGTTGATTTGTTCCCGGAATGGTGTTTCAGAAATATCAAAAGCTGAATCTGTATGGGACTCAAATCATATTTTTTAGCTTTTTCCCATAATAAAACCCTGAAAACCTGAGATAAGCGTTCGAAACCGGCTACAATTTTTCCGTCTAAATTATTGTGGTCTCTTTTTAAATTAAAGCTGTTTTCCATACTAAAATATCGAATAAAAATAGACTGAAAGCCCCCACTTTCAGTCTATTGAATTAATAATCCTAAAGTCGAATCATTAGTAACAGTTTTCCATTTCAATGATCGAAAATCCATTTTTAAGTATTTGATTCTCTACTTCTGCAGGTGCCTGATCGATGTGGCAAAATCTGCATTCATTTGCTGTCAAGGGCTGACCTTCCTGTAAAACAGATTTAAGGTAACTTCTACCATATTCAAAAACCTGATTGGCATCATAATTATCATCATCAACCAGAATGTCAAAATGCATAATTTTTCCGTCTTTTCGGGTTACATAAGTATCCCACACTGCTACTTTCATACTATTGTTTTTTATTTAGAATTCTTTCTTTTGAATTAAATAACCCCTCTGAAGGATCCTAGGAGGTTTTTTTATTTATCCGATAACATCTTCCATAGAAGCTCCGAAATTGATATGCAATACATTTCCGCTTGGCGTTACTAATGCCGGAACTGATTTTACACCCGCTTGCTGTGCATCGGCGATCTTGGCTCTGTCTGTTCCAATGTTAACTACTTCAACATTCGAAGGATTAATTAAATCTAAAATGTCGTGTTCTGCACTTATACAAACTGGACATCCTGCGTGGTAAAAAATTGATTTGCTCATTGTGATTTGTTTTTGATTAAACTTATTTACAGGACAAAATTAGTCAGGATACCTAACCATTAAATCATCCAGTTTTGTCGTTTATAAGTGTTTACTGGTCCAGTTACGATTTCATTTTATTTAAAAAACAGCCAGACTGGACTATTCAAAATAGAACAAACTGGATTATATTTATACTCCAGATCAGCTGTAATTTTGTATTATGAAAGAAGATATTCTTTTTAATTTGAAGCAGGTTCACGATCGCATCGAAAATGTCTGTAAAGTTTCTGGCAGAAATGCAGGAGATGTTCAGCTTTTACTGGCCACTAAAACTGTTCCTGCAAAAAGAATCAGAATTGCAATTGAAGCCGGAGAAACTTTAATTGGCGAAAATAAAATGCAGGAATTTCGGGATAAGGACTACGAATTAAAGGATTTACATATTGAACGTCATTTTATTGGCCATCTGCAAACCAACAAAGTAAAAGAGGTTTTGAAATACGTAACCTGCATTCAATCCCTCGACCGGTTGCAGCTGGCGCAGGAATTACACAAACAATTGCAAAAAGAAAACAGAAGTCTCGACGTATATGTACAAGTTAATACTTCATTTGAAGAAAGCAAATTTGGATTATCTCCGAAAGAAATAATTCCTTTTATTCAGGAAATAATAAAATACAACACTCTAAAAATAAAAGGATTAATGACAATTGGGTTGCTAGATGCCGAAAAAGAAAAAATGCTGCCGTCACTTCGTTTATTACGAGAAATAAGAGATCAAATTTATGCTGAAAAAATAGAAGATATAACTGATTTAAAGCTTTCTATGGGAATGTCGCAGGATTTAGAACTGGCTATAGCCGAAGGTTCAAATCTGGTTCGGATTGGAACTTCTATTTTTGGGAACCGGTTTTTAGGAAAAGAAATCTGGAACGAGAATATTGCAGAATAAAATCTAATTTTGCAGCAAATTAAATGCTAAATGAATCTATACGAACTTACCGTAACCGATACCGAAAAAATCGCCCTGAATGATTTGCTTTTTAGCGATGAAAACAAAGCTGCTCTACTGCAAATCATAAAGGAACATCAATATCTTGATGAATTAAAAAAATATAATCTTCAGGTTGACAACAAGATAATGCTTCACGGACATTCCGGCTGTGGCAAAACAACGACTGCAAAAGCAATTGCAACAGCTTTAGGAAAAAATATTGTGATCATTAATCTGAGTACTTTAATCAATGCCAGAATTGGGGAAACTTCAAAAAATGTAAAAGCGATTTTTGACAAAGCCATTCGCGAAAGAGCAGTTTTATTTCTCGATGAATTTGATCAGATAGGCAAAAGCCGGGACAGCGAAGACAAAGATGTGGCCGAAATGAAACGTCTGGTAAATACCATTATTCAGTTAATCGACTATTTGCCAAGCGAAAGCTTACTTATCTGCGCAACAAATCATTATCACAATATTGACACAGCTTTATTACGAAGATTTCAGATTAGATTAAAATTTGAAATGCCAAAAAATAATGAACTTGATGTTTATTATGATAAAATTCTCACTCCCTTTCCAGCTCATTTACAAGATGTTGCACGAAAGTATGACATTTCGTATGCTGAAGCAAAAGATTATGTTCATACAACAATGAAAAGGCAGATTATCGCTGAATTAGAACTCCACCATAAAAAAATGCAGAGTTTAGAAAAATAATCCTAAACTCTGCATAAAACTAACCAAAATAAAGTAATACTCTTTTACCTGCGTCCTCCCCGAAAGCCGCCTCCGCCTCTAAAACCGCCTCCGCCTAATCCTCCGCTGCGCTGAAAATTTTGAAAATTTAGCGTTTGTGCTTCTCCTCTTCCTCTGGCAAAATCAGAATGATTAAGTCCTTCAATCGTGTTAGCACGACCCGGTTCTCCAAGTGGTTTGTTGGGCTGACCTAAAACTTTGTCCGGATTTTGAAGATTATTATTTTTAATTCTCTCACCGCTACTCTGAATTTTATCTCCGGATCGCTGCGTAGAACCTAAGGTTCCAGCTTGTGTCCAGCCTCCGTTTCCGTTGTTGTAATGGCTCCAGTTTCCGTTGGCATCTTTTTTATAAATGTGTCCGTCGTGCCCTGCATAGAGATTGTTGTTAGTATGAATTGTTGTTCCGCCGCCTCTGTGATGCGTGATAACACCCTCATTTCCACCCGAAGTTTTATAACCAATTACACTTCCCTGTCTTGTTGTAATATGCCCTGACTCTACCCAATCACGTCCATTTGATGCAGCAGAATGTCCCCATTGTGCATAAGCATTATGTCCCTGAGCAGTAGCTCCGTAATTTCCTGTCCACGGATTGTAAGCGTGTGCCACAGTTCGCCCTCCGTACCATCCCTGAACACTTGCTGCACGCCCATAGCGTCCCGTTGCCGGATTGTACCAGGCCGCAGATCCTGCAGAACCGTAGGGTCCATAAACTGCCCTGCCGGCTGCCCAGCCTCCTGTCCACGGGTTGTAAACCGCTCCAACACCATATGTGCATGGCCACGGACGGTAAATTGGATACATTGGGCCGTAATAAAAATAAGGCGGATAGTAAAACCCTGTTCCATAAGTTAATACGGCGCCAAACATAGCACCAACTATAAAAGCACCAAAATAACCCGCTGTTGTACTGCTTTCTACCGTAGTATCGGTAACATTGGTTTGTGTAACATACGTCACATTATAAACCGGAGAACTTGGAGGAATAGTATATATTTCTGTCGGTACAGAATTGGTCACCTTCCATGGGCCATTTGGCGTTGTAGACATGAACCAAACAGCCTGAAAACACAGATAGTACATATCGCCTACCTTAATCACTTTTTCCTGCGTATTGCTTGCATATTGAAGTGATGTTCCTTCAATTGGCTTAAATTGAGGGGCGCCGTCGTAATTAACTTTTGCCTTAGCTTCTGCGTCGGCCTTTTTTACTATCGCAGTCGTGGGTACCTGAGCGAGCATCACGGCATCCGTAGCTTCCTGAGTTCCCGGTACCGATGATAAGACGTTTGCACGTGGAGAATCTTTAGGGATTTTTGCAAAATCTGCAGGCAAATTTGTAGTTGCATAGGTCCATGGGCCTTTTAATTCTTTAGATTTAAACCATCTGCCTGACAATAGCACATAATATTGACCGTCTTTTTCATCTGCAAAAACATCATTATCAGTATTGTCGATGTACATTAACTGCGTTCCCGGAATTTTTACAAATTTTGGTGCACCGTTTACGGCAATAAGTTCTGCAGGTTTATCGCTGTAAAAAATCTCTAAATTTTCGTTTTGACTGGAAGGCGGAATCTCTTTTTTGACATCATCAAAGTTTTGACCCGATGGTAAATTGCTCATTTCTTTAGGTAAACTTGCGGTTTTTGTCCATTTTCCTTTTAAATCTGTACTTGTAAGCCAAACTTTTTCGACAAGCAAATAGTACTTTTTAGAAGGTTTATCAAAAAATAAATCCCAATTGGTGTTTACGACATAGCTCAGATTGTTTTTTTCTATGGGAGCCAAAACCGGTTCGCCCTGCACAGTCAGCAAAATAGATGGATTTGAACTATAAAAAATTTGTGGAGGATCGTTTTTTACCGCTACGCCTTTCGCAGGACTATTATTTTTGCTTAAATCAGCCATAACCCGGTCTAAAGCTATTGGATTACCGCTTTTGGGAATCAGTTCTTTGAATAATTTCTCCATTTCAGGTTCCTTTTTTTCATCAAGCGCAGGAAATCTGACGTCTGTAACTTTCAGATTTTTGAAAAAAACGTTTCTTGAATCTTTGTCTACCAAAGTTTCAGCCTCCAGAGATGCGACTCCCAATACTTCTTTTCCATCTTTTGGAGTAAGTGAAAAAGCTACTTCTGCAGTTAGTTCTTTAAAATCTTTCCATTTATCTACCTGGGGCTGATAATACACTAATTTTGAGCCATTTGCACTTACTTCGCGCGGCCAGCCAATGTCTGCTGTGGCAACAGAATCTGCTGTTGATGGCTTTATTACTTCGGCAAGTTCATTATCTTTTTTATCCTTTTTGCAGGAAAACAAAATCAAAACAAAACTTAATAGGGCTAGTATAGAAAGTCTTTTTTTCATAATATATTGATTGCTTTAAGATTTTAATTCTTCAAATAAATGATTTACAACTCTTTATTCTTTTCTTATGAGATAAATCAGTATTTCTTCTTCTAATTCTTTAGATAAGTTTTCATATTCCAGTTTATGGCGAAAATCTTTCTCGAACTTTTTCCTGTATTTTTCACTATTTACTTTACTGTTGCAGTAATCATCGCACATTGTTTTAAATTTATCATCTACTAAATATAAAATCTTAAGAGATTCAATATATTCAGCAAATTTTGCATTATACAATTCGTTGGGAAGACACATATACGTTTTTGTATTAAATGAATTAGGTAAAATTTAAATCCTCAAAACAAATAGAAACAGGATAAAATATTGGAATATAATTTATTATATTTTGTTGAACACTAAATTATTAATAACTCTAAAGCAAAATTTCAGAAACAGGTTTCATTCTATAAAATGAAACATATGTGTCGATTTTGAAACAAGAAAAACAGGAAACGACCATTTTCTCAGACTAGCATCTCGTAATTTTTTTTCTATATTAGCATTCAAAATTTAGCTTTTTCCGACCAAAACAATATCAACAATGACAACAGATATTATTGAATTAAACGATTTTATTGTTTTGATTGAACAATCAAACGCATCAAAAACATTTGTTCAAAAATGCGAGATTGATGGTGACGCCGTAGGTTTTGCTTTTTATGGTTCCGGAAATGTAGAATTGCAGATAAAGCACAACCATCAAACCAAATATTTAACCAATACAACTGGTTTGGCAATTTGTTTTTTCGGAAATCAGAAAGTGGAATTTGCTCATAAAATAGAACCTGATAAGCCATTACAATCGATTAGCATCTTTTCTAAATTAAAAAACATGCACTTATTATCTCCCGCAGAGAAAGAGATTTTTGAGAAGCATTTGCCCGATTTATTGCATCCAAAAGAACATTTTGTAAAAGGTCCTTCTTTTCATATGACACTTGATATGCAGCTAGCCGTTCAAAAAATCTTTAACACAACTTATACCGGAAATACGAGATTGTTATTTTTGAAAAGCCAGATAAACGAACTTCTTTCTCACTTTTACGGATTACTTGCAAGTGACCAGAAAAGTGATTTTTCGGAGAAAGACAAACAAAAACTTTTTCAGGCAAAAGAAATCGTAACACATCATTATTCACAGCCTCCATCTATAACGCAACTCTCTAAAATGGTTGGACTTAACAGTACCAAATTAAAAAAGAACTTTAAGGAGTTATTTGGTATTCCTGTCTTTAAATTTATTCAGGGAGAACGTCTTAATAAGGCTTATGAACTGTTACAGAATAGCGATAAAACAGTACAGGAAGCCGCCTGGGATGTGGGTTATGAAAGCCTGGGTTCTTTCTCAAACGCTTTTTTTAAAAAGTTTGGAATACGTCCTAACGATGTCAGACAAAAATGCTTTTCAAACAAATCGTAATTCTTTTGCAACAAATACTTTCGTAAATATTCAAACACCTTTGTATCAATATTCAACTTAAAAAATATTGATATGAAAACACAAAAAATTTTAGTAATTGGCGCAAACGGAAAAACCGGAAGCCGCGTTATTGAACGTTTAAAAAATAATACAGAAATAGAAATCAGACCGGCTTTTCGTACGGCAGAAATTCCTTTTGACTGGGAAAATCCCGAAACCTGGATCAAGGCTCTGGACAAAATAGATACTGTCTACATTACATTTCAGCCCGATTTAGCGGTTCCTTCAGCTGTAGAAATTATTAGGAAATTTAGCTTTTTAGCGACAAAACTAGGCGTTGAAAAGATGGTTTTATTATCCGGAAGAGGCGAAAAAGAAGCGCAGGTCTGTGAAGAAATCATAAAGTCTACAGCTAAAAAATGGACTATTGTAAGGGCAAGCTGGTTCAATCAAAACTTTAGCGAGAGCTTTTTTTTAGAACCAATTATGTCAGGTTTTGTTGCCCTGCCAAGAGCCGAAGCACTTGAACCTTTTACTGATGCTAACGATATTGCTGATGTTGTTACAGCATGTCTTTTAGATGATAAACATAATGGCCAGACTTATGAACTTACAGGTCCTGAACTTTTAACTTTTCCCGAAACTGTCGCCATAATTGCAAAAGCCTGCAATAAAGAGATTCAGTTTCAGGCATTATCTTTAGAAGAGTATAAGCAAATGCTTCACGAATATCAGGTTCCTGACGATCATATCTGGCTTATTAATTATCTGTTTGAACAGGTTTTAGACGGAAGAAATTCTACTATTACAAACGATATTGAAAAGGTGCTGGAAAGAAAACCAACTGACTTTTCGACCTACGCAAAAGAAGCCGCAAAAACAGGAATTTGGAAAACCGTAAACGTTCAGATTTATTAAGATGAAATACCTTCAGATTCTGTTGCCGGGCATTTTTATTTGGGCGTGTGTAAGTGCTTCTTTCTTTATTTTAAGTTTTGTTCCTATAATAAATTATTCATTTAAATCAAAAGCTGTAATTGTAATGATAATGATGGTGTTGTATTCAAATGAAACTGCATTATTATTATAAAAAGGGCAATAAAATTCATGGATTGCTGCTTTGAATTATAATGTCGGTGACAGTCTTGATTTTAGACGCTCTCATTACGGTTCCTTTTGTCGAAATTCTCAATGGAGAAACTTATCAAAGCTTTTTCAGCAGTACTGTCGTATGGATTTTAGCCATCATAAATTTGATTACTGTATATTGCTTTTGGAGAATTAAAATTAAAAAGAAAATGTAATTTCCATTTAAAATTTTATTTCAAAAAATGATAAAAAAATCCAATTTTAAGCAATTGGATTTTTTTTATGTATACTATACTATGAGTTTAAATAACAAATAATAAAAATCTGGTAAACAGTATATTTATAAAAAAGTTACACAAAAGTTACATTTTTAATTTCGGTTAAAAAGTGTGTTTTTTTACTTTTTTATGTAGTCTGTTTTTAGTTCGAAAATGAAATCAGAATCTTTAAATGAACCTCGCTTTAAATCTTCAAATTTTGTGTCGAAAGTTTGGTAAAAAAATCTAAATTTGGCCACCCCTAATTCACACAAAAATTATGATTGTAAAAAGAAATTTTATTGGTCTGCTGACTTTGTTAATCGGATTGTTTTTTGCGCCCCTATCCTTTGCGCAAACGGATACTGTAAAAAAGGAAATTCCGAAGAAAGAAACCCGTTCGAAATTATTTGAAGAAAGTGCGACAGACAGTGATTATTTAATGGCGATCGAAAAAGCAAGCGCCGTTATGGAAACTGCTTTTAACGATGCTGATTTTGATGGAGCAAGTCATCACTTGTTTGCAGAAATTAAAAGAACCCAAAGCAAACTTGATTTAATTTTAAACAGCGTAAAGGGCGCGAATCCAAATGCACGTAACCAGCAAATGTACCGCATTGTTTTAAAAGAAATCGAACAGGAGCTGGAAGAACAAAATACTGCCATCAACTTAAGAAATGAGAATCTGGATAAAATCAAGAACCGTTTTATTGAGTTGCGTAAGGATAAAATCCTGGTTTCGCTGATAAAAGATACCATTCGCCGTAAACAGTTCAAAGAAGAATTTGCAAATCTTAGAAAAAGATACAAAGCCACTGACAGCCTGATGACAAAAAATCAGGGTATTTTAAACAACAACAAAAGACTAACTGTTGAAAGAAAAATTGCTGTATCGAATGCTTTAATTACAGTCGACAATAAATTAGAACAGTCCGGAATTAGCATGCGAAAAAAAGAATATCCTTTTTTGTGGAGCATAAGTGATTCTGTACCGAAAAAGAATGTCGCACAAAACATCGGGGCAAAAGTAATCATTGAAGAAAGTGTTGCGGCTTATTACTTAAGCTACCGCGCCGGCGGTTTAATTGCTCTTGCTTTTTTTATGGGAATCCTGGGCTGGTATATTTCCCGCAATTTAAAATACCTGAAAGAAAACGGACATAGTGAGAGTTTATCACAATTTAATTTCAAATATTTAAACAGAGGCGTTATTGTTCCGGTTGCCGTAATTGGTCTGAACATTGCTGTTGTGGGCAATTTATATGCGCCGGCACTATTTATAGAATTTCTGCATTTAATTTTACTTGGACTTATCACAATACTTTTTAAAAACAGATGGTCGGCCGTATCAATGAGAAACTGGCTATTACTTTTGGGATTGTTTTTTATTCTTTGCTTTTTAGATTTATTTATAGGCGTAGGCTTATTTCAACGCTGTTCTTTTATCTTAATTAATATTTTGGGTATAAGATATGGTTTAGTTCAAATTAAGAGCTTAAAAGAGCAATTATACATCAAAGGTTTTTTTAAATGGGCTGCCATAATTTTTATTGGTCTCAATGTTCTTTCAATATTGCATAATATTTTTGGAAGGGTTTCCATTTCAAACATGTTAAGTTTAACTGCTTTTATATCGCTTACACAAATTGTAGCCTTGAGTGTTCTTCTGAAAATAATTTTAGAGATCATTATTTTACAAATTTACATTACGAGAATTAAAGGCGGAATTGAAAAGATTTTTGATCATGAAAATTTATCGGAAACACTAAAAAAACCGTTTATCATTGTAATCAGTTATATGTGGCTGGTTGTAATTGCTTCTAACCTGAATATTTGGGAATCTTTAAGAACTTCGATGGCATCGATACTTAGTCATCCAAATACCATTGGAAGTATCACATTTACGCTGGGCAATATTGTTTTGTTTTTTATTATTATTTGGGTTGCGCATTTACTGCAAAAATATGTAGCTTACTTTTTTGGTGAAATTGATGACGAAAACGAAGAAAACGTCAACAAAAGGCAACACTCAAAATTACTGATTACACGTCTTGTTGTATTGATTGTTGGCTATCTTTTGGCTGTTGCAGCTTCAGGAATGCCACTGGATAAATTAAGCATACTTTTAGGAGCGTTAGGTGTGGGTGTTGGACTTGGACTTCAAAATGTCGTAAATAATTTCGTTTCGGGTATTATTTTGATTTTTGATAAACCAATTCAAATTGGAGATGTTATTGATATTAGTTCAGAATCAGGTCGTGTAAAGTCGATGGGATTGCGTACGACAAAAATAAATGCGCCAAATGGTGCCGAAATTATTATTCCGAATGGTAACTTATTATCGCAAAATATTACCAATTGGACTTATACCGATAATTTTAAACTGGTCGACATTTCCATCGAAGTAACTGGAGAAACAACTCCTGATGCTATTAATGAAATTATCAGTCAATCTTTGGAAAGTCTTGCGTTGGTAAATAGCAACAAAACTTCTCAAATTTATTATACTTCTATTTCTGAAGGAAAATACAAAATCTTAATTAAATTCTGGTGCAGCATTTATCGAACTGAAGAAACAGTGAGTGGCGCTCGTCAGACTTTGTTTAGCAATTTTAAAGCCAACGGATTAACTTTTTCAACTTAGAAAATTTAGATTATATTTAAAAAGCCGTCAAATTTAATTTGACGGCTTTTTTGGTTTTTATATCAATATTTACTTGTGCAATTTAGTTGCGTTAAATCACTTAACACTTGCTAATAAACTGATTTTTAAAGAGATGTTAAACAAAAGCTTTAACCAAATCAGATAAATATTAAAATCTTTCTCCGAATTCTTTCGCAAAGTCTTCCAGTGTTATTTTTCCGTCGACTGAAAAAACGTTGCTTAAAAAATGATGTGAAATTTTTCCATTTCTTAAACCAGAACCCATTTCGGTATACAAAGCTGCAATTTCTTCCGGCAATCCGGCTTGTGTCATTCCCTGCAAAGATTGTTCATCTGAAAATTCAATCCAATTTAAATCTGTTTTTCCTATTTCGGTTCCCAATGTTTTTGCGATTTCATCTGGCGTGCGAACATCGCTAATAATGTATCGGATATTTTTTCCTGTTGTCTCTCTCTGTAATTCTTCGGCTGCAGTCAAAGCAATATCTTTTGGATGAACCAACGGCATTTTTGTATCTGCAGTATAGTTGGCTCCTATAATTCCGGCACCTTTTATCATTGGCACATCATTATATAAATTAGTAAAAAAGAATCCCGCACGTAAAAAAGTCACATTTGCATTTTCCAATTCATTATAGATTTTTTCGATTTGATGAAGTCCGGCTATGGGTCCAGTTCCATTTTCCTGATCTGCACCAATACTGCTTAACATGACAACTCGCTTCACTCCTGCTTTATTTATCGCACTTGCAAAAGCTTTACCTGCATTAACGGTATTCGCAATTATATTTGAACCTCCCAAATTTGGTGGTGTCATTGCAAAAAGTGCATCTGCTCCCACAAAAGTTGCTGCCAAAAATTCTGCATCACTAACAGAGCCAATTGCAGCAATAGCTCCTAAAGTTTCTATTTCTGCTTTTCGATCTGCATTACTGCTTATAACTGTAATATGGTGTCCGGAAGCAATTAATTTTTCTGTCAATGGTTTACCAATGTTCCCTAACGAACCTGAAATTATAATTTTCATCTTAAATTGTTTTTTATTAATAATAACAAAGGTATCTTTGTACTTACTTTTATACAAGTACTTACCCTAAAGTATGTATCATGACAGCAATTAAAGAAGCCTCGACAATACAGGAAAATAAGCAATATGCTCTTGACACCTGCCCTGTAACTTATGTAATGGAAAAAATTGGCGGCTATTGGAAACCCATAATTCTCTATCATTTATCGACTGGAGATAAACGCTACAGCGAATTAAAAAGAGCAATTCCGGCCGTGACCGAAAAAATGCTGATTCAGCATTTAAAACAATTAGAAGCTGATGGTCTGGTTATAAGAGAAGCAAAACCGGTAGTTCCTCCATTTGTAACCTATAAACTGAGTAATTCCGGAAACGGTTTATTGCCAGTTATTCACGCAATGGCAACCTGGGCGTTTCAGGAAAAAGACGGCGTTTTTAGTATAAAATAAAGCAAATCAATTATCCAATATAAATTAACTAAATCATATTATGGAAAATAAGGGCAAAATTAGAAAAGTGGCTATTGTGGGTTATAACCGAATTCCTTTTGCAAGGGCAAACACTTTTTATTCAGACGTTAGTAATTTACAAATGATGACCGCAACACTCGACGGCCTTGTTTCTAAGTACAACCTGAAAGGCGAATTGCTGGGTGAAGTTGCCGGAGGTGCCGTTATCAAACATACTATGGATAATAATTTAATCCGTGAATCTGTGATGAAAACGGCTCTTGATCCTGCTACTCCTGCCTGCGATTTGCAGCAAGCCTGTGATACCGGAATTGAAAGTGCCATTTATATTGCCAATAAAATTGCTTTGGGTCAAATCGAATGCGGCATTGCGTGCGGTGTCGATTCTATTAGTGATATGCCAATTGCGGTGAGCGAAAATTTGAGAAAAATATTGCTTCAGGCGAGAAAAGCAAAATCGTTGGGAGAAAAAATAAAACTTTTTCTAAAATTAAGACCAAAAGATTTGAGTCCGCTGGTTCCAAGAAATGAAGAAGCACAAACCGGACTTTCGATGGGTGGCCACACGGAGATTACGGCGAAATATTATCAGATTTCGCGAGAAGATCAGGATCAACTGGCACTTCAGAGTCATTTGAATATGGCAAAAGCCTACGACGAAGGTTTTTTTGATGACATGATTACGCCTTTTAACGGACTTGAGAGAGATAATAATCTTAGGAAAGACAGTACTTTAGAAAAACTGGCAAAACTTGCTCCGGCTTTTGATAAAACAAACGGAACGCTTACAGCAGGAAATTCAACTCCGCTTACTGATGGTGCTTCCGGCATACTTTTAGCCAGCGAAGAATGGGCAAAAGAGCATAATTTACCAATTTTAGCCTACATCACACACGCAGAAGTTGCCGCCATCGAATATGTAAAAAACCAACAAAACTTACTGCTTGCGCCGGTATTTGCAGCTACAAGAATGCTGGAAAAAGCGAACATGAATTTGCAGGATTTCGATTTTTACGAAATTCACGAAGCTTTTGCGGCTCAGGTTTTGGCCACATTAAAAATTTGGGAAAGTCCTGAACTTACTGCTGAATTAGGATTGAAGAAAAATCTGGGCGCTATTGACAGAAGCAAACTAAATGTAAAAGGAAGCAGTCTCGCGGCTGCGCACCCGTTTGCAGCTACCGGCGGAAGAATTATTGGCGTTATGGCAAAACTGCTAAACGAAAAAGGTGCCGGAAAGGGTTTTATTTCGATTTGCGCTGCGGGCGGTCAGGGAATTACAATGATTATTGAGAAGTAATTTTTTTTTCCACCATATAAGTTCATGTAAGAGATAAAAGTTTCATCTCTTAACTGGGGAATTTTCATGCAGATTTAAAAAGATTTAAGCAGATGATTATCTAAATTAAATCTGCTCAAGATCTGCGTGAACTAAAATTTAAAATTTTTCCTTAATGCGAAAATCCAAACGAAATACTAAGAATAATTATTCCGATGACAATCGAAGTGATTACCACATACAGATAATCTTTCTCTAAAAGAAAAGAAAAAAGCGAAAGTAACACACGAAATACAGGCGTAAGAAATAAAAGTATGACGCCAAAAAAGATGATCGATTCTCCCCTTCCCTGAATGACTCCCTGGTAAATATTTGCAATTACCTGAAAAATATTCTGGTCGTTTTCTGTAAATACCGAATAATCTTCGATTTCATTTCCGTGGTGCAATAAATAGACAATTCCGCCAATAAAGGCAACTGATAACGAAATCCAAACGCCGTAGCGCAATAAATTCCCTATAATGGTCTGAAAATCTTTTTCTCCAAATTTTTCCTGTGTCATAGCTTTAGATTTTTCCATTAAGTCCGTTATAGATCATGTTTATTGCCAATACAAAAATCAGGCAGGCAAAAAAGATACGCAGTTTTTTAGGGTTTGTTTTTACTAATATTTTTGCACCGGCCATTGCGCCAAAAAGTACACCAATAACTACGGGCATACAAATTCCGGGTTCAATATATCCTTTTTGAATATAAATAACTGAACTCGCCATTGCGGTAACGCCCATCATAAAATTGCTGGTTGTCGTTGAAACCTTAAACGGAATTCGCATAATATTGTCCATCGCGATTACTTTAAAAGCTCCGGAGCCTATTCCTAATAAACCAGACATCATTCCGGCAAGTCCCATCATACTAAAGCCGCCAATCACGTTTTTGGTTCCGTAACTCACAACTTGTCCGTCGTGCGTAGGATAGGTACCTTCTAAATGAAGCTTTTTGGCCAAAGGACTTGATTCTAAAACAATATGTTCTTCTTTTTTTCGTAAAGAATTTATAGCCGAGAAAATCAAAGTCAGTCCAAATAATACGGCAATAAAAGAAGTGGGTGCAATAGCAGAAAGCAATGCGCCTCCAACGGCTCCGATTGTTGTGGCAATTTCGAGAAAAATGCCCAAACGCATATTTGTAATTCCTTCTTTTACATACGCTGACGCAGATCCTGAAGATGTTGCAATTACCGAAACCAAAGCTGCGCCAATGGCATAATGAATATCGACACTGAGAACGACAGTTAAAAGTGGTATAATAATTATTCCGCCGCCTAATCCTGATAATGAACCTATAAATCCGGCCAAAAAAGCCCCAAGAATCATAATCAGGGTAAATGTAAGTACTGTCATGTGGTATCCAATTTGGCTACTAATTTACGAATACATATTGGCTATGACGAATTATATTATTCAATATTATAATAAAATGCTCACATTAATTTGAAACATATTGTTTTTCAACTAAATAAGCACTACTTAAAAATGGCTTAAAAATTCTTAAAAATGCAAAAAATAGCCATTTGATTACGAAAATTATGATTAGAATCTTTAATTTGTTCAGATTGAAATAAATACTGCATTTATCACATCCTTTTTACGTAAAACCTCATTGAAAAAATTAATTTAAAAAATGGTGTCTTATTAATTGTTTTAATTATTTTTAGACCGAAAAAAAAGTTGTAACATTCTTATAAACCCCAAATTTACAAGACTTTAACTTTCAATTATTTTATTGATTATAAAACTAAAACGTATGGTACTTTGTTTTAAAAGGCTTTATTTACTGCTGTTTTTATTATTGTCATTTGGTCTTCAGGCACAAATAAAAAGTGAGTCAATTTCATCTTTTTCTTCCCTTTTTCTTCCTCAAAAAGCTTCAAACTTTTATAATGTTATTTATTACTCCTTAAATAATAAGCTGGTTGTTTTTCACTTGACTAACGAAACCAAGTTTGTAATTATGATTTCTTTTTTAACGCTTTTGCTTTTGGTCACAGGGCTTTTATTTCAAACTTATAAACGATTAAATGCACAGCGCTTGTTGAACAGTAAACAGGAAGAATATAATTCGCAAAAAATGGACAGTCTTTTAAAAGAACAGGAATTAAAATTAGTTAAAGCCTGGATTAGCGGTCAGGAAAAAGAACGCGAGCGAATTTCAAAGGAATTGCATGATAGCATCGGTAAAAACCTAAATTCGATAAAGTTACAACTTAATCACTTAAATAATAGCAATTTAAAAAACATAACTACCATTAACCTTCAACTGGAAGAAACGTACAGACTCGTTAGAAACTTATCTGATAACTTGCTTCCAAAGAAATTTAGCCCAGATAAATTTTGCGTGGTTTTAGAATCTTACCTGATCAATTTAAGTACTGCAAGCGGAGTGGAAATTTCATTTTTTACAGCTTCAAAAAAAGAGGTTAATGACATTAATGAGCTCATTCAGTTAGAAATTTTTAAAATCATTCAGGAGCTTTTAATCAATACTATAAAACATGCAAAGGCTTCCCAAATAGAAATTCACCTTAATATGGATGAAGATGTTCTAAACCTTTTATTTGAAGACAATGGTCTGGATTTTAATTCTGACAAATATATTGATGGCATTGATTCTATTGATTTGGATACGAGAATTAATAAACTAAATGGTTTTTATGCCATTGATAATCAATTACGAAGAGGAACTTCAATTGTCATGGAAATTCCATCCTTCACAGATGCAGAATACGGAAAAAGCAATTACAAAACTGTGAAAGGAATTAATTTAAAAAATCAGCTTGATGCTTTAAAAAGCAGGTTTTAAATTAACTATTCTAATCGAAAGCATAATCTTTGTCAAAGTTCAAAACTTTGACAAAGAATACGGCTATTTTTCAAAAAGAATATGTTTTTATCCCTAGTAAAACTTCTTTCTACACACCAACAATACCATCTTTCTATGAGTTAAAATAAAATGTGCGTTTAGAATTCTGCATTTTAAACCACATATTTTTAATAACTTCAAATCATAATGACCTGTAAATTATGAAATTATGAATCATTTTTCTGTAAATGTTTCATAATCAATGCTGTTAAATTTGTATGTATTAATCCTAAACTTTACTATTATGAATACTTCAAACCAAAGAACCGGCAGCAATATAAAAATAAATACCATAGAGGATTACGCTCGTCGCGATCGTAATTATCATAATACAGAACAAGAGATGATTACAGACAGACAACGAAGCATGCAGCAATTAGGATATTGGGATTTAGAAGATGATTTAAGTATTTATAATAAAACAGACAGTCATCATCCGAGAAATGCTAAAAATCCTGACGAAGAAGAACAAATCATCAATCAGGACGATACTATAACGAATGATGAAGATCAGGAACAGGCAGATCAAAAATTGGATGATTACTATGATGAAGAAGAAAATGATATTTACGAAGAAGATGAAGAAGAAGAATTATTTCGTGATGCCGATTTATCAGGAAATGGAAAATTTAGAATTGACTGAGATTTTCTAATTGACTAGTCCTAAATAAACGATACAGATTATTAGACAAATATATTTAATTAAACACCTGTGATATTTTTATTTCAGGTGTTTTTCTTTTATAGGTTCTCATCTCTATTTTGTTTTGTTGATGCAT